>Ga0210395_10001130_pt1 | contig 20722 bp, 14 predicted proteins | sample IncBWH4OmetaG_FD_150861 | JGI IMG/M metagenome (GOLD analysis project Ga0210395, IMG submission 150861) | Forest soil microbial communities from Barre Woods Harvard Forest LTER site, Petersham, Massachusetts, United States - Inc-BW-H-4-O ...
CGAGGACTGCCCGATCGACTCCTCTTGGTCACACGGGTCCCTCGAGGACTACGAGTGGTTCTGGCGCGTCGTCGAGAGCGGGCACCTGGTCCTCGTCTCCAACCAGCTTTTCGGCTGGCACCACCACCGGGCCGGCTTCAAGAAGCTGTCGGGCGAGTACCGCCGGTCGGCGCGAGGGTGCGCCTACTTCATCCGGGCACACCGCGAGTCCCCGTTCGCGCAGAAGCGGATGGCGCAGGCGATCGTCCTGCCGCTGACCGCGTTCGCGGTCCTGCTCGGCCTTGGCGCGGCGGCGATGCTAGGCGACGGGATTGAGGCAGCGGGGGCAATCCTTGGGCTCGGAGTCGTGGGCACGCTTCTCCTGTCCGTGCGAGAGTTCGTCAGGTCGCACCGGCTTGAGAGCCTGGTATATCCCATTCCGGCCCTGATTCTCGGCGTCAACTACACCGTCAGCCTGGTGTACCACCTGATCCGCAGTTCCCCGATGCTGGGTGGCGGGGGCGTTACGGCCGCTCGCCCCGCCCCGAATGCGGTTACCCGGGTGGATATGCCAATCCGGCGCGACGGAATGGCGATGTCCCGCGCCGTCGTGCTGTTGATCGCGGTCCTCGTGGTCGGCACCGCCTTGCGCCTGTGGCATCTCGGCATCTTCCCGGCGTGGCAGTGGGACGAGACCGTCTACTACCGGGTCTCGGTCTACGTCCAGCATGGCTCGCTCACCGAGCATCCCCTGTACGGCGAGACCTGGCAGCCGTTCCTTTACCAGCCGCCGTTCTTCATGGAGATAGAAGCCAAGTGGTTCACCCTCGTCGGCGCTAGCATCTACCACGCCCGGTTGCTGGGCGTGGCTTGTACCGCGGTCATGCAGGTCGTGCTGTTCAGGCTGCTGTGCCGGATACACGGTGCGCGCATCGCCCTGTGGACCGTGGTGCCCGTAGTATTCGACGGCTGGCTGCTCTACATCGAGCGGGTCTCGTATATCGAGAACGCCCTGATGATCCTTGTCGTACTGGGCTTCCTGCTGTACCAGCGGGCGCTAGACAAGCCGTCCCTGCGGCGCTTCCTCCTCGCCGGGCTGGCGTTGGGGGTCGCGGCGATCTTCAAGCAGACCGGCGCCTACGTTGTCGTGGTGGCCGTCCTGTGCGGGCTGGTAGTTCACAGGAACCGCAAGGGCCACCTGGTGCTCCTTGGCGCGGCACTCGCGGTGATCGCGACCTACATCGGGGTGATGCTCTGGGTGGCTGACGTGCCCGGCCACGCATGGTTCCTTGACCAGTCACTCGTTCAGGTCAGGCGGGTGCTCGGCTTGCAGCAGTCGGGCGGCACCCTCACCAGCCCGGTGAAGGCGCTGGATCTGCTGACCCAGCAGTACAAGTACTTCGCGGCAAGCCTCGTTCTAGCGCTGTGGGCATTCGGTATCGCGATCCGGCGGACGTGGCAGTGCCTGCGGGCGCGGTCGTGGGCGCCCGTCCGGCCGAACGCCCTGCTGTATTCCTGGCTGCTCACCGGGATGGTCGTATTCGGGGTGAGCAGCCTGAAGTACCCGCAGTACTTCGTGCTCATCCTGCTCCCAGCGTACTGCTATCTCTGGACGGAACTGGCGCGCTGGGACTGGCGTCGCGGGTGGCAGGCGTTCTTGGTTGCGGCCGCGGTCGTCGCCGGAATCGGGTCGTCCTTCCTCGCCATGCCCGCGCTCAGCACGAACTCGCTCGCCGAGGTGCAGGCATACGCGGCGCAGCGGATTCCCGCGAACGCCATCGTGGTCACCGAGCAGTCCATCGGAGACCTGATCCAGCAGCCTTGGTGCACCGTCGAGCACGCCGACGCATGCCTCGGGCAGGCGACGTACGCGATCACCTGGCAGACGTACCTCCAGTCGAGTTTCACGGAGGGGAGTCCGTCCTTCTACACACTCATGAAGGGCGCTACCTCGGTCGCGACGTTCAATGGGGCGGTCGGCACGGCCACGGTCTGGAAGTTGAAGGGGTAGCCATGAAGCGGACCGTAAAGCTGATCTGCGTGGTGGTCGCATGCTTGTTCACGGCCACTTCCTGTGCGCTGAGGACCCAGCTGCAGCCGCCACAGGCAGTGTCGGCCTCGGCGTCAGCCACACCGCAGTCAGGAAATCAGCTCGCCGGACTCGGACCGGACGTGATCGGCGCATCGGGGGCCGTGGTCGGCGTCAACCTCTACGCGGTGAGCAACTACTCGGCCACCGAGACGACCTTCTACGGTCAGCGCATGATCTCCTACATAAAAAACGACCTGCACGCCCAGGCGGTCGATATCGTCTGGAACCTGTACGCGCTCAATCAAAACGATAATTACGTCACCACGGAATCGACCACACTTTCCGCCGATAACGTCGGCATCCTGACCCAGATCGCGCAGCAGCAGCACCTGATGGTCGAGTACCGGCCGCTGATCTTCGTCCAGAACGCGTCGAATGACTGGGAAGGACTGCTTAGGCCGACGGACCCTGCCACCTGGTTCAACAGCTATTACCAGCAGAACGTGCCCTACCTCGAAATGGCGCAGAAGTATCACATCAACGAATATGTCGTGGGCACGGAGATGGACGATCTGAACTCAGATGTCCAGTGGCCGACGCTCCTGGGTAACAGCGCCAAGATCTACCACGGCGAGATATCGTACGCTACCCACCAGACAAGGTACTTCCCGCCGGTCAATCCAGGTGAGCCGCCGCCGAGTACCCCGCTGACTGGCGTGGACATGTACGAAAAGCTCGAGCTGCCCGGCTCAGCGTCCCTTTCCGCGGTGGAGGCGGCGTACGACGCCTACTTCGCCGGCGTTCCCGAAGCGACACTGCGCCGGACGGCGATCCAGGAGACCGGCATCGAGGCCATGGACGGCGCGTACTCCGACCCAGCGAACCTGACGAAGTCCGGAACGTTGGACGAGCAGATCCAGTCCAACTACTTCACCGCCGGCTGCGAGGCCGTCAAGAAATATCACCTGCGCGGGATTTTCTTCTGGAAGGTTGACCTGGCGGACAACCCGGCGCATCCGGCAGCGTCCGAGTCCGTTTTCGAGGGCAGGCCAGGCGCCGACGCGATCAGTAAGTGTGAGAGCATCATTAGCGGAGGTTCGTGAGCAATGAAGGTGACTGTAATCGGGTGCGGGCACCTGGGCGCTACGCACGCCGCGTGCATGGCGACGATCGGTCATCAGGTTGTCGGGGTGGATATCGACGAGGATAAGGTCGGCCTGCTTAATTCCGGCAAGGGATGGTTTCACGAGCCGGATCTCGACTCGATGCTCGCGGACAACATTGCGTCTGGGCGGCTGCGTTTCACGACCGACTTCGCCGACGCGGGGGACTTCGCCAGCGTGCACTTTATCGGGGTGGCGACGCCCGGCGGACAGGATGGCAGCTACGACCTGTCGCAGTTGTTCGCCGCGGTGTCTTCGCTGGTCCCGTATATGCGCGGGGATTGTTTCATCATCGGCAAGTCCACGGTACCGCCCGGTACCGCCGCGAGGCTCCAGTCCTTGGTCGACGGCATGCTCCGGCCGGGCCAGGCCCGGGTCGAGGTCGTGTGGAACCCGGAGTTCCTCCGGGAGGGCTGCGCGGTGCAGGACACGCTGCGCCCGGATCGCATCGTGGCCGGTGCGTCTAGCGTCGCTGCGGCCGAGATCGTCCGTGCGGTCTATCGGCCGCTGACCGACGCCGGCGTCCCGTTGCTGGTCACCGATCTGATCACGGCGGAACTGGCCAAGGGGGCCGCCAACGCGTTCCTCGCCACGAAGATCTCGTTCATCAACGCCATGGCGGACATCTGCGCGGTGACCGGCGGCGACACTTCCGCCCTTGCCCGGTCGCTGGGCTTGGACCCGCGGATTGGCACGGCATTCTTGAAGGCGGGTCTCGGTTATGGTGGGGCATGCCTGCCCAAGGATGTCCGGGGCCTGGGAGCGTTCGCGCGCGAGGTTGGCGCACACAACGCCACATCGATGCTGGGCGTGGTGGACGCGGTCAACGTGTCGCGAGGCGGCCAGGCCGTCAGCCTCGTCGAGGAGGCCGCTGGCGGGGTGGCGGGCAAGCGGGTGGCGGTGTGGGGCGCCGCGTTCAAGCCCGGCACCGACGATGTCCGCGACTCGGCCGGCCTGCGGGTGGCCGACGAACTGTATTCCCGCGGTGCCCTGGTCACGGTGTACGACCCGATGGGCAGCGGCAACTCGCTCGTAGCCTTCCCCGAACTGGCCTATGCCGACACGGCCCTTGCGGCCGCGGCGGGCGCTGACGTCATCGTGGTGGTGACGGCCTGGCCGGAGTTCGCCGCCATGGACGCGGCGAAGGTAGCGGCGGTGGTCCGCGGCAAGGTCGTCGTGGACGCCTGCCAGGGCATCAGCGGCGCCGCGTGGCGCGACGCCGGCTGGCAGGTCTCCGCGCTCACCGGCGTCCCCGCCGCCGATCCCGCGGACGCCGCGGGGGTGCCGCTGTTGGCCGCGGAGACGATGCCCGCGACCGACTGAACGGTCCGGTCGGCGAACGGGATGAGCAGCTCCTCGATCGCATGGGGGTAGAGGATGCCGTCCGAGTCGATCGTTATGTAGATGTCCGCCTCTGGCGTGCCCCTGACCGCGACGGCGTGCGCGTTCTGCTTGCCGCCGTTCTTGGTACGGACCCAGGTCACCTTCACGCGGACGTCCGCCGCCCGGACCTGGAACTCCCGCCTGACCTCCGAGTAGTCGGCCTTGTTCGAGCCGTCGTCGACCACGAACACGTGATCCGGGAGCCGGGTCTGAGCCAGCATGGACAGCAGGCTCCGCCGGAGAATGGCCGGGTCCTCGTCGTAGCAGGGAACCGCGACCACGGTCCTGAGCATGTCCACGGCGTGCCGTGCGGCGGTCCGCCGCGGGCGGTCGATGGCGTAGAGGACGGCCTGCCAGACGAGCACCAGGAACGTGATGATGTAGATCGCCCCGAGGCTGGTGCCTTCGCCGTGGGCGATGGCTCGTGCGGTGATCGTGTGCTTGAACCCCACGCGGGAGCGACCGCGAGTAGCACGGCGATGACGCAAGCCACGGCTGGCCGTGAACGCCAGGCCGAGGGTAGGGCTACAGCATCCTGGCGGACTTCCCGCGGCGCCAGAACAACCGGATCGCCAGCGCGAAGAGAATCACCACGCCCGCCGCGATCCCGGCCGGGGCCAGGAGGTGCAGGACGTGCATCAGGGACCCTCTCGAAGGGAACGATGCGGACAGCGGGGTGCCGGACCGCGGTCGCGACCGCTTGCTCAAGAGCAAGGCGCTCTAGTTCGGCTAGCCCTAGCTGCTGCGCCCCGGTGTGTGACGGCGGCCTCAGCTGTCGAGGGCTGGTGAACCTCTCCGGGCGGGTCAGGCCCAGCAGGGGCCGGATTCTCGGTCCGTTGCCATTACCCGGCCCTGGCGGCCTCGGCGGTAGCCGCCTGGGCCGTGGCGGGGCACTGTCACGGGATCCGCGACGAGATTGCACGTTCCCGGCTGCTGCCAGCGCGTCGAGCCCGGCGCGCTGGGCTGCTTGACGTGGGTCAGGGTGCCGACGGGGCTCCTGCATCTCGGAGCGTGTCACGGAAGCGGTGGCAGGCCGTTTAGCTGGTCGATGGTGATGCTCGACAGACTCGTACCGCCCCCGTGTCGACTGACTCAACTGACTCGCCCGAACTCGAGACCCGTCACAGGAGTCAGCCGCGACGGACCTCATATCAGCAGAACCAACCCATATCTGCCGCAAGACGCACGAGGCCCTCAGCCCGCATTGGTTTTTGTGACAAATAAAAGCATTTCTGGTCGTTGTCGAGGGGATGCTCAGAGTGCTCGCCGCAGGTATAAGGTCCGGATGGCGACTGTGGCAGTTAGGTACCGGTGGTCGCTACCGAACCCCGGACCCGTGGCTGTAGCAGTGACGGCCAGATGCGCTCCGGTTAGCAGATGATCGATGCGGACGAAAGATGGGACGAGTGCGCCGTTCGGCCAGGTCATGTCGAGCGCCTTGCCACGCGCCGCGGCGCCGTCGGTCAGCCCGTCGTTCAGGAGTGCGGCGAACCCGCGGTTGTCCCACGTAGCGTTAAAGTCCCCGACCATCAGCATGCTGCTGGTGCCGCTAGCCCGTATGGACTGGTTGACGGCGGCCAAGGCGGCTGTCCACTCCCGCCAGTAGGCGGGAAATGGAGCCAACGTATGCACTAGGCGAAGGGCCACTGGCCCGCCGGGCGACCAGCAGGTGGCCTCGACCATGTACGGTACCGATTGGCCGTCCCAGCTGACGGTCCGAACCTGGCAACCGGTCAGGCGCAGCCGGGAGGCAATAAGAAAGCCGGTCGCACCGTAAGCCGGTGCGGCGCATCGGTACGGGAAGTCCGACAGGACGCCCGACGCGGCCATGCTTTGCAACGCCAGTGGCGTGAACTCTTCGAGGGTGATTAGGTCCGGGCGGTCTCGCTCGATGGCCTGGACATAACCGGCTTGGAAGCCGAGGCTCTTGTCGACGTTAGCGTCAAATACCCGTACCGTCGGGGCCTGTCGCGCCCAGGCCGGGACGGGACTGGAGGCGAATAGCTCTGGCGCCGCGAACGCCAGCTGGGCGGCGACTACGACAACCGCGGCGGCGGCGAGCCACCAGCGCCGGGCGATGAGGGCTGCAGCGGCCACAATCCAGGCTGGCAAGTAGATGACCAGGGTAAGTGCGTCGAGCACTATCAAGGGCTGGATCGAGTCCCACGCGACCAGGCGCAGAAATGCGACGAGGCCGAGTGCGGCCACGATCAGCCAGCCGACTACGAGCAATCCGACCCTCACCACAGCAGAGCCCCGTCGGCGCAGCGAGCTGGTCTCTTCCGCCTCGATGGCGCCAGATACTGTCGGCACGGCAGTCAACCTACCCGGAATGGGAGAGCTGGCTGGTTCGCCTTGCATCCGTTAGCGGCTGAGGATTTTCGTCAGTGCCTCGCGCAGCTCCTTTTCCGGGTCAGGCGGCAGCGTCGTCGAGCGCCAGGCGATGTGCTTGTCGGGGCGGACGAGGAGCACGCCGTCCTCTTCGACCTCGCGGATGCGCGCCCAATCGTAGTAGATGTCGGTGACCTCGCGGCCGGGGCCGATGATTACCGTCTTGATGGGCACGCCTAGGTCGTCGCCGACCTTAGCGGCTGCCGATGCCCAGGCTTCGCCCGCGATGCCGGTGATCAGTGTGAAGCTGGTGTACGGGGCGAGGTCGAGGGTGGAGACCTTGTGGGTGGCGTCGCCGACCCAGGCGTGCGGCAGGTGCGAGCCGGGGACGGTGGACGCCTGGTAGTAAAGCTCGGGGTCGCGGCCCGGTGCGGCCCGTGTGGCTCCGTCCGCCTTGATCGCGGTGGATTCGTAGAACTGGCCGAGGTCGACGCCGTGCGCGTTGAACTCGTAGTCCTTGAGCTCCATCGCGGCCACTAGGGCCGCTCGCTTGGCCGCGCCGCGCGGGGTGTTGGCCTTGCGCTCCTCGATCTGGGCTTTCATCTCCTCTTCCGTCTCGGCCTCGGTGAGCCCGAGCACCTCAAAGAACTGGCCGAACTCGCGGCTCGACTTGTTGGCCCGCTTGACGATCTGCTCCGCGACCGGAGCACGCTCAGCGGAGTAGGTCTCCAGGAGCTCGGGCCCGGCTTGGTGCCTGAGGACGGCGGCGAGCTTCCAGGCGAGGTTGTAGGAGTCCTGCACGGAGGTGTTGGAGCCGAGTCCGTTGGACGGCGGGTGCCGGTGGACCGCGTCACCCGCCGCGAATACGCGCTGCTTTTGCAGGTGGGTGGCGTACATCTCGTTGTTGCCCCACAGGCTCGTGCCGGTGATCTCGACGTTGATGTCGGGCAGGCCGAGCAGGTTCCTGACGATCTCGGTTGCCTTCTCGTTGTCCACGTCCGGCGGCGGCTGGCTGATGTCGTAGCCCCAGACGATCAGCCACTCATGCCACGGCCGGATCATCCGGACCAGGCCGGCACCGATGCCGCCGACGTTGCTACCGGGCTGGATGACCCAGTACAGGACGCTGGGCCTTGGTGCCACGTAGTCGGAGATGTCGGCCTCGAAGGTGATGTTCATCGAGCCGGCGATGTCCATCTGGCCCTCGTAGGGCAGGCCGATGTCTTCGGCGACCTTGGAGCGGGCTCCGTCAGCGCCGATCAGGTATTTGGACCGGATGGCGTAAACGGCGCCGGTGAGCCGGTCCCTGACGGTCGTAGTCACTCCGTCCTCGTCCTGGGTGTGGCTGAGGTATTCGGTGGAGAACCGGGACTGGGTGCCGCGCGCGGTGGCGTTCTTGACCAGGATCGGCTCCAGGTAGGTCTGCGGGATGTCGCAGATCAGGCACGGGCTCGCGAGCTGGTAGTCGGCTTCTCTCGCCGGGTGCGTGCCCCAGGTGCGGATCCGGCCGATCTCCTCCCCGGCGATGGAGGTGCAGAACACCGTGTCGCCGACGAGCTCGTGCGGTGTCGCGTCCGCCTTGACCTGGTCCTCGATGCCGAGGTCGCGGAAGATCTCCATCGCCCGCTGGTTGGTGATGTGCGCGCGGGGCGTGTTGGCCGTCCACCGGTACTTGGTGATCATGATGTTCGGCACGCCGAGCGTGGCGAGGCACAGCGCGGCCGCACCTCCGGCCGGCCCGGACCCGACGATGAGCACGTCGGTTTCTACGGCTTGTCCAGTCGGGACCTCAGTGTCGGCGAGTCCGTCGTCGAAGTCAGGCATGCCATGCATTGTCGCCGCCTGGGCCCGCGGATGCTATGGCTCGGCGCGCGGATGGCGGAAATGAGAAGCTCGTGCCCGCCTCTCACCCCACAGCGCCTACACCGTACTTCTGCACCGCCGCGGGGAGAGCGGACAGGGAGGCCGGGGTGCTGAGGTGCCAGTCCTGGTTGCCTTTCAGGTCGAACCAAATGACGCCGGCCACCTTGTCGGCGCTCGCGCCCTTGAACAGGTCGGCGATCTTCGCTGGCTGCCCCGCCGCCGGGGCCGCGCTGGATTCCGAGATCACCACAGGCTTGTTGCTGAGCTTGCGGACTTGGCTGAGCACCGGCCCGAACATGTTGGCAAAGGTCTGGGAGGCGCCGTAGTAGTGGCTGTCGATCCCGATCATCCCGACGTACGCGTCGCCGGGCCACCACATGCTGGGAGCGCTCAGGTGCCAGCCTTGCATGACCACGTTCACGGTCCAGACCCATGCCACGTTCCGGGCGCTCCGAGGCTACGGCTTGGCCGCAGATGGCGGAAACGAGAAGCTCTCGTCTTCCCGTCGCCTTGGCCCCTGTCCCGCACGTAAGCTTCGGCAATCCATCCTCGTTCTCATTGCTGTAATTCTGGCAGAACAGCCGATGGCAGCATGGGGATCGGAAACACACATGCAGGACCCTACTGATGTTGGGCACGCGCGGTACAACAGCCCCGTCAGTACCGCTACTCCCCGCTGCTCACCAGATAGATAGATAGATAGATAGATCCGCGACACTCTACGGACAAGGGGACGCCCTGAGACATGTCCTCGGTGGATCCATGCACCACTGCCATAGCAGACGACTTCCGACTTGTTACATGGGAATTCGCTAGTGGCCACGCGAAGGGCTGGTAATGGTGTATCCTTAGTAGGAGTGCTATAGTCAGATCACGGAGAGACGCTGATCTGCAGCATAGGTATTTTATTCCGTAACGAACTATTGTTTCCTGGAGTCCGATACATGGTTAGTATTGTACAAAGTGTCGGCCGCAAACTGCGGAGATACCCGATCCTTTATCGTGTCGTGTGCATGACGCAAGGGTCTGTGCGGCGCCCGTATCGCACCCGGCAGTATCTCAGGAGTGCAAGAGGCTTTACCGGCCTCCAAATTGGAGCGGGTAACCATGAGCTCGACGGCTGGTTCAAGACAGATCTTGAACCAGATCTGAAGGCTGTCTATTTGGACGCAACGAAGCGGTTCCCGTTCGCTGATGACACGTTCGACTACATAGTCGCTGAGCATATCATCGAGCACATTTCATACGAAGATGGCCTAAAGATGCTGCGGGAATGCCACAGGGTGCTGAAGAAAAAGGGAGTAGTTCGGATAGCGACACCGAACATAGACTTGACACACCGCCTCATGCACCTGCCGCTAGCGCCAGAACTCGAGCGTTACGTCGCCTGGTCACACGAGATGGCCGGGAGCGCGGATCCGGCTTATTCCGCTATCCATGTCATCAACCGGCTTCACCATGCATGGGGTCATCAGTTTCTTTACGATGCGGACACCTTGGTCGCTTCTTTCCGCCGATGCGGATTTGTCGAGACCATCGACTGCGCTCCGAACAAGTCCACTCATGCAGCGTTGGCGGACATTGATCGGCATGCACTGACGATTGGTGAGGAATCAAACGAGCTCGAGTCTTTGATCATAGAGGCTACGAAGTAGCCTCACGATCCATCGCAGACAAGGACGCCCACAGCCGACGCATGTGTGCGTCGCCCGCTCACTCGAATCACGGGTCCCAGCGGACCCTCAGATGGAGAGCGATCACGTTGGCTGGCGCCTCCGGTCGATGATGTCCATTGAGCGCCGTACTATATGGCGGATGCACAGACGTGGGCGAGATCGACCTAAGGAGGTCGTAGGTTGAGGTCGGTGGCGACAGGGGTTCGCATGCTAGGACGTCAAGCCCGATAAGCGCGGTGGCGTTATGCGGTTCCACAACTTGACTCGGCGCGTGTGGCTGCCTGGCACTCGAGAAGACCTATGCGCCAGATCCGTGGGCTGCATCACCCTTCCGATATGCAAACTCTCCATGAGTCGGAAACCCGCGCAGGGAGCTGCCAGTCATCCGGCTAATGGTCGTGAGGTGGCCGCTGCCTGGCTAACGTAACGGAATGTGGCCCTGTACTTACGAGGCAGTGGTCGCTAGAGACCTCGAATCGGAAGGCTTCTTAAAGGCTGCCATAAGTCGTCAGCCGCGCCCAGGGTGTCGAGGTAAGCAAACATGGCCTCAGCGGAACCGTGCGCAGTCCCCCTCCCTGCCGCGATCTCCTCATCCGCCTGTTGGCTGGCGACTTGCCGCTCTGGAGCGAAGTACCAGGCTTGGTCGCTTGGCACGGAGACATAACCCCGGACTGTGATGATCCCGTTCTCGTGGACGGCGAACTCGACCTCGTCGCCCTCGTTGACGTGCAGTGCCCGCCTGATCGCGTCCGGCAATGTGAGCTGCGCCTTCGGGCGCAGTCTAGCTCGAACGCTGGTTCGCGGTTGTTTCTTAGCACCAGCCTCGCTCAAGGTGGCTCCCGCCTCTACGCTCTTGGGAAGCCTGGTTCCCGTTCCTGCACGTATTCTCGCTAGCGACAGGGTTGTAAAACGGGTTACTGACATTGCCCGGACAACCTCGGACAGCAACGACCACCTTCGGTTCAGCGATTCCCTAAGCAAGTGGAATACGGTGACGGGCCTCGATGCTCTGGACAGTCGCACCGTAAACGGGTGACTACCCTGCGGACAGAAGTGAAACGTCACTCGGCTAACTTACGTGACCAATTGGAGAGGGTTCCGATCTGCCGCCATATCACATGGGGCTGCCCATGCTCGCGTTCGGCGCGGTAGCTGAACGTCGCTCGTCCGTCGTCGCCCCAGGTCATCTCGAAGACGTCGGCGTGACCACTGATCTGCCGTACCCTCAATGCGGGCCGGAACGGGCGGTGAGGAGCGGTCAAATCGGGCTCGAAGGCTTCAATCACTACCTTGCGGAATGTAGCCCGCTGCTCACAGCTAAGGTCTCTCCAGCCCAGCTCGAACTGGGGAAGCGTCTCAAAGGTCGCCATAAGCCCTCGGCAGCACCCAGAGCAGCGAGACGGCCGAACATTACCTCAGTGGACTCGTGCACCGCGCCTCACTCTACTGCGATCTGCGCACCCGCTTGCCGTTTATCACTTCCCCGCTCTGGGGGGAGTACCAAGCTTGGTCGGCGGGGACGGAGACATAGCCCCTGACCGTAATCATTCCGTTCTCGTGGACCGCGAACTCGATCTCATCGCCCTCGCTGACGTCTAGTGCCCGCCTGATCTCCTCAGGCAACGTGAGCTGCGCCTTCGGGCGCAGCCTCGCACGGGCACTGATCCGCGGCTGCGTCGGTCTAGTAGCGCTGACCTTGCTCATAGTGATCCTCCGATCAAATCTAACTCTCCTACTTTCCATCTATCCAAGTGATATACATTCTAACCATCCAATTGTCGAGAAGTCTGCTAACTATCCCGTAACGCCCACGACATCTTGGTCAAATTTTCGTGCTATTCCATGGCAGTGTCACTGTAAACCGAGCACCCTGGACGCGCGTCACTAAGGTGAATCATGTTGACACTAGGGAGTGATTCCCCTGTAAGAGGGAGATATGAACTTTCGCGAGTGGCAGACTAGAGGCAGGTTGCGGTGTGGCGTTGCCGCGACTTGGGGTGCCATGAAGACGGAATCGCCAACATACAGGGACGCAGCGAGTCCTCTGGTTTCATGGCAGAGGTACTCAGCGGCCGCGAGCAAGCTTCGAGTGCCGCTCAGGGACCGAAGCTCGCTGTGCGGCTGAACAAACCATGAGGATCACGGAAGTGCAGCTGGCGCTGGATCGCGGTGATGTCCCAGGCAGCAAGGGGAGCGGTATCGGTTCGACAGAATCAGCCGAGCACTCGCCGCGCAGGTGGCATAGCTTTTAGCGGGACCTCCAAGGATCTAGGGGCGGGGAATGAGGATTTGGATTAGCAGTCAGTTAGCCGGTGCGTGGTAGATCTTGCCACGGTCGCAGACAATTAGACTTCGCAACCGCACGGGAAACTGATGTGCGTCGCCGACAGAAAGATCCTGAACGACCTTGGGCGCTGGGGATGCTGAACTAACGGGATTAGACCCGCTTCGATCTACTCCACCTCGCCGCGTAGGCGCCTATCCGATGCCGGTGCAGGAATGTCCAAACTCGTAAATCAAAATGAGGGGCTCCGTTATGTCATCGCCGCGAGTGTCTATCGTAATACCTGCTCTCAATGAAGAGCGTAACATACCACATGTCTTCGATAGAATTCCTGGAGAGACATACGAAGTAATCCTTGTGGATGGTCAATCTGTCGATAATACGGTAGAGATCGCTCGCAAGATGCGGCCAGACGTATGTGTGGTGACCCAAACTAGGAAAGGCAAGGGAAATGCACTAGCATGCGGTTTCGAAGCGGCTACGGGCGATGTAATTGCAATGGTTGACGCGGATGGATCCGCGGATCCAAGCGAGATCCCCCTGTTTGTTGCGGCACTCGTTAATGGTGCTGACTTCGCCAAGGGTAGTCGGTTCTCCCCTGGTGGGGGAAGTAGCGATATCACGCGGCTGCGAAAACTTGGCAACAGCCTGCTGGCCGGTATCTTCAATATGTGCTACGGACGTAAGTACTCTGATCTCTGCTACGGGTACAACGTGTTCTGGCGCGAACTGGTGCCGGTGCTTGGTCTCGATGCATGTTCTCCTCTGCGTGAAGATGGAAGCCCATTGCAGGGAGACGGATTCGAAGTCGAGACTCTGATTCACGTACGCGTCGCGAAAGCGGGGCTACGTGTCGCTGAAGTTCCCAGTTACGAGCACTCGCGCATTCATGGAGTAAGCAATCTGAACGCGACTCGCGATGGCATCCGTGTGCTCCGAACCATACTGGCAGGGCGAAAGTCAATGCCGCAAGCAGCAGGGCGAAACTATGCGGCCCATCCAATAATAGAGCCCACACTTATGTCCATGAAACCGCACGGCTACTCTGCGGAGGAATCGGTTCGATGATGCTTATGGAAGAGCTGCCTCCAAGATGGCGTTCCACGCCCACCGTAAACTTGGCTTCAGCGATGCGGTGAGAGGAGCAAAGCAGATGAGGATGACAATGGTCGGCTGCGGCCACCTAGGTGCCACTCGTACCACATGCATAGCTTCTATTGGCAATGAAGTTCTTTGGGTTGGATGTAGACGGCGGAAAGGTAAGTTCTCTTGAACTCGGGTAAAGTGCAAGTTGTCGCGGCTCAGGGCATCAGAACAGCAACTTGGCCCGAAGCAGACTGCCAGGTTCCCTCTCTTGGCGGAGTGGGTGCCAGGCATTCGCGGACTGCTGCCGCGACTGCGATGCAGTAGCCGGATGGGACGTAAGGATCCGCGGTCGCCCGTTGCGGCGCCCGTCGGCTCGCCAGAAGAACCGGTCCCGGCAAGTAACCGTACTTGGTCGCAGCCAATTGACTACATGTGCGGTGAGCATCGGTCGGCCGTCGGCGGATGGCGGCAACCGCAGATCCGCCAGCGACCAGCTCAGGCATCTGACGTCAATCAACCCGCGACTGATCGCGCCATAAAGCGCCTGATAGCGCCAGGAAGTGACCCACCTCTCCGAATTCTGAAGAATTAGGGAGGCGGTCTCTATCCGACTCTCGCAAATGCTCGGCACGCCCATGAAGGTTCTTCGCGACCCGCTCTATCGGAATTCCCTGCTGTTGCTATGCAATACCGCAGTCGTGGCGATTGTGGGCCTCGTTGCGTGGACCTTTACGACGCGCCACTATCCGGCGCCCGCAGTAGGATCATTCGCTGGTTTGACGTTTGGCATCAGTCTCATAGCCACTATCTCGGCACTCGGACTGCCGAACATGATAATGCGGCATTTGGTAAACTCTGAAAATCCTCGGGGATTGTTGGCGATATCCCTACTGGGTGTTGCTTGCTTGGGCACGGCGCTGGGGACAGTTGTCATACTTGGGATTGGACCGATTCTGCCAGCCTCGCTGCATTTGCGACAGCAAGGAAGCGCTGTAGCTCTCTTTGTACTACTTATGATCCTCACGGCAATGGGTAGCGTCGCAGGACAAGGACTTGTCGCGGTGCGTGCTTCGCGAACGATACTTTGGACTAACCTAGTGGGATCCCTAAGTAGACTTGCGGCTTTGGTTGGGCTGGATTCTTTTAAGTCAACTGGCCTAATCATTTCCTATAGCTTGAGCCTGATCTTGACCACGGGCCTTAGTATTGTAACTCTATCCAGAAAACTGATCAAAAAGAGAGGGCAGGGCAGCTCACTAAAGCTGATACGCGACCATATCTCAATCACATTCAGCAACTATATTGCAACCATCTTGGGAATATTGCCCAGTACAGTGGTTCCCCTAGAGGTTCTTAGCGAACGCGGCGCAGCACAGACAGCTTCCTTTTCTGTCGCATTCCTCATTGCAAGTTTTCTGAACTTCATACCATCTACCACATCCGCGGTGCTCTTTGCCGAAGCGTCTCGCAAAGGCGTAACAATGGGCACTCAGCTCCGTAAAGCAATCCGTGCCATCTATGCATTGTTGCTGCCCGCGCTTCTAGCTCTTGTTCCAAGTGCATCTCTGATTATGAGTGTGTTTGGCGCAACGTACGAGGCGCAAGCATCCAACTGTCTCAGAATACTGGCTCTGACTGCTTTGGTCGGATCCGGCAACTATCTCGTTGACTCGATGCTCATAGCGCGCGATCGCAGCGGCGCCTATTTGTTCATGAATGGCGTGAATGCTGCGCTTGTGCTCGGGTGCGTGGGAGTTCTACTGAAACATGGCCTCACTTGGGGGGCAATAGGGTGGGCGTTGGCCCAGGCTGTCTCATTCGTGCTCGCGCTAATCGTGGTAGTGATGGGAAGGACAGGCAGGCATCGGCGTGGAGGCCGACTTCACATGGGACCCCTCATAGCACCGGATACCACGGGAGTAGCTTCCCTAAGGCGGCGGCGCGTCGTGCCCCGAGAGCCATTGGTAGACCGTGAGCGTCGGGGAGGTCTCCGGAGAAAGGTATTGGGAACTACTGGACACAGGGTGCGCTTAATGAAGATCCTGGTTTTCCCTTGGGACTCGAATCCTTATCAGCGACTTTTGTACGAAGAGATGGAAAGATCCGGCGCTAAGGTTGCCCGCCTCGGCAGGCTGACGCCAATTTATTCCCTGAACCTGGCCTTGCTCCCTTTGGAGCTAATAGCAAGGAAAATAGGTGGCTGGGAAATCGTACACCTGCATTGGGTTTGGGGATTCTCTCTTCCCGCAGCGCACAAATCGGAAAAGTTGAGACGAGCGTCACAACTGTGGTTTATCGTATGTCTCAATGTCATTCGGCGCCTAGGCCTGCGATTGGCTTGGACAGCGCACAACGTGCTACCGCACGATCCTGTATTCGCCGATGATGTCGCTGCCCGTCGTGCTCTAGCTCGTCAGTCCGATGTGGTTTTCGGCCACTCAACCTGGACTTTTATCCGCCTTGCCGAGATAGGCGCGGTCCCCCGCCATTGTGTGCTGATCAGGCACCCCCCTTTCGACCGCCCGCCGGTACAGTATCTTTCCAACACAGAGAACTCAAGCAGTACAAGAAAGCTTCTCTTTTTTGGCAAGATCGTCGAGTATAAAGGTGTCGAAGAATTGCTGGAGGCATTCAGGAGATTGCCTATAAGCGAAAGCGTTCACCTCACGATAGCTGGATTCTGTGCTAACAAGGAGCTCCGGTCACTCATTGAGCGTGCGGCCCGCGATGCGGAAGGACGTATCTCTTTGCGGCTTCAGCACATTCCCGCAGTGGATATCGGTCCACTCATGGCCTCAGCCGACGTCGTTGTCCTCCCATTCCGGCGTGTGACAACAAGCGGGAGCTCTGTACTCGCCCTCAATTACGGGAAGCCAATCGTTATTCCCAAGCTACCTGGTTTGGCGGATCTGCCCGACGATGCGGTGTTCCGTTACGACGGGTCCGTTGAGGACCTCACTGCGACACTGCGATCTGTCATCGATGTCTCAGGAGATACTCTCGCCCGGATGTCAGCAGCAGCCATGGCCTACAGTTCTGAGACGACATGGCATGAACTAGCATCCGCGACACTCGCCGAATTTAGCAAGGTACTCCGCTGACGTTGGAGCACCGAAGAGCCGTCTGCACGTACGTCCGACGCTGACACCATCGAAGCTCTATGACTTGCACCGCTTCTACGCGGTAGTGGGCACGTTTGCTGGACTGTCACAGAATCGGCTGATCCAGGAGGTGGGACCACTGATAGGGATATTTTTTGCAATATACGCACTTGCAAGTAGGAATTGTCTAGCTATGGCTGCCATAGCTTCACTGACTTGATGAGAAGCGAACCTGCGCAAGTGCGGGGGCCCGGTTGATAGTCCGCCAGGTTCGCAATGAGGTACATCTCCTGATGAGGTATGCCAGTGGTCGTACTGAAAACCTGATTACCATCGTAGTACCAAATGAGCTGTGTTTCCGTCCAGTAAAGGCTAAAGGTGTGCCAACCCGATGCGAGATTTGGGGTGTTGAAGACGTCACTCTGCCTCGGCCCTGTCGTGGGGTGTAGGTAAGCCTTACCGTTGAGTTCAGTTCCCCAATGTTCTAGAATATCTATCTCTGGTGGCCATTTCTGGTTAGCGGCTGCTAGCCAGAATGCCGGCCAGAGCCCATTACCGAACGGAATCTCAGCAGTTATTTCGATGTAGCCGTACTCGAATCTCAGGCTAGGATATGAAGTGACCATCCCAGATCGACAGGCGTATTCCTTTGGTTCACCATTCTTGTTCGTTCCACGGGTGGGCTCCCGCTGGGCAACCAACTGTAGAACCCCATCTCTAACCTTATCCTGGGATGCTAGATACCACTGAAATTCGGTATTGCCAAAGTTGGTGCAGCCGCTGGCTGCCCATGGATAGCAGGTCTCCCACGTATGGGTGTCGAGGTTGCTACCAGTGAAGGCTGCGTCAAACTTCAATTTCCAGGACTCCGGCGGTTCTGGTGCCGCGGCTTGATGCACGGAAGGATGACCCGTAGTGGGCTGGCCGCTCCGTGCGCTTGCTATACCTATGCCGAGCGAAAGTCCTATCACTAGCACGCTCGCAATGGACCAAGACGCTGTTACCCTTGCGCGACTGGCTCTCTGCCTAACGGTGTTCCCATAGGGACTGCGGTACTTGCGTGTCCCGTAATCATTTGGCATATGTTCTTCCAAACACGAGGCAGTTAGAGGACGTTGCCCCGATTGGAGTCAGGACGTTGGCATGCCGAATGCGGTGGAGTGTGCATGCTCTTAGACTCCGGCCCGCCTGGTCCGACCAGTTGGACGTGGCTGAGTCCGCGCGGCGTTCAGGCGTCCACTCATCGTAACGCAGGGTACGATGATCGCCACCGCTTGGACAGGTGCTGTGGAGGAACGCGCACACGGTATCCGCCTTTCCCGTAGCGTTAACCTCTCACGACTTCAGCTACAATGCCGACGCCCGCTGCTAGAATCCCCACCACAATTGCCCCTGCCGTGCGCAGTCCGTTCATATTACCATGGCGTATAGCCGACCAAAGGCCGCGAAATATTCCTGATGGCAACGTTCTACGCAGGTAATCTCGCTCTGTCGCCAACTTTTCATTACGGCCAAGCAGACGAACCATTTCCAGTTTCCCAGCCCCTTCGAGATAATTGCGGCGAAGAAAGAAGGGGAAGGTAGCCCTTCTCACTGGAACGTGATGCTCCACTAGGGCTCCCGGCACATATATCCATTTGGCGTCCGCCGCGGTGGCGGCCATGCGAATACACAGTTCCGTGTCTTCCGGGCGACTGAGTGAGCCGACTTTCCCGAAGCCAGATCGGAAGCCGCCTACGAAATTGAAGACTTGGGTGCGGACCGCCATGTTTTCTGCCCACACGTTGCGAACCGTCGTCTTCGCTTCTGGCATTCCCCGATAGGAGGCTCCGACGACCCAGTCGAACTCGAGGGGGAACCAGCCAGGACGACCTCCAGTCGGCCAACTGGCTATAACACCACCTCCGGTTCCGACGACTGCCGGATCAGCGAAGGGTTCCAGCAAACGTGACAGCCAGCCCGGGCGGACGCGGATGTCGTCGTCCACAAAAACTATGAACGGCGTTTTGGCCAGTTTCGCGCCGATATTTCTAGAATTTGAGGCGCCACGTTCGCCGGTATTGAGTACCGCTGTGATCTCAGGCCAAGTCTTCTGAATGCGGCCGTAGAGCTCCGTGTTCTGGTCCACGCAAATAGTTATTTGTTGAGTATGAACGGACTGGGTTAGCAGGCTTTCCACAGCAGTGGCAAGGAGAGGCCAACGATTAAGATCATAAGTGGCCATGACGATCGTTGCCTCCGAGCACCTAATGCCATCATCCATCAGGTCACTACAGCCGATTTCCGGCTTTGCTATCTCGCTGGGAAGCACTGGAACCTAGCCCTCCAGATACGCTCGGCGCAATGTCCTACGACGTCCTATGACGCGCGCAACTAAGATTCGATAGAACTAACGTAAGGAATTGGATACAGAAGGTTAACCCTAGCTGGCTCCTGCTGCCTTGGCTGGGTTGTGTTCGTTGCTGCAGCTTGAGCGAAAGTGTAGCAGCTATAATCATCGCCGGGCAGTATCTCTGACAATCCTAGTGCATCTTTGATAGATGTAAGATGCTTGGGGGTAATGTTCCGTGAAGTGATGCAGGTAGTCGGCTCTGACTGCGTTGCTGTCTTGGGCATGGTGGGGCGGCGACAGTGTGACGACGATCAGATAGATCAAACCTACGGTTCTCGCGCAAGGATACTTGCTCGCGATGGCCTTAGGCCAGCCGGCTTGTTGCGGTGCTGAAGACATTCAAAACGACGAAGTTTGATGATCGGTATCCGAGCGTGCTCCTGGGACGGTTACCAAGTGCTGATGGACGCCGAGCTCGCTACCGTTTCTGGGCACTCAGCGGGCTCAGTGCATGGTGAACTGGGCCGGGATGCGCAACGAGCAGCGGTTCGTTTGCAGACAATGACATGACTGCCGGAGCGCTGGCGCTGAAGATCCCGCGTTCCGGGCCAGGTCGGTCTTCCCGTCCCGGATGCCTTCCTCCCGCACCTCCGCGCTAGCGGCTGAACGTCATGGAACACTCCGCGTCATGGAACTGGGAGCGTCCCTCCATTCAGGGGCAGGCCGATCATGCCGAAGGCCCGATTTGGATCCGTAGGCCGCCGTGTGTCAAGGGTCGACTGGCGATCGTGGTACGAGCGGGCGCCAAGAAGAAACGGGAAATCGCATGCTGATTGCGCCGGCCGACTGCGCTGACGGTCGTAAGAACGCTGTACATGCGTTCGAGCAGGATGCTAGAATGTATCGGGGTTATCGTCTGGGTCGGACTTGTGCAGAACACGGAGATTGGGCAAGACGTTGGGCTCGCGTGCCGCAAGTTGCGGTGCACCGCGTGAACTATCCACGCGATGTATGCAATAGTTTCAGCCGACCGCACGACGAATTCGTGGCTGGGAGGTTAGGTGGGGCTGATGCTTAGACCGGGCGCGTCTCAGTAAGTTTCAGGAGATTTCTCTACCAAACGGTTTCCAAAGGCAGCTAAAATCGATGATCTCCGTAGTTATTATCAGCAAGGACGAGGCAGTTCTTGATGAGACACTGACCGATGTAGCCAGCGAAGTGAGTTCGCACACGGAACCTTGCGAGGTTGTGGTAGTCGATGCGTCGAACGGTCGTCTAGACCATATCAGGCATCGGCATAAGGCAGCGATACGATGGTTGGATTTCCGCCAGCCATCTGGGGTACAGGTGTCCATTCCGCACCAACGAAACGTCGGAGTGCGAGAGGCCCTCGGAGACATCATCGTGTTCACTGACGCCGGTTGTCGGCCACGTCCAGGATGGCTATCACGCCTAGTAGCACCGCTTTCCGAGGGCGAGAATGTTGTCGCTG
>Ga0210395_10001131_pt1 | contig 20716 bp, 15 predicted proteins | sample IncBWH4OmetaG_FD_150861 | JGI IMG/M metagenome (GOLD analysis project Ga0210395, IMG submission 150861) | Forest soil microbial communities from Barre Woods Harvard Forest LTER site, Petersham, Massachusetts, United States - Inc-BW-H-4-O ...
ATGTGAGCTGGCATCGTGCATCAGGATGAGGCCCTGCGGATTCATCTGCGGGAGAAAACGCTTCACTTCGGGCTCGCGGATTGGCATATCGCTGTCGCTAAAGAGCAGATCGATTGTGCCGTCGACTTTCATCTCCAGGCTCGATTCATTTCGCAGCTCAATCCACTCGGAAACACCCGAACTGGCAATCTTTTCCTGCGCTTTCGTAAATACCACCGGGTCCAGCTCGCAGCTGATGATTTTGCCGAAGCCATTCTGCTTCAATCCTTCCGCGATCCACAGGGTGCTGACACCCAGGAACGCTCCAGTTTCGACAACCAGTTCAGGCTTGACGGTCGTGATCAGAGTGCGGAGAAATTCAAGGACTTCGGCCTCGGCGGTCATGGAGTCATACATACTCCATCGCTCCGGATGAGGACACTCGGGTGTAGCGCGATGATACTCAGGCAGAAGCGCGCCTTGAGCCCGCTCTGCCTGCAACATGACTTTGTGTTCCTGCTTCAGCTTCTTTTTACGAAAGATCATCTTTTCGATCATAAATGCGTGGGTAAACAGGTTTCACTGCTTAGAAGGTTCAGAATTCCTGTTCATTGACGAGTTCGAAACGGTCTCCATTTATACTCGGCTCTGATGAAACTGACTGCTTCCACCTTGCTGCGCCGTGTCGCTGTAGCTGTTCTGCTGCCTTTGATTGCAGTACCGTCATCGTTTGGATGGGGTAATGAGGGCCATCGTCTGGTGAACAAGCTGGCAGCGGCTAATCTGCCGGCCGACATGCCTGCGTTTCTGCATACGCAAGCTGCCATCGATGAAATTGAATACCTGGGACCCGAACCGGACCGCTGGCGTGGGCTTGCCGAGCCGGAACTTAATGCGGCACAGGCGCCCGATCACTTCCTCGACCTCGAGCTGGCGGACGTCATTCAGCCGCTGCCGCGCCGGCGTTATGACTTTATTGCTGCTGCCTACGCCGCCAGCCTCACACATCCGGCACAGGCCCGTGAGCTACGGCCCGAACACATTGGCTTTCAGCCTTACATCACAAACGAAATTTGGGAGCGCCTTAAGGCCGCCATGCGCGAATACCGCGCATTGAGCGCACAACATGAGGACACCAAGCCTGTGGAAGCAGCTATTCTCTTCTATGCGGGCTGGCTGGGTCACTATGTGGGAGACGGTTCACAGCCGCTGCACACTACGATCAACTACAACGGCTGGGTGGAAAAGGAAAATCCTAACGGCTACACCACAGACCACAAGATTCATGCGCAGTTTGAGGGACCCTACGTTGCAGCCAACATCAAGGAAGCGGATGTAAGGCCGTTAATGGCTGCACTTCATCCAGTGGGTGATCAGTTCGACGACTACATGGCCTATCTGCGGCATTCCAACACACTGGTCGAACGCGTCTATCAGCTCGACAAGGCCCACGGTTTTGAAGGCGCGGGCACGCCGGAAGCAAAGCAGTTTACGGCCGAGCGTATTGCTGCCGGGGCTAGCATGCTGCGCGACCTGATCTACTCGGCATGGGTCGAGAGCGCCAAACCCGTCCCTGAGCGGCATTATGACTAGTCCGCTCTAACTGGGGCGGGTTATTGCACGAGAAACGGATTTCAGGAGTGGCCGAAAAAGCCATCCAGCGTATATGTTTCCTGGGAGATAAGAAGCTGCTTTTGTCGCAGCGTCCCCAGAACCTGCTCGACTGACCAGTCGAAGGAGGCTGTGCCGTCGACTACCAGATCTGCATATTGCGCCGAGGGGCGAACAAACTCTTCGGCCATCGGACGGACCGTTTCCGCATAGTGTTTTTCTACAGATTCCGGGCTGCGTCCGCGACCCTGTACATCGCGCGCAAGACGGCGCTGGTAGCAAACGTCATCCGGTGTGTCGACGTAAACACTGAGATGGTATAGCCGTCGCAACGCCGCATAGTGCAGGGCAAAAATGCCGTCCACCACCAGGAAGTGCGGTTCGTAGACAGGTACAGACTCGCCGATGATGCGTGTGTGCGTGGCGAAGTCATATTGCGGCCGCCTGATGCTGTTGCCGGAAGCAAGCTGACGAAGGTCGGCGATCAACAACGCCGATTCCAGAGAGTCTGGATGATCGAAGTTTTGCCGACATCGCTCCTCGTAGCTCAACGCCGATAGATCACGATAGTAGTGGTCCAGATGAAAGTGCGTGCCTTCCAGCTCACGCGCCAGCTCCTGCGCCAGCGAAGTCTTGCCTGAGCCGGAACACCCGGCAATTCCGATAACAACGGGGCCACTGCCTGTTCCGTTCATGCTTGAGAGGTTTCCTTGTGAATCGCGGGAAGTAGAGCTGTCAGCAATTGTGTGAATCGCGCTGTAACGCGGTGGCCTGTTTCGATGACCTCTTCGTGACTCAGCGGGTCAGGCTGAATCCCTGCTGCAAGATTGGTGACGCAGGAGATGCCCACGACTTCGATCCCCATCTGCCGCGCGGCGATCACCTCCAGCACGGTAGACATGCCAACCAGATCGGCGCCCATTGCACGGAAAGACCGGATTTCTGCGGGTGTCTCAAAACTCGGGCCCAGGACGCAAAGATACACTCCCTCTGCGAGTGAAAAACCTCCGCGCTCAGCCGCCTGAGCAGCAAGCCTGCGAAGACGTAACGAATAGGCTTCCGTCATATCGAAAAAGCGCGGCCCGAAGCGCTCGTCATGTTTCCCGACCAATGGATTGCGCCCAGTAAAGTTGATGTGATCGGAAAGCAGCACCAGATCGCCCTGCTTCATGTCCAGGCGAATGCCACCCGCTGCATTCGTGACGACCAGCGTCTTCACGCCCAGCAGACCCAGCACGCGAACCGGAAACCCCACTTCTTCCGGAGAGTAACCTTCATACGCATGCACGCGGCCCTGCATAACCGCTATGGGAACGCCATCAAGTGTGCCGATGACCAGCCGTCCGCTATGCCCTGGAACGGTTGACTTTGGGAAATGTGGAATGTCTGTAAAGGGAATGGCTGTCGCATCCGCGACATGGTCGGCGAAGGCGCCAAGCCCGGATCCAAGAATGATTCCGATAGCGGGTGTCAGCGGAGTGCGACCACGGATAAAGGTGGCCGCAGCAGTAGCTTGCTCAAATAGGGAACTGTCGTTGCTCACGTCTCTTTATGTTTTATCGCATCAGGATGCCGACAATCGAGGCAGACATCAAATTTGCCATGGTTCCAGCCAGCATGGCACGTAATCCGAGTCGGGCCAGGTCATTTCGCCGGTTGGGAGCAAGCGCGCCGATCCCACCGATCTGAATACCAATGGAACTGAGATTCGCAAAGCCGCAGAGGGCAAATGTGGCAATGGTGAAAGAACGGACATCGAGCATCGCCTTCTGCGCTCCCAACATGGAATAGGCAATGACCTCATTGATCACCATGCGCGTGCCCAGCAAGTCGCCGACAATTCTCGCGTCATGCCACGGAACACCGATGAGCCATGCAATGGGCGCAAATAGAGTGCCGAGGAGCGCATCTAGGCTGGACGGAAAGGGGATATGACGCGGGCTGAGCCAGTTGTGGATGCCACCAAAAATTCCATTTACCAGCGCGATGAGCGCCAGAAACGAGATGATCATGATCGCGACGTTGAAGGCGAGCCGTCCACCGTCAATGGTTCCTCGTGCGATCGCGCCCAGCAGGTTTTCCTCTTTGTGCTCGGCCTCTTTCGGCATGTGGACGGTGCCCTCGGTCGCTGGGGTTTCTGTCTCCGGAACAAGCATCTTCGAAATGAGAATCGTACCCGGAGCGGTCATGATCACGGCAGCCAGCAGGTGCTGCGCCTCGATTCCATACAGGATGTAAGCGGCCATAATGCCGCCTGAGACATGCGCCATGCCGCTGGTCATGATCGTCATCAACTCCGACCGCGTTGCATTGGGCAAAAACGGGCGGATTGTCAGCGGTGCTTCCGTCTGCCCCATAAAAATACTCGCGGCAACGTTCAGGCTCTCCGCGCCGCTTACGCGCAAGGTCAGTTGCATAAGCCGCGCAAAGAGTCGGATCAACAATTGCATTACCCCGACGTGGTACAGCACGGCGAAGAAGGCGGAAATGAAGATGATCGTCGGCAATACCTGAAACGCAAAGACGCTTCCAAAAGAAGAATGCTGTTTCCCAAGCTCTCCAAAAATGAAGGTCGATCCGACAAATGCATACGACAATAGTTTGGTAACGGCATTTCCGGCTGCAGCCAGCGCTTTGTGTCCCCAGGAGAAATCGAGCACGATAAATGCGAAGAGAATCTGTAGCCCAAGACCCCAGAACACCGTGCGCCAGCGGATGGCGCGGCGATTGGTGGAAAAAATCCATGCCAGTGCCAGCATCGTGAGCAGTCCAAGAACACCCGTAAATCGACCCAAATTGTTCTCCTGTCTTTTCCATCCTATGGGCGATGTGCGGCTTCGAGGTACTGTTTTTTGTTTTTTGCAGTGATGATTTCCTGAATAAGTGGCTCGTCGCGACCTGGTTCCTTGGCAATGACCAGCGCTTCGCGAAGCAACGCCTCCGGTTCCAGGAAGCGCGTTGATTCCGCCGCAAACAGCGTGCACAGCGGCTCGCCTACTTTTACTCTACTGCCAAGCTTGGCGTGCATTTCGATACCGGCATGCGGATCTACCGGCTCACCGGCGCGCTCGCGTCCCGCACCCAGTCGCTGCACGGCCCAGCCAACCTGCCTGCAATCGACATGCGCCAGATAACCGGAACGGTCCGCGACAAACTCTTTGCGCGCTCCGGGGCGATGAAACCTCGCTGGGTCACTAAAGCATCGTGTATCGCCGCCATGAGCCCTTACCATCTCAGTGAATACATGCAGCGCTGCGCCTGAGGCGAGTATTTTTTCCGCGCGCTGACGACCTGCTTCAGCGGTATCAGCCGCGCCTCCAAGAAAAATCATCCATCCCGCAAGCACCAGCGAAAGCTCACGCAAATCTTCATTCAGCGGATTCCGCTTTCCCGCAAGCAGATCGAGCGATTCCCATACCTCGACCCAGTTACCGGCGAAGCATCCGAGTGGCTGATTCATGTTCGTCAGCAGCGCCGCCGTGCGCGTACTGGAACGCTCGCCAGTTTCAACCATTAGTGCGGCGAGAAAAAGGGCATCTTCTTTGCGCTGCAGAAAAGCCCCCGATCCGGTTTTCACATCGAGCACCAGGCCATTCAATCCCGCAGCCAGCTTCTTGCTCATGATGGAGGCGCAAATCAGAAAGGGACTTTCGACTGTCGAAGTGCGATCGCGCAGTGAGTAAAGCACGCGGTCCGACGGCACAAGATTTTTCGTCTGCCCTACGATGCTCGCGCCAACCTTGGCGAGCACTTGCTCCATTTCTTTGAGGGAAAGTTGCGTGCGGTAGCCGGGAATACTTTCCAGCTTGTCCAGAGTGCCGCCCGTGTGGCCCAGAGCGCGCCCACTGATCATCGGAACAACAAGTCCTGCTGCGGCAGCGATGGGGGCTACGAGAAACGACGTTTTATCGCCTACGCCTCCGGTCGAATGTTTATCGATGGCAAATCGTTGGAGCGGCGAAGGGTCAAAAACCTCGCCCGAAAGTTTCATCGCCGTGGTCAAGGCATCCACTTCTACCAAGCTCAAGCCGCGCAGAAACGCGGCCATCAGCCATGCAGCAAGCTGCTCTTCCGGAATGGTCTCGTTCGCCGCACCCTGCGCAAGGAATTGAATTTCTTCCCGTGTCAGCTCTTCGCCATCACGTTTTTTGCGTATCAGGTCAACTGCGTGCATCGTCTTCTTTTTTCCAGTCTGTGAAGCCAAAAGGCAGCAGTTCCGCAAAACGTCTCGATAGCATGCCTGATTCAGCGGCAAAGTGAACGACAGTCTCGGGAGTGGTAAATTCACTCAGCATCTGCAGGCAGGCTCCGCAGACCGAACTGGCGGTATCATTTAGATTTGTAACCACCACAGCGGCAATCTTTCGCTGCGCTCCGCCTTCGGCAACTGCGCGCACAAGTGCTGTGCGTTCGGCACAGATCGAAAGGCCGTAGGAAACATTTTCGACATTACAGCCGGTGACGATGCTGCCGTCGTCGAAGAGCAGCGCTGCGCCAACTCGGAACCGCGAATATGGCGCGTATGCATTTTTTGCGGCTGAATTCGCTGCCGCGTGCAGTTGTTCCACGAGCGCTGGGGAGAAGTTTGCCATCGATTTATGAGGCTATCGGGAATGCCTCGGAACGGCAAGCCGCTCAAGTTCGCAGCGTTCCCGCCCGATAACCTACCTGTGGATGAGCTGACGCGGGAGTTTCTGATCGAAAGCCAGGAAGGACTGGACCGCATGGAGCGGTGCCTGACCGAACTGGAAGAGCGCCCTGAGGACCGGGATCTTCTGGCTGAGATTTTTCGCGCCGTGCACACCATCAAGGGAACGACCGGCTTCCTGGGTTTCTCGCGCCTGGAATCGCTTGCCCACGCCGGAGAAAACCTGCTTGGGCTGCTCCGCGATGGCAAACTGCTCGCAAATGCGGAGATCATCAGCGGACTGCTGACGCTTCTCGATATCCTGCGCGAGATTCTAGGAACCATTGAATCCGCGGGTCATGAAGGCCAGGGTAACGATGATGTCCTCATCGGCCGCCTGCATGCCCTTCAGGGCCAAACTATTCTTTCTTCTGCCGCGTCCGTGGAAGTTCAACCAGAGAAAAGCGCCAGTGCGTTGAAGCCGCCTAAAAAAGCGAAACGCACGCGAAAAGCCAAAGCCGGAGGCATCGCGATCGAACCAGTAAGGAGCGTGGCGCGTGCCGCGCAAAGAGAAGAAATAACGGCTATCGAAAGGTATCAGGCGGAATCGCTCGTCTCGCCATTGCGTTCAACCGTGAACGCCGCAGAATCCACGCTGCGTGTCGATGTGGATCTGCTGAACCGCATGATGAATCTCGTCGGCGAACTGGTGCTGACGCGCAATCAGATTTTGCAGATGGTGAGCACCGACGCAAGTCTGACCATGTTGTCGCGCCGTCTCGACATGGTGACTGCAGACCTGCGAGAAGCCGTGATGAAGGCGCGCATGCAGCCGGTTAGCCACGTCTTCTCGAAATTTCCGCGTATGGTGCGTGATCTTGCGCAGCAGTTGGACAAGCGCGTGCGCCTGGTGATGGACGGGCAGGAAACTGAGCTTGATAAGAGTCTGCTCGAAGCGATAAAGGACCCTCTCACGCATTCGGTACGGAACGCTATCGACCATGGTATCGAGATGCCGCTTGTGCGTGAGGCAGCAGGCAAAGATCCCGAGGGAACGCTGCGGCTGCGCGCCTATCAGGAAGGCAGTTACGTTATCATCGAGGTTTCCGATGATGGCGGCGGCATGAAGGTCGAACGCATTCGTGACAAGGCACTTGAGCGGAAGCTCATCACGCGTGAGCGCGCCTTGCAACTCTCCGACCGTGAGCTTATGCAGTTGATTTTCCTCCCCGGCTTTTCAACCGCCGAGGCGATTACGAATGTCTCCGGCCGTGGCGTCGGCATGGACGTGGTGCGCACCAACGTTGAAAAAATCGGCGGCAAGGTAGAAATCGACAGCCGCGCGGGTAAGGGAACGACGCTACGTCTGCGTATTCCGCTGACACTAGCCATTGTCCCGGCCCTGATCGTTCATAGCCGGGGGCAAAGCTTTGCGTTGCCGCAAGGAGCCCTGTCCGAGTTGGTGCATCTTTCGGCCGAACAAGTGCAGACGCAGGTGGAATGGCTGGAAGGCGTGGCACTCTATCGTCTGCGCGGCAGGTTGTTGCCACTCGTATTTCTTGGCTCTCTTCTCAAGCAGCCCGCAGGCGCCGATAAGCCGCGCGAGGCATACATTGCCGTGCTGAATGCGGAAGGCCGCCGTTACGGCATAGTCGTTGACGGCCTGGCTGATCCGGAAGAGATTGTGGTCAAGCCTCTGTCTTCCGTACTGAAGCAGATTGGACTCTTCTCCGGAGCGACAGTGCTCGGCAATGGCGAGATGGCCCTGATTCTCGATCCCGGAGCGATTGCCACCTACTCGAACATTGGCATGGCTCTCGAAGAGGACGAGCAGGAATCCGTCGATACGGCATTCGACGACGGCGCAACCGAATACCTGTTGATGCAAAACGACGATGAGCACACGGCAGTGCCGCTGGATAGAGTACTGCGCATTGAGCGTATTCCGCGCTCGCAGATCGAGCAATGGAACGGAACATCCGTGGTCCGCTTTGGCGCAACGCTGTTGCCGTTACAGGGCCTGAGCGGTGCAGGGTCTGCGGCCTCGCAAGGAGCAGAAATGACCATTGTTATTTGCCTCGATGGCGAGCGCCATGTTGGTGTTGCCGCTTCCCAGGTCCTCGATGTGGCGAGCGGCAAGCCACTGGCGGAAGCCGGCACAAATGCGGCGGCGCGCAACGTAACGCTGCTGAAAGAACGGATTACTAGCGTTGTGAATCTCGGCCTCATTCCACGATTGCCCAGTGCCCGCCTCTCGGAGGCGGATGAAGAGCAACCGGAGATGTGGGAGACGGATGCCGTGATCGAGACACTCACATGACGACCTTATCAATACAAACAGTCGCGACTGAAGATGTTATCGAGATGTGCTCCGTACGTGTGGGAAAGACACTTTATGGTGTTCCGGTCACACGCATTCTCGAAATTCTCGGAGCACATGCCACACAGCCCGTTCCGCTTGCTCCGAGCTACATCGGAGGATTGGCGCATTACCGCGGTGAAGTATTGACCACGGTTTCTTTGCGGAGGCTATTAGGCATGCCCCCTCTCGATACAGCGGAAGACATTCTAGTTTTTGAAGGTGTCGATGGATACTTCGGTTTGCTGGTTGATGAAGTAGGTGAAGTGATGACCGTGTTGCCGGCGGACTTTGAGGGCAATCCCTCGACGCTTGACGATCGTCGCAAGGCTCTGTTTGCCGGTACATACAAACTTCAAAATGCCCTCCTTGTGATGCTCGATCCGGAGCGCCTTGACCCTGTGCATCTGACAGAAACAGCTCAGGTATAAAGAAATTGGGAGAGAAGATATGCGTGCGTTGATCGCAGACGATTCGCGCTATATCCGAAGCTACTTGCGTTTCATCCTGGAAGAGCAGGGGGTGGAGTGCATGGAGGCGGAAAATGGGCAGTTGGCGCTGGCCGCGATAGCGCAGGGTAGTCTCTGCGATCTTGCTCTTGTCGATGTCAACATGCCGGTGATGGGTGGCCTGGAATGCAATGCGCCGCAATGCAAAGACGAGGCTTCTGAAAATTCTGATGGTGACCGCGGAAGTAGACCACAGATCGATGCGGCGCTCGAGGCCGGAGCAGATGAGTATCTGATGAAACCCTTCAACGAAGCTGCGCTCATGGAAAAGCTGCGGATGATCGGCATCGGGTAAGGTTGATTCCCATGCTGCCGAAATCTATTCGCGTCCTTGTGGTGGACGACTCGCTCGTGATGCGCAGCCTCCTACGGATGGTGCTCGCGTCGGAACCGGCCATCGAGTTGGCTGGAATGGCCGCTGACGGAGTCAGTGCATTGGATGCGATTCATCAGCTCAAACCGGATCTGATCCTTCTCGATATCGAAATGCCTCACATGAACGGCCTTGAAGTGTTGGTAGAACTCCGCGCCCGTTCTAGCCGGGCAAAGGTCATTATGTGCAGCACGCTCACCCGTCGTGGTGCAGCCATCACCATCGAAGCTCTCGCACGGGGCGCAACCGACTATGTCATGAAGCCTACGGCGCAGCGTGGAGCTGCCGATGCTGTCGCCACGCTTAGTCGCGAGCTGCTACCCAGAATCAAAGCATTATTTCCCGCGTTGCAGCATAACGACATACATGCCATCATTCCGCCGACGAGCGATGCTTTCCATGGAAAGCATGCGGAAATCGTAGTTATCGGCGTGTCAACAGGCGGCCCTGCCGCGCTTGAAACATTGTTGCCAAGGCTGCCTGCGGATTTTCCCATTCCTATCGTCATCGTCCAGCACATGCCGCGGTTCTTCACGTCGTTGCTTGCGGAAAGATTGAATCGCGAGTGTGCTCTCGCGGTGAGCGAAGCCGCGCCTGCCATGCGCGTGCAAGCAGGGAATGTCTACATCGCACGTGGAGACTGGCATCTGGAGCTGGTAAAGCACGCATTTGGCGAGGGCTGCGCTCTGCGGCTTTCGCAGGCCGGAGCCGAGCACTACTGTCGCCCCTCGGTCGACATGCTGTTTCGGTCTGCCGCAGATGCTTACCGCGATGCGGCCATCGGAGTCGTGCTCACCGGTATGGGATCGGATGGCCTGGAAGGCTGCAAAGAAATTCGCAATGCGGGAGGAAGAATCCTGGTACAGGACCGCGCCACAAGCGCGGTCTGGGGCATGCCTGGCGTGGTAGCCGAGGCCGGGCTTGCGCATCGTGTCTTATCGTTGCCGGCGATAGCTGCTGAGTTAATGCGACTCTGTCCAGCCGGCATTTCCGCATTTGTATCGAAAGGGTAAACGCGCATGCCGTGCACTGCAGAGGACTATGTATTTCTCCGGCAGTTTATTCTGAGCCGCTCGGGCAATGTGCTCGACCCTTCGCGCGACCACCTTTTTGAAGCGCGTCTTTATCGGCTCTTGCAGTTTAGTGGCATGACGGGTCTCGACGAACTGGTCCATAAGCTGCGTCTGGCCGACGACCCGGTGCTGAACCAGGCTGTGGTGGAAGCCATGACGATCAATGAAACCAGTTTCTTTCGCGACCGCGCGCCTTTTGATCTGCTGCAGCACAAGCTGTTGCCTTCGTTGATCGCTCAGCGCGCGCAGCGGCGCAGCCTGCGCTTATGGAGCGCGGCTTGTTCCAGCGGACAGGAAGCCTATTCCCTCGCCATGCTTTTGCGATACCATTTTCCGCAACTTGCGGACTGGAAGATCGAAATCTGCGGCACCGATATCAACGCGGAAATGATTCGTCGCGCACGTGCCGGTCGTTTTCAGCGCATGGAGATCAACCGCGGACTGCCTGCGCGGTTTCTGCTCAGATATTTCACCCGCGATGGCAGTGACTGGGAGGCCATTGCGGACCTCCGCGCCATGTGCCGCTTTCAGCAGCGGAACCTAAACGATGCGACGCCGATATTGGATCGCTACGACGGCATTCTGCTGTGCAATGTGCTTTTCTATTTTTCTGAGACGACGCAAAAACGCATTCTCCAAAGAATGCATGCGATGGTCCAACCGGACGGGTTCCTCATCCTGGGACCGAGCGAGCAGGCTGCCGTGCCCGAGCTTTGGCAGCCAGTGCTGGACGGCCGCACCTGCTATTACAAGCTCCGATAGAGCCCTTTGCGTTGCATCAAAGCTCGTATGCGCATCTGACGCAACAGCAGGTATCCTGCTGGCTGAGGGAATGCCGTGACGAAGGAGCAAACCAGGAAAAACGCAGCGAGGGAGAAGGGCGCGGACGATGCTCTGGCGTTGTTTCATCCCATCACTGCAGCATGGTTCCGCGCTGTCTTCGATAAGCCGACCTCGCCGCAGCGTCTTGGCTGGCCTGCCATCGCACGCGGCGAAAGCACGCTCATTCTGGCTCCCACGGGCACCGGCAAAACCCTCACGGCATTTCTCTGGTGCCTCGATCGCCTTATGCTGCATCATCGCGAGGATGAAACCGAAGGATGCCGGGTCATCTATATCAGCCCGTTAAAAGCGCTCGCAGTCGATGTGCAACGCAATCTCCGCTCTCCACTGGCCGGCATCGCAAACATGGCTCAGCAAAGTGGAGTGCCGTTTCATCAGCCGGAGATCAGCGTGCGCACCGGAGATACGCCGCAGAAAGAGCGTGCCCGTTTTCGTCGGCACCCTGCGGAAATTCTGATCACCACCCCCGAATCCCTCTATCTGCTGCTGACCTCGGAATCCGCGGTCTCCCTGCGTTCTGTCGATACGGTCATCGTTGATGAAATCCACGCGCTGGTTCCCACCAAGCGCGGAGCCCATCTTGCGCTCAGTCTCGAGCGTCTTGAAGCGATCACGGAAAAGCGCTTCCAGCGGATAGGTCTTTCAGCCACGCAGCGTCCCTTGGAAGAAGTCGCTCATTTTTTGTCTGGCTGCGAGGTTTCAAGAGTCACAAAAAAGGATACCGGCGACGATCTCACGGCACTCGAAAAAGAATGGACAACCGACGACGAATCGCGTGCACAAGACCGAGCGCCTACATTTCGCCCGGTTACCATCATCAACGCCAGCGAGCTCAAAAAACTCGAGTTGCGCATCGAAGTCCCGGTAGAAGACATGGCGAAACTGGGCCAGCAGGAGGAGTTTCCCAGCGGTGCAGCCTCACAAGGGCCGAAGCGCACTTCGATCTGGAGTGCCATTCATCCGCGTCTACTTGAAATTGTTCGTGAACGCCAGTCGACAATTATCTTCGTCAACAATCGCCGCATCGCTGAGCGGCTCGCGGGCGCGCTTAATGAACTGGCCAATGATCCGATTGCGCGGGCGCATCACGGCTCGCTCGCCGCATCTCAGCGCGCAGAAATCGAAGAACTGCTCAAGGCTGGAAGCATCAAAGCGCTCGTCGCGACCTCAACGCTTGAGCTGGGAATCGATATGGGGGCAGTCGATCTTGTCATTCAAGTGGAAGCACCGCCCTCGGTGGCCAGTGGCATGCAACGCATTGGCCGAGCTGGCCATCAGGTTGGCGCTGCGAGCGAGGGGATCATCTTTCCCAAGTACCGCGCGGATCTCCTTGCCTGCGCTGCCGTTACGCGCGCCATGCACGAAGGGTTGGTCGAGTCGACGCGCTATCTGCGCAACCCGCTCGATGTTCTGGCGCAGCAGATCGTCGCTACCGTCGCACAGCCTCCGAGAGCCTCCGTGCCACGCAAAAAAAGCCAGCCACCCGCACCGGCAGAAATTTCAACCGATGATCTTTTTCGCATAGTGAGCAGCGCTGCACCCTTCGCTTCGCTCAGTCGCGGAGCTTTCGAAGGCGTGCTTGATCTGCTTGCAGGGCGCTATCCTTCAGACGAATTTGCCGAACTGCGCCCGCGCATTACCTGGGACCGCGTGCATAATCTCATCACTCCACGCGAAGGCGCGAAGAGCCTCGCTATTCTCAATGGAGGCACGATTCCTGATCGTGGGCTCTATGGAGTCTTTCTTTCTGGCACTGAAGGTAAACCGGTCCGTGTCGGCGAACTCGATGAAGAGATGGTCTTCGAAAGCCGCACCGGAGATACCTTTGTTCTCGGCGCATCCACCTGGCGTATCGATGAAATCACACATGATCGTGTGCTGGTTTCGCCCGCTCCTGGAGAGCCGGGAAAGATGCCTTTCTGGCATGGCGACACTGCGGGCCGTCCTCTTGAATTTGGCCGCCGCATTGGGCAGTTGATTCGCGAACTGCGAGAGATGCCGCGCAACGCCGCGCTGAGCCGTCTCGTATGTGAGCATGATCTTGATCCGACGGCCGCCGAAAATCTCATTCGCTATCTCGCCGATCAGGAAATTGCAACCACTGTAGTTCCAGATGACCGGACTATCGTGATTGAGCGTGTGCGCGATGAACTAGGTGACTGGCGAGTCTGTGTGCTCACGCCATTCGGCAATCGTGTGCATGCGCCGTGGGCCATGGCAATCAGCGGTAAGCTGCGTGCCGCAGGGGCAGCCGACGTAGAAACGATGTGGGCCGACGATGGCTTCGTGTTGCGCTTTCCTGATACCGAAGGGCCACCGGATACAGACATCCTGCTGCTCGATCCCGCCGAGGCCTCTGATCTCGTCTTGCGGCAGCTTGGATCAACCGCGCTTTTCGCTGCGAAATTTCGCGAGAGCTCCGCACGCGCGCTGCTGCTGCCGCGGAGGCGCGCGCAGGGTCGTGCCCCATTATGGCAGCAGCGCAAACGCGCCTATGATCTGCTCTCCGTCGCATCCCGCTATCCCGCCTTCCCCATGCTTTTGGAGGCATATCGGGAATGCGTTCGCGATGTCTTTGACATGCCCGCATTCCTCGAAGTGCTTCGTGCCGTGGAAAAGAGGCAGATTCGCGTGCACATTACTGATTCGCGCACACCGTCGCCCTTCGCTTCCTCGCTGCTCTTCAGCTACGTAGCTAATTACATCTATGATGGCGATGCTCCATTGGCGGAGCGGCGAGCCCAGGCTCTCTCCATCGATCAGGAGCAGTTGAAAGACCTGCTTGGCGATGCTGATCTGCGTGAGCTGCTTGATGCCGACGCCATTGCTGAAGTGGAAGAGCAGCTGCAGTTACTCGGCGAGAGTTATCGCGTGCGCTCAGTCGACGGCATGCATGACCTGCTGCTGCGCCTAGGCGATCTTACGCGGCAGGAACTTTCCCTCCGTCTCGTCTCGCAAGACCTGCTCTCTTCGCTCGACCGCCTGCTACGCGCCAAGCGTCTGCTCGAAATCAAAATTACTGGCGAAAAGCGCTTGATTGCTGTAGAAGATGCGGCGCGTTATCGAGATGCGCTTGGCATCCCATTGCCTCCGGGTCTTCCCCGTCAGCTGCTTGAAGCCGCTGCAGCGCCCGTTCTCGAGCTGATACGCCGTTATGCCCGCACACATGGTCCGTTAACCCTGCAGGAAGCGGCGCGTCGTTTCGGGCTGGGCGAGCCGCTGGTGGAAGCGACTCTGCGCACATTACTGCTTGATGGTCGCATCGTCGAAGGCGGTTTCCGTCCCGGCGGCGTTCACCGCGAATGGTGCGATGCGGAAGTGCTGCGTATGATCCGCAGAAAGTCACTGGCACGGTTACGAAAAGAGATCGAGCCAGTGGAACAGCGGATGCTTGTTCGACTGGAAGCGCACTGGCAAGGTGTTCTGCAGAGGAGACGCGGACTCGATGCGCTGCTCGATACCATCGAGAGCTTGCAGGGCGCGCCCATTCCGGCATCGTTACTGGAATCGACAATTCTTCCGGCCCGTATCGCAAAATATTCGACGTCTGACCTCGATACACTCATCGCTGCAGGTGAAATCGTTTGGTGCGGCCTCGATCCGCTCGGCGAACGCGATGGCCGTATCGGCCTATACCTTGCTGATAAGTTGACAGCTCTGCTTCCACCTATACGCGTGCAGGCCTCGGAGCCACTGAGCCCACGTGAGGAAGCCCTCGTGGCCGAACTACAACGCAGCGGCGCTCTGTTCTTTGCGCAATTGCACGATGCTGTTGGCGGCGGCTATCCCGGCGAGACACTTGATGCACTGTGGAGTCTGGTGTGGCGAGGCATGGTTGCAAATGACACATTTCACGCGCTCCGTGCTTACGCCGCCAAACCGGCCACATCGCGCCCGGCAAAGCGCCAGCACAATGTGCAGGCGTTCCGCTCACGCAGGACGACTCCACCCAGCGCACAGGGTCGCTGGGCACTCCTGCCGCCTTCAGCAGTCACTTCAACTGAATGGAGTCACGCCATTGCCCAGCAACTGCTCACCCGACATGGCATCGTGTCGCGCGAAACTATCATGCAGGAGAATATTCCCGGTGGCTTCAGCGCCGTCTACGATGTGTTCAAAGCGCTTGAAGAAAGCGGGCGTATCCGCCGCGGATACTTTGTCGCGGGTTTAGGCGCAACGCAATTTGCGCTGCCGTCTGCGGTCGATCTGTTGCGTTCACTGCGCGGCAATCCACAGCCGGAACGCGTGGAAATCCTCGCACTTGCAGCCACCGACCCGGCAAACCCCTATGGCGCGATATTGCCATGGCCTGCTGTGCAACTGGAGACCGAGGCTGACGGCGCGCTGCGCTCGCTCTCGCGCAGCGTAGGCGCCACTGTCATCCTGCGCAACGGAGAGATGATTGCCTACCTGCGCCGCAACAATCCCAACATCCTCGTTTTTCTCCCGGTAGACGACCCTGAACGAACGAACACCGCGCGCGATCTTTCTGCATTTCTCTCCCACCTGGCGCAGGACGAGGTGCGTCAGGAAGGCGAAGCACGTCATCGCGGGGGATTGCTCATCACGACCATCAATGGACAGCCGGCGCACCTGCACCCTCTATCACGCTTTCTACAGAATGCCGGCTTCCAGGCAGCTCCGCTTGGCTTCAATGTGCGGCGCATCCTATCACCGGCACAGGCTGTTTCCGACGAGGTGCAATAGCCATGCCTGAAGGCGACACCATCTTTCGCTCAGCGCGCGCTTTGCATCGCGCGCTGACGGGACAGAAGGTTGTAGCCTTTGAGTCTGTGTATGCGCCACTGGCCAGCGTCCATGACAATGCGTCCCTTGCAGGACGCATGATCGAGCAGGTAGAAGCACGAGGCAAATGGCTCCTCATCTATTTTTCCGGCGATCTCATCCTCCTCACGCACATGCTGATGCACGGCAGCTGGCATATTTACCGTCGTGGCGAGCGCTGGCAACGCCCGCGAAAGCAGATGCGAATCGTCATAACGACAGATGATTTTGAAGCTGTCGCTTTCGAAGTTCCGGTGGCGCAGTTCCACACGGCGCGCTCCATTGCGCGCCACACATCGCTGCCGAAGTTAGGTCCGGATCTGCTTAAGCCAATGTTCGCTGAAGATGAAGCCATGCATCGTATGTATTCATGTCCGGAGGAAGAAGTGGCGAATGTGCTGCTCAACCAGCAGGTAATGGCCGGCATCGGCAACGTCTTCAAGTCGGAAATCTGTTTCGCCTGCGGCATCCATCCATTTCGCCTGGTCGAAACACTTTCTGAGAAGGAAATGCTGTGCCTGATTGACACGGCGCGCAAGCAGCTTTCCGCGAATGTGCTCGAATCCTCAACCGACGGCCCTGTCACTTACACGGGCGGCCGGCGCACTCGCCGAACATCGGATTCAGGCGCGCGTTTATGGGTCTATGGCAGACAGGGTAGACCCTGCCGCCGCTGCGGTACAACCATCCTGATGCGCAAACAGGGAACAGGTGTTCGTTCCACCTACTGGTGTCCTCACTGTCAGCCCATGCCAGGAGAGCAGACAGTTACAGGATGGGCAAATCCGATTCCGCGTCGCGAGGTTCGCCGCAAGTAGCGAGCTCTCCTTGCTGGACTTATATTCTTTGAACCAACCTCAAATGCCTGTGATATAACGATGCCGCCCCTTTTGAGGAGGAAACAATGCGTTTACCAGCATGTTGCTTCATTGCCATTGCTGCTGCCTGCGGCACGTGCACTACTCTTGCGCAAACTCAGATTCCATTCAAACCCGGCTTGTGGGAATCGAACATCACATCCACGATCAGCGGCATACAGATCACGCCGGAAATGCAGGCCCACATCGATCAGATGCCTCCGGAAGCACAGGAGAAGATGCGCAACATGATGGGCGGTACACCCCGTACGACAGTCATGCGAAGCTGCATGACGAAAGAGCAGTTCGATAAATGGAACGACTCTTTCAGCCAGAGTAAGGACAAAGATGAGCAGTGTACTCACACGAATGTCACGCAGAACGCACAAGGGCGTGTGTTCGATGTGAGTTGCACATCGCCGCGGTCAAAAAGCACAGGTCATGTAGAGATCTTCATCGATAGCGATGAAAAAGGCCATGGCTCGGTGCATATGGTCAGGACTGCTTTGGAAGGACCGCAGGCAATGAAGCCAATTTCGGTCGACGTGAAATTTGAAACGCGCTACGTTGGCTCAGATTGCGGCGATATCAAGCCGGGAGACGCACACCCCGTTAATTAGCCAGGTGGGGTCACCAACCTATCATTATTGTGGATTCTGTTGCGGTTGAGATTGCTGTGGTCGCTGCTGCTGGTCATCTTTCTTGTCGCCGCCGAACAGACGACTGAAAAATCCGCGCTTTTTCTTAACTGGTTGCGCATTGGGGTCTTGCGTATTTTCCACCACTGTCCCTTGGGCAGGATTCGGCGCAGGCGTCATCGGCTTGGCCGGTTGTGGAACGGGTGTCTGGGCCTGCGCTGCGGGAGGCGGCCCAACCGGTTTCTCCCCGATGCCGAAAATCTTCTGGAAGATGTTGCGCTGGTCACCGTTCGAGTGATCGCACGTATCGGTCGGTTGTGTACCGTCCAGGAACGCAGCCGTATATGACGTGGGACAGCTGGCATCCGAGAGCAGGTTGGTTGCCTTATCTAATTGCACCTCGGTTACTCCGGAAGGCGGCACAAATTCTTTGGTGTCGGAATACTGCGGCAGCGCAACGGCGCGCTTCATAAATGCAGCCCAGATGGGTGCAGCCGCCTGCGCGCCTTGAAGCTTGATGTCGGAGTAATCGTCATTGCCGACCCAGACAATGCAAATTAGATTCGACGTGAATCCGGCAAACCACGCATCGTTTGATGTACCGGTTTTGCCCGCAGCCGGTGCAGTGAATCCCATGCCACGCACACCCTGTGCCGTGCCATGATTGATCACGTTCTCCATGAGACTGGTCGTCAGATACGCAACGCGCGGGTCGAGCACCGGTTTGCTCGTGGGGGAATAGTCGCTCATCACATCGCCACTTGCGTTACGGACTGAAGCAAGCATCCACGGGTCGATCTTCACGCCACCATTGGCGAAGACGGTGTAAGCGCCCGCCATATCAAGCGGAGTCGCGTCATAGGAACCAATCGCGACAGATGGGGTACCGCGCGCCGACTTAATGCCAGCATCTCGCGCCAGCGAGGCCACGTTGTTGAACCCGACCATCTGGGCAAGTGAGATTGTGGCATTATTCAACGACTGTTGCAGCGCGTAGCGCGCTGTCACTTCATCGTGATACTCGGCGTGGAAATTGCGAGGCGTGTATTCCTGGTCGCCTACCGTATAAGTGGTCTGCTGGTCATTGAGCATCGTTACCGGAGTAAAGACGCCGTTGGTTCCGTCTGTATTCGTTAGTTGGGCTCCGGAGAGGCTGCTGTTGAATGCCGCCGCATAAACAAATGGCTTGAAAATCGACCCTGTAGGACGGTGCCGAGCCGCATGGTTCAGCTGACTCATTCCGTAATTACGGCCGCCTACGAGAGCGAGCACCTGCCCCGTATGCGGATTCAGCGCCACCAGCGCGACCTGCGGATACACAATATTGTCATCTACCGTTGCCGGGGCAGTTTTCGAGGCGCGATGCGTGTGCAGTTTGGTCACCAGCTCGTCTACATTCTTTATGCCCTCGTTTACGGCTTCTGAGGCAGCGGCCTGCAGTTGGGGATCGAGCGACGTATATATGCGCAATCCCTGGTGGTTGTACTCCGCGTCTCCCAGCTTCTGCACGATCTGGTCACGTACCAGGTCAACAAAATAAGGAGCTTCATTGGCATCCACGCTCTGCGTTGCCAGCTTTAGAGGACTTGCCTTTGCCGTTTCGGCCTGCTCCTTGGTGATGGCCCCCGTCTCCACCATTGCATCCAGCACCAGGTTGCGCCGCTCCAGGGCGCGCGCAGGATGTCTGTAAGGATTCAAGCGGCTCGGGCTCTGAATCAATCCTGCCAGCAGCGCGGATTCCGGTAGATTAAGCTGCCGTACATCCTTGCCAAAGTAGGCCTGTGCCGCCTCGCCAAATCCATTGATTGCGAAGCTACCCTGCTGCCCCAGCGGAATCTGGTTGGCATACATCTGGAAGATCTGCTGCTTGGTAAAACGGTGCTCCAGCTGGAAGGTAATGACAATTTCAATCACCTTCCGCTTGAAATGCTTTTCCGGAGTCAGGAAGAAACCGCGCGCCAGCTGCATGGTAAGCGTCGATCCGCCCTCGCGGTATCGCCTAGATAGCAAGTCACTTTTCACCGCTCCCAGCAGGCGAATGTAATCAACCCCGCCGTGTTCAAAAAAGCGGTGGTCCTCAATTGCCGTGACTGCGGGAACCAGATATTCCGGCAGCTCGTCATAGGTCACCAGCCGGCGCTTGATGCGGTTTTGGTCCGAGAGGCCGGTAATCAGCAGAGGTTCCAACTCATAGGCGGACAGCTCCTGGCCGTTCGCGTCCGTAATCTTGCTCACCGTGCGGCCGTCAAAGCTAATCGTCGCGCTGTCGGGCGCGTGATACGACTGCGGCCCCGGGTGCACGAGAATGCTTTCCTCGCTAAGCGAATACGTTCCCATTGGCGACGCGGGGCTGCTCCCGTCTTCTGTATACCCGGCCGTACGCAGTTCCTGGGCGATCGAACTTGCCGTCAGCTTTTGGCCCGGCCGCACCTCACGTGGCGCTGCATAAATCTTCGCTGTATTCGTGAAAAGAGGCTTCTCCAGCCGCTCGTCAACAATGTGTTTGTACTTGAAGTAGTAGAAGCTGAAAACCGCAATAAAAAAGACGGCAACGATGCCAAACCCAACCGCTGCAATTCTAAGAATTGTGCGGGTCGATGGTTTAACAGTAATCGGGCGGGGTGCGAGTTTTACTTTCAGGGCCAATGCGGACTTCCACCTTTAATTCTAACGGTTCCAGATTATTTGGGGCCTCGATTGAACAGGCACACCAGCCCCTTTGTGGACCTAAAAACGTTTAGATGCCCGAGAGCTATTGATAAGACGTGCAATTGCGGATGGAAGTAACTGTTTTGGATCGTTTCGATTTACAATTTAGGACCTGTGCAGGGGTTCCACTACCTCTCTCTTAGTGGCTCACCGCGGGAATTACCAGCCAGATAGATTACTAAGTAGTTGATTCTTAATGGAAATAATGGGCTGGGGCCAGAATGGCGGACAAAATCCTGTGCCAGCGAGTAAAAGTTTTGTATTCTCTTGTCAATCACTGAGGGGAGAATATGACCAAATCCACAGAATTGCTTCAAGGTACACTCGATCTCCTCATTCTAAAAGTGTTGTGT
>Ga0210395_10001132_pt1 | contig 20709 bp, 17 predicted proteins | sample IncBWH4OmetaG_FD_150861 | JGI IMG/M metagenome (GOLD analysis project Ga0210395, IMG submission 150861) | Forest soil microbial communities from Barre Woods Harvard Forest LTER site, Petersham, Massachusetts, United States - Inc-BW-H-4-O ...
GCTCGACGGCGCTGGCGGGGGTGGACGACTCGAAGCTGGGTGATCCGCTGACTTTGTTTGGGAATAGGCAGACGTCGCGCGCGGGGGCGCTCATTACTTTGAGCGACGATTGGTACGACCACTATGGGGCACAGGCGGTGTATCTGCGGCTGAACGGGATTTTGCCACCGACGGCGCAACCGGCGCCTGCGAAGTAAGGTCTCACGACGGGCAACTTGATCCGGGAAGATCTGACGTGATGAGAGACGCGGCACTCTCATGCGTAGCGGAGAAATCACAAGAATCTTCTCAATGTGAAACAGAGCGTCCAGAGGACGCTGAGAAAGCTGCCTTGCGATGTGGTCGTCCGATCGCGTCAAGCGTCCGCGGGGAATGGCTTTCTGTTTGTTAAGCATATTAATTACAACAACTTATCCAGAGCTTCGCCGGTGCCGTGCGCCTGTGGAACGCGTTTGCGAAAAACGCGGGGAGATGGCGAGAGGACTGCAACATTTGTGCGGCAAAGGAAGACGCAAGGGTGTGGGTGGTCCCCAACCGGAGTCCCATACCGCTGCTTCAAGGCCGCATGATGACAATACCTCAACGCAGGATGCGATACGCCGCGATAGTCTCTTGCCTCGTCTTGACGCTGGTGTGCCTGACGCCTGGCCGGGCGCAGGACAATGACCATGACCGCAAAGTAGTGAAGAAGGTGGATGCACAGTATCCGTCCATCTTGAAGAGAAGGGGCATTGGCGGGACGGTGCGACTGAAGGTTTCCATCCACGCGGATGGGTCGGTGAAGGATGTGGAGGTGCTGGGCGGAAACCCGGCGCTGGCAGATGCCGCCGAAAAGGCGGTGCGACAGTGGAAATTTGCACCTGGCGGCGAGAGCACGATTACCGTGGCGGTTGCATTCGATCCGAATTCCTAGACCCCCCGCAAATCCCCGACAGAGCAGTTGCCGCGCATGGGGTACCCCCTCCCCGGTTTTTCTGTAAGTGTTCATTCTAAAGGGTTTTAAGGCCTGTGTTTTGGAAGTGCGGATTCTAAAAGGGTTAGAGGCTGGTTTTTCGTAAGTGCGGATTGTAAAGGACTTAGTGACTCGTGATTGGTGACCCGTGACTGGTGAAAGGAAAAGAGCCGATGTCGTGAATGGTGATTCGAGATTGGTGACTGGACGGACGGCGAGATTTTTCAATTCCTGCTGATCCTTCGGGGCTGACCTCTCGGAGGTAGACTGCCTCAAAAGAGCACAGACTGAAGTCTGTGCCACGAAGAAATTGACGATGGCAGACCCCCACCCCGGGTATTTTTTGTAAGAGTGGCAAACAAAGGAGTTATGCTTGACGCGGCTCGTAAGAGTGGCAGACACAGGACTTAAAGTGGCTGAATTTTCAGTAAGTTGCGATTCGTCTGTAAGAGTGGCAAGGAAAAGACTTAGCGAGGGGGAGTTGACAATCGAATGTATAAAGGTGAAAGAGGAAAGATCCGGAGAGCCGAACGCGGAGACGCTGAGTGCGCAGAGCGGAGAAAGATAGGGCGAAGGGGAGAGAAATTGGCTGGAATGCGACGGAATCATGTAGCAGGGTACCATGGATTTCGATTACTGTCAAGGATTATTATTGAGTAGTATCGTTCGAATGAGACGGGCAGAAGTCGAGTGGTTGGAAGGAGTTGGCGGGAATTTTGTAGTTTGGTGAGACAGAAAATGTGGAAAAGTCAAAACACGCACCCTTTGCAGAAACCGCAAAGGGCTGCCGCACCCGGCAAATGATTATGGTTTTCGGGATGGGGAGAAAGGTGCAAGGGCGTGCGCCTTGCTTTCCCTCGAAATCTTGCGTACGTTCTTCGGTGGCAAAGTTGTATTAGCTTAGGAATTCTCCTACAGCCAATGGCGGCTAGAAACCTGCGACTGAGGTATCGCCCTATCCGAATTGGGTGGTGTGTCCGAGACGGCAGTCTCGAAGATGTTCGCAGAGTTCTCAAGCTTACGCACACCTTATGGGGCGGGTCGCATAATCCCGTAATTCCTGTGGGAGGAAGCCTTCCGGCGAAGGCACTGGTTGAGCTCTATAGGGTTGATGCTTTGTATCCGGCGCTCGAGGATGCTAGCCTCCGCACCTTTATTGGGAAGTTTCCGCATTTTCGCTGGCCTCTATTTGAGAAGGACCTATTCGTCAATCGCATGGGTGGGGGAAAGCTGCCCACCTTGCTGGACGTCTACCATCCAGTACGGAAAATCTTCGAGGAGTTTGTCAAGAAGGAAAAGGACCCCAAATCTCAGGCTACGATTTTCACTTGGTCTGAGCTCGACCCGCTGGCGGATTTCTTTCTTGCGTTTTTTGGAGCCTATCCGGCTCAGACTGAAATCGGTAAAGACTACGGCGGATTTATTGCCAAATACCTTCATGCAAATAAAATTGAGTTCGACCGGGGAAAACCGATTCCGGCGGATGCCTTCAGAGAGTTTACGCCTTCCGGAATCTGTGGTTTTGAGCTGCTTCGCGACCGCCTGCCGAACTGGGATTATCCGGGTGTTTATTGGGGCAGTTTGCAAACCTTTGAGGATGTGGTGAATTTTTGGAATCTCCGGGCTGCTGATCTTGACCTCGTGTTTTTCGATCCGGCGCACGAAGGCCGACTGTCTCAGATCGCTGATGCCTATGTTCAGGTACTCTCGGCCAGGCCGAAGGACTCGATGGACCTTGACACACGCCCCGCGGTTTGGTTCAGGGAGGGAACGGAAATCGACGGTAGAAGATTCCCTCGGGCAAACATGCAGGTGCGGGTAGGTGATGGCTTGTGGAACGGACTAAACTTGAAGCCGCCCGTGATGTATATTAGCGACAAGTCTGTCCTTGGTGCGGAATCTGAGTACGGCGACAGCCTGTCGGTCTCATTTGAGTTACGCGAAAAACCGTTTTTTGATGACCTTGAAATCAGTCACCAGCATCTAGTAATAACCGTGAAACCCTTCACGTACGGCGAGGAGGGTGAGGCAACCTTCAAATTTCCTTTTATCCCTGAGTTAAACGAATTCTACAGGCGAAGCGTCTCGGCCGTCCGTGAGGCCCGATCAGAACCCAATGGTTTGGGCATCATCACTAAAGTTACGTCAAGCGACTTGAGAATAAATGCGGTTTCAAGGCGTTCGCTTGTGACACAGATCTTTGAAGTCTTCGGCATCACAAGCAAACCTAGTGAGGCGGGGCGTATCGCTTCTCGGCTCATTCAACAGATGGGTGGGCTTCAAGGGTGCAGAGTCTTTAAGATTGCGGGCGTTCGGGAATTGATAGAGAAATACAAACCATTGCAGTCCTTCTCGAGGACGGAGGCGATACAGGTTATTGGTCAAGCCGATCCAAATACCGGGATCCCAAACTTCGCGGCATACGAAGATCTTTACATCGAGCATCGTGAGGGCGGAAAGCTGAAACCTCACCACGTATTTGAATATCTTCTCAAGCACAACGTTTTCAGGGTTGGGATTCGATTTACCTGTCCGCATTGCGAACTACAGTTTTGGACCCACTTGGACGATGTTGCGACCGAGTTGACGTGCGAGTACTGCGGACAGCGATTTAATGTAACGGCGCAGCTAAGGGATAGTGCGTGGGCATACCGCCGGTCGGGGCTCTTTGGTCGTGAGGACCACCAGCAAGGCGCCATTCCTGTGGCCATGACGCTTCAACAGCTCGACATCGCTCTAAATACAGAGATGGTTTATGTCACGTCGATGACACTGGAGCCCGCGAGTGCTGATATTGAGCCTTGCGAATCAGATTTCGTCATTGTTTCTGATAGGGGCTTCGGACCAGAGGTGGAGGTTGCGATCGGGGAAAGTAAAAGCCGGGGTGAGATTACGGAGGAGGACGTACGAAAGCTCGCTCGGGTCGCGGACGTGCTATCGAACAAACGAATCGTTACCTATATCGTGTTCGCAAAGAGCTCGCGCTTCACTCCAGTTGAGATTGCTCGATGCCGGTTGGCGCAGCCGCGAGGGCGCAGCAGGGTAATCTTGCTTTCGGACCGGGAACTCGAGCCATATTTTGTCTATGAAAGAGCCGAAAAGGAGTTCCATATTCCAGGGGTCGCGGTTTGCCTTGAGGACCTCGCCCACAACACTCATGCTCTTTATTTTGACCCGCACCCTAAGGCACCGGCCTAAACCCAAGCGCGGCGACGGATCGAGGAGTTGAAGAGGGATTTCTCTCTTCGCGGGCCGACCGCTTCGCACGAGGACGTTTTCAGGATTGCCAAGGGTTGAGGACGGGAACGTGGAGGTGGGCGAAGTCGGTGATGTTGCGGGAGACGATGGTGAGGTTGTGGTGAAGGGCGGTTGCGGCGAGCAGACCGTCGACCACGGAGAGAGCTTTTCCTGCGCGCTTGGCAGCGGCGGCGAGCCAGCCCCAACGATCGGCAACATACGAGTCGACGGACAGAATTTTGCCAGAGAAGCGGGCGCGCAATTGGACGTCGAGCCAAGTTTCCAGTTGAGTGCGACGCTTTCCCTGGGGCAGCGCCGCGAGGCCCTTGCGAATTTCTCCGAGGGTCAGAACGCTCAGGTAGAGCAGGGACTCGTCCGTAGCATCTATCCAGGCCATGACGCGGGGCTCGGGAGTGATGCGGACAACTTCGGAGATGCAATTCGTGTCGAGCAGGTATCCGCTCATAGCTCGATATCGCGGCCTTCGTCGCGGTCGCGTTCGAAGTTGAGCTCCATCCCTACAAGGGGTGATTCCCTGAAGAATTGCAGGAGGCTTTTGGGCTGGTTTGCGGTACCGATGAGGCGTTCATACTGCTCATCAGCAATCATTACGACGCCCTCTTTACCCTGACGCGTGATGAGCTGGGGCCCTTCCGTTCGAGCGCGGCGAAAGAGTTCGCTGAAGCGAGCTTTGGCGGTCTGGACTTGCCAAGTGGTTGCCGGCCGCTGGAGAGAGCCGGTCCCGGAAATGCGGGGATGTGTGGCGCGTTTCTTGCTAGTTTTGGGCAAGGTCGTTCCTCGAGTAGCCGACTAGTCTGACTAGTCAGCAAGAATAACACTTACCGTTGCTCTTGTCCAACAGAAGTCAATCGAAGCCAGTTAATGGAAGCCGCGCCGAGGATGTTGCGCCAGTGCGGACGTTAGGGGCGCAGCAGATTTTCGAGGAGGGGATGTTTTGAGGTGGTAAAGGGATTGGCTACGGTGACGGTGTTCCAGGTGAAGCCGGGGTGGAGGTCTTCGGAGAGGAGGAGGCGGCAACCGGCTTCGGCGGCGGAGGCGAGGATGATGCCGTCCCAGAAGCTGAGGTGGTGGGTGACAGCGAGCTCGGCGGCGCCGAGGAGGACGGACTGGGAGGTTTCCGCGACGGGAAAGGTGTTGCACCAATTGAGGATGGAGGCGCGGGCCTGAGCGGGGGTTCGTTTGGCTTTGCGGACAAGAACTTGAAAGAATTCGCCGACAGTTTGCGCCGGCACGATCACGATGTTACGGGGGAGCGCGGCGAGCAGATCGAGGGAGGACTTCTGCATGGCAGCGCCATTCAGGCCCTCGGCGTAGATCAGGATGTTGGTGTCGAGCGCTACCCTCACTCGGCGTCCTCGTAGAGTTCATCGCGGGTCCAGCGCAGCCGGGCCGATGCCCCTTTCGCGGGCTTCTGGGCCCTTAGCTTTCGCAGGAAGGCGGCATGAGCGGCTTGAGCTTGGGAGTCGTCGCTATCGGCCGGAATGAGTTTCGCGACCGGTTTACCGTGGGACGTGACTATGTAGGTGCGGCCCTGGCGGACGCCGCGGAGGAGTTCGGAGAATTTGCGATTGGCATCGGCGGCGGATACGGTCTTTTCCATGGCGGCTCCAATAGTAGTGATATTACCTACTATACCGGAAATGGGAATTCCAGGCTAGTACCTTAGAATTCTCACCAGGCATGAAAGGAAGATTGACGGTTGCTGGCGGATAGCGGGCACGATGAATCGTGCCCCTACAATGGTGTGGACTGGAGTTGAGGCGGGAGCTCAGATATAGAGGAACGGGGGAGAAGGATCATGGCAGGGAAAAACCAGGTGCGGGAATCGGTTTTGCAGGCGATTGGGGATACGCCGGTGGTACGGCTGAGGAAAATTGTGTCGGCGGGGATGGCTGAGGTGCTGGTGAAGCTGGAGTACTACAATCCGACCGGGTCTTATAAAGATCGCATGGCGCTGGCGATGATTGAGGGGGCGGAGGCGCGGGGAGAGCTGCGTCCGGGGATGCGCGTGGTGGAGTGGACGGGAGGGAGCACGGGATCGTCGCTGGCGATGGTCTGCGCGATCAAGGGGTATCGGTTTACGCCGATTTCGTCGGACGGATTTTCGGATGAAAAGCTACGGACGATGCGGCTTTTCGGTGGGGACCTGGAGATCTTTCCGGCAGAGGGCGGGAAGCTGGTGCCGGAGCTTTACCAGAGGATGAAGCGGCGCGCGGAAGAGTTGGCGCAAGAGCCGGGCACGTTCTACACGAACCAATTTAATAATGCGGACGCGATTCGCGCGTACATGGGAATTGGCAGAGAGCTTGTGGAACAGGCAGGTGATGGACTGGCGGCGTTTTGCGGCGGAGTGGGCACCGCGGGAATGATTGTGGGAGTGTCGCGCGCGCTGAAGGAGGCTGGATGCAAAGCGCGTATCGTGGCGCTCGAGCCGGCGGGTTCGCCGGTGCTTACCACGGGGAAAGGCGGGGCGCACCACGTCGATGGGATCGCCGCGGGCTTCCGGCCGCCGCACTTGAAGGATGGCAACTTCGATGAAGTGCGCACGGTGGAGGAAGGGGCAGCGCGTGAGATGGCGCGGCGGCTGGCGAAGGAGGAAGGGATATTCGCGGGCACGTCGTCCGGGTTGAACGTCACTGCGGCCTTGCAATTGGCGCAGGAGCTTGGGCGCGGGAGTACGGTCGCCACGGTGGCCGTGGATACTGGGTTCAAGTATCTCGCAGGGAATCTGTATCGAGAGTGAGCGCAAACGCTGAAAGACTCGCTACGGGCAGACTAGAACCCGCTACTCGGGGGCGGCCTAGCGGAAGAGAAAATCCCCATCCTTCGAGGGTGACGAAGGATGGGGAGGCCTCGACCATGGCGCTGTACGAATTTGGGACTAGTGAAAGGCCGTGATACGGCGCGGCCGTTAGGGCTTTTTCTTCTTGACCGGGGGCTTTTTTTCGCCGCCCTTGGGACTAATCAGAGCCAAGAAGTCCTTGGCGTTAAACGGGTAGCGACGAACGGACTGTTGTCCGGTGGTGCTGAGAGTGACGTCGACGCGGCGATTGTTGGCGAGGACCAGGAGCGGCAGATTGCGCATCATTTTTTGACGTTCGTCGGCGCTCAAGTCAGGATTGTCGGCCATTTGTTGTTTGATTTGGTCGGCAGTCAGCTGGTCCTCTTCACCAAAGGCCTTCAGCTCAAAGTGATCAGCGGGGACGCCGTGTTCCACGAGGAAAGTCTTTGTACGTTCCACGCGGCGCTCGGTGAGTTTCTTGTTGTATTCAGGGGTGCCGCGCGGGTCGGCGTGGCCGCTGAGGATCAAGTGCGCGTCGGGCATGTATTTCAGATAGTTTTTGAAGTCGGCAGCCAGAGCTGTCAGGATTTCTGCCTGACTGTCGAGCAAGCCGCCCTCGGGATGCTCTTCGGTGGGGCGCGCGGTCTGGAAATAAATACTGTGGAGGGCAAGCTTGGCCTCCAACTGCTTGATCTCCGGTGCCGGAGGAGGCGGTGGCGGAGGAGCTTGTACGTCTACCGCGGTGGTGGACGAGGCGGTGAGCGCCGGACTGCGGTCATCGTTGACGTTGCAGGTTACGGTGATGCGGCCTGGTTGCGCGCCTTGTGTATTTAACGTGGAGACGGCGCCGTTACCGGTGATGTCTCCGGAACTTGCCGAGTAGCTGTAAATGAGCCTGCGTCCATCGGGGCTGCTGGCGTCGGAGTGGATGGTCGAGGACGCGCCAATCCGAACGCTGGAAGGATCGGCTGAGCAGGAAATTATGGGCGGATGGGGCATCTTGACGGTGAACCGGGCGCTGCAAGATGCAGAACCATTTTTTCTGCCGTCACTCAAGTTGGCAGTGACTTCATAGGCGCGGGGCTCGAGGCCGGTCGTGTCGATCTGCGCGGAGGCATCGCTTGAAGAGACTTTCACTCCGGTGCCATTCCAGCTGTACTTGACGGTGCGCTTGGGGTCGAAATTAGAGCCAGTGGCCGTCGCGGTCACGGGTTCGCTGGCGAAGACTTCGGCCGGCTGTATGGAGCAAGACGCGGTGGGCGGCGGTGGCGGGGCTCCGCCACCAAAGGTAATAACGAGGCCGGTCTGCGCTCTTAGGCCTCGTATATCCGTGGATGCCACCGAAGGCGGACCATAGCGGTAATTTGAAAGGACAAAGTCGGCTCGGATCAACCGCAGGGCAACGTGCCTGGTAAGGCTGAGATCAAGACCGCCGCCGAGCATGACGCCCAGTTTGTCGACATCATGGAAACCATCCGGCATAAGACGTTGATCGCCAACTAATACCTCAAGAAATGGGGAGAAGTGATTGTGGCGGAAGGTAATTTTTGGGCCGATGGAGAGGTTGGAGAAAGCCGTGTCGTCGATTTTTTTCGCGAACGTGGATTCACCGCTGCCCCAATCAATGCTGGTATCGAGGGTGAGTCCGAGCCATTTGTTGAAATCATAGGTAACGCTGGCGCCGGCGCCGCGCGGATTCCATTCCAGGCGGCTGCTCAAAGGGAGCAAGGCTCCTGGAAGTTGGCCGGTTATATTAGCGCCGGGATCAAAGACGGAGTATCCGCCGAAAAGCTCCCACTTTGGAGGAGGCTGTTCCTGAGCTCGGGCGAAGGCGGCAAAGGTAAGCAGGACAGCGATCATTGCCGCGAGCATTGCCGAGCGACGGACAAGGCGGCCCTTTAGATGAGATAACATGCGAATATTCCTCCGAACTCAGAAAACGAGAAACCACTCACTTCGACTTGCGCGGCTGTGGACCAAGCAAAAGCTGGTCCACAGCCGAATGCCTCATGGACAGGAAGGCACATTTACCGTATTGCTGATCAAGGTGACTGCGCCGTTGCGCGCCAGTGCTCTGCCGTTCAAGGTGGTGCCAGTGTTTAGCGAGATGGATGAAAGAGCCATGATGGTTCCTGCGAATGTTGTATTGGTGCCGAGTGTGGCGGAACTGCCAATTTGCCAGAACACGTTATGCGAGGTGGCGCCGCCCGCCATGATGACTTGACTGTTACCAGCGGCGGTGGTGAGTGTGGACACGACCTGGAAGATCCAGACACCACTCGAAGGCCCGCTGAGGGTGAGATTGCCGGTGATTCCGAGCGAGGGCTGGGCGCTGGTCGTCTTATAGACGCCAGGGGCGAGAGTCAACCCACCTATATCTGCGGGCAGGATGGCACCTCCCGGTGTTCCTGCGGCGTTGTTATACGCGGTGGTCAAATCAACCTGGGCGCTCGCGGCAACGGAATCGGCCGCGTGTAGAGTGCCCGTTAACATTCCCGGCGGAAACCCAGTTATCGCGCTTCCTGGCGACACGCCAACATCGCCACTAACGTTTGTAGGTGCCGCAGTTGTTGAGGTGTTGGTGACCGTGGAGCCGGCGAGAATACCGAAAGAGCAGGCAGCTCCTAGAGGTATGGCGCCGGCGGGAGGCGTGCAGACAGGCGAGGTTGTGAAGGACCATGGGAAATTAGCGGCGAGCGCGACGCCGGAGGTGTTCGTCGCGCCAGTGGTAATGGTGGCGTTGTAGAGGGTGCTAGCCGAAAGAGCGCCCGAGGGGGTGAAGGTGGCAACATTGGTGGAGGCAACATAACTGACTACGCCAGTGATACTGACCCCGCCTGGTCCAGTCAAAGTAAAGGTCGTGGTGTTGATGGTCGCAGGGTTCATCGCCGTGCTGAAGGTTGCGGTGATGACGGCGGTATTGGGGCAAGTGACGGTAGAAAGGTTGGGAGGAGTCACGGCGGTGACCGTAGGCGCGGGGCACGGCGGAGAGGTCGTGAACGACCAAGTGAAATTGGCGGTCAGCGAATTGCCGAAGGTGTCTTGAACCCCAGTAGTAATGGTGGCGACGTAAAGCGAGTTCGGCGCCAGAGGGGCAGAGGGGGTAAAGGTGGCAACATTGGTCGCCGCAGAGTAGCTGACTACTCCAGCCGCGCTCGTCGTGCCGGTGGTCAATGTGAAGGTCGTGGTGTTGATCGTCGCGGGGTTCATGGCCTTGGTGAAGGTTGCGTTAATGACCACGGGGTTGCCGCAAGTGAACGTAGATCCAGTGAGTGGATTTACAGAGGTGACCGCAGGCGGCGTCAGGGGGCTGCCGGGTTTCGCTGCGCCGGAATTCGCGTCTGGATCGCTGCAACCGGCGAGCAGGCCGGCCACTAGGAACGCCGTGACCCAAACCTTGGTAAATTTTAATTTGCGCATTAGCTTCTCCCCTTCAACCCGAAACATGGCGTTCCATATTGCCGACACCTGCCGCAGAGACTTGTGAAACTTGGTGGAGGACTGGCTTCTCTAAAAGAACAAACCCCGCGGGCGTCACCATTCATAGCAATGTATGAACTTGCAGTCTGTGCAATTTTGAACAGCACGGATGAACCTACGCCAGAGAGTTAACTGTGCTCTATCGCACAGTAGGGAGAAGAATCCAGTTGGAGAGTTGGGGGCGGCAGTGAAGCGGCCTGATTGTCTAAGCGCCCCGCTAGAGTCAAACAAACGAGGCGGCGTAAGTCGCCGAGCAAGAGGAAGGAGATGAGAGATTTCTCTCCGCGCGTCGCGACCCTTTTGTTGCAGGGGCAAAAGGGAAAGAGAAAGCGCCTGCCTGGTCTGTTCGTCGTTATAAACGAAATGACGGCTTGGTACGGTGGCCGATTCAAGTTCAAGTCCGAAGAGCGGGCACGGCGTGCCGTGCCCCTACAACGGACACGGCAGAGGCTGCGGGCGGAAGATTATTCGGAGGCGCCTAAGGGGAGGAAGTATTGGGTGCCTTTGACGGGGTCCTGGAGGCGGCGGAGGAGTTGTTGGAGGTCTTCGCTGCGCTCGACGAAGTCGATGTCGGAGGTGTTGATGACGAGGAGGTCGGAGGCGGCGTAGCGGAAGAAGAAGTGTTCGTAAGCATGGGCGACTTCTTCGATGTATTCGGGAGAGATTTGGGACTCGTCGCGCGAGGCTTTTTTGGCGATGCGAGCACGAAGGACTTCGGGCTTGGCTTGGAGATAGACGACCAGATCGGGGGCGGGAATACCGGCGGTGAGGGAGTCGTAGTAACGGTCGTAGAGTTTTAGCTCTTCGTCATCGAGATTGAGATTGGCGAAGATGCGGTCTTTTTCGAGAAGGAAATCGGAGAGGACCGGGCCGGGAGCTTCGACAGCGAGAGCTTCGCGGATGCGTTTTTGGCGTTCGATCAGGAAATACATTTGGGCGCGGAAGGCGGCGCCGGCTTCTTCTTTGTAGAAATCGGCGAGGAAGGGATTGTCTTCGCAGTCGTAGATGCGGCGGGCGTGGAGACGTTCGGCGAGGATTTTGGCGAGGGTGGTTTTACCGACGCGGAGCGGGCCTTCGATGACGATGAAGCGGGGGGATTGGGGGCCGCGTTCTGGTTGAGTAGCGCGCTTGGCTGCGGTGGATTCGTTGGCCGCCATGGCTAGTAGGACCTCAGGTGAAAACCCTAGAGCAATCTCTAGAGCAAACTCTATGACAACCTCGGCGGTGCCGAGTCGATGGCCAGATTATAGCAGAGTCGTTTTTGGCTGAAGCGCAAAGTGGAAGACTTTTGGCTGGGAGACGAGCGGCTCGAAGAAAGCGGGAGCGGGGCTCCCGCACTCCAAACGCAATGGAGGCAGCGGCAGTGCGATGCCGTAAACGAGAAAACTTGTTCATTTTATGGGCTAGTACGAGTGTCCTAAAAGAGACAAACGGAAGGGCCAGAAGAGGGTACTAATGAGAATGTGACCAACGGGCCAGTGCCGCCTGCTCTTTAGGACAGTATATTCTTCGTAGTTGAGAGTGGGGACCGAAGTGCATGGCTTTCAACTACTGAGGTGGCAAATGATCCTCGCAACGATCCTTTTGCTTTTCCCCCTTCCGCAGAGCGGGGATGCGATAAAGGCAGTAGCAGAGCGCCCCGAAAGCGTTTCCGTGGATGCGGCGAAAGATTCCTCCCCCTCAAAGGCGCTGCCTTCGGCGCCAGATCCCAAGATTAAGACGGACGCTGAGGTTGCGGCGAACTCGAATCCTGTAAGCGTGACGCCTGGGTCGTCGGCGGAACCCATCCAGCCAGGGAGCTCGCCCCTGTCCTTTAGGCCAGGTAAGCCGGCTTTCAATCGCGAGGACGTTTCAGAGCGGCAGAAAAAGGTTTGGTATGCGCTGACATTCGCATCGTCGGGCGCGGCGGCGTTTGATGCGTGGTCGACACGACGCGCGATTTCCGGCGGGTACGGGACGGAATCCAATCCGATGCTGGCGCCGTTTTCGCATTCTGGGGCGTTGTACGCGGCGACGCAGGTTAGCCCGCTGGTGATGGACTTCATCGGGCGAAAGATGATGACGAGCCAATACCCCCTGCTGCGCAAGATGTGGTGGCTGCCGCAGTCGGCGGGGACGGGAATGTCGTTATTTGCGGGAGTCCACAACGTGGGCGTGGTGCCTTCGCACTAACGCGCTGAAACTTTCACGAAAATCAAAAGCGTCCCGGTGAATGATTTCACCGGGACGCTTTTATTTTGTGCAGAGGTGACGTGCGCTGGCCCTGATGCCTACGCTTCAACTTGTTATTTGCTGACCACCACAATGCCGAAGGAACCAGGCTTCATTTTGCCGCGGCGTTCTCCGGCAGCTGGTGCATCGAACTCAGCGGACGGTAGAAAGACGGTGTGAGTTTTCAGGTCGAGGCCCATGGTGCGGGCGCTGCGCTTGGTGAGGACATTTTCGACAACAGTATACTTGTCGGGTGAATCTTCGTGGATGACGGTGAGATTGCCGTCGCCGCAGGAAGCAAAGACGTAGCCGGTGGCGGGATCGAAACCCGCCGCGTCGGGGCCGTCACAGATCGCCGGGGTAGCAACAACTTTGCCCGTATCCGCGTCGGTCACAGCCATCACCTTTTCATCGCAAACGGAAAAGAGACGGCGGTTCTTCACATCCATCGCCAAGCCTGAAGGCGACTTGCATGGCGCGAGAGGCCAGTGGTGCAAAACTTTGAGATTCTGCGCGTCGACATGATACAGCTCAGAGGTGTCCTCGTTGTTCACGTAGACGCCGCCTTTGCCATCGGCCGCAGCGAATTCGGGCTTACCACCCATATCGATCGCGCCCAGCACAGTGCCGTCGGCGGCGTTGATGGCCGTGGAGTTCTTGCCACCAGGCGTATTCCTTCGGCCACCGTTGAAGGTGAAGACGCGCTTGGTAACCGGCTCGTAGAGAATGGCGTCAGGGTTGACGTCGGTCTTAACGTTGCCGATGGTCTTCAGAGTTTTCAGGTCAAAGATAGTGACATCGTTGGTGGCGCCATTACTGGTAAAGCCGCGGCCGAGGTCGGAAGCAATGGCGATGCCGTGGACGCCCTTTGTGTCCGGAATATCGCCAACGATGGCGTACGAGTCGGCATCCATTACGACGGTGCGGTCGCCATGCGAAATGTAGACGCGACGGGCGGCGCTATCGACGTAGAGATAATCCCAGCCGGTGTCGCCGGGAATCGGAACCGTTTTCAGGACGTGATAGCCGGAAGGACCCGGCGCTGGCGCGGCGGCGCGCGAAATTAGGCCGGCGCAGAGGATTACCGCGACGGAGAGGGGACCGAGGACGGCTAGTGCTGCAAAACTTTTACGCATGAAAATTTCTCTCCTAGAAAATCTCGCCCTTGATTGAGATTGGGGCGCAGTTAGATATACAGGGCGCAACCTAAACCCAAGATAAACGAGACGCAGGCGGAATCGGTGCGGCGCTTTGGTTCACGCGGGCCGGGCAAGCCCGGCCCCTACAAGCCAGCGAGTGTTTGCGGATTTTGTGGGATAGCGCACTAGTTCGTGGCTTTGTGTTGTTGGAACCAGCCGGCGACGTAGAGCATTTTGGTGATGTGGTGGCTTGGGCGGCGGCTGATGCCGTGGGGTTCTTCGGGGACGCGGACCAGGACGGCGTCGATATTGAGGAGTTTCAAGGCGGCATAAAACTGTTCAGCCTCGGAGATAGGGGTGCGGTAGTCGGCTTCGCCAGTCATGACGAGAGTGGGCGTTTTGATCTTGGCGACTAGATTGGTGAGCGAGCGTTGCATGTACTGCTCGGTGTTGTCCCACGGATTGCCGGGGAACCAGTATTTTGCGGTCCAGGGGATGTCACTGGTGAGAACAAAGCTATACCAGTTGATTACCGGATAGAGACAAGCGGCGGCGCGGAAACGTTCCGTGTGCTCGATGGTCCACGCGGTGAGGACGCCGCCGCCGCTGCCGCCGGAAACGAAGAGATTGTTCGCGTCGATGTAGCCCTTGGCGATGACGGCGTCGACGCCGCTATTTAGGTCGGCGAAATCGTCGCCGGGATAGGCGTGGTGGATGAGGTTGGCGAATTCTTCGCCATAGCTGGTGCTACCGCGGGGGTTGGTGTAGAGGACGACATAGCCCATCGCGGCCCAGACTTGTTTTTCAAAGTCGAAGCGGTCGCCGTAGTCGGCAAAAGGCCCGCCGTGAATTTCCAGGATGAGAGGGTATTTCTTGGTGGGATCGAAATCGGGAGGTTGAATGATCCAGGCTTGGATCTTGCGCTGGTCTTTTGCGGATTCATACGTGATTTCCTCTACGTGGCCGGGTTTTTTCTGCTCGAGCAATTCCTGATTGAGCGAGGTGAGCACTTTTATCGCGCCCCTGTCGCTGATGGCGACGTCGCCGGGAATGTCCGTGCGGCCGTAGGTAAAGGCGATGGGGCCGGCATGAGCGACGGAGAAAGAGCCGCCGCCGCCCGCGCCGGTCGTGGCTGCGACATGCTCGGCGACTTTCTTGAGAATTCCATCGGGAGAAAGGAAGCCGATTTTTGTGTCGCCTTGATCAGTGTATTGAAAATAGACGCCAGTGTTGTCGGGCGCCCATTGGGGACTCTGAATGTCGCGATCGAGTTTGTCGGAGATGGAATGGGAAGCGGTGCCGTCGCGCTTCATTAGGTAGAGCTTGGTGGTTTGGTGACCCTGGAGGCGGTCGTCAAAACCGGTGTAGGCGATCCATTTTCCATCGGGAGAAATTGTGGGATTGTTGTCGGGACCTTTGCGATTGGTGAGGGCGCGGAGGGAGCCGTCGGCGACACTGAACTCGTAGATTTCGGTGTCGAAGACTTCGTGGTCGGATTCCGGGTGGCGATTGGCGGAGATCAAGAGAAATTTTCCATCGGGGGTCCAAATGGCGCGATTGGGGCCGAACTCGTTGCCACCATTCGGAAAGTTACCGTTGCTGATTTGGCGGGGGGCACCGCCTTCGGCGGAAACGACAAAAACCTGCATGAATCCCGGCTTTAGATAGCCTGTGCCGTTGAAACGATAGACGAGGCGATCATAGGCCGTGGCTGGCTCGGCCCATTTGGCTCCCGCGGGCGGTGTGGGGAGATCGGCGAGGTGAGGACCCTTGCCGAGCACAAGGGACGAGAAGGAGAGCATTTTTCCATCGGGAGACCATTCGATGGCGTCGGGAGATTGATCGAGGTTGGTGATGCGGGCCGTTTGTCCGGAGTCCATCCAGCGAACATAAATTTGCTGCTTGCCGTCGGTGTCGGAAAGATAGGCGAGGCGGGCGCCGTCGGGCGACCAGCGTGGTGAAGCGTCGTTATGGTTGCCGCTTGTGAGCGGGCGATGGTCGGTGCCATCGGCATTGACGATCCAGAGATTGGAGTAACGGCGGTCGGTCATGGGATCGGCGAAGCGGCGCACGTAGACAATTTTTTTGCCGTCGGGCGAGATTTGGGGATCGGTGGGGAGTTGGATTTGAAATTCGTCCATCACCGTGAGTTTGTGCGACGATTCCTGCGCTTGCAGAGCGCTCGGATGCACTGTGAAGAAAGACGCTGCGGTGGCCAATGCGGACACGTGTAGCTTGAATCTCATGCGTGAGAACCTCCCTGCTGCGGGGAGTAGACAATGAGCGGGAAATTGTGTCAAGCCGGGCGGCAGTTCATCAGAGTGATAAGCAATTCTCTTTCAAGTAAAGAGGAGTTCTACGTTTCGTCGTGAGCTCGTAAGAGAACGCCCACAAATCCTCGGCGAAGAATTACCCGCAAAAATACAACGCCGTGGAACAAGACACCGCTTTTTGATAAAGTAGGCTGCTTACGACAGGAAGTTTTCGCCAGCCCTCGTTCCAGGAACTCCCGAGCCCATGATTCTGGAAGGCGCGTATCCACATGTTCGCAGAGGTGCCCATGTCTCGTACGCTGCACGCTGCTCACAGACCTCTTCGACTGGGTCATCGGAGCTTTCTCTCTCTTCCTCGAGATTACATGGCCCGTCGCCGCGTGCGTCGCCGCATTTCCAACGCTATTCTCATTCCGCTGCTGAGCGGTGTGGCCGCCTACTTCATCACTCACCAGACTGGCGGCTCTGGCTTTTCTCTTCCAAAAACTCAACGACAGGCACCTCTTTCGACGCCACTACGTTCCGCGTCCTTGGTAGCACATGACGAAGCCCATGACAATGCGTCAACCCCCCTGGGCCGCTCGGCGCCGAGCTCTGCTAAAAGCGCTCTCTCAGGCCCAATGATCAGCGGGGCCTACAAGCTAGCCGATGGCCCACACAGTGTCACCGAGGTTCCGGACATTGTTCTCCACGACGCCAAGCGCGACAAATTGCTCCATATCCGCATTTTTTATCCGAATGAACCTGGCCCCTACCCGGTCATCGTGTTCTCGCATGGCGCGGGTGGTTCGCAGTCTTGCTGCGAAGCTCTGACTCGGCACTGGGCCACTTACGGTTACGTTACGCTCCAGCCCACGCACGATGATTCCACCTTGCAGCGGCGCAATGCCGGGGAAGAAGATATCAACTTCTTGAAGGCCGTGCGTGATGCGCTGAAAAAGCCCTCGCTTTGGCAAAGCCGTCCTCAAGACATTTCCTTTGTTCTGGATTCGTGGCCAGTATTGAAGAAGCGCATTCCCGCACTGGCCGGTAAATTGGATGCGGAACACATCGGCGTCGGAGGTCACTCCATCGGGGCGTTTACAGCGGACGCTATCGCGGGCGCGCTCGTTGATCTGCCCAATCATCCTGCAACGAACTTCGCGGATCGGCGCGCGAAAGCTGTTCTCTTGCTTTCTCCGCAGGGGCCGGGTGAATTTGGATTGACCGACCATTCTTGGGACCACGTCACGCTCCCGCTTTTGAGCATGACTGGATCACTCGATTTGGGAGCAGGCAATCAGGGTCCGGAATGGAAAAAGATCCCGTTTGAGCGCAGCCAGCCAGGCGCGAAGTATCACGTCTTTATCGACGGCGCGAATCATATGTCGTTTATCAGCGCGAAGACGAGTTTGCCCGGGCGCGCCGCCCAGGGTGATTCGATTCTCGGGTATACGAACGTGGCTTCGCTCGCGTTCTGGGATGCGTATTTAAAGGCCGATTCCGGGGCAAAAAATTATCTACAATCCAACGCGTTGCCGGATTTCAGCCACTCTACTGTAAGAATCTTTCGCCGCTGACCCCCGGCGAAGTGGAGGTGATCGGCAACATTCCTCATCTTTTCCACAAACTTCTCGGGGGAGTCCTTCCGTACCATTGACGATGTTACTGGCCAGTTCGGACACTTAGTACAGTATGGCCCGCTATTCTGCTTTCCTTGGGCGCAAGGTTGACGTGCAATACCGCGCCGGAGACATCCTTTTGCCTGCGTCCGGTACGTTTGTGGCGGATTCGGGCCGGTCCATCTTTCTCGAGCAAAGTTTCGAGCAGCGTGGCTCGCAGAGGCATTTCCGCTGGGAGATCCCTTACCAGTACATTGTTCGGCTGGGGGAGAGAGTTGAGCCCCCGCAGGCTTCTGCAAGTAGTTCTGGCGACCCAGCGAGTGCCGCCGCTCCAAGTGCGGAAGCTTCGCCCTCCTCGGCTGAACCTGAATCTGAGGTGCGTGGCTCCGCCAGCTCAGTAAGCTCCGGTGGCGGCGCTCCCGGAATTCTCCCGCTCCAGAATCGTCCTAAGACCGCCTGACGCTCTCCGTCCCATTACCCGGAACGCGACTCTTGCTCCGCGATTCGGTTACAATCGACTCGGCCGTACACCCCATATTTTCGCTGCGACGGTCCGGTTTCATGCTCCGTCGCGCGCAGGAGGCTTTTGTGACCCCCGATGACCGCTCCAAGACCACCATCGGCCCCGGCGTGAAAATTGGCCCCGGAGCGAATGTCAGGCGCACCCGAAACATCGGTCCGGGATCAAACGTTGGATTGATCGGTCTTGGGCTGATGGGCCGGCCCATGGGGCTGAATCTATTGAAAGCCGGGTATTCGCTGACCGTATGGAATCGCACCGCCTCGCGGGCTGAATCGCTGGTGGCCGCTGGCGCAAAGCTTGCCCATTCGCCTCAGGAAGTGGCGGGTGCTTCCGATGTACTCATCACTATTGTCAGCGACCCTCCTGCTCTTGAGGGAGTGCTTTGGGGCGGTTCGGGCTCCAGCCGAGGCGCCGGCGCCCTAAGCACTCTCCGTCCCGGTAGTATTTACATTGACTCCAGCACCGTTTCACCCGCTCTCGCGCGCAAGATTGCGGCGGCGTGCACGGAGCGCCAGATCGCCTTTTTGGACGCTCCCGTTACCGGCGGCACATGGGGCGCCGAAAAAGGGGAGCTGGTCTTCATGGTAGGTGGCGACGCTCAAGTGCTTAAGGATGCTGAACCAGTGTTTAGTGTGATGGGTAAGCGCTGGTTTCACCTGGGCCCCAACGGGGCGGGGCAGACCATCAAGCTGGCTATGAACCTTATTCTTGCGCTTCAAGTGGACGCCTTGGCGGAAGCGCTAGCCTTGGTCACTGCGGCTGGACTTCAGGGTGAGAAGCTCGTCGAGGTGCTGCAATCCAGCATGGCTCGGGCAGCCGTCCTGGACATCAAAGCGCCGCTCCTTCTCAAAGGAGAGTACCCGCCCAGCTTCCCTTTGCGCCTGATGCACAAGGACATGGGGCTGGCACTGGATCTTGCCAAGGAGGCTGGCGTCACGCTGCCCGCCGCCGCAGCTGCATTTTCAACCTATTCGGCTGTCAAAGCGGCCGCGAAGGAAGATTTGGACTATGCGGCGGTTATGAAATTCTGGCGGCGCGGGGCTTCTTAGCAAGCTATTTGTTATCAATGTTTTGACTCTTCGGTGAGGCAAGGGAAAGCGTGAATTACCAACGGCCGCTTTAGGCCGGAGCCGTTTCTACAGAGAACGAACGGCCGCTCGCTGGTCGAGATCGAGCGAGAGATTTTGATCGAGCAGCACGGCGACGTAGCGCGAGCAGACTTTCATTTCGCCAGCTGCCCATGCGGATAGGGCAGGCTGGATGGATCGGAAGTTTTTCTCCAGCTTCGCCACAATGGTGTAATAGCCCTTAACTTCACGCAGCCAGGGGGTGCCTCTTTTCAGGCGTGGCGACATCTCGTCGCAAATACCGAGAAGTCTGCCGAAATCGTTGGGACCGATGGTTTCGGCCTCGATGCCGGTGGCTGCCCGCAAGGATTCTGAAAGCGGTTGATTGGCGGTTGTCAGCCAAATCATTCGCCACTGGCTGATGGCGAACTGCACCAGAGCCATTACGGAGAACGCGAGAATGATTACGGCAGTCATGGTCTTTGTTCGCATGATTAGAGTGCCCGTGAACGGTGTGGGTTCCTATAGGACCCCCGTACCAGCGAGCAGGGTACCGGACGGGCGGCCAGTTAACCGTGTTTTTTGGAGCGGTTAGGGGCGAGTGGGGGCCGCCTCTTTGCGGCGCTATTGCAGGCAAGTCGTTGACCTCTGAGTAACTTGTGGGACGCAGGTTGGGCAAATGCGCTTGACCGCCGGAGGGTCAGAGCTTAGGGTGGATTATACCGTTTGTCGCGCTTTCCCTCTCATGGACGCCCAAAAGAATCTGCCTAATAAGCCTCCCGAACGGTTGAGCGAGCCGGATATCGGCGAGAATCTGCGTAAAATTGAGAAGAGGGATTGGTGGGTCTGGGCCAACTCGATCTTTGTCATGCTGCTTCTTACCGGAGCGCTCATCTCCTTCGCTCTCCCCTCACTTTTGGAGGGAGCAACAACCTTTCTGAAGATCAAGGTTACGGAAGCGATTTTCGGCTTGGTTGCGCTTATCATCCTTTTCAACATCTACACCATCTACCAGCAAGTGCTCATCAAACGTCTGCGGCGTCAGCTTGCGGAAAAGCAGAATCACTCGCAGATCCTTCGCGGTCTGGCAATGGTCGACGCCCTCACCGGGCTGTATAACCGCAGGTTTGCCGAGCAGCGGCTAGTTGCGGAGGTAGCTCGGTCTGCTCGCAAGGGCCATCCGCTGACCGTGGTGGTCCTAGACCTCGATGAGTTCAAGTACATCAATGACACATACGGCCACCCCGCCGGTGATTTGGTGCTGCAGGAATTCGCCGCTGCCCTCAACCGCGCTGTGCGGGGAGGGGATCTTGCCGTTCGCATGGGCGGCGACGAATTCCTGCTGATTCTTCCAGAATGCAATCACGAGCAATTGCAGCTTGTCCTGGACCGCATTGGTTCTCTCGAAGTGGCTTGGGAAGGC
>Ga0210395_10001133_pt1 | contig 20705 bp, 15 predicted proteins | sample IncBWH4OmetaG_FD_150861 | JGI IMG/M metagenome (GOLD analysis project Ga0210395, IMG submission 150861) | Forest soil microbial communities from Barre Woods Harvard Forest LTER site, Petersham, Massachusetts, United States - Inc-BW-H-4-O ...
CCGTATAGCGACGGAGCCACCGACCCGTACCGCATCCCACATCCAAAACAAGTGCGCCGCGCGGAATCTCCGCCAGCGCCAGAGCGCGCCGGAAGGCTCGAAACTGCAACTTGTCGATCAGCCGGTTGAACCACGTCGGCGCGCCAAAATGCAGGACTGGGGCAAGTCCCGCGGCGTCCGCAGAACGAAATTCGTCCGCGACGCCTGCCCAGTATTCCTTTGGGGAATATGCGCTCATGATCTTCGGGAGACGCTGCGCCCTTTGATCGACTTTTCCTCGGGTGCCTGAGCCGCTTTTCTGCGCAGGACGTCCTCGAAAACTGTGGCTAGCTCGCGAGTGCTGCGCTCCCACGTATAGGGTCGCGTAGTAGCAGCGGCATTGGTGCCAAGACGGCAGCAGAGTTCGGAATCCTGGGAGAGACGGCGGATCATGTTAGCAAGCGCCTCCGCGTCGGTTGGATCATCGAGAATCAGCCCATCTGCGCCGTCCGTGATCAGCGTGGATGCGCCGGCCCTGGCAGAAACGATGACGGGCAGACCACACGCCATCGCCTCGGCGGCCGGGAGGGCGAACGTGTCTTCAAGGGAAGGGCCGGCGTACGCATCGGCGGCAGCATAATAGAACTCGACATCCTTGCGCGGCGGCAGAAAGTGCACGTGATTCTGGATATTTCTATCGCGGATCAGCGCTCGATATGGTCCGGAATCGTCCTCCCCTACCACCAGCAGGACCACCGACAAATCAGACAAACTCCGCATGGCGTCCAGCAATGCTGGAAGACCCTTCTTGCGCCAATCATTCCCGACCAGGAGGATCGCAAAGTGGTCCTGCGGAATCGCCAGGGCCACGCGCGCGCCATCCCGCAAGCACCAGCGGCGCTCCGGGTTGAAGGCGGAGTTATCGAACGCTGCCGAGATGACAGGAAGCGCGCCTTCGCGGCCGTAGAATCGTCTGAGCTCGCCGGCGGTATGCGGAGCGGTCAATATCAGCTGAATTCGGGGATTTCGGAAGACGATGCCTTCCACGAAAATTGCCAGCCGATAGTACAGTTTGCGGTGAACGAGCCGCGGCCAAGAGACAATCGAATTGCGGGAGAAACTCAGGTCCGGCCGGACACGGCGAACAAATTCAGCAAAGACGATGTGGATAGAAACCGCGTCGGCATCGAAGCAATTGATCCCAGGACTGAAGACCAAATCACATTTGAGACCTCGTAAGCGGTCCCAGGACCGGCAAACCCGGTTCGCAGCAAGCCACCAGAGATAACTGACAATGTGCGGCCCGCGCAGCCTTGGAATGCGGTGCCAGGTAAACTTCGCAAGATCGACGTTCTCCACGCTCTGGCTGTAGATGTGGATCTCAAACTCGTCGGCCAGATGCGTAATCCACTCGACGACCATGCGTTCCGTGCCGTGACTCTTGTCGAGAAACGGCGAGACAACTGCCAAGCGAGGCTTGCGAATTGAAGATTCCAAGGCTTACACCTGTCTCGTCTTCCACGAAGGACCGGGCGAGTTCATGCAGGCATCTCGGCACGTCGTCAAAATTGCAGTCCACCTCGGACGCGACGCGAAGCGAGCGGAACGGCGACTGGCTTCGGAGAGTTGAGCAGCAAGTCGGGTAACCGGAATAAAACCCCAGCCAAGAGCCAAAGGAAAGCGTTACAAACATAATTCTCGTAGCCGGCCAGACTGCCAAACGTCCAAATGAAAAGCAGCAGGAGGGCATACCACCCAATTGCCAGACCGATCGGGAACAACCGCGTCTCTCGAAGGCTACGGATCACCTTCCATGAGTAATAAAGGAGGGCAAACGTCCAGAGAATCCATAGGAATGGCGCAATGATTCCCATCTCCACGATCAATGTGCCGTATCCCTCTTCGACTCCGATCGCCGGCGCAGGTATCCCGACCAATTTCGCAACATACTGAGTCCCTAGCGCGGACGTGCCAATGCCATTCCCGAGTACCCAATTCGGTTGCGAGAAGGCAAAGAGCAGATTTTGTATCGGGTAATCCCAGGCTCGAGTGCCCAACTGGTAGTTGGCTCCGCTGGGAAGAAGCGTCTCCGTGAAATACTCCAGACGTGAGCCAGATTGTTCTGGAAAAAAAAAGAATATGCACACTAAACCAAACGTTCCTAGGAGGGCGGACCGGCGAATCGCTTTAATCATTCGATGTGCTTGTCGCCAACGCCAGGGAGCACCCCAAAGGAAACCAAATGATAACAGCACAGCAGTCATAAGAATGGATAGGAAGGAACCCCTATTGCCACTGAGAAGAGTTGCGGCTCCTAGCAGTCCTACTGCCGCAAAGATGAGTTTCCTTTTTCGGTTAGTGGAAAGGAGCAGGTAGCCCGCCGCACCTAGCACGACAATAAAGGCTATATCGAGATACTCAGCGTAACGCCCCGAACTCACAAAAATGGAGTCGGGTAGGTTGAAGAGGTGTCCCGAGAGAGTCGATTTTTGCAAGTTACCGAGGGTCTCTAGGTCGGGAGCAAGACTCTGGGGATTCAGAAAGCTGTTTCCCACGACCGCCTGCACAATTCCGAGTGCGCTGATCAATATCGCAAGTACTGCGTTGGCGGCCAAGAATTTGATCAGCTCTTCGTCAGTACGTATTAGAGCGTAACCAACGTACAAGAGCGGTATGTAGTAGAAATAGACCTTGAAGCCCAGCAGGCCGTACCAAATAGCGGGAGAGTTTTGATTGAAAACCTGTAGAACGCCCAGCCAAATGAAAAGACTCAGGTAGAGAAGGAACGGCGACCGGAAAACCTTCTCGCGCCCCTTTCGTGCGGCGATGAAAAAAGACAAATATACCAACCCAAGCAGTATGTCCTTACCGAAAAAGAGAACCAGCCCGTTCCCCATGTATTTCCGAACGAGATCTTCAAACAGCATCCAAACCAGGAACATGTAGAATCCGGTTCGCCAGTTCCGAACCACCGTAACCGCTGCCACGCAACCCGCCAAGATCAACGCGCCATATGCTATCGAGCGCATATCATCGGCAACGAGCTTCCCGCCGATCTCCCAGGCCAGCCAGAGCCCAAGCACAAACAGGCTGATGCTAATCAAGACTTGGTTTCTCATGGCAGGGATGCGGGCGTTCAACATTTTGCGATCTCACCCTTGCCTGAGATTTCCATCACGTGATCCCCGACGAGCAACGACTCGAACTATTGGACGTTCGAGAATAGCACGCCTTTCTAGAACCTCTCCGTCCAGTCCGAATGTGTCGTAGCCAAGGCGAGCAAGCTCATCGAGCGCGTCGTTCGGGTCGCCACCTCCCGATATCACCATTTCGTTATGCAACTCCAGAAATAGGAGAGGCGAGTAGCGATCAAAGGTCGTAGCTCCCCCGCGCAGAGCCGCAGCCTCGTGTCCCTCGATGTCTATCTTGATATGAGTCGGCGCGCCAAACTGGAGTGTCAAGTCATCGATTGTGAGCCCGGGAATCTTCGTCAATTCGCTTTCTGATTCGTTGATCGCAACTTTGAAATAGCCGTCGGAAAAAACGCCGGAGCTCAGCAATCCCATGGTCTTCGTTTCGCTCGTGACCGCCGCGCCCACCGTTTGTATGCTACTCGAGCAGTGGTTAAGAACCGTCTGGACGGCGATCATTCGCATGGCTTCCGGCGATGGATCGATCGCAACTGCCCTTCCCCCGGCCCGCGCAGCTGCAAGGCTGAAGACGCCGAAGTGCGCCCCTATGTCGAAAAGAAACATATTTTTCACACAGTGCCGCTGGAAGCTTCGAAACTCCGCAGACTGCTCGGGATCGGTGATTTGATCTCGAAACAAGACTCCGTAGGCATGCGGGTGGCAGACGATGCGCCAATCTGGAGCAATCAGTAACTCGCGAGTTATTCCGCACGAAAACTGGAACGAGTCCCAGAGCCATCGAGCTGATCGTGACGGCGAGCGAAGCCAGTTTCGGACCGGCCTTGGAATGACTCGACGCACAGCTTGCTTGATTGGTATCGATTTCATGGACCTGTCACCGGCCAGCTTCCTGATAAATGGAGACGTGGGATTGGACCATGTTACGCACCCCAAACAATTGCGTCGCGCGCGCCCGCGCTTCCGCACCAAGCGTGAGAACCAGAGACGGGTCCTCGATCACGCGGCGCATACACGACGCGAGGGCGGCAACATTTCCGGCTGGGGAGACCATCCCGGCCGTGCCTATTACTTCCTCCAGGGAACCAATGTTGGAAACTATCAGAAGCTTTCCGCGCAGCATGTTTTCGGCAACCACGAGGCCGAAAACCTCTCCTGCGAGCGATGGGACCGCAACCGCAGATATGTCCGCGAGAACTTTTTCCAGCTGATCATCGGAAACGTGCCCAAGAAACTGAATGCAATCGCCGAGAGATTGAGCTTGCGCCTCCAACTGGGAGCGCTCTGGCCCATCCCCGATAATCCTGATATCGAAGTCCAGCCCTTCGGCGTGAAGCTGCTTTGCCGCTTCCAGGAGCACTTCCGCACCCTTCGTCGAGACCAGGCGCCCCTGGAAAACAAATGTTGGGCGAACTGGAAGCACAGGATGGTTGGTGCTGGTGAGAGAAAGTCCGTGATAAACCGATTTCGTCCGACGGAGATTGAGCACGGAGGCAAGCCATGCAGTCGGCGCAATGTTGGTGGCCGCGCAGTTGCTAAGCCAGCGCCGAAACGGAGTTAGGAACAACAATTTTGCGCTTCCGGCCAAGCCTGCTACCGGTATATTACACTGGAGACATTTCGCATAGCGACCAGCCATGTAGTGGCCTTCACAGAGCCCCTGATTGGGCGCATAAAATAGTTGCCCGTTCGGACAAACCGCCTGAAATCCGTGGTGTTCGATGACCACAGGCTTTCCCAGCGCCACGCCCAAGGCAAGGGGTATAAGTGCAGGTCCGGCGAGATGCAGTACCTCGGTTCCGCGTACGAGCGCCAGGAGTTCGCAGAAGGACGGGCGTCGAACCACTCGAAACGGTAGCTTTCCATCTCCCGTAGCACCGGCCGCCGTTCGCGTCACGAGGGTAACGTCAAACATTTCGCCATTGGAATCAGGGGCATCCCATTCAGCAACTCCGCGGGCAAGCTCGAGAGTTATCCTCTCAATACCCCCCACGGCGGGGCGAAATGATTCTGTGTATATAAGGATTTTCATGTTTCCATTGGCTCGCCGCTTAAAGGAACGACACTCAACTCAGCGCATTGCTTTGAATCGCTTCCATTAGTTTTCCACACAATTATCTGAGTAGTAACCGAATGCCTTCCATTTTTCCGCGCCAGGCCTCTGCGACGAATCTCTTTTTTCGCCACCCGTCCTGTAGTATGTCTACCGCCAACGAGCCTATGCCCCACGCTCCACGCTCGCCGATAAGGAACCACCAGGCGAGGAAAGCAAGCCGTCGCCCGAAGGAAACTCGCTTCAGAATGATGTACGTATGGTTGCGACAAAGACAGAAAAGACGCAGCCCACGCCGTTGCCGATCAAGCTCGGGCGCGCGCGGCGCTGCGTGATCGTAAGCCAATGCACGCGGTTCATAGAGCAACTTATACCCGCGCTCCTTTGCCTGAAAACAGAGATCCAGGCCGTACATCACAGCATCATCAAAGTTCAAGATTGGATCGAACTCCAAAGACACCAGAAGTTCGCGCCGCCAGATGCTGTTCCCTTCCATCACAGAATCCACCTGGAAGGCGGCTTCGCCACCTGTGCTGCCCAGGTTGGCCCACTGCTTTCCGTACCACGAAACGCACCCTGGCTTACCTTTCAGCTTCGGCAGAGGCTCTCCGGGCAGTAGGACGCGCCCTCCAACAACCCCGACGTTCGGGTCGGCGAAATGTGGCACGAGCGAAGAGAGCCACTCGGGCGTGACCGTCACATCGTCATCAACAATCGCAACCAAATCGCTCGACGCAATCCGAGCGCCCGTCTCGACCGGCGGGACGTGTCCCGGCTCCGTGACCCACGCGGAACGAATTACAGCCCCTGGATGTGGGGCAGCCCTGATATTTTCGATCGCTTCACGCGTGTGGCGGTCACCTTCACGGCCGACGACGACAATCTCATCGGGCCGGAGCGATCCTGCAAGGATTGATTCCACGCACTTCAAGAGCATTTCCGGCCGAAGGTATGTGGGAATGATGACCGACACCCGAAGGGAATGATGTGCCCCAATTGCCTTTGAAGGGTTCGTCAATCGCGTCTCTAGGAAGAAAGCTTTGTTTCCAACAGGAATAGCAGCTGGACTCTGAGCACATAGAGTAGACCAGCCCTGTGAAGAAAAGAAGTCACTCTTAGTGGCGGCCCGCGCGTACATAAGAAATCCGAGGCGCTTGCCTCGGTGCACACACCTTTTGGGGGGCTGATCGCGGACCTCTTGCTCATCACGCCGGGCCCATGCACAATGAACTTTCCTTAGAATCGGGGAAGAAGCGGTTTGCACGATACCAACTCCACAGCGCCGCGCATGCTCATCGTTTGGTGTTGGCTGCCCTGTTTCCATCTGGGCGCCGGGATTTTGATGCGCCGGCTGTTTGCCGGCTATCCACCGGACCGGCTCTGGGCCTTGACGAGCACACAGAACAAGCAAGTTGTTGCAGCGTTTGATCCTATTCCCACGCCGGACAGACAAGCGACCGTGCCCGAAATCCAAATCCACCGGCGATTCTTGGACAAGCTCGCTTTGCTCTTGAATCGCCTCCTGGTTCCGTGGACGGTTTGGCGCGGGGTGCGCCTTGTCCAGAAAGAGAAGATCGAGGCAATTTTTGCGGTACCGTGGGACCACTTCACGATCGCGGCTTACTTCATCCACAAGATCACGGGCCGTCCACTCTACATGTACATCATGGACGACCCCGTCGGCGGGCGTCGCTTCGGCGGCCTTCAGCCGGTGGCATACTCCCTGCTGATGCCTCGAATTGTGCGCGCCTGCAAACGTGTATGGGGCGTCAGCGACGGCATGTGTGAGTATTTCGAGAAAGCTTATGGCGTGAAATGCCTGCCTTTGTTGCCTTTGGTCGATGTCGAGAGTTTTGGGCGAAAGAGGGCGAATCATCCCGCCCGGGCGGACGATACGTTTCACATTATTTACACGGGGTCAATTTATGGCGCCCAATTGGATGCCGTGCGCCGCCTGGTCCACGTGGTCAACCAAGAATCCGATCGAGCTGGGGATGCAAAGGTGAAAATGCGGTTAACGCTGTACACCTCCGTATCAGCCGGGTCGCTTGAAAAAATGGGGCTGGCCGGCAAGAACGTTCGTCGAAATGAAGTGAAGTCGGAAGACATTCCGAGTGTAATGGCGGAAGCGGACGTCGCGTTCTTGCCGTTCTCGTTCGAGCCGGATATGCGTCACATCGTTGAAGCATCGATTCCCAGCAAGATTGCTGAATACCTTGCGAGCGGCGTCCCGATTCTCGCCCACGCGCCTTCCTATTCCACGGTGGCGCGATACTGCCGCAAGTATGGCTGCGGAATGGTGGTTGACGAGCCGAACGAGGACGCTCTTCGCGTAGCTTTGCTGCGCCTAAGTGCCGACGCAGCGCTGAGGCAAGAACTTTCCGCAAGAGCACTCAAGATCGCTAGGAAGAACCACGATGTGAACCTGATCGCCAAGCATTTTATGGAACGGATGTGCTAATGGAATGCCGCCCGTCACCAGAATCTTCACTTTTCGCTCCTTTTTCTGTTTTACGCTCGATCAATAGTGCATTTGATTCAGACGGAACTACCTTAAGCGCGTGACGCCCTCGCCATCCCGTGACTCACAGACTTGGCGTCGGAACGTCCTTCGACGTTGGGTATGAATGGAATAGGGGCTGAAAAGAAAATATCGTCTCGATCGCACACCGAACTCTTCACGGCGACACGAAGCGCTCCTGCTCAGCCTGTAGTATCTCCCGAAGAATTCTCTCCAGACTATATGTCAGATTCCAATTGGGAAAGTGGGCGCGCAGCTTTCGAAGATCGCTGATGTAGCATCTATGGTCGCCCTTGCGTGGCTCATCGCGATACTCCCACCGCATCTTTTTGCCTGTGACCTGCTCGATTTCATCAAAGACCTCCAGGATCGACACGCTGTTCTCGCGCCCGCCGCCAATGTTGTAGACCTCTCCGAGCCGGGGGGCGCGGAAAAACTCCTCGGCGGCCCGGACCACATCGAAGCTGTGAATATTGTCGCGCACCTGCTTTCCTTTGTAGCCGAAAACCGTATAAAGCTCTCCAGCAAGAGCCACTTTCGCCACGTATGACAAAAACCCGTGCAACTGCACGCTAGAATGATTGGGGCCTGTAAGGCAGCCGCCACGAAAGACTCCAACGTTTAGGCCAAAGTATCGACCGTACTCCTGCGCCAGGACATCAGCCGCCACCTTGGAGGCGCCGAAAATCGAATGCGTCGTGCGATCGATGCGGCACTCTTCGCTGACCCCTTCCCAATCGGCAGGATCGGCGTAATCGTACCGTTTAGTCAATTCTTTGAGCGACATTTCATTCGGAGCATCGCCATATACCTTGTTCGTGCTGAGGAACACCATCCGCGCTTCCGGGCAGAACTGGCGCATCCCTTCGAGGAGATTTGCCGTACCGACGGCATTGACCTCGAAGTCGATGAGCGGGATTTCTTTGGCTTTATCGTGAGAAGGTTGGGCCGCACAGTGCAATATGGCATCGAAGCGGAACTCTTTGAGTAGCGCGAACATCCCTTCGCGGTCCCGAATGTCCAGATCGCGATGCTCGAATCGCGATGTGGAATTCTTCAGACGCTCGAGATTCCACGACGTGTCTCCCGCGGGGCCGAAAAAAACGCGCCGCATATTGTTATCGACGCCAACTACCTGATGACCCTGACGATCAAAATACTGTACCGCTTCGGAGCCAATCAACCCACTGCTTCCAGTGACCAACACTTTCCAGATTGCCATTACAAATCTCCTTCCCTTCCAAACACCTTCGATTTCACTTTCAACAAAGACACCTTCGCTCCTCAACGCTCCGCTTTACGAAGCCGTCGGCTCGCTCGTCTTTCCCTTCCCTATGCAGATCATGTGATCGAAGAAGTACGGGACGAAGAACTCGCTGGTCTTTTGCCGGAACAACCTCATGCGCGTGACGCCCTCGCCGAAAAAGGTAATGGCCCAATGCTTCCCAACCGCGCGGAGCCATCCTGTCGCGACCGCAACCTTTCGCTCTCCATGATGGATTTTCTTGAATTCAGCGCGTCGGAAACCCGCTTTGCGAAGGGCGAGCTTAAGGGAGCGTCTGCTGAAAAAAGAGACGTGCTCCGGAATGCCGAAATACGTCCAGCGGCTACCTGAAAGAAGAGCGCCGGCCGAACTCGAGTCCCCGGTGCCCAGAAGCAACCAGCCGGAAGGCTTCAGGACTCGATGAGCCTCCCGGAAGAACGCCATCGGGTCGGACAGATGTTCTACGACGTCAAAGCTGCACACCACGTCGAACGACTCGTTCGCAAACCTCGCCGAAGCCAGTTCGCACTCGTGAACAGTGATCCCTCCACGTTCCCTCGCTCGCTGGGCAGCCAGATGAAATATTTCAAGGCCGTGCTTTTCCCAGCCCCCTCCCAGTGAATGGAGAAAATACCCACTGGCGCATCCTACGTCCAGAATCGATCCGCCCGCCGGAAAAGCCTCCAGCAGCATCCTACGCGCGGCCCGATAGTCTTCGCGATGCTCGGTGACCTCCTCGGCGACGCGCTCCATATAGTTCTCAGCCAACTGCGCATAGTGCTCATCGAGATAGTGCACGGAGGGTTGAACAGACTTGAACACAAAACCACAACCCCGACAAGCAACGATGGGAGCTGCAGAGAAACCTCGTTCTGAAGCCCACGAATGGAGCAGATCGCCGGTAATATGACGCACGTCGAATCTAGGACGCAGGGTCTTGCCTCCGCATACGGGGCACGCGTCCAAGGTCTCAAGAGGCAGGATGTCCGGATCGCGTTGAATTGGTTGATCCATGATTTGAGAGAGTGCGCACGGAGAATTCCCTGTCGAACGACCAGCACCGCAGGAATGCTCTGAGTCTATCGGCTGGCTCGTCAACGACCGCTCTGCCGAATCGCAGGTTCGTCTTGTTGTTCGACTTGAAATTCCCAGGGAATGTTTAGCAATCCTTGCCACTCCTCCTGAGGATGCGTAACCGGCTTCGTGCCAACAATCATTTCTGGAACGCATGTCCAGCGGTCAAAGCAGCGCCCGCCCTCCCAGATACTCACGTCCCAATGATAGATGCCCGGCCGTAACGGAAGTGAAGGGAGCTTGAAACGTAGACTATGCGAACCACTTTTCAGTCTCAACTTGTCCACCGACGTCGCCCAGATGAGCTGATGGTCCGAATTAAACAGTGCAATCCCGTGCACGCCGTTGCGGATATCTTCGTTCACAGCGAGCGAAGATTCGAAAGTGATGCTCCCAAAACTGTCCAGTACATTTGGTACGTCGCTACGGGGCTCCGCGATGCGCCAACCCAGAAATCGCGTCGAGTGATTTCGGCCCTCGGCGCCATGTTCGCCGGGCGATGGAAGCGCAGCAAAACTTGCTTCGTAAGCGCTTACAACCTCCAACATCGAACCGGAATATCGGATTCTGCCTCCGTCTATCCACATGCAACGTTGGCACAGGCGGCGAATCTGGTTCATCTGATGGCTGACAAATACAATCGTCCGGCCGCTCTGCGACACTTCCTGCATTTTGCCGAGACATTTCTTCTGGAACTCAAGGTCGCCAACTGCCAGCACTTCGTCAACGAACAGGATTTCAGTTTCAAGATGCGCGGCCACGGCAAAGGCCAACCGCATTTGCATCCCGGTGCTGAAATGTTTGAGGGGAGTGTCGATATAGCGCTCGACTCCCGCAAAATCAACGATCGCGTCGTATTTTTGACTGATCTCTCGCTTGCTCATCCCAAGAATGGCGCCGCTCAAGTAGACATTCTCTCGCCCGGTGAGTTCCGGATGAAATCCGGTGCCAACCTCGAGAAGGCTTCCGACCCGGCCATGAATCTCGGCCGAGCCCGTTGTCGGGCGCGTGATGCGCGACAGGATCTTCAGGAGTGTCGTCTTGCCGGCGCCATTCCGCCCGATCAAGCCGACGACCTCGCCTTGCTGCACGTCGAACGAGACAGCCCGGAGCGCCCAAAGATAATCGCGCGTGCGGCGTTCTCGCCCGCCCCGGAATGGCGCGGTGAACGCGCGCGTCAGCACGTCGCGCAATGCAAGGTACCGCTCGCGCTCGCCGACGCGATAGCGCTTCCCAAGCTCCTCGACGTGAATGACAGTTTCGCCCATCGTCTAAACCGCCCTGCCTTCAGACCACATCGGCCACGGTGGTTTCCATTTTCTGAAAATATCCAATGCCGCTCAGCAGAACCACTATCACTACTCCCACGGAGACAGCAAACATCCGCCCCGGTGGATCACCTCGTCCGGTGAGCGACCATCGAAATCCTTCGATAACGCCCGCCATCGGATTCAGTCCGTAGAGCCAACGCCATTTCACCGGCACGAGCGAACTCGCATACACCACTGGCGAAGTAAACATCCAGAATTGCACGAGAAACGGTAGCACGTAGCGCACGTCGCGATAAATCGCGTTGAGCGCGGAAAGCCACAGTCCCACGCCCAGAGCCGTCAGAATCGCCAGCAGCAAGAATGCAGGCAGCCACAACACCGCGGCGCCCGGCCGAATTCCGTAGTAAACCATCATGACCAGAAACATCAGGAAAGAAACACCGAAATCGACCAAACCGGAAAGAACTGCCGAAAGCGGCAAGGCCAGCCGCGGGAAATATACTTTCGTGATGAGCCGCTGATTTTCGACGATCGTGTTCGTGGCATTCTGCAAAGCCGCGGCGAAATACATCCAGGGAAGCAACGCGCTGTAATAAAAAATCGCGTATGGCAAACCATCGGAGGGAATGTGCGCAAGTTTTCCGAAGAGACTGAAGACGAGCATGTTGAGAAAAGGCTGCAGAATAGCCCATGCTGCGCCGATTGCCGTTTGCTTGTAACGGATCTTGATGTCCCGCCACACGAAGAAGTAGAGCAGTTCGCGGTATGACCACAGCTCGCCGAGTGGAATCGCCCACCAACGGCTCGGTGGTGTGATGAGAAGGAAGGGAGTCTTCGCGAGAACGGCGGTTTCCGCGGTCGCATTCACGCTGTTCACTCGGTTCCTCGGGATTTGAGCTGATTCACGTCTTCGTGCTCGATTAGATTCATCATTTGCGACCGATGGGTCAAATAATTCTTGACCGCCTGAGACGCGTCCGCTGGAACAACCGCAAATTGGTTATACACTGCATCGCGCCATGAAATCGGGCCACGCGCCGGAATCAAGTGTGTTCCCCACTGGAAGATGAGGCCCATGTTCCACAGAATAAAGATCGCCGTCGCGCTGACGGAAACGATTAGGGCACGCTGTTCGTTCCACGCGCGTTCGAGCCCGTCGAAGAACACCGCCAGCCCGAGCACGAATACGGATGTTAGTGGGACGAAGAATCGGTTGCCGAAAGAAGAAAGCCCGTCCCAGTTTTGATAGCAGCCGATCGCATACAGATATGCCGCAAACAGGGTGATCAAATACCAGGCCAGCGTACGCTCGCGTCGCCGCAGAATGAATAACCCCGTCACAGCCAGAATTAATATCGGCGTCCAACTGAAAAGACCGTGGTCGGCGGAAAAACTGGCTCTGAAGAATGCCGGTGATCTCCAGAACCAGCGCTCTCGGTAGCCGAAATTCAGGTAGCTTCCATAAATGATCTTTTTTGAGATTAGCGTCGGTACAAATAACGCGAAGAGCGTTGCGGCAAAGACCACGTTTTTCAAGAAAAGGCGGCCGATTGGCTGCCTCGGTATTCCTTGCAACGCTTTCCAATAGCCGCCGAGCGACTCTAGCAACGGCATCAGCAACAGGACTCCGCTCACGTAGTAAACGTCCATCATCAGCCCGCCAATCGCCCCGAGAACAATCCATTGCGCCCACCTCCGCGCCGGACGCGTGCGAATCCAATACCAGACGAACAACGCCACCATGAAAGCCGATTGCGCGTGGGACCACGACGGATTGAAATACATGTAGACCGGCAACGAACTCGCGAACCAGATGCCAAGAGTGGCAAGGAAGGCCCAGCACTCGGGAACAAATCTTCGTGCAAGCACGAAAGAAATGAGCAGCGCGAGAAATCCGCACAATGCAGTTCCCACGGCCATCGCCACTCTGTAGGGATACGAGAAGCCATCGGCAGGAACATGCCCACCGAGCTCGTCGTACAAGAGTACGCCCCCGTGCGTCACTACAAGAAATGGGAACCACAGAATGGCGGGTCCGACGGAAAAGTGGTTGTCCAGATGCCCAGTTGCGGTGTATTCGCTCGGTGCGATATTTCCTTGTGCATCCGTGCGGTCCATTCGAAAACTAGTGTTGGCGGCCAGCCAGTCTTTCGTGAAGTCCAGGCGATGTTCGATCAGCATTGACCGCGCGAAAGCGTAGTAGCCGACGCCGTCGCCCCGCACCCAGGGATTACTGAGCGGTAGTGTCAGCAGGAACAGGAGCGCCAGAAGTACTTCGTATTTCGTGAACCTACGCAAGCGAGCTCCGCTTCCTCAACGGTAAGCATCCCGGCTTTTGTGCCGAAACTTTCGGACCTTCGCCATATTTGATTACGACGGCAAGGGTGCCGTCGAATTCGCAAGCCCTTCTTGGTTTTCCTTCCGCAGTATTGCAATGATGGAGAGTGGTGGAAGCGGCAGCCACGAGTCCACTAAGCGGAAGGCCGGCGTCAAGAAATTCAATATTCGTATCTGTCCCAGCCCGAATGTCTTTCGATGCAGGATGCGCCCATTTAGCCACCAGGCGGGCACTCCCGCCCTGTTGAACTTCAGAACCTGCTCGACGCGGAACCCGGCCTGCTCGGCAACACCAACCAGCTGTTCGCGTGTGTAGCGCCGGAAATGTCCGAGAACTTCATCGAGCGTGTCGTAGAGTCCCGGCCCGCACGGAACCAGGATAATGGCACACCCGCCATCGCCCAGCGCATACCATATGTTTCGCAGCGCGCCCAGATCGTCTTGGACGTGCTCGACGACGTTGAGACAAACTACGGTGTCGAACGATTGCCCCTTGGGAAACGTCTCTCCGTCCATCGCATTCGTGTGAGCCACGCGCATGTAAGGCCTGGTCGCACGCAGCGTGACGAGGTAGTCCAGGTAGTGAGAGTTTACGTCGGTCGCCCAGTAGACCGACCGTGGCATCAAGTGAACCGACATGTTCCCGGTGCCAGCCCCGACTTCGAGGACTCGATCGCCAACGTAGGGCCGAATCACGTCGGCCATCCAGCGTGTAAATCGCGGCGCCCGATTCAGCCGCTCGAGAATTTCGCCGCCGCTCTCGTCCTCGGCGAAAATGTGATCTGAGGCTGCGTAGTGCAGTATCGCCCACAGAGCGCGTACGCCATCGGTCCATTTGATCTTCTTGCCCTCTCCGTAGGTACGACCCGAATAACTGATCGGGACTTCGAAGATCCGACTGCTTCGTTTGGCCAGCTTGATCGCCAGTTCCGGCTCAACGTCAAACGTGGAGCTCTCGAGCGGGATGCTCTTGAGCAGCTTCGTCCTCACCATCTTGTAGCAGGTCTCCATATCCGTGAGGTTGAGATCGCAGACCAAATCGCACAAGAAGGTCAGCAGTTTGTTTCCCAGTGCATGTCGAAAAAAAAGCGCGCGTTTGTACCCCCCGGACATAAACCGCGAACCGAAAACCGCATCGGCATCCTCGTACAAAAACACTTCGACCATCTTCAGCAGATCGCCCGGGTGATACTCCAAGTCGGCATCGTGGATAACCACCAGCTCGGTGTCCGCGTGCGCGAGCCCCGTGCGTATGGCCGCGCCCTTGCCGCTGTTTTTCTCGTGACGCACCCAGCACCAAGAAAATTTCGAGGTGCCCGGCGTTTCGTGCGATTCGCGGAAACGCGCAATCGCGTCGCCTGTGCCGTCGGACGAGCCATCGTCTACGACGATAACCTTGATCAGTTCCAGCAGCGGCGATTCACCCAATACCTCGAGCCGCGCGAGGCTCGTTTCGATCAGGAATTGCTCGTTATACGCCGGGACGATCACCGAAAGAGTGGTGCTCCTTCGGTTCTTTCGCAGGTTTTGGCCGGCTCCGGGTGCTGTGCCTCCGGCAAGCCGAGCTGAGTCGGCGTGTCCCGTTCGATTTGTCGCTGAGGCGCTGCTCATGTTCCTTCCAAGATATCAGAAAGAAGTAGCCCACACGGACCTGAGGTGGTACCGGCCATTATTGACGAGTTGGCGCATAAGAATCGACCCGGACATTCGCTCCCGCACGCTGGAATCGTGAGGTACTCCATCACTTCTGCCCGTGTGGAAAGCGAGGGGCAGTCGCGCCAACCCGGTCAGAGAGACGCGGTCGCCGAAGAAGTGCGGCCAGCGACCGTTGGCAGCTCCTTGTCTGCTTTTCCCTGGAAGTGCGCAATCACACGATCGACGATTTCTGAAAGCGGAGTCGCCGGGCGGAAGCCCGTAAGCTTTTGTAGCTTCGCGAGTGCAGGGACGCGCCGCTGCATATCTTCAAAGCCGGGCTCATACGCCTGATCGTAGGGAATGTAAGTGATTGCCGATTCACTCTTGGTGCGCTTCTTCACGATGTGCGCCAGAGCCTCGATCGAAATCTCTTCATCGCTCCCGACGTTGACGACTTCGCCGATCGCGCGCTCGTTTCCGACCAATTTGAGAATGGCCTCGATCGTGTCGCGGACGTCGCAGAAGCAGCGCGATTGCCGGCCCGTCCCGAAAATCGTGATGGGCGCGCCATCCAGCGCCTGCCGTACGAAGTTCGGAAGCACCATCCCGTACCGCCCGATCTGCCTCGGACCCACGGTGTTGAACAGTCGAACCACGATTACGGGCTGCTTCCGTTCCTTCCAGTAGGACAGCGCGAGAAATTCATCGAGCGCTTTCGACGCCGCGTAACTCCAGCGGCTCATCGTCGTAGCGCCAAGCACCAAATCGGCGTCCTCATGAAAAGGCACCTTGTCGCTTTTGCCGTAGACCTCCGACGTCGAGGCCGTCACTACCAATTTCTTCTTCTTCGACGCGGCATCGAGCACAAGTTGCGTGCCATAGACATTCGTCTCCAGCGTCCGCACGGGGCTCTCGACGATCAGACGCACGCCCACCGCGGCCGCCAGATGAAACACAACGTCCGATTCATCCACGAGTTCGGCCAGCATCTGCTTGTTGGTGATCGAATCGAAAAAATAATGGAAGCGCTCGTGTGCCTTTAGATTGCGAATATTTTCCACGCTGCCCGTCGAGAGATCGTCGAGGATGAACACTTCATCGCCGCGCTTTAGCAGCGCTTCCGCCAGGTGAGACCCGATAAAACCTGCTCCGCCCGTGATCAGATGCCGCACAATTACCTCCTAGCTCGAAGACCTGTTCTTTTCGTCCGGCCCGGCGGGAAATTGCGACGCCTTCTCGACATCTTCCCCATAGCCATAGCCATATGCGTACGGGTAGTAGCGATACGAGTAGTAATAATCGGGCGCGCTCGAATCCACCGCGTTCAGAACGACCCCGAGCAAGCGACTCTTCACCGCCGCAAGCAGATCCCGGCTGCGCGTGAAAGCCTCTTTCGGAGTTTCGCCGCTCCGTACGACCAGCAGCACTCCGTCGGTCAACGCGGAAATAATCACGGCATCCGTCGCCGCCATAATCGGCGGCGAATCGATCACGATGAACTTAAACTGGCGCCTCACCTCTGCAATCGCGTCGTGCATTCGATGGGACGAAAGCAGATCCGCCGGACTCGGCGGCACTGGACCCGTCGTCAGTGCCGAAAGATTACTGATCGTGGGATGAGGCAGAATCGCTTCGTCGAGCGTGCAGACACCTGCCAGATAGGAGCTCAAGCCCAGCTCTTTGCCGATCGTGAGATTCATCGCACGGCGAATCCCGGGCTTGCGCAAATCGGAATCCATCAGGAGCGTGCGATCGCCCAGTTGCGCCAGCGTAACGGCCAAATTCACCGCAGCCGTCGTTTTCCCTTCGCGTGGAAGAGCGCTCGTCACCAGGATCACTTGCGGAGGATGTTCCGCCTGTGAGAGCAGCAGCGATGTCCGCAGCGCCCGGAAGGCTTCCGAAATTTGCGATTTGGGCTGAAGGTAGGAGAGCAATTCCACGCGCGGGCCCGTGCTAGCCTGCGGAACCGGATCGCGAGATGGCCACGATAGCCGGCTGTGATGGCCGGCCAATCCCGGCAGCGCCGGAACGACAGCCAGCGATGGAAGACCGGTTAACGCCTCGATGTCATCCGGTGACTTCACCGTGTTGTCCAGGTACTCCCGGAAAATCGCGAGGCCAATTCCTCCCACCAGACCAACTAGAAACGCCAGCAGGATATTCCGCGACTTCTGCGGCCGCGAAGGGCCTGAAGGCACCAGCGCCGGATCCACAACCCGAATGTTGCTCGATCGCAGTCCCACCGAAATCGTGGCCTCTTTCAGTTTCTGCAGCAAGCCGTCGTACAGCTGTTTGTTGGCCTCGGCATCGTGCTGCAGGATGTGATACTGCACGAGCTTTTCCGCCAGGTCGTTTGCTTCCGCTTTCTGTTTTTCGAGCGAACCTTGCAGGATTTCGACGTGGTCGCGAGCTGTGTTGTACTCCTCCTGAATGCTCTCAACCATCGTCTTCTGCGCATTGGTAAGGTCGTCGGCCACTTCTTTCTGCTGCGCCGCCAAACGCTCCACCTTCGGGTAGTTCGGACCGTACTGGTTTATCGCGTCTGCATACGCAGCGTCCGTTTCGGATTTCCGCTTCAGCAAGTCCTGAATCACGGGGTTTTCACGGGCGGCCGGCAGGGCATCCACGTTTCCAGTCTGGGCCATGCGGTACAACGCCTCTTTTTCCGCGAGTCCAGTTTGGGCCTCAGTCACCACTTTGCTCAGATCGGCGAGTTTCTGCGTCGTAATGTCCTGTTTTTCGTCAATTTGCCAGATTTGGTTTTGGCGCTCGTATGCCAGCCGGGCGTCCTCGGACTTCTCAACCCTGATCCGAAGTTCTTCAAGCTCCGAGGAGAGCCAATTCGATGCCTGAATCGTAGCGTCATACTTGCTGCGGAAATTTTGCTCGATGTAGTTCTGCAGGTGCGCGTTCACGACTTGCGCCGCCAGCTGCGGGTCCTCGGCTTCGAATCTCACTTCGATCAGGCGGCTGTTGGGTACGCGCTTGACGCTCAGTCCTCCCAGAAAAGCGCCCAGAATGGCCGGCCGCTTGGAGCCGGCGCCTCCTTGCCCGAAAGCCAGTGCACCCGGCCGCCCGCCAAATTCGGGATATCTCCCAAGATCGAGTGATTTGATCGTTTGAAAGGCCAGCGTCTCGCTCTCGAGGATCTTCGTCTGCGTCTCGAGGTAATTGTCCATGTCCACGAATTCGTCGTATGCGTTCTCGTCCTGGAAGGGAAGCGTACTTTGCGATTCCTTGTCAACTTCGACCCGCGCTGCGGCTTCATAGATGGGCTTCATCTTGAAGGACGCGATCGTTACGACGGTCACTACGGTGAGAAGAAACGTCAGAATCAACCACTGATGTTTCCGAAGAATGATCAGGTAATCCAGCAGATGCGGTTCCCGGGGCATCTGGTCCCAGGGAAGGATGGAAGGCGCGGGAATCACCGCAAGCGACTCTGCGGCCTTGCGCTCGCGAATGGCGAATCTGGATGCGTCTTCCATCGGACCCACTTGCTCACCCCACAATCAAAAGTATCTGCGCGCGGAGATTAGGGCGCGCGATAAACCGCTATTCCTGTTCCCACCCCCAGAGCAGCCTCGGCGCCTCTGGCAAGCACCTTTAATCCCTTGCTATCCGGGATGTAAAGTACGTCGTTCGACTTCATCGGCACGTCATCGATCTTATGACTCTCAATGGCTTTGATGTGGACTGGAATCTGGTCCTTATTCCCAGTGGCGGGATTCGTGCGCATGATCACTGCGGAATCAGCCTTCGCGAAGCTGGTCAACCCATGCGCCAGGGCTATCGCCTTCAGCACCGTGACCTGTTCCCCATGGCTCTGTAGAACATATCCGCCCGGTTGCGTCACGCCGAGGCCCAGCACATAGACGATGCCGGCGTGGGGAACGCTCACTACATCGCCGCCATATATGGGGATGTTGAAGACGGAATTTCCTGACTCCAACAGATCCTGTAATCGTATGGTAATGATCTGTTGATCCCTGTCGGGATCGTTCGTGACGCTAATCGCTTGCGTTCTCGGCACATCTGAATGTGCAGGGCGCGTGATCACAACTACGCTCCCCGCATCGTCTGTGATGCCGCCCGCGGCCGAGAGTACCTCCAGCAAAGTTGTGGGACGTATTACCTGGTAAACCATGGTGTGCTGAACTGCTCCCACCACGGAAACCGGTTGGCTGTTCTGTTCTTTAACAAACACGGAAACTTGTGGACGCGATACCAGACCATTCTCGATGAGAAGTTGCTCGATCTTCCCTTCCAGTTCGAATGGCGTCAAACCGGAAGCCTGGATTTTGCCCGGCACAAGCGGATAGCTAATGTCGCCGCCGTCGCCCACGCGAACCTCGCGAGACAGTTCGGGAACATCGAAAACGTCAATGTGGAGCAGGTCGCCGCTTCCTATAGGAGAATCCACCGGGCGGGCCCGCGCAAGAGTCGCGAGCTGCTGAATCTTATCGTTCGTCTGTTGCGGAGTTTCTTCGGTCGCCTGGCCGTAAGCCGCTTGCCAAGTGCCGAATCCCAGCACTGCCAAAAGCAAGAAAGGCTTCGCCCACGACCAGTCCGAGGCTCCGCGGACCGTAAAAATCATTGCTAGAGATGACCCCGAAAGAACTATGGCTTAGCGGAACCACCGCTGTCAACGGGGAGATTGCCACATGGCGAGCCCACCTTTCTGCTTTTTCGCCTCAAATTACGGCGCCATTTCGTACTCCCACGGCGGCGGCCGATTGATCCTCCACGCGGCGCCGTTCGCGCGGCGCGTCAGCGTCGGATGGCAGCGGGGGCGATGTCACAAGATAGGCTTGCAGCAGAAAAAACAGTGCGTTCGCGGGAATCTGCAGGTTGAAATCGACGAAACTGTGAAGCAGTAGCCCGCAGACCGCCATGATTGCCGCCGCGTGGAGTCCTCGTGAGAAGTGCCCCTGCTCGGCCATGAAGTTCTTTCGCCCATCGCGATACAGTATCCAGAGAAAAACCACACCGCAGAGTCCCCCGAGCAAACCTGTTTCGGCTAGCCCTTCGACGTAGTCGTTGTGGGCGTGGTCAACCAGTCTGCCGTCGTAGGCTGTCTCATAAGCCGGAAAGACGTCCACCAACGTTCCCAAACCGCATCCTTTGATTGGATGGTCGAGGAAAATATTCGCTGCGCCGCGAAACATGGAAACGCGCCGGCTCACAGTGACGTCGTGCACACTCAAGCCTGAGAATTTCTCAACTGCCCTCCCGGTGCCTACCCACGCGACGATCGCCAGAGCAGCGAGCGTGACTATCGCGGCGGTCGTCGCTCTCCTCCCCTTCCACACCTTTCGGTTGCGCGCTAGCAGCGTCAGCACCCCGACTTCAAGACCGAATCCGATGATGCCGGCCCGGGAAGGGGAAAGTATCAGAGCGCTGATCGGAACGATCGTCATCA
>Ga0210395_10001134_pt1 | contig 20695 bp, 18 predicted proteins | sample IncBWH4OmetaG_FD_150861 | JGI IMG/M metagenome (GOLD analysis project Ga0210395, IMG submission 150861) | Forest soil microbial communities from Barre Woods Harvard Forest LTER site, Petersham, Massachusetts, United States - Inc-BW-H-4-O ...
TTAGGCTCATAAGATTTCGCCAGAAAGTTTTGACGGTTTTGATCTCCGTTAGAACTATTCTCCCTTGAAAGAAAAGGCTGCCCAAGTTGCCGGGCGGCCTTTTCATTTTGTCGCCGCATCCTCGATTGCTCGCACGGACGTTCTTTTTCGGATTAGGTCTTTCGTGGGAACGCTCGTGCGCTGTAGTTCGTATCTCTTGTGGGACGCTAGTAGTGGTTCGGTGAGGAGGAAATCATGTTCTGCGATAAATGCGGCGCCACGCTACAAGCAGATCAGCGTTTTTGCAGCCGATGCGGAAAAGAAGTCGCGGGACCGCTGCTGGGATTTCCGCAACGTAACCGTGTCCGGGAGCACGTTCGATTGCTCGGAATTCTCTGGCTGGCGCTATCCGCACTCGATGGCCTGATGGCGGTCGCGTCTTATATCGTAGCCAACACGGTTTTCAATCTGGGGATCCATCCAGATCGACCCGCGTTCCTGCATCCCTTCCTGAGCCTCATTGCAACGGTCGTGATCGTAAAAGCTTTCGCGGGATTTGTCGTGGGCTGGGGTTTGCTACAGCGCGAGCCTTGGGCGCGCACCCTCGCTGTTGTACTCGGATTTGTTTCCCTCTTTTTCAACATCCCCTTCGGTACCGCCCTCGGCATCTACACGCTCTGGGTGCTGCTGCCAGCCGAGTCCGACGTCGCGTACGAGAGAGAAGTAAGAAGCGTCAGCGCAGTTTGAGTGCGGGCTGCTGGTGTGGAGACTGCCATTATGAGCAACTGCTCACGTGGGGACGGGCGCCTTCGCCCGTCCAGGGCGGAGCACAGCTCCTCAGCACATTTAGCAGCGGCATGCTTTCCGGGGCCTACGAGCCGCGCGATCGAAGGCCTGCTCGCGCTCTCGCCCTTTACGCTGCCTCCGCCCCCATTTAGAATCGAACCTGGGCCGACGTAGCTCAGTTGGTAGAGCAGCCGATTCGTAATCGGCAGGTCACCAGTTCAACTCTGGTCGTCGGCTCCATCACTTTAAGTCAATATCCATGCGGTTCGCAGCACACTCACCTACTTTTTCTTCTTCTTGACTGTCCCTTGTTTGTCCCGCAAGGCGAGGGTCTGTTCAATTCGCTGCATGGCTGCCTTCCCTTCCTGCTGCGACTTCAAGACTAAATAAAAACGGCGGGTGACGGACGAGTCCGAATGTCTGAGGATTGTTTTCGCTACCTCGACATCGACACCAGCGTCGAACAGGATGCCGACGAGTCCTTTGCGGAACGGCTGCCAACCTCGAAAGCGTTTCCCGAGCGCTGGGCGGATGACTCGCTTCGTCAAGTGTCGAGGTTCAGCGAGAAGCCTTTCTCCCCTGAGAATATCCACTCGTGCTTTCCGTTCTGACGGCGGTGCTCGTCGAGAAGTTTACGCAGCGGTGCGATGACAGGGACACGTGCCTTCGATTCTTGCGTTTTGGTTGCACCAACTGCACGGCGCCACACCGAACGACGAACGAACAACTCCGCACCTGTGTAGTCAGACCACTGGAGCCCTCTGATTTCACTCTCACGCAGCCCTGTGAATGCGGCGACTGCGACGATGGTGCGAGCTGGCTCGTTCAACTGCGACAACATCCACTCGACATCTGCCAGCGAGTATGCGTAGCTTCGGTCACGCACCAAAGCAGAGCAGCAATCTGCCATTCATCGCACGCACTGCGAACCGGGCAAGCAATTCCAGTCGTCCAGCATCAGCGACGCACGCCTCGACGCAGCGCTGGGCGATGTTGACGAGCTGCTCGAAGGTCTGTGACGTTCGGAAGATGGTTCACTTGGTTGCGTGTTGTCCGTTACAAAAAGGCACTCGGTATCCTTGGTCAGGTGCCATTCCCGGCTTCTCTCGAACAATAGCAAAGCCGTGACCGATGGCGCACTCTTCACCTTCGGTTAGGTCGATGCGAAGGAAGGCATCGTTGCCGTTCACGTGCTTCACTCGCTCTACCACATATTGATGCTGTGTTGCACACCATGTACTCAGCAAAACGAGCACGAAAACAACGTATCCCGCTATTTTCATCGCAGGATTCTACAGCAGACGGGCGAAGTCATCCACGCTCATTGCGTTGGCTTGCGCTGAGGACGTTGGCAGCGGCATCTGGGCAGCAGGGTTCTGAGTGTAATTGGGATATTGCAACAGTTAAGAGCGGAAAGTCGCTATCGCGGATCGAATCCATTCATCGCGAATAGCCATTCCCAATGCTCACCCGCTCTAATAGCACCGATCCAGATGACGTAACTGTTTACGGTTTGCCCGTTCTTCACTTCCCTGGAAAGAGGATCGAGGAGGGGTTTTTGCACGACAATCCATCGTTCCGCAGCGCCCTCTTTGAATAGGACTTCCGTCGCGAACTCATCCGCCGACGGTGCCTGATCCTTTAACATTTTCCTCCAGAAATCCAACAGCACGCCATGCTCGGCTGGCAGCGGCCTCGTTTTCCCCGAATAGACAAGTTTCACCTGAGACTGAAAGCTATCTCCCGTAAGCAAAACAGCCTTCTTCTCTGAATTGAGGCGTTTAATGTCCTCGCCGTGCGTATCAATAATCGATTGGAGTGTGCGGGGTTTGTAGGCGTCCCAGTGGCCGTCACTCTGGGCCTGTGCGTAGGTGGATGCCGGGAAGGCAAGGGCACAAATCAGGACAGCCCATCGCACTCTCATAAAGCGAGTATGGAAGACGCCCCGCAGTTGCCAAGCGCAAATGACGAGAACAGGCCGTTACACTCACGACGAAACACGAGAAATCTGAGATAAACGAATACCGAGCACACGATACGGCATCCACCAGGCCGTGAACGAACCGTAGCATGCAAGTCCGTAGGTGATCCACAACCACCAAAAGACCCAGCCCGGGTAGGCTCTGCCAAAATAAAAGGCGGTGGCAGCAAGTCCGATTGCAAACGGAGTGAAATTGATCAACGTCGTGACGAGAAGTTTGCCGGTAGGGAACTCGACCCTGACGCCTTTTACGTTATTGAGTGTTCCAAGAGGAATCCAATTGTGAAGCGCCACGAACAGCACGACAAAACACTGAAGCGCGAGCAGTGCGATCAATAGCGACGGAATGCATAAGTCTCCGCATTATACGGCCCTGTTCCTTTTCTTACTCTGCGAGACTCGCTAAGCCCGAGTGATAAATCCCCTCAGGGAAGGGAGATGAGTGTAATCGCGATGTTACGCCAATTGTGGGAGTCGATTCAGGGCAAGATTCAATACTTAGCGGGAAGCCCTGCCCGTTTTACGCTTGAATCGGGCCGACTCGTGACAAAGACCACCAAAACAGAACCAGAGGCTTTGTCGGACGTGTTGTCCATTGAGTGCTCCGGGACGGATTCCACCTTGCGTCAGTCTATCAAGCGCCTTAGAGAAGAGCCAACAAATGCAGTGCTCGGCACAGACGTGGTGGCAGCCGTGGCTCTAACGGGCAATTGCTTTAATCTTTCGAACACGAGAAATTGGTTACATGGAAGACAACACTCCCAAGGTAGGCGATACTGCGAGGATGACAGGATGGAGCGCTATGTTCATGGTCATCACGTCCCAGTCGTCGTCGATTGCCGCTGGAGTCTTCCAATGGCACTAGCCCCAGATAGCTGGCCACCTGCTTGCCCGAGCCAAAGCGCTCGGCTTTTGCCGAGCATCAGCACGAAGGCCAGTGCGGTCAAGGCCCCGACTCCGGGATGCGTCATCAGTCGCTAGAATGGCTCCTCAGGCAGGACTCGAAACCTACAACCCTCCGGTTAACAGTTGCGGCTACGGCGGGTTAAGCGTGTGCAAGTGGAGGATATAGTCGTCATTGAATCAGCGGATTACGGCGTTTTTTTTAAAGGCATTACTACTCTTTATCCCATATGCGGACATATGATGGGCACAAAATTGGGCACAGTTGTTCTACCGATTTCGGGCCGCGAACTTTGGCAAGCTTGGTTGCAATATCGTCCCCTGTAGGAACTGGTTTGAACGGCGAACGCGAAAGGGGACGGCTCTTTTGTCCCCTTGGAGCGATTCGACATTGTTCCCCCCACACAGTGGATTTGAACCACCGACCTTTGGGTTATGAGTGCAGCTGTTAATGGAGTCAAAACCAGGCTCAGCACATCTGCACTCACGAAACCGAGCTTGCCTTTATCTCTGGCCGGCTACATCCAGCGTCAACCACCCCGCCATCACAGTTCCCATTTCCGCATTCGCGAATGCAACTGAGTGGCCACACGGCATCGGATTTGCAACACGCAAAACCAATGTTTTCGCGTTATGCGGCACGTGTTGGAGCGAAACGCTCCACTCGGCAGTCTTTCCCGGCAGTAGGGTCGGGAGTGGCCAAACTGTGCCTCCACGTGCGACTACTTTTGTGCTGCCGTCAAGATATTCTAATTCCACCGGCCATGCATAATACATGGGGGCCACACCCCGGTTCTCAATGCGTACGGTCACGGTCGCCGATCCATTTTTACCCCGCACGATCCGCGCCGAACTGCAGAACAGTGTGTACCCAAGCATCCGCTGTGCTCGCTGAGCGTTGGCTTTCTCCGTCGCCGCAGGCACAGTCGCAAATAGCGTTGAATCGAACATAAATGTCGCATGCGTGGTCGCAATCGTCGTAGTCAGGTCCTGCCCCTTGGCGTTTGGCCATGCGCTCCAGATCCCGGCCTGGATCGGCGGAAAGATCTCTCCCCCTGTAGGATGTTGTTCCCAACTATCTTCCATTCCGGCTTGTCGCATGCCTTGCCAGAACTGCCAGGGCCCCGGGCCGATCGTGTCCTGCAGAAATGAGTCGTCATGGAATCCGAAGTGCGATAGCAATTCGCGGTCTTTCGTGATCACTGCGGTTCGCACGAGGACAGGAGTCCGTTGAAAACTTTGCGCATACGCGCGCAGCAGAGCGTCTTTATCCTTTTGCGCAATCGTCCATCCCGCTGGTTCGCCCGGCAGCGGATGCCTGAGCACATGCCACTCACCCCAGAATCCGTAAAGTCCAGCCGTGAGATATGCTATCCGCGCGTCACCGTCATACTTCAGGCCTAACGCATGGATGAAACCTACCATGCACTCAATCAGCCGCGGATCGCTGTAGTCCGGCCCGACACTCGGCGTCGTGCTCTTCGCGTTGTCCTCGTCGCTGTATGTAAATGTCTTCAGCCCAGCATGGAGAAGATAACGGGGGATTCCACTAGGAAGCTTCGGATTATCGATATAGAACCTGAAGATCGCCTGATTCCCGTGCCCCGCAATCATGGTCAATTGCTTCTCGAGCGCGGACCAATCGTAGGTCCCCGGACCCGTCACGACATCCGACAGCGGCAGACTGAACCATTCCATGGAGTGCGGAAAACCAATCGGTTCGCGTCTCCCTGTTGCAAACGGCACCAACCCGCGCAGCGGATTATCGTCCACGCCCGGTGCGTCTGCGCGAAACACCATGGGGCGCCAGTCTTGAGCCACTGCCAGACCGGCTCCCACCGTCGCGAAGACCGTCATCGAAAGAAGCGCGAATGCCGCGCGCGTCGCGCACCAAAGTCTACGGGCCGCCCCAGGTTTTCTAATTGAACGACCGGGTAGGCCCTCCGCGAAGGGTGTCGCGGACTGCGTCGAAGAAACATGCGGCTCGCTCATGGTCGTTTCTTCCGGGGCCAGGAAAAATGTGTTCCGTTCTCACGTCATTTTTCACGGTCATGGACGGCAGAGAACCGTCCAGCGCGATTATGCCTTCTCAATGTGTACAGGTTGCATCTGTTGGGCGCGAGTCAATAGTCGACGCAAATCCTTCTATTTGGAACGCCGGGTGCCAAGATGGGAAGGAGGGTCGATTCTGCCTTCAAGGCTTTTGCTGAGAAGGCATTCCCATTCCCACACCTTTACTCCTGCGCGGAGTCCGGCAGACATGTCCAAACCCTGTCCGCGCGGCCCAAACATACATCGAAGACACTTTGCTAATAAAGTCCTGCTGGTAGATGCCGATAAGCAAAATGAAAGTTCATGTAAACCTCACCTAAGAGGCGATGGCGAAGCCATGACTCCGATAGGCGATTCCAACTCGCGGATGCCGCTCGCGAACCCGCTGCCCGGCGCACGCTGGTATGCCGCATATACCGCGCCCTGCCGGGAGAAGCGTGTGCTCGAGCATCTCGCCATGCGGAAGATCGAATCGTTTCTGCCGCTCTACCGATCTCTCCGGAAGTGGAAGAACGGGTGCCACGTGGAACTGGAACTCCCGCTGTTTCCTGGCTATGTATTCGTCCGCATAGCCGGGATGGAACGGGTTCGGGTCCTCGAGACGCCGAGCGTTCTTTCGATCGTAAGCCGCGGTCGCCTGCCCGAACCTCTTCAGGACGAAGCCATTGCGATTCTGCAGGCCAAGGTTCACCTGCACCGAGCTGAGCCTCATCCGTACCTCGTGGTCGGCGAGCGTGTTTCCATCTGCGCCGGCCCATTCTCCGGGCTGTCCGGCATTATCCTGCGTATGACGGGCAGCTTGCGGGTGGTGATCACGTTGGACCTGATCATGCAGAGCGTGGCGATAGAGATAAACATCGACGACATCGAACCGTTTCATGAAGTCGTTCCGGACGGGCGCGGCTCACCTTCTCGAGTTGCGGAACCTCAGAGTTAGTCAGCTAAGGTCGCGGATCTCGGTACCCCGCAGACCGAATCACCCACACGTCCCCAGCCAGGGCTGAAAAGCTCCGGCTGCAATATCAAAAAAGAAAAAACTTGTGATTGGAGAACGGCTGCAGCATTTCATCGCGACCCAACAACGCTGGTGTCGGGCTTTTGACCGAGCCCTTCCCGCCAGTTTCTTGATCGAGGGTGCGTCGCACTTTAGGCAAGAAATACTTTCAGCTTACGTATTGCCCGGGATGGCGGTCTTCGATGTGGGCGGAGGTAAGCACCCATTTTTCAATCCAGGGGAGAAGGCACTCTTGCATTTGGAGGTATTCGCCATCGACATATCTGAACGGGAACTGGCCACCGCACCGCCAGATGCCTACGATCACTCGATCTGTGCCGACATCTGTTCCTACTCCGGAAGCGGCAATGCCGATCTGGTGATTTGTCAGGCAGTTCTAGAACACGTGCGCGATATAAATGCAGCCATACAGAGCCTCGTAAGTCTGCTGAAGCCGGGAGGGGTTGCGCTTTTATGGGTACCTTGTCGCAACGCACTGTTCGCTCGTTTGAATATGCTTCTGCCCGAGCATTGGAAGCGAAGAATACTGTTTATGATCTTTCCCAAGACACAACAAGAGCACGGATTTCCAGCGTTTTACGATCGTTGTACACCGGAAGACTTTCTCCACATGGCAAGGGCCAACGGCGTTACGGCGCCCATGGTTCAGAGCTATTACATGAACAGCTATTTTTCTTTCTTCTTGCCCGTGCACATGCTGTGGCGGACTTGGCAATTGGTCGCTCGTTGTGTTGTTGGCAATCAAGCGTGCGAAAGCTTTTCCGTGGCGTTAAGGAAGCCGTTGGTCGTCGATAACGAGACAACTCGATTTGCTGCGGGGTCTCCTGCATCCTTCCCCCGACAATTAACGGATCAACGGTTCTGATGCGTACAGTCGCTTTTATCCTGTTGTGGCTCTATGTATTCACTCTTCCGTGGGATTACATATTGCAGTTTGGAGATCCCTTCGGGAGCGCTGGTCGCGTATCCGGCCTGCTCGCCCTTACCGGTTGCATCGTGCTGGTCGTATCGACTGCCCGTATGCGCGGCCTTCAGGTATTCCACATCGCGGTGGCAGCTTATCTGGCGATTGTCGCAGCATCGCTTCTCTGGGCCACTGACCCGGAGGAATCGGCGCATTGCGTCCGGGTCTATGTCCAATCGGGGATGGTCGTTTGGGTTCTGTGGGAACTAGGAGCGAGCCAGCGGAGCCTTTTTCATTTGGCCACCGCCTATGTGGCTGGCGCTTTCGTTGCGGCTCTCAGCATATTCCATAACTTATCGTTGGCAACCGTCGCACTGGGGGCAAAGGAAGCCCGCTTCGCTGCCGACAACTGGGATGCCAATGACATCGCGCTCGTATTGTCGTTGGCGAGCCCGCTTGCCTTTTATCTCGCGACTAAGCGCATTCACTGGACAGGCACTTGGCTCGCTCGAGGCTATCTTATTGCGGGCCCTATCGCGATTGTGTTGACCTCCTCTCGATCGGGTATGGTCGTAATGGTAATTGCATTCTCAGCCTTGCCCCTCTTTCTTAGGCGTCAGGCGGCTGGCGCCAAGGTCATGACCGGGATGGTACTCGCGTGCGCCGCCTGCCTGGCTTGGAACTTCGCACCCCAACAGTCATGGGACCGGCTGTCGACATTGTTTACGAGTCTTCGCGCTGGTGACTTGAATGGCCGGGAGTCGGTATGGCAGAACGCGATGCTCGGCTTCGGCAACAATTATCTGGTTGGCGTGGGTGCCGGAGAGTTCCGGGCGGGGCTCGGCAGCTCGCTAAACGCGCACAATACATTCCTGGAGGTTCTGGTTGAGCAAGGCCTCGTGGGCTTCAGCGTATTCTCCCTGCTACTTGGTTGCGTGCTGCGCAGCGTCAAGCACACCAAAGGTGAAGAGCTCAAAATGTGCGTCCTCCTGTTCCTGTGTTGGTCGATCGGGGCATTCACCCTGGGATGGGCCACGAACCGCGTAACCTGGTTTGTGCTGGGCTTGATTGTCTCCTTCGGAAGCGCGCGCGAACAACAACGCCTTTCCGACCCTGAATCTGCATGCGACGTCTCGACGTTGGCTGCGGCCGCGTTATGAGCCTTGCGAGTTCGATACGCAGTTTGCGCAATCCAGCCACGATCAACCGCCGCATCTTCCATGCCGCCGCCACGGTTGGGGTTTTGGGAGTTGTCGTAAAGCTGATCGCCATGTTCAAAGAGGTGGCTATCGCCAACTACTTTGGACGGAACAGCGCTGTTGACACGTTTCTCGTCGCATATCTTTTGCCAGGATTTGTCGTCGTTCTGATCGCTGGTTCACTGAACGCTGCCTTCATTCCAACCTTCATCCACGTTCGCCACAAAAACGGTGAACAGGAGGCGCAACGGCTGTTCTCCAGTTGTATGGTTTGGAGTCAAGGCCTCTTACTCGCACTTGCGCTGGTTCTGGCCAGTGTTGGCCCTGTCCTGATCCGAGCCATAGCCCCGGGCTTTTCGGCAGGCAAGATGCAGTTGTGCACGCACCTTTTCTATGCGTTACTCCCGGCTATTCTGCTCAGCGGCATCGCTTCGAATTATTCGGCAATACTCAATGCCAGCAAGTGTTTTTGGCTTCCGGCGATTTCTCCGGTTCTCACCCCATCTCTGCCTCTTGGGTTGCTGCTGACGCGAGCGCGGTCGTGGGGCGCGTGGAGCCTGGTAGGCGGTGTATTGCTGGGTGGCTTCGGTGAATGTCTAGTCCTGGGGAGCACCCTCAAATACAGGGGCATTCATCTCCGGCCGCGGTGGCATGGTTATACGCCAGAGGTTCGTGAAGTGGGCCTGCAATATATTCCTCTGCTGGTCGGGTCTGTGCTGGTTAGCGGGGTCACCGTCGTCGATCAAAGCATGGCGGCCTGGCTGCAACCCGGAAGTGTCGCGGCACTGGCGTACGGGAATCGAATGGTGAGTGTTGTCGTCGGACTTACGGCAACATCTTTGTCCGCGGCGGTAATCCCTTATTTTTCCGAGATGGTCTCGCAACGCAATTGGGAGGGATGCCGTCACACTCTGCAAACCTATACCCGCATTCTCCTGCTGGTGATGGCTCCGATCTGTGCGCTATTGATCGCATTCTCTCCAGCTTTGGTCCGGTTGCTTTTCCAACGTGGCGCCTTCACAGCCCATGACACCTTGGTTGTCAGCCGGGTGCAGACCATGTACGCGTTACAGATTCCATTTGCCGCTGCCGGCCTGCTCTACGTGCGCATGCTGACGGCACTGCGACGCAACGCTCTGGTGATGATTAGCGCTGGCATTGGCCTGGCACTTGATGTGGTCCTGAATCTTGTCTGCATGAAGTACATGGGAGTAGCCGGCATAGCGCTTTCGACTTCCCTGTTCTACGCAGCCTCGCTTTTGTTCGCGCTCCTGATGGTGCGCCATTTGCTCTCCGGCAACATCGCGGCGCAAATCGCGAACCGCGCACCCACAAGACGAATGCCCCTTTTTGCGCCGTGACCGATACAGATACCCTGCGGTGAAAAAAGCTCCTGCCAAGGTCACACGCCTGGGAATCAACTTGACTCTTCTTCTTGTCATTCACAGTTTGTCGTGTGGAGGCGCCGAACGCGTGCTCAGCGCGCTCGCTAATGCTTGGTCGGGGCAGGGGCACGCTGTAATCGTGGCGACCATGGACGACTCTGCGCCGTTCTATCCGCTTGCGTCTTCGGTGCGCTTGCGCCCACTCCGCACCGCGTCTGAATCCGGTTCGGGGATTATCTCTCCCGTCGCATGGAACTTTCGCCGCGTGTCAGCGCTCCGGCGTTGTATTCGGCAGGTGAACCCTGACCTGGTGGTCAGTTTCATGACTCCCACCAATGTGATCGCCATTCTCGCAGCGCGAAGTTGCGGCGTTCGTGTAGTCGCGTGTGAACACACGGACCCTCGTCACCAAAAGATAAACTTGTCCTGGTCGGCTTTGCGAATTGCGACCTACCCATTTGCCGACGCGGTTACCTTCCTAACCGCGAATGTGTTGCGGCGCTGGCAATTCTGGCTGACTGACAAAGCCCGATTGATGCCGAATCCCGTGTCGGTGGATAGGGGCGGCCCTCCGGCCGCACTACATTGCCCGCAAAACTTGATTGCCGCTGGTCGCCTGATCGACCTTAAGGGTTTCGACATGCTCATCGACGCGTTCGGCGCCATTGCGGCCCGGCATGCCGACTGGGGTCTGACCATACTTGGCGAAGGCAAAATGCGATCACAACTCGAACAACAGATAGAAAAAGCAGGACTGGCCGGGCGGGTACAACTGCCGGGGCGTGTGAGCAATCCGCACGTATGGTTTACGCAGGCCGATTTGTTCGTTCTGTCTTCGCGCTATGAAGGACTGCCATGCGCGCTCTGCGAAGCGATGGCATGTGGCACGCCGGCCGTCAGTTTCAACTGCGAATCCGGACCCGCGGATGTAATCCGCGATGGGGTTGACGGAGTTCTGGTCCCGCCAGGTGATGTCCGCGCACTCGCCGATGCACTCGATCGTCTAATGACCGACAAACCAGCACGCGAGCTACTGGAATCTCGCGCCGGCGAGGTGCAACAGCGGTTCGGCATGCAGCAAACACTCGGAAGATGGGACCAGTTGTTCGCTTCGCTTGGAATTAGGGCATAGATGACTGAACGCCCGGCAAACCTGAAACGGTGTCGCGTACTACTCGTGGTGGCATCACTGGGCGGTGGTGGTGCAGAAAGGGTGATGGTCACCTTGTCGCAGTGTCTCGACCGCAAGCGTTTCGAGACACATATGGCGGCGGCGTGTGCTAAAGGGCCATGGCTGCACGAAGTGCCATCGGACATCGTAGTGCACGACCTCAAGGCCAGTCGCGTACGGTACTGCATACCAGGCCTCCTGCGGTTGATATGGCGCTTGCGCCCGGCGGCGATCCTGTCCACGTCAATGCATATGAATGTGCCTCTGCTGGCGATACGCGCCTTGCTTCCAGGCGGCACAAAGATATTCATCCGCGAAAACAACACACCCAGCGCCGAAGCGGGTGCCACAGGCGGTCTACGGTGGAAAAAGTTTCTGTATCACTGGTTTTATGGTCATGCGAATGCCGTGATCTGCCAGTCCGAGCTCATGCTCGATGACCTTTATAAACAATTTGCTGTGCCGCGGGAAAAGATGGTCTGCATTTACAACCCGGTCGACGGTCAGCAAATTCGTCGCCTGGCGAACGATGGACCGAATCCCTTTCGTGGTCCCGGACCGCATCTGGTCGCCGGCGGACGGCTGGAACATGCCAAAGGATTCGACATTCTGCTCGAAGCCATGGTCGAAGTGCGTCGCAGTATGCCGCTCGCTCAATTGTCGATTCTCGGCGCTGGTGTTTTGGAACAGGATCTGCGCCATCAATGCGCGCGGCTAGGATTGAATTCGGCAACTACATTTGCGGGCTTCTGCAGTAATCCATTTCCCTACTATGCGAATGCCGACCTGTTCGTGCTTTCATCAAGATACGAAGGGCTGCCGAACGCAATGCTGGAGGCGATGGCGCTGCACACGCCCGTAGTTGCGACGGACTGTCCCGGGGGGGTCCGAGAAATCGTGGAGGGCTGGCCCAACTGCCGCCTCGCCCCACCGGAAGATGCTTCTGCGCTCGCCGAGGCCATCCTTGCCTCGTTACGAAGTAAACGTCATCTGGCTGAAGCTTCCCCAGACTGCCGCTTCAACCAGACCATCTTGCCTTACGCTGTTGGCGCTTACGAAAATCTACTGCTCAGCTAACTTTGCCATGCCTTCTATCTGCTTTCTCATCACCTCTCTAGACCCGATCGGCGGCGCCGAGATGCAAGTCGCTAATCTGGCGAAAGCTCTGCAAGGGCGCGGCTGGACGGTTCTGTTGATCAGTATGTTGCCGGAGGGCACTGAGCTCGCGACGGAACTGCGAACCCGCGGCGTGAGCGTCGCCACACTTTGTATGCAGAAGGGTAAGGCCGATCCGCGTGCCATCTGGCGGCTGGCGAAGATCCTGAAGCGTTTCAAACCCGAAGTGCTGCATGCGCATATGGTTCATGCAAACCTGCTGGCACGGGTCACGAGACTTTTCGCCGAGGTTCCCCTGCTTGTCTCGACCGCGCACAGCATCCGCGAAGGTGGACGACTTTACGACCTTGCTTATCGCATAACCGATATGCTGGGCGATGTCACCACGAACGTGAGCCTTGCCGCTGCGCGTCGATACGCGCGCGATGGTTTGGTACCGGAAAAGCGGCTGCGGGTGGTGCGCAACGGCATAGACGTGAATCGCTTCCGTCCGAGCGAGACCTCTCGCGGCGAAATGCGGCGGGCATTTGCGATCTCGAATCAATTCGTCTGGCTCGCCATTGGAGGACTGCGGGCGGCAAAGGATTATCCCAACATGCTGCGCGCCGTTGCCGGACTGCGCGGAGCTCTGCTCCTCATCGCAGGCGAAGGCGAACTTCGCGTTCAACTCGAACGCCTTGCTTTAGAGCTAAAGATTAGAAGCAGCGTCCGCTTCTGCGGTTTTTGTCCGAACACGGCAGAGCTCTTGAATGCTGCGGACGGCTACGTGCTTTCTTCTCTCTGGGAAGGCCTGCCGCTTGTACTGCTGGAAGCCGCGGCTACGGCCCTCCCCATCGTCGCCACCGACGTCGGAGGGAACGCTGAGATCGTGCTGAACGGAAAAAGCGGCATCCTGGTGCCCGCCGCCGATTCCGTCGCTCTACAAAGGGCAATGCAAACCGTTATGGCAATCTCGAAGCCTGAACGCTGCCAGATGGGTATGGCCGGCCGAGAATTCGTTTCGGCCCATTACAGCATGTCCCAAATAGTGTCTGACTGGGAAAATCTCTACCGCGAATTCCTCACTCTCCGCGGAATAAGCAGGCTTCACGTTTCTGCAGAGGACTCTGCAACCAACAGCGTCAGCGTCAACTAATCGGAAAAGTTCAATCGCAACCAACCGGGCGCCAATTCTGACCGGACGAAGACAAGCTTGGCAATCCTGGCCTGCGGCAGCCTCGCTTGCTCGCAGCATGTCGCGCATGGATCGCCGATATTGCGTCACCCAAAAGCAATGCGCATTCTTTACATCATTACGCGCTCCCATCCTGGCGGCGCCCAATCGCATGTACTGGAACTGATCCGAGGTCTCAGTGGCGCGAACAACATCGGCGTGGTGGCCGGCGAAGATGGGTTCCTGTGCTCCGAGGCGTCGAAACTCGGTGCCGAAATATTCGTTGCTCCAGGGCTCGAGCGTTCGATAACGGTCTACCGAGATGTCTTAGCAGCGGTACGCGTGCGACGAATCGTTGAAATGTTTTGTCCTGATGTCGTTCATGCCCACTGTTCGAAAGCGGGCTTAATCGGGCGTCTCTCCGCACGTATGCTAAACGTGCCGAGTGTTTATACCGCGCATGGGTGGAGGTTTGCGCCGGGCGTGGCATGGGCCGAAAGATTAATGGCTTGGCCGGCAGAATGGTTCGGGGCGCGGCTCGGGCAACAGTTGATAACCGTCTCCACCTGTGACTTCAATCTTGCAACGCGGTACAGAATCGCCCATCAAGGTCAGGTCACCTTGATTCACAACGGAATTTCGAACTGTCAGTGGCGCCCACGAAACCAAGGTCGAGACGAAGTAAATGTGGTCATGGTGGCACGCTTTGCTCCGCCAAAGGATCAGTCGACCGTCATGCGTGCCCTGCAAGGTCTTCCCGGCCGCATACGCCTCGCTTTTGTCGGCGATGGGCCAACGCTGAAGCAAGCGCAAGCGAAAGCAATCGCTCTTGGAGTAAATGATCGCGTCACATTTCTTGGGTGCCGGGCGGACGTGGCTGATATTCTTGCGGAATCCGATCTGTTTGTCTTGAGTTCCACCTCCGAAGGCCTGCCAATCAGCATTCTCGAGGCTCTGCGCGCCGGGCTGCCGGTAATTGCGACAGATGTGGGCGGGGCGAGAGACTGCGTATACGACGGAACCAACGGACTGATTGTCCCACCAAGCGACGTCGGCGCGCTACGAGGGGCTATAACGGCGATCGCCGACTCGACACCTTTGAGATCTCGAATGGGTAAAGCGGGACGCGCGCTCTACGAGCAACAATTCACTGCCGAACAAATGGTCTCGCGGACGTACGCCATATATCAGACTGTAGTGCGCAAGGCCCCGCAACCTGCAATTGTGACTTCTTACAATGCCATCCGTTCCCAGAGTGGAAACGCACCTGGACCCTTGTCGTAGGCGACACCAGGTTCATTTGAAGCAGCGCGCTTAGCCTCCATAAACAAGGGCTTCGCCCCAGAACATCCCAATCGCGGACAACCAGCAATGATTCGAAAGCTAAACTTATATCGTTTCTACCTGCGCCTGGTGTGCTATCTCCTGCCCGCCTTGTCCTTCGGAATTGCGGGGCTTCTGCGCTCCTTTTTCGGACAGCAGTTTGGGTCTCTTGAACTGTACGGTCCGGCTTACATCCGCCTGCTGGTTATTACAACCATTGTGTGGGCAGCTACGTCGGAACATTATGGCGTCGCCAGCCCCGAGCAATTGATGATTCGTCGCACCGGTCTCCGCAGTGCGTTTAAGGCTGCCACCGCCACTTACCTGCTGCTGCTCACGATTCTGTTCTTCTATCGCGAAGTGGCCTATTCGAGAGTATTTCTAGCTCTCAGCTCGATTGTTTTGTTGCTGCTTGCGGCGGCTATACAGGGCATATTCTGGCGGATGATTCGCTCGCAGACCGGAGTCATCAATCCCATCCGTGTACTCGTCGTGGGGGCCGACGCTTTTGCGCGCCGAGCGGCCCGCCGCTTGGTAAGGTCAGCCGCATGGTTTCGAATCGTCGGCTTCGTACGCATTCCCGGTCAGCAATCGGCCGCACTGAAAGCGCCAGTCTACGATCTCGAAGAGCTTGCCAGCTTAGAACTGGGCCATGGCATCGACGATGTGCTGATCGCCATTCCGCCCGAACGATTGGGCTCCATTCCTCAGATTTTGATAGCAACCGAGAAGTTCTGCGCGCCTGTGCATGCCGTCGTTGATCTCGGGAAGGGTGTATTTGTTCAGGACCGTCTGTTCCGCTTCGGATCCTTGCATCTTCTCGATCTGGTCAGTGGCGCTACTATTGATCTTGACTATATCGTTTGGAAGCGCGTCTTCGATGTTGCGTTTTCATTGTCTGTAATCGTCATCGCCCTCCCCATCATGATTACGATTGCACTGGCTATCCGCCTGACTTCCCCTGGACCGTTGTTGTTTGTGCAAGAGCGCGTTGGATTGAATGGGCGTACGTTTAAGATGTACAAGTTCCGCACGATGTCCGTGAGTTCGTTGACGGAATCAGACAGCCGTTGGACGACAGCAAGTGATCCACGGCGCACCGGTTTAGGAGCACTTCTCCGCAAGACCAGCCTTGATGAACTACCGCAGTTCTTCAACGTTCTTCAAGGCAACATGAGTGTAGTGGGTCCCCGACCCGAACGCCCTTTCTTCGTAAAACAATTCGTTCAAGATGTAGCTCACTATCATTCGCGCCACCAGCTGAAAGTCGGCATCACAGGCTGGGCCCAGGTCAACGGCCTGCGAGGGGACACTTCAATCAGCCACCGGATCGAATGTGATCTGTATTACCTGCAAAACTGGAGTTTCATGTTCGACATGCGCATCATCTTCCTCACTTTGTGGACGGGCGTTTTCGGTTCCAACGCTTATTAGTCAGGAAAACGAGAGAGGTCGAAAACGTGAGTACTGAAATTATTCTGCCCGCCGAAGCGAAGAGTGGGAATCTCCCGGCACGCCGTGACTTGGCGCCTCCTCCCCGGCACACGGAAGAGGCCGGTGAATCCGATATTGCTTTAGCCGAAATTTGGCGCATCGCCCGCAAGCGCAAGGCGATTATCTTCAGGGTTGCTTTTGGTCTTTTTGCGCTGGTACTGGTCTACACGTTTATCCAGACACCCAGGTACCGCTCAGAGTCAACCATCGAGTTCAGCGAGGAAAATTCGGACTCGCTGGCGCTGGATGAACAACGGCCCACGTCCGGCGATTCCTCGACGGATTACACTCTCATGCAAAAAACCCAGGTGAAAGCACTTTTGAGCGACACTCTCGGGCTTCGCGTGATCAAGGAAGTGGGTTTAGAAAACCCGCTTGACTCTGCAAGAAGTCACTTCTTTGCCGTCTTTACTCGGAAGAGTGCGGACGAGTCCGGTTTGCCGCTGGAGCGCGCACCGTACCGGCGAGTGAAAGTCCTAAACGCATTCCACCAGAATCTGACTGCTACCGCGGTTCCCGGAACCCGCATGATCAGCATCCAATTCATGAATCCCGATCCGCAGATCTCTGCGTTGGTCGTCAACACATTGGTGAAAGATTACAAAGAGCAGTATTTTCAGAATCGCTACACCGCAACGATCGAGGCTTCGGCGTGGCTTTCGAAGCAACTGGATGATCTCAGGACCGAGGTCGCGTCTTCCGAGCAAAAATTGGTCGACTATCAGAAGCAGGCGGGGATTCTCGGAACGGACGAGAGCCACAATATTGTCATGACTCGGCTGGAAGAGGGTGCAAAGCAACTGGTAAACGCCCAAGAGAACCGAATCGTAGCCCATACGATCGTGCAACTTGTCCGCAATGGGGATCCGGAGGCGGTTTCAGGTTTGATCAGCGATCTCTCTAGCGCAAGTGTTTCCACGTCGAAGGTCGCCCTCACCGAAATTCAAAGCCTGCGCTTCCAGCAGAGCGAGGCCAAAATGCAATATGCCGAAGCGGCCACGCAATATGGCGTCGCAAACCCAAAGCTCATGCAACTCAAGAGCCGGGTGAACGAAATCGGTGAGACGATTCAGCAGGAAATCCAGAAGTTGAGACTCCGAGCGGAGAACGACTATGTTGCGGCGCAGCGGACAGAGAGTGCGCTGCGAGCCGCTTTTGAGGGTGAAAAGAACGAGGCCAATCAGCTCAACGACAGCGCCGTCCAGTACACCATCCTCAAACACGAAGTGGAATCCAATCGGACTCTTTATGACGGCCTGCTTAAGAAGTTCAAGGAAGCCGCAGTACTAGGGGGCTTGCGTGGCAGCAATATTCTCGTAGTGGATGAGGCGCTGGTGCCCGACCGTCCGGCGCGTCCCAACGTGCTTCTGAACCTCGGACTAGGCATGATGATTGGCCTTCTCTGTGGAGTGGGCACAGCATTTGTTGTTGAGAATCTCGACGATACGATTGGTACTGCCGATGAGGCAGAGGAGGTGTCCGGAGTTCGGGCTCTCGGTGTGGTTCCCAGTTGGAGGGTTCCAGGCAGGCGCGAAGCCTCTGAGCTGGCGCTTCTGCCCGGTATCCGCGAATCTGGTATTTGCGTTTTAGCCCATTCGCGATCGCGACCGGCGGAGGCATTCCGCGCCATCCGCACATCGATCATCCAATCAACGCGGCCGGGGATAAGCACTCCGATTGTAATGACCAGTGCCTCGACCGGCGAAGGAAAGTCTACTGTCAGTCTCAACTGTGCCGCGGCCTTTGCCCAGCAAGGATCGCGTGTGCTGCTGGTTGAAGCTGATATGCGCCGCCCGGTGTTCAACGCCTTCCTCAATTTGAAACTATCGAAGGGCCTGAGTTCAATGATCCAGGGCGAATCGTGTCCGGATCTTCCATTTGCCCTGCCCTCTTTTCCTAAGCTGTTTGTCATTCCTGCAGGCCCGCAAACTTCGAGCCCCTCCGAACTCCTCGGCTCGGAGAGAATGAAAGAGCTAATTACGGCGTGGCGGCTTGAATATGATTACATCTTCCTCGACACACCCCCGGCCCTGTCCGTCACCGATGCAGTGGTGCTTGCCCCGGCTTGCGATCTAGTGATCCTGGTTGCACGAGCGAAGGTCACCCAGAGGCAAGCACTTCGCCGGGTTTCCACAATCTTTGCTCGGCTTCGGCCCCGGGTGCTCGGTGTCATCCTGGACGGACTCGACATGGATAATGCGGATTTCGCCGCTTATTACGGTCCTAAAGTAACTTAAGCCATATTATGCCTCTCTCCAAATCAGAAAGCCTGGGTGAAATTGTGAAGCGACAAAATCTAATCCGAGGATTGCTCGTCGCGGTGTTCCTTTTTCACCCTTCGCCGTTCTTGCGGGCGCAGGAGTCCGCAGACACAGTGAGGCCAAGAATTCATATTGGCCCTGGAGACTTGATCGAAGTAAAAATCTTCAACGCTCCCGAGATCGCTCAAACTGCACGCGTTGACGACATTGGAGACGCGACTCTCACATTCATTGGCAAGGTCCATCTCGGTGGGCTGACTCCCGAAGACAGCCAAATGCTGATTGCGAGCAAGTATATAGAAGGAGATATCTTTCTCCATCCTGAGGTCTCTGTACTCATCCAGGAGTATTCCACGCAAGGCGTATCGGTTTTGGGAGAGGTAGCCAAGCCCGGCGTTTTTCCGGTGCTCGGGACTCGCAGTCTCCTAGATATCATTTCCGAGGCGGGAGGTACCACGCCAACCGCGAGCAACGAAGTCACGATCCAAAGGCGGCTCGATGGATCGATGCTGACGGTCAAGCTTTCCAGAAACGCCCGCGCATCGCTGGAGGCCGATGTCGAGATTCAGCCCGGCGACAAAATCATTGTTCCCCGCGCTGGAATCGTCTACGTCATCGGCAACGTCCACCAGCCGGGAGGCTTCATGATGCAAAATGAAGGGAGAATCTCTTTGCTGCAAGCTGTGGCGATGGCTGGGGGAGCGAACGGGACGGCATCTCTCAACCGAGCCAAACTCATACGCAAGACAGCCGAGGGTTATGTAGAGATTCCAGTCTCCCTGAAGAACATTCTGAATGGACAAGATAGCGACCGGGAGATGCAGGCCGAGGACATTCTCTATATCCCCAACAATGCCGGAAAGTCGATCCTTTACCGGGGGGTACCGGGCATCGTGGATGCTGCTACTTCTGCGGCCATCTACAGGGCGTACTAATCTTCTGGTTCAGGCCAGCCGGTGTTCCGCCATGTCCGATACCAAGACTAGCGGCGCAGCAGGAGAAGTACATCTTGGAATTGATCCGCCAAGCGCTGGCACGCCTGACTTAGCCCTTCTACTTAGCTCCATCCGGCAGATTCTTCCCGTACGGGTACGGCCAATGTTCGATAAGTGTAATGGCGATGTTACGCCAATTGACACGATTCCGACCGAGTGGGCGGCTCGTGTAACTTCAGGTTTGCTGATAATACGGCAGCCAGGAATTGCACTCTTGAACTTTCATGGACCTTATTGCTGCACTATCGCCGCGAGTCCGGTGGCACTAGGTTGTTCGCACGATAGTAGACCACAAGCTGGCCATAGTGCTCGCCGCTGTGCTCGATGGCAGACGTCCAGATGGTGGAATTGTGGGCCATCCGGTTGCCGAAAAATTTCGAGGCGTTGTCAAGCCCTGCGTCGCCCTGCTGTTGAAAATTGATTCGGGGCAGCTGGTTTGCTAAGGTCGTGGTCATGTCCGAGCGTGTCATGTCCGAGCGTTCCACGGAGCAGATACGCGAATTGCTCGACTCCCTTTATCGCGTAGATTCGGGGCGAATCCTGGCAACTCTGATCCGCTTGCTCGGTGATTTTGATCTTGCCGAGGAGGCGATGCACGAAGCCTTTGCGGCTGCGCTCAGCCTCTGGCCGAAGAATGGAGTGCCCGGCAACCCGCGACCATGGTTGATTTCGACCGCCCGATTCAAAGCCATTGATACTCTGCGTCGCCGGGCAAGATTTGATGCCTCTCAAGACGAGCTCGTGCGATATCTCGAAGCGCAATCGAGCTCGGCGGAAAAGTCCAATCAAGAGAGCAGCCTTGAGGATGATCGCCTTGAAGACGACCGGCTGCGCCTGATTTTTACCTGTTGTCATCCATCTCTAGCGCCGGAAGCGCGCGTGGCGCTCACCTTGCGTGAGGTGTGCGGGCTGACAACCGAGGAGATAGCCAAGGCCTTCCTCACCACTCCGCGTACGCTGGCGCAGCGCATTGTGCGC
>Ga0210395_10001136_pt1 | contig 20673 bp, 19 predicted proteins | sample IncBWH4OmetaG_FD_150861 | JGI IMG/M metagenome (GOLD analysis project Ga0210395, IMG submission 150861) | Forest soil microbial communities from Barre Woods Harvard Forest LTER site, Petersham, Massachusetts, United States - Inc-BW-H-4-O ...
GCAAAATAGCCTCTATCCCAACCAGGGACGCGAGACCTTCGACGCCACGGCCTTTCTCGGCATGCGGCTGTGGCAGGGCGCCGAGCTTTGGGTCAATCCGGAAATCGATCAGGGTTTTGGCTTGAGCGGCACGCTGGGTGCTGCCGGGTTTCCCAGCGGGGAGGCCTACAAGGTCGGCGCCCCAGTGCCGTATTTGCGCATGCAGCGCATGTTCGTGCGGCAGACCATCGACCTCGGCGGCGACACCGAAAAGGTGGAGGCCGGTGCAAATCAGTTCAGCGGCTCGCAGACCGCCGATCGGCTGGTCATTACGGTGGGTAAATTCGGCGTCGTCGATGTCTTCGACACCAACAAATATGCCCACGATCCGCGCGGCGACTTCATGAATTGGACGATTGTCGACACCGGAACGTTCGACTACGCCGCCGACGCCTGGGCTTATACCTATGGCACGGCGGTCGAGTGGTACCAGGGTTCCTGGACCGTGCGCGGCGGCATCTTCGACCTTTCGATCGCGCCGAACACCACGGCGCTCGATCCCTCGTTCGGCCAATTTCAGTGGGATGGCGAGATCGAGTATCGCTATGACCTCTGGGGGCATCCCGGCAAGGTCGCAGTGACTGGATTCCTCAGCCGCGGCAACATGGGCCACTTCGCCGACGCGATTCAATTGGCGGCACTGACCGGCGGCCCCGCCGACATCGCGGCGGTTCGTCAATACAAAAGCCGCGGCGGGATCAGCGCCAATCTCGAGCAACAGATCACCGAACAGCTCGGCGTCTTCGCCCGCGCTGGGTGGGCCGATGGCAATATCGAACCTTATGAGTTTACCGACGTCGACCGCACGGTCGCGGCAGGGCTTGCGCTCGCCGGCAAACAGTGGGGCCGGCCGGACGACACGTTCCGCCTTGCCGGCGTCGTCAACGGCATAACCAGCGAGCACGAGGCGTTCCTCAATGCCGGCGGGCTCGGCATCCTGGCCGGCGACGGCATGCTGCCGCATCCCGGCCTCGAACACATTATCGAGACCAATTACCAGCTGCCGGTGTCGTTCTTTTGGCTGACGCTGGACTATCAGCTCATCGTCAATCCGGCCTACAACCGCGACCGCGGCCCGGCTTCGGTGGTCGCGGCGCGCGTGCACTCGCAATTTTAGCCCGCTTACGACCCAGGCTCGATCACGATCGGTGCGGTGAGCGTGAGGCGCTTTGTTTGGTCGAGCACGACGTCGACGGTGACGGTCCAGTTGCCCGGCTGCGAAAGCTCGATGTCATCGACTTGCCAGGCGCCATCGCGGTCTTGGCGGGCAGGGCGCGTTGTCGGTTGGCTTGCCGCGGTGGGTCCGGTGAGCGTCAAGCTCACCTGCCGGGCGTTCAGCGCCTCGAAATCTTCGTTCCAAAGCCGGATTATCGCACGCGCGTTTCCGGTGCGCGCGGGCCTGATGGTCACGTCCGCCATGCCCTCCACCAAATGGATGTGGACGAAAGCGGCGTCGGCGGGGACGGCCTCATAGGTCGGGTGCTGATGGGCGGCGTGGATCGCAGGCGGCATGGTGCCGAGCGCGGCGACGATGGCGATGATGGTCGCGCCGGCCAGAGTCTCGATCGCGGCGTTGCGGCGCAGTTGCCGCAGCGCGTCGCGGCTTGCGGCGACGCTGGCCTGTTGCAGAAGCTGCGGCGTCAGCCGAAAGCGATTGACGGTGGCAATCGCCACCATCGCCAGGAACAGCGCAATCTTGATCAGGAGCAGCCGGCCGTAATCGGTGTGCAGCAGCGCCGGTACGCTGCCGGCGAGATAGTAGGTGTTGACGATGCCGGTCACGAGCAGCGTGCCGACACTGACGATGCCGAGAATGGAAAATCGCGTCGTCGCCGTTCGCGCTATCGCCAGCGAAGCGTCGTCGGTGCCGGCGGCGGCAAACAGCACGATGAGCGGCAACAGCGCACCGACCCAGGCCGCAGCCGCGATGAGATGCAGAACGTCGGCGGCCGGATGGAGGATGGCCTCGCCGCCCAATCCGCCCGCGGCGTGACCGGACCACGCCAATGCGCCGGCAAAGGCCGCGGCCAAAACCACGGCTGCGGCCTCAAGCCAAGGTGCTTTATGATTTCGCGGCGACAGCAACGCCGGCAAAGTTGCGGCCAGCGCGCAGGCCAGCACGAAGCGGACGAGCCATGCGCGTCCGAAAGTCGTTTGCGACAGCACGGTCCATAGCACGCCGTCGCCGAAGATTTGTGCTGCCGGTTGCTCGCTCATCGCCGCCGCGGTCAGAACCAGCCACGCTGCGCCGGCGATCGCCGCCAGTGCAAGGCCGATCCAGGCCATGACGGCAAGCCGCGCCCGTACCTCGATTGCTACGGCCTCGCCGGCGGCGCCGCGCCATGCCGGCGTGGCAATGAAGACCGCAAACAAGACAATGCCCGCCACCAGCATCGTCGCGGCGAAGTGAATGGCGCGTGCCCAGATCAGCGGATCCGCCAAGCTAGTGCCCGCCGACAGTGAAGGTGAAGGCCCCTTCGGTGGTGTGGGTGTCGACCGAGAGCGCGTGCCAATGCACCTTGTAGCTGCCTGGCCCGATCGATTTCAGTCCGACCGTCATGGTGTTGCCACTGACTTGCGCCTTGCCCTGGTCGACGCGGGCGCCGCTCGAGTCGGTGACCTGGGCGGTGCTGAAGGCTGGCTCCAGGTTTTGCGTGAACGTCAGCACGACCTCATGCGGCGCCGCGGGTACGGTGCTGCCGACCAGCGGACTGGCGTGATCGAGGAAGGCGTGGGCCTGCGCCGCCACGGGTGCGAGCGCGATGAAGAGCAGCGGCACGAGAGTGAGAAATTTTCGCATGGCGATACCTCAGAATTTGAGCTGTTGCGGCGGGGCCGACGTGCCGCCGATGAGCGGTTGGCCGATGGTCTTCGGAAACATGTCGTCGAGATAAAGATGCAGCTGGCCGAGCACGCCGACGCCGGTGCCGCTGGCGTGATTGACCGGCACCTGCGCCTCGAGTCCGACCTGGAAATAGCTGCCGACCCAGATCACGCCCGGATTGATGGTGCCGGTGGTGATCGGGCTGTTGCCAAGATTGTTGGCGGCCGGCGTCGACATCTGGAATTCGACGATCGGGATCAGGTGATTGATGAAATCGGGCAGCTGCAGATCCTGAATCTCCGATTTCAGATACGGCATGCTGTATTGAATCGAGCCGCCCCAGGCCAGCACCTGCGGAATGAGCGCCTGCTGCACCAGGTCGAACGAGCGGCTCGGAATTTGATAACCGATCTGCCCGGTCACCGCGAAGGCGCGCAGCCAGCCGGCTTCGTCGGGCAGGTCGCCGAACCCTTTGCCGAAATAATAGGTCGGCGTCAGCAGGGTATAGGGCGTGGCGATGCCGGAATTGCTGGCGCCGGTGCCGCCCCAATCGACGATCAGGCCGAGCAGCATCGCCAATTCGTGCGGGCTGTCCTTGAGCAGCTGATACTGCGCCGTGGTTTCGAGATTGCCGAAGCCTGCCATGGTCGGGCCGCCGGGGCCGCGGATCTGCGACCAGACGTCGCCGATCGAAATGCCGAAGTCGGGCGTGATGCGTTTGGAGATTTCCGCCGAAACGTCCCATTCGTCGGCCGGCGGCACGTCGCCGGTCCGCGACCAGGAGACGGTCGGCAGCGACAGCTCGTCTGCCACGCATGGATCGTCGATGGCGAGGGTTGCGGGAAAAAAGCGCGCGCCGACGAAGCAATGGGCGAACGCATCGGTGAAGGGTAGCGCCGCGAACACCAGCGCCGGCGCCAAGGCGCGCAAGCATCTGTGAATTGCAGACATGGAGGCTCTCCATTGGCATCAGAGAAACACTGCGGCCGACGCGGGTCGGGCCGCTGGGCTTCACGCTGCCGGTGGAGGCGCTCGCGAACGATGATCTTTGGTCTCGATGCCGCCGACGAGAACGATGTTTTGCAGCGGGGCAATGGACTGACTTGCCGCGAGCGGCGCGCCGATAATTTTCGCCGATGGCGGTGGCACCGCCGCCATCAGCATCAGGCACCCGGTGCAGCAATTATCGATACAGTGCTTGTTGTTGGTATCGCCGGAGGCGGGCGCCGCGTCGCCGGCGACGAGCGTATGGCAGATGACGCCATTCGGTGCCGCTGCCGCATCAGCGGCGGCGCTTGCCGCGCCAAAACTCGCGATCAGGCTCGCCAGCGCAATCGCATAGGCCGCCGCCAGCGCAACAATGCGCCGCCGCAACGGCCGCCTGGCGAAATACTTGCGCACGGTGCGTCCCCGGGACAACTGCTACTTTATATCACGAAGGTAGCGCGACTATCACTATATGAACCCGGACCGCCGTGATTTATTCCGGAACCCTGTGGCAACCGCGCAACGGTCGCGGAAGGAGCCTCAGCGCGGCCCAAGCTTATGGCGCGCCAGCACGGCGCGGACGGCTTCGACCAGTTGCGCCTCCGGCACGGCGCGCTGCGCCTCGGCCTGCTTCTGCAGATGCTCCTCGCGGCCTTTTTCCAGCTTGGCAAGCTCGGCGCCGACGATCAAATCCTTGATCGTGACTTCGCCCTTGGCCTTCTCGTCGGAGCCCTGGATGACGACGCAGGGTGCGTTGCGCTTATCGGCATATTTCATCTGCGGGCCGAACTTTCCGGCGCCGAGATAAAGCTCGGCGCGGATGCCGGCGGCGCGCAGCGACGCGACCATCTGCTGGTAATCGGCGATGCGGTCCTTGTCGAACACGGTGACGACCACCGGGCCGGCTTCGGCTTTGGTCTCGACCTTGCCGAGATGCTCAAGCGCCGCGAGCAATCGCGACACGCCGATGGAAAATCCCGTCGCCGGCACCGGCTCGCCGCGAAAGCGCGAGACCAGTCCATCATAGCGCCCGCCGCCGCCGACTGAGCCGAAGCGCGGGGAGCCATCCTTGCCGTCGGTTGAGAACAGCAGCTCAACTTCGAAGACCGGTCCGGTGTAATATTCGAGGCCACGGACAACGGAGACGTCTGCGGCAATGCGTAGCGAGCCGTAGCCGGAGGCTTCGCAGTGCTTAATGATTTCCGTTAATTCTTGTAGTCCTTCTGCTCCACTTTTTGTTTCACCAATTAAACCGTGCCACTGCTGCAAGCCGTAAAGGCTGTCTACGAACGTATCGGGATAGTTGTTTTTCATGTCGCTCATTGGGCGCGACAGGTCGGGCTTTATTGGAACATCGACGGGCAGACCGCCTTCTAAAAAAACTTTGATGTTGTAAATGACGTCCTTTGAAAGCTTCGCTCCTCGCGTAACATCTCCACTCTCATCTTTGCGACCTTCTCCAAGAAGCAATTCAACTCCCGTCCAACCGAGCCGATCGAGTTTGTCGATTGCGCGCATTACCGTCAGCCATTGAGCCCCATCCTCGATTTTATTTGCTTCGCGGATCCCATCTAGGACTTTTCTATTATTTACTTTCACCAAATAGCTTCCGCGGGGAATTCCAAGCGCCTCGATCGTATCCGCCGCCATCATGCACATCTCGGCATCGGCGGCGGGAGAAGCACTCCCCACCGTATCGGCGTCGAACTGCATGAATTGCCGGAAGCGCCCCGGCCCCGGTTTCTCGTTGCGAAAAACATTTCCAACGCGATACGAGCGATACGGCTTCGGCAGCGTGTCGAAATTCTCCGCCACGTAGCGCGCCAGCGGTGCCGTCAAATCGTAGCGCAGCGACAGCCATTGCTCGTCGTCGTCGAGGAAGGAGAACACGCCCTCGTTCGGCCGGTCCTGGTCGGGCAGGAATTTGCCGAGCGCGTCGGTGTATTCGATGGCCGGGGTTTCCACGGGCTCGAAGCCGTAAAGCTCGTAGACCGCGCGGATCTTCTCGATCATCTCGCGGGTGGCGGCGATCTCGGCCGGCCCACGGTCGGCGAGCCCGCGCGGCAGCCGCGCCTTGAGCTTGTTGGATTTTTCGGACTTTTCAACCATCGGCGGGTGTTAGCAGTCGGATTAATGCGCGGCAACCGGCCGGAAATCGTCATGCCCGGCTTTATGCCGGGCATCCACGTCTTTACTGTTACACAATGAAAGGCGTGGATGGCCGGGACAAGCCCGGCCATGACGAGGGATGGCGCAAGGAGGACGTTAAATGGCCGAGCCCAATCGCCGCAGCGCGGCCGTGCCCAACGATCTGGAAGCCTTTTGGGTTCCGTTCACGCCGAACCGGGCGTTCAAGCGCGCGCCGCGGCTGATCGCGCGCGCCAAGGACATGCACTACTACACGCCCGAGGGTCGCGCCGTGCTCGACGGTACCGCCGGGCTGTGGTGCACCAATGCCGGCCATAACCGCGCGCCGATCGTCGAAGCGATCCAGCGCCAGGCCGAGGAGCTCGATTACGCGCCGGCGTTCCAGTTTGCGCACCCGAAATCGTTCGAGCTGGCGAGCCGGATCGCTGCGCTGGCGCCGGCCGATCTCGACCGCGTGTTCTTCTGCAATTCCGGCTCGGAGGCGGTCGACACGGCGCTGAAGATCGCGCTCGCCTTTCATAATGTGCGCGGCCAGGCCTCGCGCACCCGGCTGATCGGCCGCGAGCGCGGCTATCACGGCGTCGGCTTTGGCGGCATTTCGGTCGGCGGCATCGTCAGTAACCGCAAGCATTTCGGCACGCTGTTGGCCGGCGTCGATCATCTGCCGGCGACCTATAACCGCGAGCGACAAGCTTTCACCAAGGGCGAGCCGGAGTGGGGCGCGCATCTCGCCGACGATCTCGATCGCATCGTTGCGTTGCACGATGCTTCGACCATCGCCGCTGTCATCGTCGAGCCGATGGCCGGCTCGACCGGCGTGCTGCCGCCGCCGAAAGGTTATCTGGAACGGCTGCGCGCGATCTGCGACCGCCATGGCATTCTGCTGATCTTCGACGAGGTGATCACCGGCTTCGGCAGGCTGGGCCACGCCTTCGCCGCCGAGCGTTACGGCGTGACGCCCGACATGATCACCTTCGCCAAGGGTATTACCTCGGGCGCGGTGCCCATGGGCGGCGTCATCGCGCGCGAAGGAATTTACGATGCCTTCATGCGCGGCCCCGAGCATGTCGCCGAGCTGTTCCACGGCTACACATATTCGGCGCATCCGCTCGCCTGTGCCGCTGGCCTGGCGACGCTCGATCTTTATCGCGACGAGAAACTGTTCGAGCGGGCGAAGGCGCTGGAGCCGCGCTTTGCCGACGCCGCGATGGCGCTCAAAAGCGTACCCGGCGTGCTTGACATCCGCACGGTCGGCCTGACCGCGGGCATCGATCTCGCCTCGCGGCCCGACGCCTTCGGCAAGCGCGCCTACGAAGCCATGGAGCGCAGCTTCCACGACGAAGGCGTCATGATCCGCATCACCGGCGAGACGCTGGCGCTCACCCCGCCGCTGATCGTCAGCGAAGCGCAGATCGGCGAGATTTTCGAGAAGGTCACGCGCGTGATCAAAGCGGTGATGTGAGTCCGTCACTGCGGCTTCAAGATCGCCCAGCCGACATGCAGCGCGCCATAGCCGCGGCGCATCGGCAGGTCGAACGGCGCGCCGACTTCGGCATTGCCGGCGATGTTTGCGAATTCCTGCGGCAGGTGCGCGGTGTCGCCGCCGCTCCACACCACAATCGCCCCATACTTGCGCAAATCGGCAAGATCGATCCACGGTGCGCGGCGCGGTAGGCCATCGATCAATACTTCGGGTTGGTCCGGCGAATAGTGCGCGAGATTGCCGCCGTCCCACATCGAGCCGACGACGTAGCGCAGTTTTGTTCCGGTCGAGTCGTGGAAGCGCTGCGTCAGCGTTGCCGCCAGCGTGTTGCCTGGATAGAACACCGCGCGATAGCGGTGATCGATCAGCGGCAGCACCGAGTAATTGACCAGGAAGACGACGGCGAAGATTAAGAACACGACGCCCCAGTGCGCGACCACGTGGGCGAGGCGGTCGCCGTCGAGCAATGGGCGCAGCGTCAGCACGATCCAAAGCCCGACAAAAAGCCACAGCGGATAGCCCCACATGGCAAATGTGCCGCGGCCGCTGACGGCAATCAGCGCGATCATGGCGAGGCCTGGCCCGAACGCGAGCAGCGTCACGATGCGGCGGTCGAAGGCGTAATCCCTCCCCCCCTGTGGGGGAGGGTAGGGCGGGGGGTCGGGAGGTGCGGTCGCAAGCGTGGACGCGCGCGCATCACCTCGCGACCCCCACCCCCAACCCCTCCCCACAAGGGGGAGGGGAGTCGGCCACAGCAGCGGCGCGGCAATAAAGAATGACGGCAGCAGGAAGAAAATCTGGCTGCCGATGAATGCGGCCGGGTGCAGGATATGGTCGTACCAGCCGCGCACATCCGAGGCGCGGTGCTCGGCATAGGCGAGCGGCAGAAAATCGGTCTGGAACAGCCACACGACATGGGGCGCGGCAATGACAAGCGCGACGATCAGCGCGAGCCATGGCCCGGGCGTCGCCAGTGCGCGTCGTGCGTCGCGATCGAACAACAAGAACAGCGCGTAGGGCGCCGCCAACACGACGACGAAATATTTCGCCCATAGCGCGCTGCCGAAGGCGAAGCCGAGCAGGAGCCAGTGCGCGAGGCGGCCGCGCTTGAGGGCTGAGTGGAAGGCGTAACCAGCCAGCGCCCAGAACGGCAGCTGGATCACGTCGTGATTGAACTTCACCGCGGTGTATTGGAAGTAATGCATGCCGTCGATGATCAGCACGGCAAGGAGCGCGCCGGTCGTTCCGACCAACGGCCGCGCCGTCGCCCACACCGCGACGAAGGCCACGATCACCGCCGCTTGCGCGAGCGCGTAATAGGCGGCGTCAACGCCAAAAGCCCGGTGCATGATCTCGACCAGCCACCACGGCAGCGGTGGCAGCTTGTCGTAGCCGAGCTGCCACTCCCGGCCGTAGGTCAGCGCCTCGATCAGGTCGAGCGGGAGGTTGGCGTAGAGGAGCGTCGGCAACGCGGTCCAGACCACGAAATGTAGCGCCAGGAAGGCGGCAAGTGCCGCGCCCGGCGCCCGCTCGATCCAGTCGATGAAGCCGGCCGCGAACGCCAGCCGGGGCGCAGGCGTCATTTCGGGCATTTGCGGCATCGCCGACATGAGCTTTCGCGCTGGTCCCAAAGGCGGCGTCCGCCGCCGTCCTTTCTGGCTTTCTGGCCTGCCGTTATAAAAGCTCACCAAAAGCTTAGCCATGGCGGCGGGCGGACTTGCGGCGCCGCGGCGCTTGTGGACACTGCTACTGCCCGAATGCGAATCATGCGGGCGGGGCCGGCGTGTGCGCCCCGGGGCTGCACCGTTCGGCGCGAGGCATAGCGGGGTTCGGCATGGTGCGTATCAGCGCCATCTTCATCGCTGTCTGCATGGTGCTCATCGCCGCCTCGATCGGCTTTGTGGTCTATCTGCGCTTCGGGCTGACCGGCGCCGAATCGTTCTTGGTCGGGCTTGGCATCCTGACCGCGCTTGCGGTCTATAACGCGGTCGCCGCCCGCTCCCGCGACCGCGCCGAAGTCAGCGACCAGATCGCCTCGATCTCGCGCAGCTCCGCGGACCTGGCGCGCCAGCTTGCCGAGTTCGGCCGCCAGCTTGGCACCGTGGAGACCAAGGTCGATTCGGTGCTCGACAAGGCGCTGGCGTCGGCACAGCCGCTTGCCGCCGAGATCGAGGAAATGTCGACCTTGGTCAAGCATCTCGCCGATTCGGTGGCGGCGCACGAGGCGGTGCTGGCGGGATTGAGCGGCAAGGAGCGCATCGCACCCGCTGTGCCCGCTGCACCCACCATGGCCGGTCAGGTGTCTACAGCCGTACCGATGCCCGATCCGGCCGCGGCGCCGCCTGCGCCGGTCGCCGGCACCATTACAGCCTTCAACGGCTTGGATCAGAACGGCGTCGTTGCGGCGATCAGCAGCGCCATCGAAGGCAGCAAGATCGATCTCTATCTGCAACCGATCGTGACGCTGCCGCAGCGCAAGGTGCGCTATTACGAGGCGCTGTCGCGGCTGAAGGCCGACAATGGCGATCTGGTCGCGGCGGGGGATTTCCTGAAATTCGCCGAAGCCGGCGGGTTGATGCCGAAACTCGACAATCTGTCGGTGCTGCGCTGCGTGCAGGTGGTGCGGCGGCTGCTCTTGAAGAACCGCGACATCGGCTTGTTCTGCAATCTGTCGTCGGCGACGCTGACCGATTCAGGTTTTCCGCGATTCCTGGAATTCGCCGAGGCCAACCGCGCCATTGCGCCGGCGCTGGTGTTCGAATTCACGCAAGGCGCGGTCCGCGCCATGGGGCCGATCGAGCACGAGAGCCTGGCCGCGCTCGCCGAACGCGGCTTCCGCTTCTCCATGGATAATCTCGCCGACCTGCGCGTCGAGCCGCGCGAGCTCAACGAGCGCGGCTTCCGCTTCGTCAAGGCGCCGGCGGCGCTGCTGCTCAACCGGATCGGCGCCGCCACGACTGATATCCACCCGGCCGACCTGTCCGACCTGCTCGGCCGTTTCGGCATCGATTTGATCGCCGAACGCATCGAGGCCGAAGGCGCGGTGGTCGATTTGTTGGATTACGACGTCCGCTTCGGCCAAGGCTTTCTGTTCTCGCCGCCGCGCCCGGTGCGCGCCGAAGCCCTGCAGGGCGCGGATGCGGCCAGTCCGGCCGATCAGGCCAAGCGCGATGCCTCAACGCCGCGCGGCGCCGGTTTGGCGCAGCTCGCGCGCGCCGGCAGCGGGCGGCCCTAAGATTATTGCTGACTGACCTTCACCGGCACGAACTGCGTCGTGAACATGTCCTTGTCGTCGGGCGTGTCCTTGAGCAGTCCCATCTCGATGTAGGATTTCTTGAGCACCGCGACCGCCTTCGGATCGAAAGTGCCGTCGGTATTGAAGGCGCCGATCTGCTCGTCATAGACGCGGCTGATCACGGCCTCGCTGAGATTGAGCACTTTTGCGGAAATCGCCACTGATTCCGCCTTGTGGGTTTTCATATAGGCGATGGTTTCGAACCAGCCGTCGAGAAAAGCCTTCACCTGATCCGGATGGTTTTCGATCTGGTCGTTGGTGGCGAAGATCACGTGGGTGATGAATTGATCGACGAATGGGGTCGCTGCGGTGATGACGCGCCATTCCTTGGCTTCCTCGAGCGCGTAGCCGGTTTCCAGCGCCCCGATATAGCCGTCGATCTGGTGGGTCTTGATTGCGGCGCGCGCCGGCGGCATGCCGCCGATCGGCACCACGGTGATGCCGTCCGCACCCCAGCCTTCCTTCTGGTTGATGCGGGTGCCGATCCAGTCGGTCAGCGAGCCGACTGTGGTGCAGCCGAGTTTCTTGCCCTTCAGATCCGCCACCGTCTTGATGTCGGAATCGTAGCCGACCATCACCGCCATGTTTTGCGGCGCGCCGAACATGGCGGCGACGGCCTTCGCCGGCACGCCTTTGGCGATGAAGGCCATGCCTGGACCCGAGCCGATGCCGATATCGATCGAGCCCGAGGCCAGAAGCTGCTGCAGCTTGGCATCGCCGGCCGACGCCGATTCCTCGATATCGAGGCCATGTTTGGCAAAAATGCCGGCCGCAATGCCGATGTCGAGCGGCGTGAACGACCAGGCAAACGGCACCACCTTGGCGACGCGAAGCTTTTCGGCGGCGTGCGTAGGCGCGAGCCATGTCAAAAGCACCGCTACCGACATCAGGCCTGATGCCACGCTGGCCCGGAAAAATCGCCTCATCGTTCTCCTCCCACGCCGGCCCGTTGTGCGGCCGGACCGCGGCGAAATCATTGCAGAATTAGATGCCTATGGCCATGTGACAGGGTGTGGCGTTGCGTTGACCGGGAACGCCCCGTTCACTAGAATCGCCGTATCCTTACGCCGTTTGGCAGGAGCGCCCCGTGCACATCATCGATTCGCATTTCCATTGGTGGCCCCGATCGATTTTCGACAAGTTGTGCAAGCGCCAGGATTTTCCCAGGGCCCGCGTCAACGACAAGGGCGGCTACAGCTATTTTCGCCGGCAAGACAGCGGCTGCCACCTCAACTCCTGGGCCGAGTGGTTCGATCTCGACAAGCAGTTCGAATACATGGACAGCCTCGGCCACCAGGTCGACGTGGTCTGCTCGATCGGCCCGTTCTCGGTTTTCTTCTCCGACGTGCCGCTTGCCGAAGGCCGCGACTACGCCATCATGTGGAACGAGGAGATGGCCGGCGCGCAAAAGAAATATCCCGGCCGGCTGTGGGCCAGCGCCGCGGTGCCGCTGCAGGATACGCGCACGGCGATCGAAGTGGTCGACGACGCGGTCAATCGTTTGGGCCTGATGGGCGTCAATCTGCCCGGCAGCGTCGGCGCCGATGCGCGCATCGATGCCGAGCGGCTGGAGCCGTTCTACGCCCATGTCGAAAAGCTCGGCCTGCCGCTGTTCCTGCATCCGACCGACGTCATCTTCCAGGACATGCTCGACGGCTATGACGGCGCGCTGCATTTGAGCCTCGGCCGGGTCATCGAGGTCTCCGTCGCCGCCATGCGCCTGATCCTGTCCGGCGTGATGGAGCGGCATCCGAAGCTGAAAATCGTGATGTCGCATACCGGCGGCTCGCTGCCGTACCAGGCCGGCCGCATGGACAAGAATTCCAAAGCCGCGAAACTGCCGCGGCCGGTGCAGGACTACATGAAGCGCATGTACACCGATACCGTGTCGCCGCACTCCGCCGGCATCGAATTCGCCATCGACTATTACGGCATCGACCACGTCATGTATGGCACCGATTATCCGTGCTGGGACCCGGCGCCGTGCTTGAAGCTGATCGAAGAGATCAAGCTGCCGGATGCCGACAAGCAGAAATTGTTCTACGACAACGCGCGGCGGATTCTGAATTTGCGCGATCCGGCGCCAGCGAAGGAAGTCAAGCGCGAGGCGGCGCTGGTTTAATCGAGCACTCTGCGTCGTCATGCCCGGCCTTGTGCCGGGCATCCACGTCTTTGCGGTGAAGAAAGTCGTGGGTGGCCGGGACAAGCCCGGCCATGACGGACGCTCATAGCATCATTGCTTCGGCGCAAAGCGCTCGTCGATGCTTTCCCATTTGTCGTAGCCGACGAGCTTTTTGTAAACCTCGAAATCCATGCCGTCGTTGCGGTGGGCGAATTTTCCGGATTTCATGTCGATCAGCACCGTCTCGATCGCCTTGGCGGCGTGCATGATGGTGTCGAGGCCGAGCACGGCGCAGTTGAAGCCCAGTTGTCCTAATTCCTCCATCGACAGGATCGGGGTGTGGCCGCCCATCAGTGGATTGCAGATTTGCGGCACGTCGAAGGCTTTGCCGATCTTCTCCAATTCGGCAATGCTGCGCGGCGCCTCGATGAAAATGCCGTCGGCGCCGGCGCGGATGTAGCGCTCGGCACGGCGCATGGCTTCATCGAGATCGTAGACCGCGCGCGCGTCGGTGCGGCCGAGGATCCAGGTTTCCGGATTGATCCGCTCGGAGGCGGCCGCCTTGATCTTGGCCTCGGCAAGCTCAATCGGCACGACCTTCTTGCCGACCATGTGGCCGCAGCGCTTCGGCCATTGCTGGTCCTCGATCAGGATGGCGCTCACCCCCATGCGTTCGTAGGTCTGCACCGTGTGCACGACGTTCTTGACGTCGCCATAGCCGTCGTCGCCATCGACGAAGACCGGCAGGTCGCACGCGCCCATGATATCGCGCACCGCAGCCGAGATTTCGCCAAAACCCTTGAGTCCGACATCGGGCACGCCGTAGCGGGCGCCTACGGCCGGAAAGCCGCCGATGAAATAGGTCTCGAAGCCGATCTGCTGGATCAGCCGGGCGCTGAGCGCGTCATGGGCGCCGGGCACGACCAGGAACCGCTTGTCCCTGACGGCTTTGTCGATGATCTGGCGGAAACTTGTCGGCATTGCGCGGCCTTGGGTTTTCGGGGGAGGGGTCAAATCCCATACATGCCGTGGTGATTGCGATCAACTCGCGGGGTTACAGCGGCACGGCGTGCGGCTATGATTTTGCCAAAGCGCTGGCCCGGCCGGGAGGGCCGACATCATGAACGCCGAGCAAACCAAATCTCCAGTCGTGCACTTCGTCGGCAGCATTCCATTGCCGGATTCCGAGACCGTGTTCCGCACGCTCGCCGGCGCGGTCGGCGGCCACGTCGCACGCCTGCCCGACGGCGAGACCGGCATCCGCAAGAGCTGGATCCGTTTCCTGCAAGACGTGCTTGCGGAAAATCCGGCCATCGAATTGGCAAGCGACATGCCGCCGTTCAAGTTCGTGCAATGGGACGGCAAGGTCATTCGCGAAATCCCGCGGCTGCGCATCAAGCCCGGCATGACGCCCGACCGCAAGGGCTTCAAGACCGGCTATGCCGACATGGCAATCCAATCGTTCGGTGTGTTCGACCGGTTGCAAAAGGCCGGCGTCATACCGGCAAACGTCAAATTCCAGATCAGCATCCCGACCCCGATCGCGCCGACCTACAATAATATGGTGCCGGCCGACCGGCCGAAATTGCTGCCGGCGCTGACCCAGCATTTTGTCGGCGAGGTCCATGCCATCGCCGCGGCGCTGCCGAACGACCGCATCGCCGTGCAGTGGGACGTCTGCCAGGAGGTGCTGGCCTGGGAAGGCTATTACGAGCCGGGCCCGGTCGATTTCCGCAAGGAGACCATCGACGTGCTCGGCCAGATCGGCGACGCGGTGCCGAGCAAGATCGAGCTCGGCTATCACCTGTGCTACGGCAGCCCCGCCGACGAGCACATGGTGCAGCCGAAGGATGCCGGCATCATGGTCGAGATCGTCAACGCCATCGTGGCGCGGGTGAAGCGAACGATCGATTTCTTCCATCTGCCGGTGCCGAAGGGCCGCACCGACGACGCCTATTTCGCGCCGCTCGAGAAGCTCAAGCTGCGCCCGGGCACCGCGCTCTATCTCGGCCTCATCCATCACAACGACGCCGAGGGCGACAGAGCGCGGCTTGCCGCGGCGCGCCGCCACGTCCGCGTCGACGGCATCGGCACCGAATGCGGCATGGCGCGTGGCGATCCGGCGCGGCTGCCGGCGCTGCTCGCGGCCCATGCCCGCGCCGCGGAGATCAGCGATTGATGATCGCGCGCGAATGATCTAATCACCTCGCGCGCCCGCCATGGGCGCCGAGGCTTGCGAATCATTTGCCCGACTTCGTCGAACATTTCGAGCCGATGGCGCAAAACTACGACGTCCTGCTATGCGACGTCTGGGGCGTCATCCATAACGGGGTGGCGGCCTTTGCGCCGGCCTGCGACGCGCTGTTGAGCTTTCGCAGCCGCGGTGGCACCGCGATTCTGATCACCAATGCGCCGCGGCCGGGTGATTCGGTGGCGCGCATTCTCGACCGGCTCGCGGTGCCGCGGCAGGCCTATGATGCGATCACGAGCTCCGGCGACACCACGCGCGGCATCGTTGCAAGCCGCCCAGGTCAGCGTGTATTTCATCTCGGCCCACAGCGCGATGTGCCGATCTTTGCCGGGCTCGATCTGACTTTCGCGCCGCTCGAAACCGCCGACTACGTGGTGTGCTCAGGCCTGTTCGACGACACCGTCGAGACGCCGGAGAGCTACCGCGACATGCTGGTGGCGATGCGGACGCGTTCGTTGTTCATGGTCTGCGCCAATCCCGACATCGTGGTCGAGCGTGGCGATACGCTGGTCTATTGCGCCGGCGCGCTTGCCGACGCCTATGCGGCGCTCGGCGGCGAAGTGCTTTATTGCGGCAAGCCGCACCCGCCGATCTACCAGACCGCGCTGGCCGCGGCCGCCACAGCGCGCGGCGGCGCCGCGGTGCCGCTCGATCGTGTGCTGGCGATCGGCGATTCGGTGCGTACGGATCTCAAAGGCGCAGCCGCGCTCGGAATCGACAGTCTTTTCGTGACGTCGGGGATCCACGCCGAAGAATATGGCGGCCGCCACACGCCGGAGCTCGAGGCGCTCGACGGCATTTTCGCCGCCGGCGGCGTTACGCCGATCGCCGTGACGCGCGGATTGAAGTGGTAGCTGTCACGCCGGCTAGGTCGTGGGCGAGGCGTGCTCGACCTTCTCGGCGAACACCGCCTCGATCTTGGCCTTGAGCGTCTGGGCGTTGAACGGCTTGACGATGTAATTGTTCACGCCGGCCTTCTTCGCCGCGATGACGTTCTCGGTCTTGGATTCCGCGGTCACCATGATGAACGGGATTTCGCCCAAGCCCGGATCGGCGCGCACCTGGCGCAGCAGGTCGTAGCCGGTCATCGGCTCCATGTTCCAATCGGAGATCACCAGGCCGTAACGCCTAGTGTGCATCTTGATCAGCGCGCTCTCGCCGTCGCGCGCGTCGTCGACGTCGGCGAAGCCGAGCTGGCCCAACAGATTTCGGATGATGCGAACCATGGTGCTGTAGTCGTCGACCACCAGCACCGGCATTGACGGATCGAGAGCCATCGCTCTGCTCCTGGCGCGTAAGCGCGGGACCCGACCGGGGTCGGCACATCACATCAAGGCAGGGCAGTCTCCCAAGACGAGCCCAAGAAACGTCCCAAGAAGCGTTCCCTGCCGGATGACAGGCAAAATTACCTATCGTGTTTGAATATCGGGTTAATTGTCGTCAATTTAAGGGAAAACGGGTTCCAAGACCGCCGCGGGCGGTGCGGCTTGACTCCGGCGTGGCCGGCACGGCACCTAGGTCGCAGAGACTTTCTTAACCATCGAAGCCCGATGCCGACGAAAAATTTCCTCGTCGTGCGCGACAGCGCGCCCGGTGACGCCTTGCGTGGCGCGGTAGTCGCCATCGGCAATTTCGACGGCGTGCATCGCGGCCACCGCGCCGTGATCGGCGCGGCGCTGCAAAAGGCCCGGGCGCTGGGCCGGCCGGCGGCGGCGCTGACTTTCGAGCCGCATCCGCGCGCCTTCTTCAATCCCGGCGAGCCGCTGTTCCGGCTGACCGACGAGGCCGTCAAATTGCGGCTTCTGGCCTCGACCGGCCTCGACGGCGCGATCGTGCTCACCTTCGACGCGGCGCTGGCCGGTCTTTCGGCCGAAAACTTCGTCGAGCGCATCCTGGTCGAGCGGTTTGCCGTCTCTGGCGCCGTGATCGGCTTCAATTTCCACTTCGGCATGAACCGCGCCGGCTCGCCGGATTTCCTCAAAGCCCAGGGCAAGAAATACGGCTTCGCCGTCGACGTGGTGCCGCGGTTCGAGGACCAGGGCCGCCCGGTATCGTCAGGCCCGATCCGCGACGCGCTCGCCGCGGGGCGGCTCGACCAGGCGGCCGAGTTTCTCGGCTATCCGTGGTTCGTGTCCGGCGAAGTGATCCACGGCGACAAGCGCGGGCGCGAGCTCGGTTTTCCCACCGCCAATCTCAAGCTCGACGCGGCTTGCGGGTTGCGCCACGGCATCTACGCGGTGCGCGTCGCCGCCGGCGAGCGCCGTTACAGCGGCGTGGCGAGTTTTGGCCGGCGGCCGATGTTCGACACCGGCGCCGTGCTGCTCGAAGTTTTTTTGTTCGATTTTGCCGGCGATCTCTACGGCCAAAACATCGACGTCGCCTTCATCGACTGGATCCGCGAGGAGCGGATGTTCGATTCGGCCGGCGCGCTCATTCAACAGATGCAGGATGACAGCCGCATCGCGCGCGAGGTACTGGCGCGTTCGGGCGATAAGTTTCCGCCCATTTAGTCGGGCGCGGATTCACCCCAGAGCATGATCCGGAAAATGCCTGCCCTCGGACTTGCTCCGAGGGTGGAAGCCGGTTTTCCGAAAAGATCATGCTCCACCAAAATGCCAGAGCGCAAATCGCTTCAATCTGAAGCGATTTCGCTCTGGCCGGCCCTCATAACGGTTTGCTTTCGTTCGATGTGGCAGACCGGACAGCTATAAACAATCTCGTCGAGCGACGGGGACAGCATTGCCGGCGCAATCGTTTTGATCTTCATCGGCGCGCCACAACGCCAGCAGACCACGGACATGAGAAAGTCATGGGATTTTTGACGCTCGCCTTGAAGCGACATAGGAGCCTCCGTACATTTTATTACTGACTTGACTGCACGGTGTGTCGGTCACGAAGGGCGTTCTGTACAAAATTGACCAGTCCGCAGCAGAATTTTCAAACCGGGGCGCTATCCGATACTTAAGGGTACCGGCCTGTTTGACCCCCTGGTCCTCTCTTATCGCCAGACGAAATAGCTTTCTCTTGGAACTAACCCGCGCCGGGCGCGGTTGCAAAGTGTGAACACTTCATCAAATTGGCCCAAAAATCGGCTTTTGCTTGCGCTGCCCTCCCGCAATCTCAAGCGGCTCATGCCGGAGCTTGAACAGGTCAGCTGCCAACGCGCGCAGGTCCTGATGGACGCCGATAGCGTGCTCGACCATGTGTTCTTCCCCGATAGCGGGGTCGTCTCGGTGGTGGCGGTTTACGCCGACGGCAGCATCATCGAGATGGCAACGGTCGGCAGGGAGGGCTTCACCGATGTGCAAGCCGTCTTCGGTGCCAAGCGCTCCTCGGTCCAGCTGCTCGTCCAAATCCCCGGCAGTGCGGCAAGGATGTCGCGCGCAGCGTTTACGCGGGCCATGCAGTCAATGCCGTCCTTCCGAAGTCTCATGGATGCTTATGTCCAAGCCTTTCTCGAACAGGTCATGGTTTCGGTCGCGTGCAACGGTGCGCACAGCCTCAAGCAACGGCTGGCGCGCTGGCTGCTGATGATGCGTGACCGCAGTGACGGTGACACGCTCCCTATCACCCAGGACTTGCTCGCCGACATGCTGGGTGTGCAAAGGCCAAGCATCAGCAATGCTGCCCAGGAGTTGGAGCGTGCCGGTTTGATCGAACGTGGCCGACGGCAGGTCACGATACTGGATCGGCAGGGCCTCACCAAGGTATCTTGCGAATGCTATCAGTTGGTCCGGTCGCGCCTCGCTTTTCACCTGCCCAAAACATACGACTGACATTTTCGGCGTCCCGCGTTTGGTAATGTACATTACAGACGGTATATCCTAACTTGAGTTAGAATCTAAGGCGGACGACGGAGACGGCCTCTCCAGCAGGATCGTATTCCTGTTGTCGAGGATGAGCCCCTTCATGAGAAGGCGCGCAGGAGCCGGCCGTGTGCGATGTCGACCCACTGGATATCTTAGAGACGATCCGTGAAGGCCTATATGCGCGCGATCTCGATCTGACGGTCGGGCTTGTGCACCGTACCTTTGGCGACACTTTCACGGTCACCCCAGAGGATACCCTTTGCGAGAAGGAGGGCTCGCAATGAAACGCAGAGCAAAGCTCCCGTTCGATCCCAAAGTGTTCCTCTCGAAGGTAAATGGCGGACGAGCCATCTCCGAATATCGGAAGGATAAAATTATATTCAGGCAGGGCGATCCTTCGGATGCCGTTTTCTACATTCAGAGCGGCAAGATCAAGACGACCGTCGTCTCCGAGCAGGGCAAGGAAGCCGTGGTCGCACTTCTGGGAGCCGGCGATTTCTTTGGGGAAGGGTGCTTGACCGGACAGCCGCAGCGGCTGGCAACGGTCTCCGCTCTGACGGAATGCGTGATCGTGAGAATTTCAAAGACGGACATCACGCGCGTAATCCACGAAGAGCCGGCGTTTGCCGAGTTGTTTATCTCGCATCTCTTGGCGCGCAACAGTCGTGTCGAAGAGGACTTGGTCGATCAGCTGTTCAATTCGAGCGAGAAACGCCTGGCGCGGACGCTTCTGCTGCTGGCAAATTTCGGCAAGGAAGGCAGGCCGGAGCCGATCATAGCAAAAGTCAGCCAGGAGACGCTTGCGGAAATGGTCGGCACGACCCGGTCCCGCGTCAGTTTCTTCATGAACAAATTCCGAAAACTGGGCTTGATCGATTACAACGGCCACATCGAAGTCCACAGCTCATTGTTGAATGTCGTTCTACGCGATCAACCGCAGCTCAGGCGCTGAAGCGGTTGACGATCATTTGAGCCTGCGGCTGATGTGCAATGAGGGCGGCGCGAGCCGCCCTCATTGTTTGGCAAAGGTAACGTTCGCTGCGATTTAAGCGTCGATCACCGCTACGATTCGCAGCGTGCTGGGATCCACGATAAGGATCTCATTGCCGACCAGGATGTACTCATAGCCGCGATATTGCGGGGCATATTCCATGATCGAAACAGGCAGGACGTAAAGATGCACCGTTCCTGGAATAGCTTCGCCGACCTTGGTTGAGAACGGCACGCTGGTCAGGCGCTCGGACTTTTCGACCCGCAACGTGTCGCGAATTTTCGCATGTTGTTCGCTCGACAGCGCAGCCGGCGGGCCAGACTTCGTCTCGTCTCTTGCCGTGCTCGGGGCCGTACGGGAGTTCGGCTGCTCCGAAGTTTGCGCATTACCGCCGTGTTCGTCGGTCTGGGGCTTGTTAGCGGCTGGTGCCTGGGCGGTCTCAGCCGGCTTCTCCTTCATCGGTGCCTGCGCGGTTGGCGCCGGGGTCTCCTTTGCGGGTGCCTGTGCGGTCGGTGCCGGCTTCATGGGCGCCTGCGCATTGGGCGCCGGCGACTTCTGCGGCCCACCGTTCGGCTGCTGGTCCGTCTTGCCGCCCGGGGCTTTCGGCTCATGGGTGGCGGCGCCCGGCGCTTCACGGGTTTCGCCTGTGCCTTGCGCAGAGGCCAAGCCGGCGCCTGCGATGAGCGCGGTGGCGGCAACCGTCACCAGCAAAGTATTTCTCATG
>Ga0210395_10001137_pt1 | contig 20667 bp, 12 predicted proteins | sample IncBWH4OmetaG_FD_150861 | JGI IMG/M metagenome (GOLD analysis project Ga0210395, IMG submission 150861) | Forest soil microbial communities from Barre Woods Harvard Forest LTER site, Petersham, Massachusetts, United States - Inc-BW-H-4-O ...
CCTCGATCACGTGATCATGGACGATTCTTTGCGGATCGCAGCTACCTCCGCCGTTCGTAACCGGGCTTCCGCCGCGGAAATGCCGCCCGAACTGAGGGAAACGGTCCTTTTGCTACGTCATCAATGCGCGGTTACGGAGATGCGATTTATCCGCCCACCGCAAGCCCTCACCGAACTCGCGCCGAACACTTTTGGCCGTTACAGCAGTGTCGTTTTTTATCGTACCGATCGGGCGGTCTGGCTGGCAACTCCCCTCGCCCCTGACGATCCGGCTCGCCGCGAGTGCATCGACAATTTCATCGCCGAGTCACGGATCAAGCCGCAGCCGCGAGTGCAGACCGTGGTGGCGCCACGTGACCAGATCGCCAATCTGCTCCTCCGGAGCAAATCCGGAGGGATGGAGTCAACTGCGGTTAAGTTTATCGGTCACTATGCGCGCAAAGCCGATCTGACGCTCGACTTGGTGCAGCTCCAGCAAATCGACCCGCACAAGAACGACACGTCCGAACGAAAGATCGTTGAATGGCTGATCGGCCAGACAATCCTAAATAACTCCCAGGATCTGCATGCAGACTATGCCGACGGGGAGGGGCGTTTTCGCATCAACATCGATGGCAAGCTGCAGGAAATCCTTCGCGTCACAGAAAGCCGCTGGCGCGTCTGCAATGCGCTGATCCGCGACCACGCGCGCTGCACCAAATCCGAATTTGACTGCGAATCCAAACATTTCACTTGCCGGCTGGACAGCGAGCTCGTGGACTTTCGCGTTGAGGCCACAACTTTCCGCGACGGCGGCATGCCGCCCAGTTTAACCCTGCGCCTGCTCGGCCGGCAAAGCACCGGGCGGCTTCTATCCGACCTGCGTCTGCGCGAGGACTACGTGTTCGGCATTCGCGATTTCATCCGCCTTCCCTACGGCCTCATTCTCGTCACTGGCCCGACGGGCTCAGGTAAAACCACCACCCTCTACGCCGCCCTCAACGAATTGAACAAGCCCGAAGTCAAGATCCTCACTGCGGAGGATCCAATCGAGCAGATCATCGACGGGGTGCTTCAATCACAGGTGGATGAAGGCAAGGGGATTACTTACGAAAAACTTCTACGCTCATTTCTACGCAACGCCCCCAATGTGATCCTGATCGGGGAAATCCGAGACAAGGAGACGGCAAAGATTGCAGTCGAAGCGGCCGGCACCGGTCATCTGGTTCTCGCGACTCTGCACACCAACACGATTGCCGGCGCCGTCACCCGGCTGCATGACGCCTTCGGCATCAATCGCAGCGTACTGTCCGATGTTTTCATCGGTGGCCTGTCCCAGCGGCTTCTGCGCATGCTCTGTCCCGAGTGCAAGCAGGGCACCGTGCCTTCTGCCGAAGAGATCGCCCTTTTCAAACGGCTGGAGATCCCCGTCCCACCACGCTCCTACCGACGGCGTGAGGGAGGCTGCCAGCACTGCAGCGGACGAGGCACCTTTGGACGGGTGGCCGTGATGGAACTGATGAGAAACAACCGAAATCTGCGCGCCGGCATCCGCGACGATAAGAATTCGGAGGAACTTTCCGACATCTCGCACGCAAATGGTCACTCCAGTATTTTACGCGAGGGCCTGGCCCGCTTCGCCGAGGGCGTGGTGGATTTCGAGGAAATCCGCCTCTTCGAACTGTTGGACCGCTAACAGCCTGCTAATTTTTCCCATGCCCGCCACCGACTTCAGGAACTGGCACCTGTATCAATTCGAAATCACCTACCGCAAGAAATCGCGGAGGGCCTATGTTTTTACCCCGGTTCCGGCCGACGCGGCCGCGCTCGCCGCCGGCAAGGCCGAGGACGAGACCATGATCAGGCACAAAATTTCCTCCGTGGATGAGGCGTTCCAAAAATCATTCATTCGAAAAAAGCCAAAGCTGTCGGAGCTGCAGAAGTTTTTTCTCGCACTGGCGCGAGCTTACGCCGTCAGCGCCGATTTTCGCAACGCGCTCACCCTCGCCGTCGACATGGCGGAGACACCGTACTTCCGCGGCGTGATCGCCGGCCTGATTTATTACAAATCCCAGAGCGACACCCTCGCCAATCTCTTCGGCCGTTTTCCCGAATCCTTCAATCCCACGATCATCGCGATGATCAAGCAGGCGGAGGCCACTGGAAACTATGCGGAAATTTTTCGGCAGTTCGCGGAAGAACTGAATGACAACATCACGCTCCTGCGCGAAATCCGGCAGGGGCTCACCTACCCGGCGGTCGTCGCCCTGGTCGGTATCGTCGGCACCGTCGTGACCAACTTTTTTATCTTACCCAAGATGTCAGAAAATTTCCGCACCATTGGGTTTCCCCTTCCACCGATCACTCGCGCGTTGATGTCGTTCAATGCTTTTTTGCTCCATAATCCCTGGGTGATGGCGCTCCCCATCGCGGTGCTCTTCCTTGCGTGGATTAAGCGCGCCGCGATCCTGCGGCATCCCACGGTCCAGTCCGGCCTCATTCGCCTTCCGGTTTTCGGCGGGCTCTATCGCAAGGTTATCCTGGCGCGCTCGCTGCGGACGCTCGCCATGCTGTTGAAAAACGGCATCTGGCAGAAAGTCGCCTACGCCATCACCTCCGAGGTTTCAGATCACCCAGAATTCAAGGCGTTTTTCCTGGCGATCTCGGAACGGATCTCGGCCGGATCGTCCCCGCACGCGGCCTACCTGCTGGAACGCCATCGCCTCGGGGCGCAGGGGCGCGACTTGGCCAATGAAATGCGCGTCGCCGCCATCACCGGCGAGCCGTCGGAAATCCTCGAGACCGTCTCCCGGGTTTACAAGGAGCTCGCCATGGATGCCGCCCGCGCCTTCCCCAAGCTCATCGAACCCGTGCTCATCCTGCTACTCACCTGCCTCGTCGGTTTTCTCGTCGCCGCCATCTACCTGCCCAACTTCTACGCCGTGAGCTTCGCCCTCAAGCAGGCCAACAGCCATCTGCCGCATTAAGTTTACGGAATTTTTTCGATCTTTAAATAGACCGTTTTTCGATCCATTTTTATCGGATGCTCAAGGCCCTCACGGTTTCAGAGGCCAAACCCAAGCTCGGCCGGCTGCTCGACCAGGCCGGCGACGGGAAGGCCGTCTATTTACGACGGAAGAAGCGGCTCTTCCGCATCGAAGCCGTCACCGAGATCGAGCCGATCCCCAACCGGCCCGCGGGCTACTTTGCGGTCGAGGATGACGACCCGATGGTCGCACTCGCCAACTCCGCTCCCGCCAGCTTCAAGCCAGGCAAATGATTCCAGTTCGACAATGGGATATTGTGCGGTTTCGGATTCGACCGCAGGATCGGAATCTTCATCCCGGCATTGTTCTTTCCGGCGAAGAATGGTGCGGATCCGACCACACGACAAACCTCAACGTCCTTCCCTGCTCCAAACGAATTCCGGGCGACGCCATCAAGCCGCACCAAGTCATGCTCAACGGCGCGGATGGGCTCGAGTTTCCATCCATCACCGACTGCCGGTTTTTCCATATCATAAAAAAAGAAGGCGTGTCCGAAGTGATTGGGCGGGTGTCTTTGGAACGGAGACGCAGCATCGGCCGCAAAATCAACGAAGTCCTCCGACTGCAGCTTTGAGAAAACTTCGCCAAGCCAGTGCTCACCTGGGCGCTTTTCAGGAGCGATCCGGACGACAGCCGGCCAGCCGCGCCGCCTATGAATATAATGTCAAATACCCGCCGGCAACTTGCCTAAATAGCGGCCGTTACCTACAACCACCCACCCCAAATGAGACCGCCCTATAACGGGATGTTGAGAAATAATCCCGCGCATTGCTTCACCAAATCATTTTCCGTTTTCCTGGCCGCCATCGCGATGTTTTCCTTCGCCGCCACCGGACGGGCCGCGGATTTCTATATTGCGCAGACGTCCCAAGGCGGAAACACAGGCCTTGATGCCGCCGACGCGAAGGCGGTTTCGTTTTTCAACACCTCCGGCAATTGGAGCTCTCCGACCAAGGTGGCGGGGAGAATCAGCCCCGGCGACACCGTGCATCTTTGCGGGACAATCTCGTCCGCGCTGACGGTGCAGGCCAGCGGCACCTCGGGAAATGTCATCACCCTGCTTTTTGAGCCGGGCGCCAAAATGAGCGCACCCACGTGGAATTCCCAATCGGCCCTTAACATTGGAAATAATAGCTACATTACGGTGGACGGTGGCGCGGCAGGGATAATTGGAGGGCATAATGGGAATCCGGCTCTGACCAACGGCATCATCGAATGCACAGCCAACGGCACGGGATTGGCCAACTCAAACGACGACAAGGGGATTGCCTGCATTGACTGCTCGAATGTAACCGTCCAGGGAATTCTCTTCCAAAATCTCTACGTGCATACGGGAGGGGTGGACGATCCCAACCGTTACGGATGCGGCGTTACCGCGCATTGGAACGGAAGCGCCGGCCCCGCCAACATCACCTGTAACAATTGCATCTTTCACGACATGGCCACGGGCATGGGGTTCGGCTACGGGCCGTCGTCCACGAACTTTACGATGTCCAATTGCACCGCCTACAACTGCAATTGGGGCGGCAACGCGGGGGACGACGGGGCCCCCACCAGCCTGAACGGCTTGTCGGTTCACGACTGCTACTTTTCCAACTGGCAGAACTGGTCGGCTCCGTTCGGCGACGTCGAAGCCAATCTTCACCACAACGGATTCTACGCCTGGGCGGAATCGGGCGGCTCTTTGACCCGGGTCACCTATTATAATAATTATTGTGGGCCGGGCTACGACACCCAGTCGTCCAGCGGACTATTTATCTCGGGAAACGTGGGCAATATTCTGATTTATGACAATGTCCTGATGACCGACAGCTCACCGGGCCCTGACGACGCATTGATTTTTGTTTGGATCCATAGCGGCAACCAAAGCGGAGTGCGCATCTATAACAATACCATGGTGGGAAGCGCCGGTGTCGGATGTGGAATCAACGTTTACGAGGGAAACGGCCCGTTACTCACCACCTACGATATAAAAAACAACCTGTTTTCGGGGATAGCCACGGGCGTGGTCCGTTATTACAACGCGCAATCGTTGATGACGGCTGATTACAATATCGGATATAACTTGAGTCCCAGCACGCCATATTCGGACTCGTCCACCGACAGCTCCATGGCACTGACCTTTGCGCAATGGCAGGCCGACGGTTACGATGCGCACGGATCGAACGGAAATCCCAATCTCAACGGCAGCTACGTTCCGCAACCGCCGAGTGCCGCGATCGGCACGGGCACCAATCTATCCTCGTATTTCATATTCGATGCGGCCGGCCGGACTCAAAGCCCGGCGGCCTGGGATATTGGCGCCTACGTTCCGCAGGTGGCCACGCCCACCTTCAGTCCGCCGCCCGACACCTATACGAGTGCGCAATCGGTGACCATCACTTCAGCCACAAGTGGCGCCATCATCCGCTATACGACCGACGGCAGCATGCCATCCGAGACCACGGGCACACTCTACTCCGGCCCGGTTTCAATCAGTGCAACGACCCCGCTCTACGCCATCGCCTTCGAGCCCGGTTTCGCCGACAGCTCAGTGGTACTCAGTAACTACACGATCAGCCCAACGTCGACACCTCCCCCAACACCAACGCCGACGCCAACCCCCGCACCCACTCCGACCCCAACGCCGACGTCAGCACCAGCGGCGAGCGGTGGTGGCGGCGGTGCGCCCAGCTATGGGTTTCTCGGCTTCCTCGCGTTTGCCGGCATCTGGCGGTGGAAGTTTCGCAAAATCCAGGCGCTGACCTGAGCCGGAACGGTTCTTTTATAAACCGCTGATGACCGCTGATTGGCGCGGATAGCCAAAGTGCTAGCCGCGGCGCATTGGGCATTTTGTCCTCTTCATTGCTCCCGGCTTCTGGATTAGCTGAGCACGCTTTGTGCCTTGCCTTTCACCCCACCGTGCGGGTTAGGGTTGCCGCCTAGAATAGCAGATTGTCTGTTCGTTCTTGAAACGAGCGGCTGCTATAAAGTTGGAACTCACGCCATCACAGCTCTCATCCTCATCTTTTTACATGATTACAAAACTCACCGCATTTCAGCGCCAGGTTAACCTCGCAGTTTTGCTTGCCGGTATTTTTTCGGCAGCATCCGCCTTTGCTACGCCCCAGGTGGCCACGCCCATCTTCAGCCCGGCGGCCGGTGTTTATTCCGTCGCGCAATCGGTGGAGATCACCTCGGCCACCAGCGGCGCCTCGATCGCTTATACCACGGACGGCAGCATCCCGACCGAGAGCGGCGGCACTATCACTCATGGCACATTATATTCCGGGGCGATCACCGTCAGCGACACCACCCTCAGCGCCATCGCTTTCGAAAATGGTTATGCTGACAGCTCCGTGGCCATCAGCGGTTACACCCTGCCGACCGCCGTTCCAACCTTTGCCCCGTTAATCGCCAATTTACCCGACGCTGCCCCGGATTTCGCGACCCTTCCACTCGTCACCCTTCCCACGCCGAATGTCCTGTATAATTTTCCCATATCCGCCAGCGATGGTAATACTCCCGCGCTAGAACTGGCCCAGGGCAATGATGGCGATTTTTATGGCATGACCTCAGCGGGCGGAGCCAACGGCCTCGGCACAATCTTTAAGATAACCCCGACCGGCAGTTTGACCACCCTGGTTTCGTTTACCGGAACCACCGGGGCTTTTCTGGGATCCAATCCTCACGGGGTCTTGGCCCTGGACAGCGACGGCAACATTTATGGCACAACCGGATCGGGAGGCACGAGCAACTTTGGCACCGCCTTTAAGCTGACGCCGTCCGGCGCTTTTACCACCTTGGTTTCGTTTACCGGCACCAATGGATCCGATCCTCGAGGCGTTATACTAGGCAGCGACGGCAACCTCTATGGCGTAACCGAAGCGGGGGGCAGTACCTACGTTAGTCCGGCCAATCAGGGCGTTGGCACCGGCTTTAAGCTGGCTCTGACCCCTTCGCCCACCTTGACCACTTTGCTTTCGTTTGACGGCGTTCACAATGGACAATTTCCTGATGGAAGCTTGGTGCAGGGCAGCGACGGCAACTTTTATGGCGCAACCGTGGATGGGCTCATTGGTAACACCATGGGCACCATTTTTTCGATGACTCCGTCAGGTGTCGTGACCACCTTGGCTACATTTACCGGCCTCAATGGATACGGTCCTCGCGGGGGCTTGATGCAGGGCAGCGACGGCAACTTTTATGGCACGACCAATACGGGGGGCAGTACCTACGTAAGTCCGAGCATTCAAGGCTATGGCACCGTTTTTAAGATAACTTCAGGGGGTACCTTGACCTCTTTGGTTTCGTTTACCGGTCCCAATGGAGCCTATCCTCGATCGAGATTGCTGCAGGGCACCGACGGTAATTTTTATGGCGCGACCGGCAATGGGGGCAGTAGTTACGTTAGTGCGACTAGTCCGGGCTATGGTACCGTCTTTCAGATGACGCCGGCGGGTGTCTTGACGACCTTGGTTTCATTTAACCTCACTAACGGGACGGCTCCTTTCGGGGGCTTGGTGCAGAGCACCGACGGCAATTTCTATGGTGTGACTCAAACGGGAGGCACCTCGAATGTCGGTGTGTTTTATCAATTGCTGATGGCTGCCGCGCCAATATTCAGCCCCGCAGCGGGAACTTATACCAGCGCGCAGACCGTGACGATCACTTCAGCGACCATTGGCGCCTCGATCCATTACACAACCGACGGCAGCTCGCCAACGGAGACCAGCGGCACGCTCTACTCCGGCCCGGTTTCGATCAGCGCAACGACCACGCTCAACGCCATCGCATTCCTAAGCGGCGACCTTAACAGCCCGGTGACGAGTGGTACCTTCACGATCAATATTCCTGCGCCTACCCCAACGCCCACACCAGCGGCGCCAGCGGCGAGCGGTGGTGGCGGCGCGCCCAGCTATTGGTTTCTCGGTTTCCTCGCATTCGCCGGCATACTACGGTGGAAGTTTCGCAAAATCCAGGCGCTCACCTGAGCTGGCAGTTTCTCACCTGAGCCGGATTAGTGTCCATTCGCGTGGATTAGCGGTTCGAAAACGGTTCAGTGCTGCGTCGCATGCGATTCTTCCAGCACCTGGCGGGCGAGCCGAAGATTTTCACGCGCGGAGGCAGAGTCGGGTTCGATTTGCAGCGCCGCCGCGAAATGCTTGATCGCCTCGGGCAACCGGCCGGGAATATTGGCCAGGATAATCCCGAGGTTGGAGTGGGCTTGCGCCAACCCGGGATCGATCCGCAAGGCCGCCTCATACTCGGCGATGGCTTCGGGGAGTCGTTCGGGAGTTTGCGACAGCGCGGTGGCCAAGTTATAGTGAGCCATGGCAACGCCAGGATTGATCCGCAATACGGTTTGATACTCGGAAATTGCCTCGGGCAATCGTCCCGGCATGCCCGCCAGGATGATCGCCAGGTTATTGTGCGCTTCGGCATAATCAGGCTTGATTCGAAACGCTTCCCTTAAATGGAAAATCGCCTCAGGCAGCCGATCCGGAAAATTCATCAAGACACTTCCGAGGATATTGTGTGCTTCGGCGTTCGCGGGCTGATCCTGCAAGGCTGCTTCAAGATGGGAGATGGCTTCAGGCCATCGATCCGGAATTTTTGCGAGGATCCTTCCCAGGTTGTAGTGCGCATCCGCGTAATCGGGCTCGATTCGAAGCGCGGTTTGAAATTCGGCGGTCGCTTCCGGCACTTGTCCCAGGGACAAAAGGGCGAAACCCAGGTCATTGTGGGCCCTGGCATTGCCAGGCTGTTTGGCCGCGGTGTCGCTCCAGATGGCCAGCCTGCTCTGGTAATCTTTGTTGCGCTGGACGGTCAGCCAGCCCAGTCCCACGGCCATGGCGGCAAATAAGATCAGGCTGCGCCGGCCAATCCACTGGTTCAACCCGAGCACGACCCATCCAATCACCGCGGCGAGCGGCAGGTACATGCGATGCTCGGCCATCGGTTGCCCGGCGATTGGAACGATGCTGGTGGTCGGAGCGAGAATCAGAAAAAGCCACGCACCCGCAAACCCGACCACCGGCCAGCGCCAGAGCGCAAGAGCCGTGCCGGCCAACATTGCGGCCAGGACCAGCGCATACGGCAAGATCTCGGACGCGTGCTGGACGACATCGTTGCCATAATCGAACACGAGTGGCTGCGGCCAGACCGACAGCTTGAGATAGAGCACAACCGACCGGCATGAGGTCAGCACGTAGGTCAACCACGTGGTTCCCTCGTCGAATCCGACCGCTCGTTGATTCAGGCCGGTCATCAGATCGGCCAGCAGCAACCAGGTGCCGGCCAATCCGAGATAATACCGCCAGCGCTGCCGCCACGCCTCGCGAAATGAACCGGCGACAAAGGTTCGATCATAGAGCAGGATAATGACTGGCGCCGTCACGATGATCTCTTTGCTCAATGCGCCGAGAAAGCAAAAGAAGACAGATGCCAGATGCCAGATGCCAGTTTGCTTTCGGATTTTACCCTCTGATTTCTGCTCTTCGGTCTCTGGCTTGTCACTTCTGTCTTCCGGCTTCTGGCCTCTGGCCTCTGGTCTCTGGCCCCTGCTTTCCACCCCCCTAATGAAGCAATAAAGCGTGAGCAGATAGAAAAGGCCCATGAGGGACTCGGCCCGCTGCGAAATGTAAGTGACGGCTTCGGTTTGAAGCGGATGCACGACCCAGATAGCAGCCACGGCCAGCGCTAATACTGTGGGCGGGGTGCCCTCACCCCGCATTTGAGTCGCTTGCGGAGTGAGGGTACCCCGCCCACCTTCCAGAGTTCTGCGCACAATGCCAAACAGCGTAAGACCGGCCAATGCGTGGATGAGCAAGTTGAACGCGTGATATCCCCATACGTCCATGCCGCCAAAAGCATAGTTGAGGGCAAAAGTGAAATTAAGCAGCGGCCGGCCACCCGTGGTTGCGTCAGGTGGCGGCAACAAGGCACTGCCCAAGTGTCTTATCGATGCGCTATCCATGATCGCCGATTGGTCGTCGAAGATAAACGATCCGGAAAAGCTATTGGCATATGCCGCGACCGCCGCGAGCACGATGATGCCGCTGGCCATGAGCGTCCCCCATCGAAGAAAAAAAGGATGGAGCCCGGGAGACGGCGGGGCGTAGCTTGCCATTTTAGCTGCGGTCCCGTCTCGAATCTTTTTCGACATTAACAGGCTGTTTAAAAACTATGCAGGCCAACGCAACACACGATTTGGGCCGCGAGCGAGGAGGTGGTGCCCGCAACAAGGTGGAGCTTACCGTTGTCATTCCGAGCCCAACAAGGAATCTCATGCATTTCGAGCATGGCGAATCGGGATTCCTCGCTGGGCTCGGAATGACAACAGGGAACAGGGTTCATTCAAAGGCACACCCTTAACGCTTGGGATATTTTTTTGACGCCGGCAGTTTAGCCGCTTTCGTGAAATGGCCCGACTTGAGCGTGTTGATCTGGTCGCGCAGGAGCGCCGCACGTTCGAATTCCAGCTTTCCCGCCGCTTCAGCCATTTCGTCCTCCAACTCGGCGATGACCGCCGCCACGTCATTGATGTTTTCGGCCACGGCCGGTTCGTCGCGTTCGCCGCTGCCGTCGTAAGTGTGCAGGCTCGCCTGGGCCGAGCGCTTCGTGCTGCGGGGCGTGATGCCGTGCGCCTCGTTGTGGGCGATTTGTTTCGCGCGGCGATAGTTCGTGATTTCGATCGTGCGCTTGATCGAATCGGTCAGCTTGTCCGCGTAGAAAATTACCCGGCCCTTTTCGTGCCGCGCGGCGCGGCCTGCCGTCTGAATCAAACTGGTTTCACTGCGCAAAAAGCCTTCCTTGTCCGCATCGAGGATCGCGACGAGGGCGACTTCCGGCAGGTCGAGCCCCTCGCGCAGGAGGTTGATCCCCACGAGAACGTCGAAATTGCCGAGGCGCAGGTTGCGCAAAATCTCGACGCGCTCGATCGCGTCGATGTCGCTGTGCAGGTATTCCACGCGGATTTTCGCGTCGCGCAGGAAACTCGTGAGGTCTTCGGACAGACGCTTCGTCAGGGTCGTCACCAGCACGCGCTCGCCCGCGGCCGTGGCGCGCTTGATTTCGCCGATGAGGTCCTCGACCTGACCTTTGGTCGGGCGCATCGTAATTTCCGGGTCGAGCAGCCCGGTCGGGCGGATGAGCTGCTCCGCCACCACAGAGGAGCGTTCCAGCTCGAATTTCGCGGGCGTGGCCGAGACGAAGACCGTCTGCCCGGTGACCTGCAAAAACTCCGCGAAGCTCTGCGGTCGGTTGTCGAGCGCCGACGGCAGGCGGAAGCCAAAGTCGGCCAGCATTTTTTTCCGCGCATAGTCGCCGTTGAACATGCCGCCGATCTGCGGCACGGACGCGTGGCTCTCGTCGATGAAGAGCAGGAAATCCTTTGGGAAAAAATCGATAAGGCAAAACGGGCGCTCGCCGGCCTTGCGGCCCGAGAGGTGGCGCGAATAATTTTCGATGCCGTTGCAGAAGCCCATTTCCTGGAGCATCTCGAGGTCGTAGTTCGTGCGCATGCGGATGCGCTGCGCCTCGAGGTACTGCTTGTTTTGCTCAAAAAACGCCACGCGCTCGTCGAGTTCCTGCTTGATCGCGGCGATGGCGGGTTCGAGCCGGCCGCGCGTGGTCACGTATTGGGTGGCCGGATAAAGGTCGAACCGGTCCAGTTGCTTCAGCACCGCGCCCGTCAGCGGCTCGGACTCGGTGATGCTTTCGATCGTGTCGCCCCACAACTCGACGCGCAGGGCGTTCTCGCTGTAGGCGGGCATGATGTCGATGACGTCGCCGCGCACGCGGAAGCGCCCGCGCTTGAGCTCGTAGTCGTTGCGCTCGTAAAGATTGTCCACCAGCCGCTCGAGCAGCTTCGCACGGCCGTACATTTCGCCGCGCCGCAGCTCGATGCGCAGGGTCTTGAAATCCTCCGGTGAGCCGAGGCCGTAGATGCACGAGACGCTCGCGACCACGATCACATCGCGCCGGCTCACGAGCGAACTCGTGGCTGAGATGCGCAGGCGCTCGATCTCCTCGTTGATCGACGAATCCTTCTCGATGAAGGTGTCGCTCGACGGGATGTAGGCCTCCGGCTGGTAATAGTCGTAGTAGCTGACGAAGTATTCGACGGCGTTGTCGGGGAAAAAGTTTTTGAACTCCGAGTAAAGCTGCGCCGCGAGCGTCTTATTGTGCGACATCACCAGCGTGGGCCGCTCGCAACGGGCAATAACGCTGGCCATGGTGAAAGTCTTGCCCGAGCCGGTCACGCCGAGGAGCGTCTGGTCGCGATGGCCGGCCTGGATCGAGCGCACCAGCGCCTCGATCGCCTGTGGCTGGTCGCCGGTGGGCACGTAGTCGGCCTTGAGATTGAAAAGCATGGATAAAGAAGGAATCCAGGAAACCCGGAAAAGCGACCCTGCATGAGGGCTGACTTACATCCCAAAAATTTTCAGCAAGTCGCCCCACCCGTCCGACCAGAAATTAGGCTCACCGTCCTCCGGCATGCGCTGGTACAAAAACAACCCCGGCCCAATGAAAAGATCGTCGAAGAGCGGTCTCTGGTTGCGAGAATAAGCCTGGAACTTCTCGGCGCGGATCAGCCCGTATTCAAGATTGGGCGTGAAGCCGACAATCGAATTTGGATTCGAGCGCCGGGCCGGCTGCAGCCGTCCGTCGCGCTCCATCATCCGCTCCGCGCGCACGCCGCGGCGGCTCGCGACCAGCAGGCGGCACGGGCCGGCAAACTCAAGGAAGCGAAACTGCAGCCCACCGATCCACGACCGCCAGGTGAAGAAACGCCAGTGCGGGCGGATCTTCAGCTGAGTGTCGCCGCTGAGGATCACGGCTTTCAGGAAACTCGGACGCAGCACCAGTGAGCCACCGTCGGGCACGGACACGAGTGCGAGCCCCATCGCCAGTTCGTCGTCGAGCGCAAACGTCACGGGAAATTCCCGCCCGGCCCGCGTATTGCGCAACGCCACCAGGTCGAACAAGCCGCACAGGAGGCACGTAAAGGGCACGCGCCAGTTGAGCATGAAGCGCGTGCGCTTCCACAAATTCTCGTCCGCGTGCTGCAAGAATGCCTCCTTCACCCACAAGCGTTCGCCCGGCCAAAGGTCAGTGTCGATCGACCGGCGGTGCTCGCTCACCTGCGGCAAGGCCACGAGATCCTCGGCCAGCTGCACCGGCCGGCCGTTTTCAATCAGGCGGGCCAGGCCGAAAAACATAAGCAATTTCCCGATGATCGCCCCGAAAAAATACAGTCCCAATGCGGCGACAGCATACCACTTCGTTTTGTCCCACACGAGCACGAGGCAAGTCACGAAGCGCGACTGGTTGGTCTCGGCCGCGTGGATGCGCCGGTCGAGCTGGCCGAGTTCGATTTCAATCCCGTCTTTTTCCCATTTTGTGCGCCTGAGCTCCTGCACCAACTCAATCTTACGCGCCTCTGTATCGTGCTTGAGCTGTTCGTCACGGGTGAGCTGATCGGCATAAACCCGCTGCTGCTCGCGGTCGCCAAACCAGCTATCCCACCAGCTCCGCAGCTCGCGCAACCCGGCGATAACCTTGTCCTCCATCTGCTCGCGTGCCTGCTGTTGCACGAGCTCGGCCTGCATCTCCGCCATGCGTTTGTTGACGTCGTCCAGCGCGGCGGCGGTGTGCTGGCGATCGTTTTTGAGCCCCGCGAGAAACTGCGGCTTCGCGGCGGAAAGATTCACCCGGTCCTTCCAAAACACCCATAGCCCGCCAGCCGCCAGCACGAGCCCGACGATGAGCAGGCTGACAGCGAGTTTTTGCGCGAGGCGTTTGGCCAGGCGTTGGAGCGAGGAAATCATCGGCGATCAGGTCAATCTCATTGGCCGTTGGTAATTGGTAGTTGGTAGCTTGTCATCGAGCAGGGTGCCACAAACACACCGAGTCTTACAACCGCCCAAATCACCTGCGGTTCCGGTGGAAGCGCTAAATTTCCTGCTTCGGCTTGGCGCCGAGCGACTGCTCTGCCGTGCAACCGCTCGTTTGACTCAGCAAAAAAACGTGACGCAGCGCAGGTTTACCTCGGCAAAGGATCAGTTTGGACCCACTTGCAATCAAGGGTCAGTTATATGATTCTGTTAAACTTAGTTTGTAATCATGAAAGCGATCGACCGTTACCATCTGATCAAACCCGAAGACCTCGCATGGAGGCCTTCGAACATGATGCGAATCCCGAATGCCGACTTCCTTGAACGGACAGGAAGCCAGATTTTGGGCGCGAGATTCTGGAGGCTCCCTCCCAAAAGCGCGAATACACTTCATAAACATCATCGAACCGAGGAATTCTATTTTGTCTTGGAAGGAACCGGCAGGATTCGGATAGAGGAAGAAACCCTGACGGTACCGCATCACGGGGCGGTGCTGGTTGGGCCGCGTTTGTTGCGCCAAATCTTCAACGACACGGATGCTGAAGTTCTCTGGCTCATCATCGGCGCGCCCGAAGCCGAGTTGGAGCCAACCGAACTCTCCGACAAGAGTCTGTTTTATCCGGTCAACCCAAAGCAATTGCCGCCTGAGTTGAAGGGTTGTGACTGGCCGCCGAAGGCGTGAGAATCCCGAATCAGGGCAGCATAGTTTTTCAACAGCCTGCTAGACTTGATATTTTAACTCAGATCACTTGTATCGAAGGAGCCTGTCATGTTCAAAGAATTCAAAGAATTTGCGCTCAAGGGAAACGTCGTCGATCTCGCCGTCGGTGTGATCATCGGCGGAGCGTTTGGCACGATCATCACCTCGCTGGTCAACGACGTGATCATGCCGCCGATCGGCCTGCTGATCGGCGGGGTCGATTTCAGCAATCTTTTCATCGTGTTGAAACCGGGCCTGAAGGCACCGGAGCCTTACGCCTCGCTCGCCGCCGCCAAAACCGCCGGCGCAGTCACGCTCAACCTCGGCGTCTTCATCAACGCCGTCATCAATTTCACCATTGTTGCGTGTGCGGTTTTCATCCTCGTCAAGGGCCTAAACCGGCTGCGCCGGCAACATGAAGCTGCCCCGGCGGCGGCACCGGCGGCGCCACGCCAGGAAGTGCTCCTCGAGGAAATCCGGGACCTGCTGAAGAAGCAGCCGTGATTGCGCCATTCGGGACTGACCCGTTCGGATCGTCTCATTTTAGAAATCACACGAAAGGCCGCCGAAGAAGCCGCGGCGCGCACCAAACTTCGGCGCGCCAACGCCAATTTCCGTGCCGTCGTTGAGTTCGTAACTTTGATCGAAGAGATTGGTCACATCTAAGCGGAAGGTCGCCACGCCCAGGCCCTCAAGCTTCAAGCGATATTCAAAGCCGAGATTCACCGGATAATACGCGGACAGTTTTTCGGTGTTGGCAAAACCGCTGCGCATGCCGTTGCCATAGAGGATGTCGGCATGAACCGTGGCTCGCTTCCAGGCATAGGCGGCGCCGGCCGTGGCCGTGTAAAACTGGTTCTGATCAAGGTACACGTCATGGCTCGCGATGTAGGCCAGCTCATCGGCGGCGAATTCGAACTGGCTGGAAATGATGTTGCGAGCCCTGGCCTGCGAGGCGGCAAAATTGCCGTAGGCGGAAAATCCGCCTTTGCGATAGCTGGCGGACAGTTCCACGCCGTAGATCGTCGCCTGGGCGAAGTTGTAGGGCGAAAAGACGTTGGCGGCGCCGAACTGCCCGTCGTCGATCTGGTCCATGGCGCGCTTGTAGTAGCCGTCTAGGCCCACTTCGAAACTGGGTGAAAAGCCGTGGGTGACGCCGGCGTCGAAGTAATTCGATCGCTCGCACTTCACCGGATCGTCCGTTTCCACCTCGGCCGCGTTCGTCGTGCCGTCAAACTTGCCCACGCTGGTGGGCGAAACATTCTCAAGCGGGGGCGGAATGAAGTAGCGCGCATAGCCGGCATGGAGCGTCGTGGCGCTTGAAGCGTTGAAGACGGCACTGACGCGGGGGCTGACCTGATTCTCATCGACGTAGTCATTTACCTGGTCAAAACGCCCGCCGAAATTGAGCGTGAGACGGTCGGTGATTCTCCATTCGTCCTGCAAATACAGCGTGGAATCATAGCCCCGCTTGGAGTGATTGTCCGTGATCAGAATGGGCGGCGCTTGCGCGATGAGCTCACCATTGGCCGAATCGACGTCGTCGTCTCCCGCCTTGAAAACAGCCACCTGGTTGTGATCGCGCGTGCCGGCGGTGTCGAAAAGCAGGCCGCCGCGCAGGGTGTGCGCATCGCCCGCCTGATAGGTGAAATCTCCCTGTATTCCATTCGTCAGGATGTCGCGGAACACCCGGCCGGCCACTCCGTTGAAATAAAGGTCTCCGTTTTCATCCGGGTGAAACGCAACGCTGCTGTAGCGGTTCACCTGCGCGATTTGGAACGAAAGGTTCCCCACGGTCTGCTGGTAGGCCATAATGCCATAATAGGATTGCTCGGTCTGTGTTTCGTCCAGGCGAGCCGAATTCGCGACCGGAAAATTGGCCTCCTGCCCGGCAAATTCAATGACGGGAACCTGGCCGGGATTATTGGGAATCTGAAAATCGCCGTGGAACGCGCTGAAGATGAAACTGAGCCGACTCGTATCTGTAAGTTTGCGAGAGAGATAGGCCAGGCCCCGGTATTGATCGGTATCGTCATGGATGGCCTGCGCGCTGGACGTGGGGTTTTCGATGCCGAGGCTGTCATGAAGATAACTGCCGGTGAAGAAGTAGTCGGTCCGGCCTGACGTTCCGCCATAGGACAAGCTGGGATGGACGGTGTCGTAACTGCCACCATAGGCTGATACCTCCCCGCCCTTCAGGCTGTCTCCACTTTTGGTTTGAATGGAAATGATGCCGTAGTTGCCCCAGGCATATTGCGCCGGCAACGCCCCGACTTTGAAAGCGGCCGAATCCACAAACCGGGTGTCGATGTCCTCGCCAAAGCCGTTGATGGCGCGGGGCAGAAGGACGCCGTTGATGTAATACTGGTAATACGGATCCTCCAGGCGAAAGTGCACCTGTCCGGCGCTGTCCTGGGAAACACCCGGCGCGCGCAGCATGACTTGATTGAAGGATGAGTTCGATCCTTGGGCGATGGTTTCAATCTGGCGGTGGTCCAATACATATGTACTCGTCCCAAGGCTAAGGTCGGTCTGCACTGACGGAGTCACCACGATCTCGGGCAGAACGGTCACCGCATTGGATGCAGGACGGTCCGCAGCCTGCAGATTCATCCCAAGGCCAAACCCAGCCGCGAGCAAGGGGATGGTTAGCGCATATCGGCAAGGGAAACCAAGCATGAGAACGGAGGCCAATCACCACATCCAGCGCAGTCCGCCATGGGCGAAGCGCGGCGGACCGACGCTGACAAGGCCGGTCGGGCTCAGGCCGGTCTGCACTTGGGCGTTGAAAAGATTTTCCACGGAGAAAAAAACTTCCAGGCTTTTTCCAAATTTGCGCGAAGCGGAAATATTAAACGTGGTGGCAGAGGCAAGCTTCAGCGTGTTTTGGTCGTCATCGAACTGACTGCTGGACCAGCGCAGGTCGGTATTGAGCTGGATTTGGGCGGGCGCCAGCCAGCCGGCGGTCACCACGACGGTGTTACCGGGCACTTCAGCCAGGCGATTCCCCACCAGGGCCGGCGAAACATTCGCCGCCATGATCCGCGTGTTGTTGTATAAATAGGCGGCCTCGAGTCGCACGGCTGGAATCGGTTGCCAATGGGCCGATGCTTCCAGCCCATAGACACGCACGGTGTCGAGATTCAGCCGCTGCTGCCCCACTCCACCGGCCGGGATGACGCCAAAAAGCGGAAACGTTCCCGGACCTTTCACCAAATTGACGTTCGAAACCGCATGGTATAATTCGTCATAAAACCCCGTGATGGAAACACCGGTTTGCGCCGGGCCAAAATCCAGGCCGGTCTCCGCTCCATCGATGGTCTCCCGCGCCAGGGCGGGATTGGCCACCGTAATGACATTTCCCACCCGATATGGACGATAGTCCTCGTTCAAAGTGGGCACGCGAAAAGCATGATAAACATCCATGCGCGCCCTGCCCCAAGGGCACGGCTGCCAGACCAGTCCTGCATTGGGACTAAATTCTTCACCGTTCATCGCCGCATATTCGCTATCCTGCAGCAATGCACCTGTGATCAGACTGGATTTGCGCTGATGGCCATCGTCATTGCGCCAATAGTCAACCCGGGCGCCGAGCACACCCCGCCATTCGGGGCTTAAGACCTGCTCATGCTGCAAAAAGGCGCCCGTGAAATATTGCTCACCGCCGGCAAACAGCTGCTGAGTGAACTTGCCGTTGGAAAAACTTGTGTCTTCCCGGGTCTCGCCCTCGACCCAGCGGGTATCGGCACCCACACTGGTGGTGGACTTGTCGGCCTGGACCCATGTCGCCGTAATCGAGCCTCCGGCCGCATCGGCTGGCACAGCGAACTGGTCATCGGCCGGCGTTTCCGCGGTGCGCGCGGCGTTGACCGACGTGAAATAGCTGTTGAACGATTCGTGCTGGGCATAGGTGATGACCGCCCAAGCCGGACCGCCTTGCACGGTGCCTTCCAGCCTGGCAGAAATAAAACCTTCCCGGGTATGATTGCGCTGGAGTGGCGTGCCGTTGCCCCTGTCTTCGGTGAAATAGCGCCCGTTTACACTCAATTCACTGGTCCCGATCTGACGCTGCCATTCTGCATCCGCCAAACTATGGCGAACATCTGCGTTCAGATCGATCGGGCCGCGCTGGTTGGCCGCCACCAAGGGAAACCCGGTGGTGGCAAAATCATCCGCGTCGACCCGGAAAGAATTTTTTCCTTCCGTCCCGGTGGCCAGGACTTCACCGCTGCGGGTGCTGAAATCGCCGGCGGTTCCCACCGCCTTGATTTCGTTTTTATCGAGCCGGGAACTGATAAGCTGGATCGTTCCGCTCAGCGCGGAATTTCCCCAAGTGCCCGAACCGCCGCCATGGACAATTTCAACCTGGGACAACGATTCCTCCGAGAGCTTGCTCCAAGTGACCCAGCCGCCGAATGGATCGTTCAGCGGCACGCCATCCAACAACACCAGGGAACGACTGGCGCCGCTCGGCCCGATTCCGCGCAACGAGACGCCCTGGGTCGTTGGATTGGCCGTCAGGCTGCCCGAGCGGCGAAACAAGCTGAAAGACGGCGAGCTCCGCAAGGCATCGTCGATGGCAAGCGACGGGCTTTGCTGCAGGGTTTCGGCCGTGAATACATCGACGACCAGAGGGATTTCGTTGACCGCCTGGGGCGCACGCGCCGCCGTGACGACCATCTTGTCCATGCTTACGATTTGAGCATGCACCGATGAAACCACGGCGAGCGCAGTGAACAAATAGCAAAGGCGATTCATTACAATATTACCAGGCCATGAACTTCCCGCGGCCAGGCGATGGCAGGCCCGCCATTTCGTTTTGCCATGTTAGCCGCCCGGTTGAGATAAAGGTTAGGGAGCGAGGTTGCTGGCGGTGAGCGAAGCACCTTTGATCGAGGGATCAACATCGAGATTCCAATCGTTCAGACTGGTCATGGTGTTCGCCGTGCTGCGGAAAGCATAGTTGCTTCCCACTGTCAGTTCGGATCCGCCAGCCGGAGTCACAAAGACCGAGTAGGTGTGCGTGCTCACATTCACAACCAACCGGAAGTGGTATGACACACCGGATGTATAGTTGATGGTTGAAGCGGCGGCGTAGGCTGTGCCGTTGTACGCATCGATTTGACCCGTGGGATTGAAGCGTGCGATGCAACCGAGATTGCCGAAGGCGGTGGCTGCGCCACTGGACAGGCCGACCACAGCATTTTCCGGCGAGAGCGTGGGCGTCGCGTCGTAGGTGGCGGTAAAGGTTCCAGTCGCGGCCGGGGAGATGGCCAGCGCGTGCCAGCCATTGCCGGAAGCAGCGGTCAGGGTCCTGCCACCACTGGATGCGAACGCGGCACTGATGGTGTGATTGGCCTGCACATTCGAGAAGGTGTAGGACGTAATCGCGCCTTGATTGCCACCGTCAACCGTCACGCTGGAGATGCTGAATCCAGCGCTCGGCGTAATCGTGAACAATTGGGTCGCGCCCTGATTCACGATGACATTGCCAGATGGATTGATGGAGCCACCGCTGCCAGCGCTCGCCGTAATGGTGAACTGCAGGACCGACTGTGGTTGAAAAAGAGCACTGATGGTGTGATTGGCCTGCACATTCGAGAAGGTGTAGGACGTAATCGCGCCCTGGTTGACACCGTCAACCGTCACGCTGGAAATGTTGAATCCAGAGCTCGGCGTAATCGTGAACGTTTGGTTCGCGCCCTGATTGACGATGACATTGCCAGATGGATTGATTGAGCCACCGCTGCCAGCGCTGGCCGTGATGGTGAAGGTCGGGATCTGCTGCGCAAACGCCATGTAGTTGATGTTCCAGCCAGCATTGTCTTCGTCCAGGGTCAGGACTTGCTGGCCCGCCGGCAGCATGACGTTGGCCGTCACCGTGGTCCATGTCTGCCAGCCACCCGTGGCGGGAAGGTTGACGGAACCGCTCAGGTTCGCACCCGATGAATTCGCCAGATGGAAAGCATCCGTCACTGCGGCCGGACCCGCGATACGGAAGCTGACCGTATAAGTCCCGGCCGTGGCCACATTGACGGTATATTTAAACCACTGACCGCCG
>Ga0210395_10001138_pt1 | contig 20658 bp, 16 predicted proteins | sample IncBWH4OmetaG_FD_150861 | JGI IMG/M metagenome (GOLD analysis project Ga0210395, IMG submission 150861) | Forest soil microbial communities from Barre Woods Harvard Forest LTER site, Petersham, Massachusetts, United States - Inc-BW-H-4-O ...
AACTTCCGTCTGATGCCCCGTGTCCCGGTCTTGGAGAACGCGGCCCGCAAGCTGCTGATCGGCGGCGTCGCTCTGCGGGATGCCCAAGATCGTGCGATTCCCTGGCTTGAGCGCGTCGGGCTCGCCGACCGCCTACGGCATGTCCCCGAGAAGCTCTCTGGCGGCGAGCGCCAGCGCGTGGCGATCGCACGCGCTCTGGCGCCCGAACCGAGGCTCATCCTCGCCGATGAGCCCACTGGGAACCTCGACAGCGCGCGCAGCCGGGAGATAGTCGAGATGTTGAGATCGGTCGCGCGCGAGCGCGGCGCGTGCGTACTGCTCGTCACCCACGACATCGATGTGGCGGGCATCGCCGACCGTTGCTGCACGCTGCACGACGGCAAGCTCACCTACGGTAAGCAAATCAACGACACGGGCACGCCCCTGGACCTACAGACACGATCCGCCTCAGCACAACGGTGAACGCCTTGGACAGCGTTAACTACTCCAAGTGGCACGGCCTGATGCGCACGCGCGCACTCTTCTATTTCTACGGCCGACGGCTACGCGTACACGCAGTGCAGGAGCTGCTTGCTGGCATAGGAATAGCGATTGCGGTGGCGCTCGTCTTTGCCGTCACGGTCGCCAACAGCAGCGTCACCAGCTCCGCGAGCAATGTGCTGCATGCGGTCGTCGGCCCGGCTGATCTACAGCTGCGCGCGCACTCTCCGAACGGTTTTGATGAACGTTTGATCGGCCGGGTAGAACGTCTGCCAGGTGTCGAGCACGCCGGGCCATTGCTCGAACAGACAGCTACCGTCATCGCCCCTAACGGTGGTCGGGTAGCGGTCACTCTCGCTGGTGCCAGTCTGCGCCTGGCCTTGATGGACGGGCTCTCCCACACCCTGCCCGGCGGCGTACTCTCAGAAGGCATCAGCCTCACGACGGCGAGCGCCGGCGCGCTGGGAAGCGCCAACCCCTCCGAAGTGACGCTCGATCTCCGCGGACGAGCAATCCCCTTGAAAGTGTCCGCGGTCCTGGGCCGCGAAACCGCTGGAGCATTGTCAATTGCGACGGTCGCGATCATGCCGCTGTTTCGCCTGCAGGAACTCGCTGGTCTACCTCACCGCGTCAGTCGCATCTTCATCCAGAGTCGGCCCGGACACGAAGCTATGGTGCGCACGGAGCTGGAGAGACTCGCCGGCGGACGACTCACGGTTGCGCCAGCCAACCAGGATGTCTCCCTGCTGCGCGAAGCGCTGCGTCCCAGCAATCAGGCAAGCGAGCTGTTCGCCGGCCTCAGCGCTCTGCTGGGCTTCCTATTCGCGTTCAACGCGATGCTGCTCACGGTGCCCGAGCGACGCGAAGCGATCGCCGACCTGCGCCTCGACGGCACCCCACGGTCGGCGATCGTACAAATGGTCTTCTTCGAGGCGCTCTGTCTCGGACTCGCCGCCAGCCTCGTAGGGCTGTTCGGCGGCTACGCCCTTGCAACGGGACTCTTTCACCCTTCCACGGCATATCTCGCACAGACCTTCACGCTGGGAACCAGTACGAAGATAGGAGCACTGCCTGTCGTGCTCTCAGTCGCGGGAGGACTGTTGGCGAGCTGTCTGGCCTCGCTGGCGCTACTGCAGGATCTGCGCCGCGGAGGCTCTCTGGACGCCGTCTTCGCCGAGAGCGATGACGGCGGCGGCCTGCCGGCAAACACCAGACGGTGGTTGGCGATGGCCACGGCGATCCTTGTCGTTCTCGCCAGCGGGCTGTTTGCCCTGGTGCCAAGCGCAGCACTGATCGCGTGTGTCGTGCTCGCCGTGGCAACCATACTCGCTGTGCCCCTGGTGTTTGGGATCGTCCTGAGGGTATGCGATGCAATCGCCGGCGGCAATCCTAAATTTACAGCGTTGCCGCTGGCGCTCTCCTCGCTAAGGAGCACGACACTACGGTCGCTGGCTCTTGCCGCCACGGGAGCGGTCGCCCTTTTTGGCAGCATCGCGCTCGGCGGCGCGCGCGACGATCTACTTCGTGGACTGCATAACTTCGCGAGCGCCGACGCGGCCGATGCGGCGATCTGGGTGACAAATCCAAAGGACACGGCAGCGGCCAACAATTTTCGAGATGACCATTACGCATCCCGCATCAATGGGATATCGGGGGTCTCCAGCGTCCATGTCTTCCAAAGCGAGTTCATGACGATCGGCGACCGGCGCGTGTGGATCATCGCGAGACCCCCAGGCGCGAGCAACGCATTGCTAAACAGCCAGACAGTCGAAGGCGATGCTGCCGTTGCTGCCCGGCGACTGCGCGAAGGAGGCTGGATCGCGGTGTCGAAGCAGATCGCAGAAGAACGCCATGTCGGGCTCGGCGGAGTGTTGGATCTCCCAACTCCGACGGGAGCCGTCAGCTTCAGGCTGGCGGCCAAGACGACCAACTTTGGGTGGACCTCTGGGGTGGTGCTGATGAACGTCAACGATTACACGCGGTTCTGGGCTACCTCGGAGCCTTCGGCCCTTGGGATCGATCTAATTCCGGGCACGCCCATCGGGCCCGCACTCGGAGCGATCAACGCCGCGCTCGGCCCACAGAGTGGCTTGGAAGCGGTCGCTGCGCGTACTCGCGCAGACCGGTTCGACGCCATCGCCGGCGAAGGACTGCAGCAGCTCGAAGAGATATCGACTCTGCTGGTGGCCACGGCGATACTCGCAATGGCCGCGGCGCTCGGATCGAGTATCTGGCAGACACGGCCGTCGCTCGCCGAACTTCGGCTCGAAGGCGCTCCCCGCCTTCAACTTCAGCTCGTGCTTCTCCTCGAATCGGCGCTGATGCTCAGCGCGGGATGTCTGAGTGGGGCGCTGGCGGGCGTCTATGGTCAGGTGGTGATCGATGGCTACCTCAAGCACGTGACAGGCTTCCCCGTCGCAGGCGTGGCCACGGGACAACGCCCGATCGAGATATTCGCGCTGGTCATCCTCGCCGTGCTCTTGATTGTGTCCCTACCCGGCTGGTTCGCATCGCGCGTACCCGCGACGCTCGCCCTCAATGAGTAAAGAGCACACACACATTCTCGGCGAGGCGCCGCGCGAGCACAAACACCGATGGGCGCTTGATGCGAGCCCCAAATGTCTGCATTTGGCGATCGCCGACTCCTGATCCGAACCGGCGTAGCCCTCTCGATCGCGAACGTCCGCTTCTGGCTCTCGGTAGCCCCAACGGTTGGCAAGCAGCTCAAGCGATGGGAGACACGCGCTGAGGCGATCCAAGACACGGCCCTGCGGACACTGGCGCTCGAGACACTGCAGGAGGAGCGGTTCAACGCCGAGGTCGCCGCGACGCTCGCGACGCTCGCGCCGCGCGAACACCGCCAAGCCGTAATCGAAGCGATCGTGGCCTACGAGGTCATGTTCGACTACCTCGACGGGCTGACCGAGCAACCCACCGTCGACCCACTCCGCGATGGACACAACCTGTACCGGGCCTTCACCGACGCAGTCACGCTCCACATCGAGCCCACCCATGACTACTACACCTCCCGGCCGGCCAACGACGGCGGCTACCTGGAAGAGCTGGTCGACGTGGTGCGCAAAGCTCTGGCAGGGTTGCCCTGCGCAGCCGCAATTGCTCACGCGGCACGGCGGGCCGCGCAGAGGTGTAGCGAGGCACAGATACGAGCCCACGCCGTCCAGCAGCTGGGGGTGGCCCAGCTTGAACGGTGGGCCACAACACAGGCCCAGGGCACCCCACTCGGATGGCAGGAATTTCTCGCAGGAGCGGCCTCCTCGGTGCTCAGCATCCACGCGCTTATCGCCACCGCCGCCGGTGAGCGCGTCACACCCAAGCAGGCTTCAACGATCGACATCGTCTACCTGTCGATTGCAGTCCTGAGCACAATGCTCGACAGCCTCGTCGACCACGAGCACGACATACAGGTAGGTCAAGTCGGCTACCTGCGCTACTACCCCGACCATGACCTCCTCGCCAGAGACCTCGACGGCGCAGCACGGCGCGTCGTTCAATGCGCCTCGTCATTGCCCAACGGCGCACACCACATCATGACTCTCGTCGGGGTCGGCGCCTACTACATATCCGCGCCGACAGCCAACGGCGACTTTGCAGGACCCGTGACCCGTCAAGTCCGTCGGGAACTCGCACCGCTCATCACTCCCACACTTGGGATCATGCACGTTTGGCGGGGTGCCAAGCGGGCCGGCAAGGCACTCCGACGCCATCGCGACCGATAGCTGGCCGCCGCGGCAAAAGACCAGACTGCGCGACGCATTGGGCTTGGAGATCGGAACCCCGACGTGGATGATCTTGCCGGTGCTCTAGGCGTCGCACCTGCACAATCTGAACTCGTCTCGGGAACAGAAAGGCCCTCCACAGCGCGATGGGACCGGGTTGATCGAAAAACGGGGGCCGGTCGGTAAGCTGCCGATCACCATGTCGCACTCCAGCCAATCCCCCTCACCCGACGCCGAGCTGGAGCAAACGGCCTGGGATCTGGAACCGCTCGTCGACGGCCGGGGACAGGACGGCGCGCGCGCGCAACTCGCGCAGGCGCTCGATCGCTCGCAGGCGTTCGCAGCCAGCTATGCGGGCAGGGTCGCTGAGCTCGACAGCGGGTCATTGGAGCAGGCGATGCTCGAGTTGGCTGCGATCCAGGAGCTGGTCGGCCGTGCCGGCACCTACGCGGCCCTGCAGTTCTCGGTCGACACGGCCGACCCGGCGGCGGGTGCGCTGATGCAGGAGGTGCAGGAGCGCGGCACCGAGATCGAGACGACTTTGCTGTTCTTCGAGCTGGAATGGGCCGCTCTGGAGGACGGTCAAGCAGACGCTTTGCTGGAGGACGAGCGGCTGTGCTTCTGCGCGCACCACCTGCGCACGGTGCGCCGCTACCGCGAGCACCTGCTGAGCGAAGCGGAGGAGAAGATCCTCGCGGAGAAGTCCGTCACCGGAGCAGCGGCATGGTCGCGCCTGTTCGACGAGTTGACATCGGCGATCGAGGTGCGCCTCGGCGAGGAGACGTTGGCGCTCGATGTCGCGCTCAGCCGGCTGGTGATGCCCGACCGCACCGTGCGACGCGCGACGGCCGAGGCCGTCACCGAGGCTTTGGCTCCGGGCCTGCGCACGCGCGCATACCTCTTCAACACGCTCCTAGCGGACAAGGCCACCGACGATCGCCTGCGCCGCTACCCGAGTTGGCTGGCGGCACGCAATTTGTCAAACGAGGCAAGCGACGAGTCCGTCTCCGCGCTGATCGAGGCGGTCCGCGCACGCTACGAGTTGCCGCGACGCTGGTATCGCCTGAAGGCAGGCCTGCTGGGCGTCGAGCGCCTGGCCGACTACGACCGCATGGCGGCGGTCACCAACGACGAAGTGAGCTATTCGTTCGCCGACGCGCGCGAACTGGTGCTCGACTGCTATTCGTCCTTCTCTGCGAAGCTAGGCGAAGTGGCGAGGTCTTTCTTCGACGGCCACTACATCGACGCGCCGGTGCGCCCAGCCAAGCGGGGCGGAGCCTTCTGCGCCTCGGCCGTGCCCTCGGCCCACCCGTACGTGATGCTCAACTACACCTCGCGCAGACGCGACGTGCTGACGCTGGCTCACGAGCTGGGCCACGGGGTCCACTTCGCCCTGGCGGCCGAGCAGGGCATCTACCATCAGGGCACGCCGCTGACGCTGGCAGAGACAGCCTCGGTGTTCGGGGAGACGATCGTCTTCGGACGCCTGCTCGAGGAGGACGCCCAGCCGGCTTCGCGTCTGGCTCTGCTGGCCGAGAACATCGAGGGCGCGCTGGCCACGGTCTTCCGCCAGGTGGCTATGAACCGCTTCGAGGAGCTGGTGCACACGGCGCGCCGCGAGCAGGGCGAGCTGTCGGTCGAGCGTTTCGGCGAGCTGTGGTTTGAGAGCCAGAGTGAGATGTTCGGCGACTCGGTGGAGATCACCGAGGGCTACCGTGCTTGGTGGTCATACGTGCCGCATTTCATCGGCTCGCCGGGGTACGTCTATGCGTATGCCTACGGCCAACTGCTGGCGCTGTCTGTCTATCAGCAGTACGAGCAGCGAGGCGAGGATTTGGTGCCGCGCTATTTGGATCTGCTGGCGGCCGGCGGTTCGCGCTCGCCCGAGGAGCTTGGCCAAATCGTGGGCATCGACCTGGCCGACCCGGGCTTTTGGGATGCCGGCCTCGACTTGGTAGAGCGCCAGTTGCAAGCGGCTGAAGAGGCCGCACGCGAGGCGAGCCGGACGTAGGCCCTGCGAGAGCCGCGGCGCGGCTCATCCAGCGGCTACAGCCGCCGCCAGGGCGCGATCAGCGCGTCCTCGACACCGGTGCAGGGCCGAAAGGAACGGGCCTGGCGGGTGGGCCGAAACGAGCGCACCTGGGGCGCAGGTCCGCGGATGTCGTTGCGAAAGGCGGTTCCGATGACGGTCTTACGCGCCAGCGCGCGAGCGACGATCGCCTCGGCGACGCACTGCTCGTCGACTGCGTACTGCCCGTCGCTCACGAGCTCTTTGATTAGCTGGATATGTCGGTGTATCGAGGCCACCATGATGTACATCGGCAGCGAGCGTGGTCCGTTCAGGCCAGGCGGCTTGAGCCGACGAGTGTTCGACCAATGGCTCAGAACCAGGGTCTGCTCCGTCGCACCTCTAAATCGGCGCAGATGAAACGCGCGACGTTTAGAGCAGCCCCAGCGCGCTGCCGACCCCGTGCACGAGGTTGAACAGGGGCTGCGGGACGATCCCGAAGAAGACGGTGGCGGCGCCGGCGAGGACGGCTACGAAGGCCACCTCGGGCTGTGGGCGGGCTGCGCCTGCCGTGAAGCCCGCATGCGTGCCGACACCGGCTCCGGCCGGTGCGGCTGTGTCGCCGCCAAGGGCCTCGTCGGCCTCGTCGTCCAATTCCGGCGAGCCGCCCGCTATCGCGGGAATCGCGCTTGGCGAAGGCGTCGCGGCCGCGGCGGGGGAGGGTCCCATCCACATCGTCGCGATCACCGGCAGGTAGTAGCCGAGCGAGATCATCGAGCCGATCACGATCACCACGCCGAGCCAGGTGTAGCCGCCGGCCACGGCCGCGTCGATCAAATAGAACTTACCGATGAAGCCGGCAGTGGCCGGTATGCCGGCGAGCGCGAGCATCGAGATCGTCATCGGCCACGCCAGCAGGGGCCGTTCGCGTCCGAGCCCGGCGAGCGTCTGGATCGAGTCGCCGACCCAGCCGTCTGGGTCCTGGTCCGCGTTCGGCCACTCGTGGGGATTGCGAGCCTGGGCAGCCGCGCGTGTTTCGCGCTCGCGTGCGAGCACCACGGCGAAGGCGGCCATGTTCATCGGCAGGTAGATCGCCAGGTAGAAGACAAGCGCCTGCGCCCCGAGCTGGGTGGAGACGACCACGCCGGCGAGGATGTACCCAGCCTGGGCTACCGAGGAGTAGGCGAGCATGCGCTTCAGCGAGGATTGGCCAAGCGCCCCGACGTTGCCCACGAGGATCGTGATCGTCGCGAGTGCCGCCAGCGCCGGCCCCCAGCTGCCGTGTGCTTCGATCAGCGCGACATCGAACAGGCGTAGCAGCACGCCGAGTGCCGCCACCTTGGTCGCAACGGCCATGAAGGCGGTGATCGGGGTGGGCGCACCCTCGTAGACGTCGGGCGTCCACTGATGAAATGGAGCCACCGAGGCCTTGAAGGCAAGCCCGGCCACGCACAAGGCGATCCCGGTCAGCAGCATCGCGTTGTTCGCCAAACCGCTGCTGGAGATCGCGCTTGCGATGCCGCTGAAGTCGGTTGCGCCCGTGGCCCCATAGAGCAGGGCGATCCCGTACAGCAGCGTCGCGCTGCCGACCGAGCCGACGATCAGATACTTGAGCCCTGCCTCCAGTGAGTGCTCGTTGCGCATTTCGGTTGCGCAAAGCACATAGAGCGGGATCGACAGAAGCTCAAGGCCCAGGAACAGGGCGACGGTGTTCTGCGCGGCGCCGAGCAGCGCCATCCCACCGATCGTCGTCAGCAGCATCGCGTGCAGCTCGCCGTGTGCCGCTTCGCGCGAGGCGCGCGAGCGCCAGGCAAGCAGCACGGTCGCGATGCCGCCGACCGCGAGGATCAGGTTCAGCGTCAGTGACAGCCGATCGATGCGCAAGGCTCCGGAGACGATCGACTCGGGCGAGTTCCAACGCCAGATCGTCAAGCCGAGCGAGGCCCCGAGTGCGAGCAGCGCCAGCGAGGGAACGACCTGCTCGCGAACCCAGCGCGAGCCGAGCAGCCCGACAAGCAGCACGACAATCGCCCCGCCGAACAACGCGATCAGCGGCGAGAGCGCCGCGAAATCGACGTGCGGGCCTTTGAGTGTCGCGAGCAAGATCATGGTTCAGTCGAGGCCAAGGCTGAAGGGCCGGTGGTAAGCGCGTTGTGCGCAGCGGCGACCGATGCGCTCGCCGAGCTTTCAGAGCGCTTCAGAGCGCCCTGGGGATAGAGCGCGAGGAATACGATCACGGCCAGCAGGGGAACGAGCACGAGCGCGTCGGTGCGGGTCAAATCGCGCGATTTCACATCCTTGCCGACGCGGTGGTGCATCGCGCGGATGAACAGTCGCAGGGCATAGACGCTGGCCATCACGACGCCGGAGAACGCGATCGCGGCGATCGCCAGCTTGGCTTTGAAGACGCCCAGCAGGATCAGGAACTCGCCGACGAAGTTGGCCGAGCCCGGCATCGCCAGCGTCGCCAGTGCGACGATCAGGAAGACCGTCGCCAACAAAGGCGCGCGGAAGGCGATGCCGCCCATCTCGCGGATGTCCTGCGAGCCGCCGGCGCGCGCCGCAAGCAGCATGATGATGAAGAAGATCGGCGCGACCACGAGCCCGTGATTGACCATCTGCAGGAGCGCCCCCTGAGCGCCCTGCGGATTGAGCGCGAAGATGCCGAGCGTGATGAAGCCGAGCTGTGCTACCGAGGAATACCCGGCGATCAGGCGCGCATCGGTCTGTGTGAACGCCATCGCCGATCCGTAGACGATCGAGCACAGCGCGATGATCAGCATCAGTGTCTGGAAGTGGGCGGCACCTTGGGGAAAGAGCGGCAGTACGATCGCCAGGAAGCCGTAGGCGCCGACCTTGGAGAGCACGCCGCTGAAGACCATCAGCACCTCGATCGGCATGGCTCGATAGCCGTCGGGCATCCAGCCGTGCAGCGGAAAGGCGGGCATCTTCACGAGGAAGGCCGCTGCGAAGAACAGGAATATCCACTCTTGCGAGCCCTTGCTGAGTGGCAGCCCCTGCAGCTGAGAGAGCACGAAGGTGATGTGCCCGCCGTGCTGCTCGCCGGCAAGCACGCCGGTGGCGATCGCGGCGGCCAGCATCAGCAGCGAGCCGACAAGCGTGTAGATCACGAGCTTGATCGTTGCTTTGACGCGATCAGGCCCTTCGCCCCAAGCGCCGATGAGGAAGTAGAAGGGGATCAGCATCAGGTCGAAGAAGGCGACGAAGAGGGCAAGGTCCTGGGCGAGGAAGGCTCCGAGCACGGCCGACTCGGCGAGCATGAACTGGAAGTAGAAGAGGCGTGGCCGCTCCCACGAGCGCAGGTTGGACGCAAGCACGGCGGCGAAGAACAGCAGCGCTGTGAGTCCGACGAGCAACACGTTTAGTCCGCTGACACCGAGCTTGTAGTGGATGCCGAGTTCTGCGATCCAAACGACATCGGTCACGTCCTTGAGCCCGTGCGAGCCGGGTCCGTACTGGACGATGTAGCCGATGGCAAGACCGAGCGCCGCGAGCGTTCCGACCAGAGCGAGCAGGCCCGGTAGGCCCCACTTGCGTTGTGCGGAGTCTGCGTCGGAATCGGCGATGCCCCCTGCGCGCGCGCGCGACCCGCCGATGGGGATGAGCGCCCCAAGCAGCCCGCAGGCGGCCGGTAGCCATATGAGGATTGAGAGAGGCGGCATCAGTCGTGGGTGAGGAGAGGGAAGGTGGTCAAAGTGGGGAGGGTGGAAGGCAAGCTCATGCCTGCAGCAGGAAGTAGAGGCCGAGCGCCGCAATGCCGAGCACGATCAGCGCCGCGTAGTAGCGCAAGAGGCCGGTCTGCACAGCACGTACCGAAGCGGAGCCGGCCTTCACGAGGCCTGTGGCGCCGCCGACGATCGCCCCGTCGACGAACACACGCTCGAAGGTAGTGTTGGCAAAGCGCCCGGCCGCGGCGGCCGGCTTCACGATCAAGGCGTCGATCAGCTCGTCGAAGTACCACTTGTTCACGAACAGCGTGTACAGAGGCTTGAAGTGCGTGCGAGCGGTGACAGCGATCGAGGGCTGCTTGACCCAGATGCGGTAGGCGATCGCGATGCCACTCAGCCCAAGCACGGTGCCGAGCGCCAGGCCGAACCACAGCAGGCCGTCGCGCGTGTGCACTGTGTAAAGCGCCGAGCCGTAGAAGCTCGGTTCGAGGAATTTGTCGATCACGTAGTCGACGTTGGGTATCTGCACCAGCCCGGCGCCAGCGGCGCCGATCGCGAGGATCACCATCGCCACGCGCATCGGCAGCTCCCGCTCGGCGATTGCGTGCGTGGGGCCGGGGAAGCCGACGTCGGTGTCCTCGACCTCACCGCTTGAGGGATTGGTCGGCTCGGGAGCGTGATAGAGGTGGCCGCCTTCGAGCTCGGAGGCCTGCTCCACCGGATCGCCGTAAAAGGCCCGGAAGATCATGCGGAAGGTGTAGATTGCCGTCATGAACGCGCCGATGTAGCCGAACACGTAAAGCGCCCAGTGCCAGCCGCCGCGCTCGCCGGTCACGAGCAGGATCTCGTCCTTGGAGAAGAACCCGGAGAAGGGGGGTATGCCAGACAGTGCCAGGCCGCCGATCACAAAGCAGGCGAAGGTGAACGGCATCGCCTTCTTGAAGCCTTTCATCTTCTCCAGCGACTGCTCGCCGCCCATCGCGCCGATGATCGAGCCAGCGCCCATGAACAGCAGCGCCTTGAAGAAGGCGTGGGTCATAAGGTGGAACATGCCGGCGGCATAGGCACCTACCGACACCCCCATGATCATGTAGCCGATCTGCGACATCGTCGAGTAGGCGATCACGCGCTTGATGTCGGTCTGCGTCAGCGCAATCGTCGCGGCGATCACGAGCGTCGCGCAGCCGAGGATCGCGCCCACGTCCTGAGCGGCCGGGGCGAGTTCGAAGAAGGGGTGCATGCGCGCGATCAGGTAGACGCCGGCGGTCACCATCGTCGCGGCATGGATCAGGGCGGATACGGGCGTCGGCCCCTCCATCGCGTCGGGCAGCCACGTGTGCAGCGGGATCTGCGCGGACTTGGCAAACGCCCCGACGAGCAGCAGCAGGCAGCCGGCGGTGACATCACCTTCGCCGCTCGTGAATACGTTAGGCGCGGCCTTGAACGCCTTGAGGAAGTCGAGCGTGCCAGTGTGCTTGAAGAGGAAGTAAGTGCCGAGCACGAGCCCAACGTCGCCGACGACGTTGATCACGAACGCCTTGATGCCGGCTTTGGTCGCCGTTGAGCGTCGGTACCAGAAGGAGATCAACAGATAGGAGGCGGCACCGACGAAGGCCCAGCCCACGATCAAGAGCAGGAAGTTGCCCGCCAGCACGAGCAGCAGCATCGAGAAGACGAAGAAGTTGAGGTAGGCGAAGTAGCGCGCGAAGCCCTTGTCCGCGTCCATGTAGGACACCGAGTAGAGGTGGATCGTGGTCGAGACGCCCGTGACGATCAGGATCATGAAGACCGACAGCGGATCGACCAGAATCGACATCTGCGCGTCGATGCCGACGGTACTCGCGTAGTTCCAAAGCGAGGAGACGAGTTGGCGGTCGTGGTCAGCGTGGCTCTGCAGCGAGATCAGCGTTGCCAGCGCCGCCAGGAAAGCAAGGAAGATCGCGGCCGTGCCGATCCAGCCGGCGGTGCGTCCGGGAAGCTTTTTGAAGCCGGCGCCGATGATCAGCGTGCCCAGCAGTGGGAACGCCAGCACCAGCCAGCCGTAGGTCGTTGTGCTCATCGTGGTGCTCCTCCGTCCGACTTGCGACGCGGCGGGAGAGGAGGTGTGTATATAGTTTTTTTGGAATTCACCATAGTATTAACTATTTGTAGCTACTATGGGCAACTGCAAAAAATGGATATCCACCTGCGCCTCTTTATGTTGCATCTCGAGACGAATACTCATCCCTGAAGCTCCCTCAACTCATCCACATCGATCGGCAGGCGCCGGCGGTGGATCGCGACGATCATGCCGAGCCCGATGCAGACCTCGCAGGCGGCGACGGTCATCACGATGATCGCCAGGATCTGCCCGTCGCCGTTGCCCCACATGCGCGAGAAGGCGATCAGCGAGAGGTTGGCGCCGTTGAGCATCAGCTCCAAGCAGAGCAAGACGACAAGCGGGTTGCGACGCGTCATCACGCCGAACGCGCCCGTGCAGAAGACAATCGCCGAGACGGCGAGGTACCAGCCGATGCTCACCAGCCGCCTCCGTCTGGGTCGCGGTGTTCGTCGCCCAGATCGCCTGCTCCGCGGGCGTGCGCGAGCGCCAGCCCTTCGACGCCCTCGACCATCGTGCCGGTGCCGCGTGGACGCAGGATGTCAAGCGGAGTGAGCCGGTCGCGTTCCTCGTCGTCTTCGAGGCCGCGGCGCCGGCGTGCGAGCACCACGCCGCCGACCGCCGCGATCAGCAGCAGCAGCGAGGATGCCTCGAACACAAGCAAAAAGCGCGTCAGCAGTAGGTTGCCGATGTAGGCGGGCGTGCCGAAGGTCTTTGGCCCAGGAGCGTAGGGCGCACCGTCGCCGGACACGGCCTTCAGACCGCTGCCAAGCAACGCGATCAGCAGCTCGACGAGCAATACGCCGGCGAACAGCGCACCGGTGGCCTTGCGTCCGTCGGCCCCGCGCGCGCGGGGGCGACGCGAGAGCACGCCGTCCAGCGATTGCTCCTCGTCGCCAACATAGGCCACGACGAACACGTACAGGACCATCACCGCGCCGGCATACACGACGACCTGCGCGGCGGCGACGAATTCAGCGCGCAGCAGCAGGAACAGTACGGCCAGCGAGAGCAGGTGCCCGACGAGCGCGAGCACGCTGTAGAAGGGATTGCTGAACGTGACGACGCCGATCGCACCGGCGATCACGCCGATTGCTGCGATGAAGAAGAGAACGCTAGACACGGCACCACCGCTTGTGGTTTTGGGGGATGGATTGGGCGTGCCCGTACTGCCCGCGCGGCTGTCGCACGTTCATCGCTACTCGCCCTCCCGGCGCAGTGGAGTGCGCTCCAAAGGCTCGGCAAGCAGCATCTCCTTAGTGAAGATCAGGTCGCTGCGCGTGTAGTCGGACATCTCGTAGTCGTGCCCCATCGTGATCGCGTCGAACGGGCAAGCCACCTCGCAATATCCGCAGAAGATGCAGCGCGAAAGGTTGATCTCGTACACCTCGGCATAACGCTCGCCTGCGGAGACGCGGTGCTCAGGCGTGTTCTCTGCCGCGACGACGCGAATGCAATCGGAGGGGCAAGCCGCCGCGCAAAGCGAGCAGCCGACGCACTTCTCAAGGCCGGCGTGTGCCCCGTTATGGGGTATGTCCTCGAACTTGTGCAGCTTGTGTCTGCCCCGGAAGCGCGGATAGACGGGCGTCTTCTCCTCTGGGTACTCGAGCGTTACGGGTTTTTCGAGCATGCGCCCGAACGTGGTCTTCATGCCACGCAGGGTTTCGCCGAAAGCGCGATAGGTGCCGCGTGCGGCCCCCGGCGCGGGCGTGCGCATTACCTGGATCACGTCGTCGCCTGGAGTCCAGGTCATTATGCGCTCCAAGGGGGGGTGTATTGACGCGACGGCTTTGAGCTTGGACTCCTCGTGAGTGTCGAGAGGAGGAGTGTCTGCAAAGGGGGGGTGTTAGCGTGCCTCTTCATTGTGATCATCAGTGCGTCACCACCACGAGTACGGCAGTCACGAGCGCGTTGAGCGTCGCCAGTGGCAACAAGATCTTCCAGCCGAAGCTCATCAGCTGGTCGTAGCGCAGGCGCGGCAAGGTGGCGCGCACCCAGATGAACAGGAACGTCATCAACCCCATCTTGAACAGCACCACAAAGGGATCGACCCAGCCGGGGGGTTGGATCCCGAATGGCAACAGCCAGCCGCCGAGGAAGACGGTCGTGACGATGCCAGAGACGACAAGCACGTTGAGGTACTCGGCGAAGTAGTAGGAAGCGAAGCGTCCGCCACCGTACTCGGTGTTGTAGCCGCCGACCAGCTCGGCGTCGGCCTCGGTGAGGTCGAATGGCGCGCGGTTGGTCTCGGCAAAGCCGGCCACCAGGAACACGAGGAAGCCGAAGAACTGCGGCACGACATACCACATGCCCTGCTGCGCTTCGACGATCCCCGTCAGCGACAGTGTGCCGGCGGTGAAGATCACGCCGACGAGCGCCAGCCCTTGGGAGACCTCGTAGGAGATCAGCTGCGCCGCCCCGCGCATAGCGCCGAGAAACGAGTACTTCGAGCCCGAGGACCAGCCGCCGAGCATGATCCCGTAGAAAGCCACGGCGCCGAAGGCGAACAGGTACAGCGGCCCGATCGAGACGTCGACGCCGTAAAGCCCGACAGGCGTGCCGAAGATGTGCTGCACATTGCCGAAGGGAATGATCGCGAAGGCCGCGACGGCGGTCACGATCGAGATGCACGGCGCTAGCGCGAACAGGAAGCCGGTCGAGGTGCTCGGCCGGAACTGCTCCTTTGTCAAGAGCTTCACGATGTCGGCCAGCGGCTGCAGCGCGCCGAAGGGGCCGACGCGGTTGGGGCCGTAGCGGGCCTGCATACGACCAAGCAGCTTGCGCTCGGCCAGCAGCACGATCGGTACGAGCTGAAGCCCGACGGCGAAGATCACGATCGCCTTGAGGATCTGGATCCACCATTCTTCGTAGAAGCCGACGATGGCGAGTGTGCTCATCGCTTGGCCTCCGAGGCATCGGGAAGCGTCATCGAGCCGGCGTTGGTGTCGAACGTCATGAGCTTGTCGCCCTCTGGAGTCGAGCTGAACATCACGAGGCCACCGCCGTCGCACGCTCATGCGGGCGCAGGCCCTTGCCGCCGATCTCCTCGAGCGTGAGGCCCGAGTACTGCGGTACCGCCTCGAACAGCTGTTGTGAGGCCATGCCGCCGGTGAGCACTTCGAGGTCAAGCCCGACCCGCGCGGCGACGTCGGCGATCACCTGCCACTCGGCGCGGCTATCGCCGGGCTTCGCGACGGCCGGGCGCAGGCGCTGGATTCGCCCGTCGGGATGCACGACGGTGCCCTCCTTCTCGGGATAGGCCCCGGCGGGGAAGACGATGTCGGCGTGCTCGCGGATCGCGTCGGTCAAGTTCATCGCGTGGCTTATAACGGTTGTCGCGTTTGCAAGCGCCCCGCTCCACAGCTCGCGGTCCTGCTCGTCCGCTGCTCCCGTGAGGGGATCGGCACCGAGCAGATAAAGACAGCTCAGCTCACCCGCGCTCAGCGCCTGGGCGATCGCGCGGGCGTCGAGACCGTCCTCCTCGACAGAGCTCAAGCCCGGTCCGGCGTTGGGCAGCGCTCCGGCCTCGCGCAGTCCGCGCCCGTTGCTCTGCGCCGGGATTTCGAGCAGACCGGCGTTGTCGGTGCCGGCAATGCCGAGCGTCCCGGCCAAGTCCAACAGCGCCTGTGCCGCGCGCGCACCGTCAGGGCCTGCTGCGAGTCGCTCGCCCCACAGCACCACGATCTCCTCGCCGGCTTCTTTCAGCTTTGCGATCAGCTCACTGGCCCCGTCAAGTAGATCAGCCGCGCTTGCTCGCACAAGCTTCATACCGTGGCGGCGCACGCCCTTGCGCAGGCGTAGGTCGAGGATCGCCGCGTCGGGGACGAGGTCGCACTCGAGCGCAAGCACGGCGTGGGCGAACTCAAGATCTGAAACCTTCGCCTGCAGGCTCGGCTCGTTAAGCGCCTGGTGCAGCTCGAGCGGCAAGGCGCCAGCGATACGCGAATCGATATTCGCCGAGCCAAGCCCCTCGCGCAAGAGTCGCCCGAGCAAAAAACCCTCCTCGTTGGTGGCGCCGCCGCCGACGAGTGCCCCTGTTTGCGCGCCGGCGCGCTTCAGACGTGTTCCGGCTTCCTCCAGTGCCCGCTCCCAGGAGACGGCCCGCAGCTCGCCGCCGTCGCGGATCATCGGTTGCGTGACGCGGCCTTCGCCGAGCGCCGGGTAGGCGAAGCGCCCGCGGTCGCACAGCCAGCCGTCGTCCACCTCAGCGTGGTCGCGCGCCAGCACGCGCAGCACGCGCTCGTCGCGCACCGTCAGCGAGACGTTGCACTGCGCCGCGCACAGTGTGCAAACCGAGCCCGAGTCCTCGACGTCCCACGGGCGCGCGCGGAAGCGGTAGTTGCGCGAGGTCAGCGCGCCAACCGGACACAGCTCGACGATGTTGCCGCTGAACGGCGCCTCATAGGGGTTGCCGTCGAAGGTCGAGACGTAGGAGTGCGCGCCGCGCTCGAGCAGCACGAGCTGGTAGTCCTCGGCGATCTCCTGGCTGTAGCGCACGCAGCGGTAGCAGAGGATGCAGCGCTCGCGGTCGATTGCGATCTTCTCGGAGAGGGCAAGCGGCTTGACGAAGTGGCGCTTTTCCTCGACGAAGCGCGTCTTGCCGGGGCCCCAGCCGAAGGTGATGTCCTGCAGCGGGCACTCGCCGCCCTTGTCGCACACGGGGCAATCGAGCGGATGGTTGACGAGCAGGAACTCGACGACGGATTCCTGGGCGACTTTTACCCGTTCAGATTGGGTGTGCACGACCATCCCGTCCTTGACGGGCGTCGAGCAGCCGGTCTGCAGCTTGGGGATGCCCTCGATCTCAACCAGGCACATGCGGCAAGCGCCGACGGGATTGCCGAGCTTCGGCTCGTAGCAGAAGACGGGTATCTCGACGTCGCCGAGCTTGGCGGCGTCGACCAGCATCGTGTTTTCCGGCGCCTGCACCTCGCGGCCGTCGATCGTGAAGGTGATGGTGCGTTGTTCCGGCCTAGGCATGGACGGCCCCCAGGTCATTACGGGCTCTTGCCTGCTCGATGTGCTCTTCGAACTCCTCGCGGAACTTGGCGATCAACGAGCCGATCGGCATCGCCATCGCGTCGCCGAGCACGCACAGGCAGTTGCCGATGATGTGCTCCTGGACGGAGGCCATGATCTCGATGTCCATCGGCGTCGCGGTGCCCGCGTCGATGCGTTCGAGCATCTTCACCGTCCAGTTGGTGCCCTCGCGACAGGGCGTGCACTTACCGCAAGACTCGTGGCGGTAGAACTTCGCGACCTTCAACGCGACGTCGAGGATCGGCGTGGAGTCGTCCACGACGATGATCGCGCCCGAGCCGAGCATCGAGCCGGCCTTCGCCATCGAGTCGAAGTCGTAGGGGAGGTCCAGATCCTCGGCCAGCAGCACGGGCGAGGAGGAGCCGCCCGGGAACCAGCACTTGACCTCGCGTCCCTCGGGGGGGCCGCCGGCCAGGCCGTAGACTATCTCGCGGGAGGGGACGCCCAACTCGATCTCGTAGTTGCCGGGCCTCCGCACATGCCCCGACACGGACACGAGCTTGGTGCCTTTGGAGGTCTCGGTGCCAAGCTTTGCGTACTGCTCGCCGCCCATGCGGAGGATAGTCGGCACGGTCGCGAGCGTCTCGACGTTGTTGATCAGCGTCGGGCCCTGGTAGAGGCCCTGGTTGGCGGGGAAGGGGGGCTTCAGGCGCGGGTTGCCGCGCTTGCCTTCCAGTGAGTCCAGCAGCCCGGTCTCCTCGCCGCAGATGTAGGCGCCGGCGCCACGGTGGACTACCAGCGAGAGCGAGTGCCCCGAGCCGAGGATGTTCTCACCGATGTAGCCGGCGGCTGTCGCTTCGGCAAGTGCCGCGTCGAGCACGTCGGCCTGGTGCACATACTCGCCGCGAATGTAGATGAAGGAGCGAGTCGCGCCCGCGGCATAGGAGGCGATCACGATGCCCTCGATCAGCATGTGCGGGGACTTCTGCATCAGTTCGCGGTCCTTGAAGGTGCCGGGCTCGGACTCGTCGGCGTTGCACACGAGGTACTTGTCGATCGAGCCTTTGGGCAGGAAGGAGACCTTCTTGCCCATCGCGAAACCGGCGCCGCCGCGTCCGCGCAGGCCCGAGGCTTCGAGCTGGACGAGCGCCTCCTCCGGCGTCATCGCTAGCGCCTTGCGCAGCGACTCGTAGCCGCCGCGCCCCGCGTACACCTCGAGTGTCGCCAGCCCTGGCTCGTCGATGTCCTTGAACAGCAGCGCTTCGGTCATGCGCTGTCATCTCCGCTCGGCTGCGCGGGTGGAGCTTGGACGGTAGCTGAGACGCCGCCACCAGAGGCATCCGTCGTCGCGCCGGTCTCGATCGGGTGCGCCGGGAACTCGCGCGAGTTGGCGTTCGGGTCGGCCACGAGCCGTGTCGAGAGCTGCTTGTCGGGCAGCACGGGGCGCCCGGCACGGATGTCATCGAGTAGTTGCGGCACGTCCTCGACTGTCAACGGCCCCACGAACACCCCGTCGACCGAGGCCATCGGCGCGATGTCGCAGGCGCCGAGGCACTCGAACGAGCGCACGTTGAACTCCGGATCCTCGCCAGCTGCCTTGCTGACCGCGGCGTGCAGAGCGTCGGCGCCGCGCAGCGAGCAGGAAATGTTCGTGCAAACGTAAATGCTGTGCTTGCCCACGGGCTCGGTCTCCAGCATGTCGTAGAAGGTCGCCACGGCGGCGAGATAGGCGGGAGTCACGCCCATCACCTCCGCGACCTGCTCGATCGCCTCGGGCGAGCACCAGCCGTGAACGCGCTGCGCCGCCTCCAAAGCCGGGAGTGCAGCCGAGCGGCTGTCGGGGTACAGCGCCATGTGCGCCTTGATGTCGGCGCGCAGCTCGGGGGGGACCGCAACGGGGGGTGTCGTGTTGCTCATTTTGGGCAGGCCCCGCGCGTGCGCGCGGGGCTTTCGCTTTTTCGAGACCGTTCCACACCGACTTGAGCCCAATGGGATGGGCGTGTGACACAGTGGGACGGGCGTACGACACAGCACATCGTGCGATTTGCCACAAGGAAGTCGTTCATCGGTCGATGCCCCCCAAGATCGGGTCGAGCATCGCAAGCGTTGCGATCATGTCTGCGATGTAGGAGCCCTCGGCCATGTGCGACAAAGCCTGCAGGTTCACAAAAGACGGGTCGCGCATGTGCACACGTGCAGGCTTGGATGAGCCGTCGGAGCGCACGAAGCAGGCCAGCTCGCCGCGCGGGCTCTCGATTGGGTAGTAGATCTCCCCTGGCGGCACCCGGAAGCCCTCGGTGACGAGCTTGAAGTGGTGGATCAGCGCCTCCATCGAGGTGGCGAGCTCGTGGCGCGGGGGCAGTGCGATCTTGCGGTCGGTCGTGATGTGCGGGCCCTCTGGGAGCCCGTCGAGCGCCTGGTCGATGATCTTCACCGACTCGTAGATTTCGGCGACCCGCACGGCGAAGCGGTCGTAGTTGTCGCCGACGGTGCCGACCGGGATCTTGAAGTCGAAGTCCTCGTAGGAGCTGTACGGGGCCGCCTTGCGCAGGTCCCACGGGTTGCCGGCGGCGCGCAGCAGAGGGCCTGTGACGCCGAGGGCCAGCAGCGTCTCGGCGTCGAGCGGGCATGTGCCGCGCAGGCGCTGCAGCACGATCTGGTTGGAGTTGAGGATCGCGCCGTACTGGTCGGCGCGCACCGGCATCACCTTTGTGAACTCGCGCACCTTCTCGACGAAGCCGGCAGGGATGTCCTCCATCACGCCGCCGACCTGGAAGTAGCGCGTGTGCATGCGTGCTCCGGAGGACATCTCGAACAGGTCGAGGATCAGCTCGCGCTCGCGCAGGCAGTACAGGAAGATCGAGACCGCGCCGAGATCCAGGGCGCTCGTGCCGAGCCAGATCAGGTGCGAGGCGATGCGGTTGAGCTCCAGGTGGATCACGCGTAGGTACTGGGCGCGCTTGGGGACCTCGACCTCCAGCAATGTCTCCACCGCGCCGACATAGGCCATCGCGTTGAAGTAGTAGGACAGGTAGTCCATCCGCTCGACGACCGGGATCGCCTTCCAGTAGGCCTTGTCCTCGGCGGTCTTTTCGATGCCGGTGTGCACGTAACCGATGACCGGCTTGATTGAGCGCACGACCTCGCCCTGCAGCGTCACGAGCAGACGCAGCACGCCGTGGGTGGCGGGATGATGCGGGCCGAAGTTGAGCGTCAGCAGCTCTTCGTGGGTGTCCTCGCCGGACTGCTCCACGCCTGACTGCTCCACCTGGGAGAGCGTGATGCTCTGCTCGCGGCGGCGGTACTCGGAGAGTTGCTGGTCGGCGACGGTCATCGCGGCGGCCCGCCGAAGCTCGGCGTCGCTCGTGCCGGCCTGCTCTTCACGGCTTCTGGGCTCATCGCGTGACCCCGGAAGACTCGTGTTCGTTGTGCGTGAAGATCACGGGTTCGCCGCCGACGGGGAAGTCGCGCCGCTGCGGATGGCCCTCGTAATCCTCGGGCATCAGGATGCGTCGCATGTCTGGGTGGCCTACAAAGAGGACGCCGAACATGTCGTAGACCTCGCGCTCCTGGTGGTTGGCGGTCGGCCATTCGGGCGCCACAGAGTCCACGTGCGGATCCTCCGTGCTCACACGCACCTTCACAGTCAGCCGGTCGACGTTTGCC
>Ga0210395_10001139_pt1 | contig 20653 bp, 20 predicted proteins | sample IncBWH4OmetaG_FD_150861 | JGI IMG/M metagenome (GOLD analysis project Ga0210395, IMG submission 150861) | Forest soil microbial communities from Barre Woods Harvard Forest LTER site, Petersham, Massachusetts, United States - Inc-BW-H-4-O ...
CGGGACGAGGCGCGGAAATCCCCGTCGGACAAGCTCGCCGCGGACGGTCTCGGTCGCGACCATGACGGCGCTCGAGCGCGCGTGAAACCAGCGCAGGGCGGCATAACCCCAGGACACGGGAACCCCCAGCCGCGCGCGCAGATATTCGGGAAATTTGGTGTGAAAGGAGGTGGTGAAACATCGCCGCCGAGAAACGCAGTAGGCGCGCGCGGCGAGGCCGAGCGGCCCTTCGGTCGCAATATGGATCGTGTCGGGCGCAAACCCGTCGAGCAGCCGCGGCAAGCTGCGCCGCGCGCCGACCGCGAGCCGGATCGCGGAATCGGTCGGGCAGGGCACAGTGCGAAACCGATCGGGGTTCACCGCCTTGACATTGTGGCCGGCGGCTGAGAGCCCGTCCGCCAATGCCGACAACGTCCGCACGACGCCGTTGACCTGTGGCGCCCACGCGTCGGTGACCAAGGCTATTCTCACGGTCTCTCGGCCGATAGGTCGGGCGCCGGGACGCGGCTAGGGACGCGGCGGCTCGCCGGGGACCGGCGCCGCAGCGGCGAGCGAGGCGTCGTCGGCCGCGACCGCAGGGTGCCGGAAATCGAGCCAATTCAAGGTAAACGGCTGCTTGAACAGCACCGTCCACAGATAGTTGATGCTGTACTGAAAGGCTACCCGGCACAGCCCCTCGGCGGCGAGCCGCCGCCCGGATGAAAATGCCGGCAGCGCGAACGAGAATTTGACCGCGCCGACTTTGCTCAATCGCCGCGCCAATTCGGTGTCTTCGCCGTAGAAGCTGAAATTGGGATTGAACGCGTCGGCGGCGTCGAGGGTGCTTTTGCGGACGACGAAATTGCCGCCTTGCATCATCGAGCCGGCGCGCAGGACAAACCGCACCAGCAGATAGCTGACAAAGGCGAACCGATAAAAAATCGCGACGATGACCCGCGTCGTTTTCGACAGGTCATAATGAACAAACGGCCCGCTCAGCGCTGCCAGATCGGGGTGGCGGGCGAAAGCGGCGAGCACCGTATCGAGCCATCCCGGTGGGATCATCGTGTCGGCGTCGATGTTGGCGATCAGTTGACCGCTGGCGGCGCGGCAACCTGCCCGGCGCGCTTGCACCAATCCTCGCTGCGGTTCGTCGACAATCGTCACGCCCGGGATCGCCGAGGCGATCCGACGCGTATCGTCGGTGCTGTTGTTGTCGACGACGATGATTTCGGCGCCGCATCCGACGCGCGAGGTTTCCGCCAAAATCGCGTGCAGGGAGGAGGCGATCAGCGCCTCCTCGTTATAGGCGGGCACGACAAAACTCACCGTCAGTTCCGACATCGCTCCTCCCCGCTCGTTCCCGACGCCCTTGTCAAAAAGGCTCCTCGACGGTTTCGAGCACGTCTTCCTCTTGCTCGAACCCCGACGCCATCTCGATCCCGAGCGGATCGAACGAGCGCTGAACGATCCAGCTCACCAGCTCCAGCCTTCCCTCGAAATGCTCCACGAGGGCCGTGCAGCTCTCGACCCAATCGCCGCTGTTGCAATAGAGCACACCACCGAAATCGCGGATCTCGGCGTGGTGGATATGGCCGCAGACGACGCCGTCGGCGCCGCGGCGACGGGCTTCGTCGGCGATCGCGTCGCCAAACGAGACGATGTATTGCACCGCGTTTTTGACGCGCCGCTTGAGATAGGCCGACAGCGACCAATAAGGATAGCCAAGCCGCCGCCGCGCCGTATTGAAATGGCGGTTGAGCCACAAGGTCATGGTATAGGCGCCGTCGCCGAGCAGGGCGAGCCAACGGGCATGGGTGACGACCGCATCGAACGCGTCGCCGTGCATTACCAACAGCCGGCGCCCGTCGGCGGTGACGTGAATCGCCTCGTCGAGGATTTCGACGCCGCCGAATTGCAGCTCGGTGTAATCGCGCAGCCACTCGTCGTGGTTCCCGGGGATGTAGACAGCGCGGGTCCCCTTGCGCACCATGCGCAACAGCTTTTGGACGACGTCATTGTGGGTCTGGGGCCAATACCAGGATTTCTTGAGCCGCCAGCCGTCGATGATGTCGCCGACGAGATAGATCGTGTCGGCATCGTTGTGCCGCAGAAAATCGAGGAGAAATTCGGCCTTGCAGCCACGGGTGCCGAGATGCACGTCGGAAATCCAGATCGTGCGGTAACGGCGCATGCGCAGGGTCCGGCTCATGCCGCGCGCCCGCGGTCGAACGCCCGGGCGGCAATCGCAACCGCAAGGCGCCAGCCGCCGGGATTGGCCGCGGCGATCCGCAAAGGTTTTTGCCGCCAAAGTGCGAAAAAAACGCTCGCGTCCGTAGCCACACTCTCCTCCGGTATGGTCTAACCGGGGGTGTTCTAGCCGTGGTATGTTACAGTTTTGCGAGTGCTATATGTTGGAAGGGACCGTAAACCGTCATCGACCCCTGTTATCCAACGGAAAACGCCAGACATCAGGCGCGATGACGGCCAAGCAAACCACACCGGCACGGACGCGGCGAAATGTCTTCGCGGCCATTCTTGCCGGCTTTGTGGACACCCGAGGGCGCCGTCAATCCGGTTGAACCAGCATCGGGCCGGCCCTAGGCTGATGGCGCGCGGTGAGGTGATCCGATGAAAGTTTTTGTCTTTGACCTGTTGGCCTATGGCGAGCGGCTCGACCATCTCAAAATCGGGAATGAGCTGCCCTATCCGCTGGCGAGGGAGCATTTCACGCCCGAGGTCGCGGCGCGCACCTACGCCGAGCATCTCGCCGCCTGGGAGGAGCTCGACCGGCTCGGCTATGATGGCGTCGGCTTCAACGAGCATCACTGCTCGCCCTACGGGTTGATGAATTCGCCGAACCTGCTCGCCGCGGCCGCGGCGCAGCGCACCAAAAACCTAAAACTGCTGATCTACGGCAACCTGTTGCCGTTGCACGAGCCGCTTCGCCTTGCCGAGGAGCTGGCGATGCTCGACTGCATGTCGAACGGCCGGCTGATCTCGGGCTTTGCCCGCGGCATTCCGCGCGAATACCAGGTCCACAACGTGCCGCTCGCCGACTCGCGCGCCCGCTTCGAAGAGGCGTTCGACATCATCACCCGCGCCTGGAGCGAGGAAATCTTTTCGTATCGCGGCCGCTTTTGGAATTACTCGGATGTGGCGTTGTGGCCGCGCCCGTTGCAGCAACCGCGCCCGCCGATCTGGATGCCGGTCGTCGGCAGCAAGGAATCGATCGAGTTTGCCGCCCGACACGACCTTCCGATCACCCCCGGCCTCGGCCGCTCGCGCGGATTGCGCGACGATATCATCCGCCATTACGCGCGCTGCCTGGAGCGCGCCGGGCACCATATCACGCCCGGCCATCTGTCGCTCGGCATCAGCGCCTATGTGGCACCCAGCAAGGCCGAAGCGGTGCGCGAGATGGGGCCCCATCACCTCTATTTCAACCGTACATTGTTCAGCCACGGCAACTTTACCGAAACCGAGCGGCTGCGCGAGACCGGCTACTCGACCGCTACCTCGACCGATTACGTCAGCCCGGAGAACCGGCGCGCCGCGCAGTTCGCGCGCGAGGACTTTCGCAACCTGACGATGGCCGATATCGAGCGCCAGGCCGAAGAAATGCCGTGGGGCGCGCCCGAGGAAGTGACGCGGCGGATCATCGAGGCCGCCGACAGTGCCGGTGCCGACACCGTCCAAATCAGCCTCAACCGCGGGGTCTTGCCGCACGAGATGTTCATCGAGCAGATCCACCGCTTCGCCCGCGACGTCCTCCCTGCCCTGCAAGCCCACACGGTCGCCCGCGTCCCGCTCGCCGAACCGGTCCCGGCGTGAGGCCGGCGGGTAGCGTCGCTACGGCCGCGCTTCGAGGATCATGTTGAACGGCGTCTCGGTGGCGCGGCGGACATTGCGGAAACCGCCGGCGGTGATGACCTCGCGCAGCTTGGCTTCGCCGGCTTGCGCGCCGAGCGCCGCACCCCCTTCCTGCGCCAGCGAGGTCGGCACGCACACCATTGTCGAGGCGGCGTAATAAATCCGGCCGATCGGGTTCAGATTGTCTTCGAGCCGGTCGCCGGCGATCGGCTCGACGATCATCCACGCGCCGTCGGGCTTTAACGACTGCCGCACATGCGCGGCGGCGCCTGCGGGGTCGCCCATGTCGTGCAGGCAATCGAAAAACGCGACCAGATCAAGCTCTTGTTCAGCATAGTCCTTTGCCGTCCCGACTTCGAACCGGGTGTTCGCTGTGACGCCGTGCTCGCGCGCATGGGCCTGCGCGTGCTCGATCGAGCTCGGGTGGAAATCGTAGCCGACGAACCGCGAATTCGGGAAAGCCTGCGCCATCATCACGGTCGAGACCCCATGACCGCAGCCGACATCGGCGACTTTGGCGCCCTTTTCCAATTTGGCGACGACCCCGTCGAGCGACGGCAGCCAGCTGCTGACCAGGTTGTTGTGATAGCCGGGACGAAAGAACCGCGCCACCGCGCAAAATAGGCACATCGCTTGATCGCCCCAGGCCACCCCCTCGCCGGTTTTGAACGCCGGCTCGACCTTTGGTTGGTTGTCGAGGAGCGAGGCCATGGAGTCGAAGGCGCCGGGCATAAAGACCGGACTGTCCTCGATCGCGAACACCATGGCCTGCTCCGGCGGGAGCGTGAATTTCTGCGTCGCCGGCTCGTAGCTGACATAGTTCGAGGCGGCCTGATGCGACAGCCACTCGCGCAGGTAGCGCTCGTGCACTCCAACTGCGGCGGCTAGCTCGCCCGACGTCAGCGGGCCGCGCTCATACATGGTCTTATAGAGACCGAGCGCATCGCCGATCCGCACCAGCGCGACGCTCGCCGCACCGCCCAGATCCGAAAGCATCTGCCCGACGAATTGGTGTAATTTCGCCTCGTCAACCATTCTCCGCATCCCGTCTTAAGCTTTATGTAAGCTTTAGTCGAATTTACAAAATTAGGCAAGCTCGGAATGTTCCATCTCGACATGTGCGACGCCGAAATCTTCATAAGGCTGGCCGACCGTGATGAAGCCGATGCTTTCATAAAATCGCGCGAGGTGAAGCTGAGCGCTGAGGCCGATCGGCTGCCCGGAATAATGCTGGCCGCAAAACGACAGCGCCTCGACCATCAGCTTGCGCCCCAGCCCACGCCGGCGATGCCCGGCAGCGATCGCAACACGGCCAATCCGAATCGGCAATGTGATCTCGACCCGCGGCAGCAGCCGCAAACAGCCGGCGAGATCGCCCCCGTTGCGCAGCAGCAGATGCGCTGCCCGCTGATCGAGGCCGTCGAGATCGGGATAGGGCGAGCGCTGCTCGACGACAAAAATCTGCTGGCGGAAACGCAGCAACTCGTACAGCGCCGGCGCCGATAATTCGTCGAAGCGCTGCCAACGGGTGGTGATGCCGGGGGCGATCTTTGGCAAGATGATCGAAGTCATCGTTCCGGAGGATAGCGCAATGCAGCCACGGGATTACGGGCCCTTTCCCTATGTTCCGATCAAAGACCGGCCCAAGCTCGACTGGCCCGACGGCGCGCGGCTCGCGGTCTGGGTCATTCCCAATATCGAATTTTTTCCGTTGACCCGCGGCGTCCCGCCAAACCCCGGCGCACCTGCCGGCAAGCCGCCCTCGGTGCGCGCCTGGGCCCAGCGCGACTACGGCAACCGGGTCGGCATCTGGCGGATCATGGATGTGCTGGAAAAGCACGGTATGCGCGCCAGCCCGACCCTCAACAGCGACATTTGCGACCATCACCCGCAGATCGTCCGCGCCGCGGTCGAGCTCGGCTGGGAAATCCTCGGCCATAACCAGACCAACAGCGTCTGGCTCGACGCACTGAGCCCCGATGAGGAGCGCGAAACGATCCGCCTCACGCTCTCTCGCATCGCCGAGCTGACCGGCCGGAAACCGCTCGGCTGGCTCGGCAGCGGGTTGGCCGAGACCTGGCACACGCTCGACTTTCTCGCCGATGAGGGCTGTCTCTACGTCGCCGACTGGGTCAACGACGACCAGCCCTATATGATGGACATCGGCGGCAAGCCGCTGGTTTCGATCCCGTATTCGTACGAGATCAACGACGCGCCGTTTATCGGCTATCGCAATGGCACGGTCGACGAGTTCGAGCTGGCGATCCGCCGCCAATTCGACACGCTCTACGCCGAGGGCGCCCAATCCGGCCGGGTCATGGCGATCTGCCTGCACCCCTACCTGATCGGCGTTCCCCATCGCATCGCCGGCCTCGATCGGGCGCTCGGCTATATCCGCGCGCATGACGGCGTGTGGTTCGCCACCGGCGAGGAGATCGTGCGCCACTGGCTGGGGTCGGGCGCGACGTTCTAGAGCGAGGAAAGCGACGGACCCCGCCCACACCCGGCGCGGCGTGCTGCCGCGCCTACCGGGCGGGCGTAAACGCCGCGGCGACGGAGCCCGCCTGCCGCATCGCTTCGACGCCTTCCGTCCCGGTCATCAAAACTGTCGTCTTGCTGGCCTTAAGGTGGCCGCCGGACCCGACCGCCATGGCGACCGCTGACATGCTCTGGTTGTTCGGCACATCGGCGACGATCACGACGTCATACTCGCCGAACGAATACCAGCCGCCGATCAGCCTGCCGCCGGCTGCCTCGCACGCGGGGCGGGCTGCGGTCTCGATGCGGTTTTGCGGGTTCTTGAGCTGAGCGGCCCACGCTTCCGATGTGTAGGCTCCTTGCCACATGTAAATCGCCATGACCGATCCTCCCTGAGACGCACCGCAATTGTCGCGGACGTCGATCGGATCATAACAGAAAAGAGGATCGCCGGTCATTCGGGCGTCGTTGCCGGCGCCTTCAGCATCGCAAGCTCGCGCCGCAAGGCGCGCAGCTCCTCGAAGCGGGCGGTGACATCGCGCAAAAAGGCGGCGATCCCGAGCATTGCACCGGCGGCGTCGCGAATCGGCAGCACGGTAAATTCGATCGAAATCCGCGTCCCGTCCTTCCGTATCGCCGGTACCGACAGCAGGTCGCCCGGCCCATAATGGCTCTCGCCGCCGCCCATGACGCGGTCGTAGCCCGCCCAATGGCGGGCGCGCAGATTTTCGGGAACGATCAGGTCGAGGGTTTGGTCCAGCGCCTCGGTCTCGGCGAAACCGAATATCCGCGTCGCCGACGGGTTCCAGAACCGGATCTTGCCCTCGCGGTCGGAAAAAACGACCGCGTCGGGGCAATCGACCGCCAGCCGCTCCCACAGGTTGTCCGGCAGTTCGTGCGTCACATCTTGTCTCCAATCGCTCATCGGCCAAACAGAGCGGCGACGGCGAACAATACGCCGCTGGCGCCGAACAGGATCAGCGGGTTGAGCCGCGGCCAGCGCAACAACACACCGGTCGCGACCGCCGCCGCGGCCCACACCGCCGCACCCCCCGCCGCCTGCAGCACCGCGAGCCCGCCCGCCAGCATCAGCCCGGCGGCGATCGGCGAAAGGCCGCGCTCGATGGCGCCATGCCAAACCGAGCCGCGCCAGCGGCCCCACAGCCGCGACGCGCCAAAGACCAAGAGCGACGACGGCAGATAGAGCGCCACCGTCGCAGCGAGCGCGCCGGGCCAGCCCGCGACATGCCACCCGATCAAGGTGGACAGCATCGTGCCGGGGCCGGGTGCGGCGCGCGAGATCGCGAATAGATCGGCGAATTCGCGGTGCGTCGTCCAATGGTGGACCGCGACCGACTGATGCTCGATCTCGGCCAACAGCGAAGCGCCGCCGCCGATCGAAAACAACGACAATGGGCCAAAGACGAAGATCAGCGCCAGCAGGACCCGCCAGTCGCCGGGCATGTCAGCCGCGCCCCGGCCGTTGCACCAGCGCCAAGCCGATCCCGACCGGCGCCAGGCACAGGATGACCGGCAGCATCGGCCAGCGCAGCACCCCGATCGCGACCACGGTCGCGATCGTGATCATGATCTGGCCGATCTCGGTGCGGCCGCGCGGCACCAGCACCAGCCCGGTCGCGAAAGTGAGCCCGATTGCAGACCCGGCCACCCCGTCAAGAAAGGCGTGCGCCACCGGGCTGCCGGCAATCCGGGCAAATCCCGCGGCCAATCCGACGACGATAAACAGCGGCCCCGACAACAGCCCGAACACCGCCGCCAACGCGCCCCAGCCGCCGCGCAGCCGCTGCCCGACCTGGACCGTCAGATTGACCCCGGCCGAGCCCGGCAAAACCCGGCTGAGCCCGACATCCACCAGGTAAGCCTGGTCATCGACCCAGTGCCGGCGCTGCACAATCGCGCGATAGAGCCAAGCCGCGGTGCCGCCGCCGAAACTCGTCACCCCGAGCCGGAAAAACGCGGCAAAAATCGCCATGAGGCCGATCCGCGCGCCGCCGGCCATCGCGCGCTGCTGCTGACGTTCGGCCACGAATTCCTTCCGCCGATGGTTGCCGACCGAGGTTAACCGCTCCGCCCGCGCGCGGCGAGCGGCTTGCGGCCCGGTTGACCTCTACCCGACGCGGGTGCGAGGCTCGGCGAGCGCATAAGACCGGCGGGAGGAGCGGGCCATGACCATCGACGCCAACGAAATCTTTGACCGCAGGGTGTTCGATGTGATCGTCGTCGGGGCCGGCAATGCGGCGACCTGCGCGGCGCTGTCGGCGCGCGAGAACGGTGCCGCGGTGCTGATGCTCGAAATCGCCCCCGAGGACCAGCGCGGCGGCAACTCCGCCTTTACCGGCGGCGCTTTTCGCGTCGTCTACCACGGCGGCGAGGATTTGAGCCGGCTGATCCCCGACATGAACGAGACCGAATTGCGCGACGTCGATTTCGGCACGTACACCGAGGAGCAGTATTTCGACGACATGGGCCGGCTGACCCAATATCGTTGCGACCCCGATCTGACCGAGATCCTGATCCGCGGCAGCTTCGGTGCCGCTCTGTGGATGCGCGAAAAGGGTGTCCGCTTTCAATTGGGGCTCGGCCGCCAGGCGTTTCGTGTCGACGGCAAGTTCAAATTCTGGGGCGGGCTCGCCTGCCATATCTGGGGCGGCGGCAAGGAGCTGGTGAAGGCGTTGCATGCCCGCGCCGCGCGCGACGGCATCGCGGTCTTGTACGAGACGCCGGCGGTGGCACTGTTGACCGGCGACAGCGGGGTCGAGGGCGTGCGGGTGCGCCATCGGGGGCGGTTGCGCGACCTGCCGGCGAAAGCGGTGGTGCTGGCGTCAGGCGGGTTCGAGGCCAATGCCGAGATGCGGGCGCGCTATCTCGGGCCCAATTGGGACCTCGCCAAGGTGCGCGGCTCGCGTTTCAACACCGGCCAAGGGCTGAAGATGGCGCTCGATCTGGGTGCGGCGGTGCACGGCCATTGGTCGGGCGCGCATGCCGTCGCCTGGGATCTGAACGCGCCGCCCTTTGGCGATCTCGATGTCGGCGACCGGTTCCAGAAACACAACTACCCGTTCGGCATCGTCGTCAACGCGAAGGGCGAGCGCTTTTTGGACGAAGGCCTCGATTTCCACAGCTACACCTATGCCAAATACGGCGGCGAATTGCTGAACCAGCCAGGCATGTTCGCCTGGCAAATTTTCGACCAAAAGGTGGTCCATTTGTTGCGCGAGGAATACCGCATCCCACGCATCACCAAGGAAAAGGCCGAGAGTTTCGAAGCGTTGGCGCCGCGCCTCGAAGGCGTCGATCCGGCGCGCTTTCTTGCAACCGTGCGCGCGTTCAACGCCGCTCCGCGGCCCGAGATGCCGTTCAACCCCAATATTCGCGACGGGCTCTCGACGACCGGCCTCGCGATCGACAAGACCAATTGGGCGCAGCGTCTCGATGCCCCGCCCTACGAGGCCTATGCGGTGACGACCGGCATCACCTTCACCTTCGGCGGGCTCAAGATTTCCAACGACGCGCAGGTCGAAGACACCACCGGCCACCCGATCCCCGGCCTGTTTGCCGCGGGCGAAATGGTCGGCGGGCTCTTCTACCACAATTACGCAAGCGGCACCGGGCTGATGTCCGGCCTCGTCTTCGGCCGCCGCGCCGGCAAAAGCGCTGCCGGGTACGCGCGGGGGAGTTGAGAACGGCTCGAAATGATCTGGGCTGGCGGCGGTTTCGGCGACATTTCGCTGGGACGGCGCTCCCGGATCAGCCCGATGCGCTGGCCGCGGTGCACACGGCCGCGCTAGGATCGGTGCAATTCGGGGCCAAGACGGGAGGATCGCGCTACATGGCTGGGGAAGCTCTCGACGCAAACGCGGCGCAGCGCCGCTATTGGAATACGGTCGCGGGGCCGCGCTGGGCGGCCGAGCCGGGATTGCGCGAGCGGCGCAACCAGGAAAGCCTGGCGCTGTTGCTCGCGCGCCTCGACCTCGCCGGCGGCGAGAGCGTCGTCGAAATCGGCTGCGGCACCGGCGCCCTGACCCTGCCGCTCGCGGCGGCGGTCGGCGAGCGCGGCCGCGTCGTCGCCGTCGATATCTCCGAGCCGATGCTCACGGCGACCCGGCAGCGCGTCGGCGAGCGCGGCCTGCGCAATGTCACGTTGCTGCTCGGCGACGCGCAGGTGTTTGCATTCGAGCCGGGCGGCTTTGATCTTGCCACCTCGCGGATGGGGGTCATGTTTTTTGCCGATCCGGCGGCGGCCTTTCGCAACATCGGCGGCGCGCTGAAGCCTGGCGGACGTCTCGTCTTTGCCTGCTGGGGGCCGCTTGCGGAGAACCGCCACTGGCTGATTGCCCCCGACGTCGCGGTGCGCCACTTGGGGCCGCCGGCGCCGCGGCCGGCGCACGAGCCGGGGCCGCTCGCTCTTGCCGACCCCGACTATATCCGCGGCTTTCTCGCCGCGGCCGGGTTCGCCGAGATCGCGGTCGATCGCGCCCACCCGACGATCATCGGCGGCAGCCCCGACGAAGAAGCGCGCCAGGCGCTGGCGATGGGACCGACAGCGCGCCTGATCGAAGAAAAGCAGCCCGCCGAGGCGACCCGCCAGACGATCGCCTGCGAGATCGAGGCAGCCTTCGCCGCCGAGGCGAGCACCGGCACGATCCGGCTGCCTGGGACGATCTTTCTGGTCGAAGCGCGCCGCTCGGGCTGATCCCGCGCCCGCGGCGTCAGATGATCTTGCGGTCCCGGAAATCCTCGATCTGCGCCGGGGTGTAGCCGAGGCGGGCAAGGATTTCGTCGTTATCGGCGCCGAGTTTCGGGGCGACGCCGATTTGCGCCGGGGTTTCGGAGAAGTGCCACGGCGAGCCGTGCACCTTGAGCGTCTTGCCGTATTCCGGGTAGTCGATTTCGGTCACGTAGCCGTTGGCCAGCACGTCGGGATCGTTTGCGGCTTCGAGCAACGTGTTGATCGGCGCCGAGACGATGTCGGCACCGCGCAGCCGCGCTACCCAGTCGGCGCGCGGCCCGGTCGCAAACAATTCGTCCAGCATGCGCAGCAACGTCGCGCGCTTTTCGTCGGACATGACGACGACGCCGAGATCGCCAAACCCGGCGTTTTCGAGGGCTTCGTAAAACCCGAGCGCCCCCATCGCGTCGCGCCATTTGCGGGCGCCGTTCAGCTGAAACACCAGCGGCTTGCCGTCGCGGTCGTTGAAGCTGGCGCTGAGGCCGGGGCGCTGCGGCGTGCCGGTGATGCGGGCCTGGCCGGTCACCGGATTGCGGTTGCGCCACATCGCCGTCGTCAGGGTCCAGCCCATCAGGCGGATTTGCCCGCCGAGCAACGAGCAATCGACCTTTTGGCCGATGCCGGTGCTGCGCGCATGGGTCAGCGCCGCGAGCGCCCCGCCAAAGGCGAGGATGGCGCAGGTTTCATCCGCGACGGAGACGATGCCGGTTTTCATCGGCTGACCCGGCGTCGAATAGGCTTCGGCGACGCCGCCCAATGCCTGCGCCATTGAATCGGTCCCCGGCAGACCGGCGTGCGGCCCGTTGGGGCCGTAGCCCGAGACCGACACGTAGACGAGCCTCGGGTTCACCTTTCTCAGCTCGTCGTAGCCGAAGCCGTTTTTCTCGGCCGCGCCGGGGCGGAAATTCTGCCCGAAGATGTCCGCCGTCGCGACCAGCTTGCGCAGGACGTCGCGACCTTCTCCGGACTTCAGGTTCAGGGTGAGGCTTTTGACGCCGCGGTTGTTGGTCTCGAAATAGGTGCTGGGCAACCCGGGCAGGACGGTCGAGCCGCGCGAATTGTCACCGACTTCCGGGACCTCGATCTTGATGACCTCAGCGCCGAGATCGGCCATCAGCATGTAGGGCACAGTGCCGGCCTGCGCGGTGGAGCAGGCGACAACCTTGACGCCCTGGAGCGGACCATGCGGCTCAGTCATGTCGAACGACCTCCTATCCTATTTCCCATTCCCCTCGCATATCGGAGGTCGGGGTGGGAACCGGCTAGCCTCGCGCGGGGGTGTGCTTCGCCAGGAATTCCTTGATCCGCGCTTTCGCCGGCGTCAGCGCCGGTTCGGTCTTCCACTCGGGGATGAACTCGCAATTCGGCAGCAATTTCGACAGCTCTTCCGAGATCGGCCAAGGGTGCGCCTCGTCGTTGCCGGCCAATACCATGCACGGCGCCTTCACCGTCCTCACGAAATCGCGGTCGGCGCAATAGACAAAGCCCGGCGTATAGAGGTTTTGGTAGAACGCATTCAGAACTTGCTCGGTCGCTTCGGGGCGGTCGGTCAGCGTTTCGGCCCAGCCCCTGTAATTCGGGTTCCACTCCGGCTTTAGCGGGCCGACGCGCCCGATCGGCTGCGCCAAGACCACGGATTGCACCCGTTCGGGGTGATGCTTGAGCATATTGATGATAAACGAGCCGCCGATGCACTGGCCGTAGAGATGGCACTTGTCGATGCGCAGATGGTCGAGGAGCGCCACGTGGTCGGCGGTGTAGGCGTCCCAGCCGTCGTGCGCGGTGATCGGGGCGCGGCTCTCTCCGCCGGCATTGCGCTGGTCCATCGCGATGACGCGGTACTCAGCCGCCCATTCCTTCGTCGGGTTGATCGGCGCCGAGGGCTGCCCCCAGACCGCAATCACCGATCGCAGACCGGCGGGCGCGAAGGTCAGGATCGGAAATCCGCGGCCGGACTCCTCGTAGTAGATATGAGCGCCATGGTGGTCAAAGTTCGGCATGTCAGTGTCCTTTCGATGAAACCTTTTTCCGGGCCAAGCGCTTCATTCTAGTGAGGTTACGGGATGGCGGAAGCGCTGCGCGTCGAGCGCCGGGCCGGTGTTGTTGCCGTTAGCCTATTGTAATCCGGCTTCTACGGCCGGACACAATTTAGCCGTAAAACGACGCGGGCGTCTTGCGAATTCGTGGCGCTGGGCGAGCCGCAATCGTCAGCAGGGCTGTTCCTTCAGAAATTTAGCGCGGCCACTGGAAAGCGATCGGCGCGCCTATTTCGCCTTGGCCGGGCTTGGCCCGGCCATCCACGCCTTCGACCGCCCGAGACAACGACGCGGATGCGCAGGACCTCGCGCCACAGCACCACCGCGCCCGACGCGTCGACCCCATGCACCTGAAAAACCCGCTTGGGTCAGATCCAGCCCGATCCTGATAACCTCGCTCATGGATGGCTCCCTCCGTTGGTGTTGTTGGCAACCCAACCTTGGCCAGTGGCAGGCGCCCCTCAGGTCATCCTCCCAAACGCCCTTGACACCAAACAGCCCATGCAACTCCGGGGCTGAAGGCCCACGCATCGGCCGCATCGTTCTTGTTCCGCCACACATAGGCTTTGGCGTATGCCGGCGGGATCAGCCATTGCTTCACGCCAACGGTGGGTTACGCTGTGCCAACCCACCCTACGCGATATCGCGACAACCTCCGGTCATCAGGAATAGACCATGAAGGATCAACCTTCAGCACCACAGAGATGGGATGTGGAATCAGATGTCGTCGTCGTCGGCCTCGGGGCGGCGGGTGTCGCCGCTGCGGTCACCGCCCACGACCTCGGAGCCAAGGTCGTCGTCCTGGAAAAAGCGCCCGAGGGCGAGGAAGGCGGCAACACCCGCGTCGCCGGCCAGGGATACCTGAATACGTCGTCGGCCGAGCAGGCGATCGCCTATCTGACCGCGCTCTGCGGCCCCTACACAATACCCGAGACCATGGCGTGGGCGTGGGCGGAGGAGATGTGCCGCAACAATGAATGGCTCAGAAGGCTCGGCGGCGACCCGCAAGAGCATCAACATCCGCCGGTCGGCATCGAATTTCCCAATCTGCCCGGCTCGGACTGTGTGCATAAATTCCACGATGGACCCACCTACGGCTATTCGTACACCTGGAAACTGTTCGAGCGCCTGGTCAGGGAACGCCCGATCCCCATTCTCTATGAAACCCCAGGGCGAGACCTGATCCAGCACGGCATCACCAAGGAAATTCTCGGGGTGCGAGCCGAGCGGGGCAATAAATCGGTCTATGTCAAGGCGCGCAAGGCAGTGGTGCTGACTTGCGGCGGCTTTGAAAACAACCAGGAAATGATCCGCAATTATCTCCCTGGCGTTCCCTATTGCTATACCTCGGGCACGCCGTACAACGAAGGAGACGGCATCGCGATGGCGATGTCGGTCGGCGCCGACCTCTGGCACATGAACAATTACGCCGGCCCCTCAATGGCGCTGAAGGTTCCGGAAATCCGTACGACGTTTTCGATGCAGGCGCTGCACTACAGCAAGAAAATGCCGGGCGGCATGATCGTGGTCGGCCCCGACGCTGAACGCTTTACCGACGAAAAATTCAAGACCCGCCACGGTAAAATCCCGGTCCACGGGTGCTGGCTGCCGCTCGCCACCCCGTGCCCGATGTTTCTCGTCTTCGACCACGCGCTCTTCTCTGCCGGCCCGCTCTACGACAAGCACCCGAGCCACGGCTGGACGCAAATAATCGAGCGCTACGATTGGAGCGAGGACAACAGCGCGGAGTTGGCGACGGGCTGGATCAAGACCGCCGACAGTCTCGCCGGCCTCGCCGCGGCCGTGGGCCTCGACCCTGCCCGGCTGGTCGACACGGTGGGCCGGTGGAACCGCAATTGCGGCGCGAAACACGACCCCGATTTCGGCCGGACCCTGATGCTGTCGCCGCTCATCGACAAGCCGTTTTACGCGGTCGAGCTGTCGCCTTCGATGCTCAACACCCAAGGCGGCCCGCGACGCAACGAGAAGGGCCAGATCGTGCGGCCCGACGGCACGCCGATCGCCCGGTTGTACAGCGCCGGAGAACTCGGCTCAATTTACAGCTATCTCTACCAGGGCACTGGCAATATTGGCGAATGCCTGGCGTTCGGCCGCATCTCCGGGCGCAACGCCGCGGCCGAAATGCCTTGGGAGTAGACGCGGGTTAGCGCAGACGCGAGCCCGGGTCCATCCCCAGATAGACCCGGCCGCCGATCGGGTACCACTCCGGCGCGATCGTGACCGTCTGGCCGACGACGTGCAGGTCGCGCCAGCATTCGGCGAGCCGGCTCTCGCGCTTGAACGACGTGCTGCCGCCATGCCGGTACATCAAGTCCATCGCCTCGCGCGCGCTGTCGGCGGCGTAGGTCGAGGCCAACCGGCAACGAGCGCGTTGCTCGATGGTGGTCTCGTTGCCGGAAGCGACCGTATTCCACAATTCGGTGATCATCGCAGTGCGATAGGCGCGCCCGGCGTTCAGGATCGCATCAGCCCGCCCGACCGCGTCCTGCACCTGGGGGTTCTCGCACAGCAGCGCGCCGGTGCGCCCGCGCGGCGTCTTGCCACCGGCGAGATCGATCAGCGCGTCGATGCCGGCCCGCGCGATGCCGGTGATCACGGCGCTGTGGTGCGGCCCGACCCAGCACTGGACCGGAAGGGCATAGGTGATCCCCGGCCAGCGCGCCCACTGGTTTTCGAGCGGGATGCCGACTTGCGGCATCGTCCGCCGTTCGGGCAGGAAGACGTCCTTGACCGTCCAGTCGAAGCTGCCGGTGCCGCGCAAGCCGGCCACGTCCCAGCTCCCCGGCACGATCTCCGCTTCGGCGCGCGCGAATACCCCGCGCCAATAGAGGGAGCCGCCATCCGGGTGGCGGCGCGGTTGGCCGTCATCGCCAATCACTTGAAAGCTTCCGAGCAGCCAACTGGCCTCCTGGCAGCCGCTGCCGAACTGCCAGTGACCGCTGACGCGGTAGCCGCCCGCCACTGGCGTTGCCTGCCCGCCGCCCGGCACGGCGGTTCCGGCGATCACCGTATCCGCCCGCTTCCCGTAAATTTCGTGGACACCGTCGTCCGGCAACCCGAGCGTGACCAATTGGCCGACGCCCCCGTTGCCGAGGTTCCAGCCGACCGAGCCGGCACCCTCGGCCAACAGCTCGACAACCCGCAGATAGGTCAGCGGGTCGGACCCGAGGCCGCCGAGAGTGCGCGGGATCACCAATTTGTAGAAGCCGGCGTCGCGCAACTGCTCGAACAGGGCCGGCGGCAGGCGCTGCTCGCGCTCGATCTCGTCGCGATACCCGCGCAGCACCGGCCGCAGCGCCGCCGCGGCCCGCACCACGGGTTGCGCGTCGACATCGGCCGGCAAGCGCGTCTCCTCGGCGCTTGCGTCCATTTCCATCGTGTCCATTGGCTCCTCCTGCCGCCGTTCCGGTCGCCGGGTATGGGCGCGCTCCGCCGCCGCGCCGCGCGGTCGGGCGGCTTGGGAGCCGCGATCGATTCCTCGGCGTCTCCGACGAGGCTATCCCGCCGCCGCCGGAGACGCCAGACCGTCGGGCGGCCACACCGCGACGCCCTCCGCCAGCGGAATGCGAAGGTTGCGAAACAACAGCGAAAACATCATCCAGTTGCCCATGGCGATGACGAATTCCACCTGCTGTCCCGGCTCGGTCACATGCTTCGCTACCTCGGCCCAGGCCGCATCCGAAATCGATTTGCCGGCGAGACACTCGTCGGTGGCGGCAAGGATCGCCTTGTCGGCCGGCGTCAACCGCGCGGCGTTCCGCCAGTCGCGCACCGCCAGGATATCCTCGGGCGGGACCCCCGCCGTCGTCGCCACCCGCCAATGCTGCGTCCACTCGTAGGCCGAGCCGGTAACCCAGCCGATCCGCATGATCATCAGCTCGCGCAGCCTCGTGTCGAATTTATTGTTCTCCAACAGCTGCATCAACTGGCCGAACGCGACCCTCGCCACGCCGGGGTTGTTGGCCACCACGCGAAACGCCTCGCTCTGCGTACGCCGCGCGGGCATCCCCATCGCTTCGCCGAGTTCGCGGGCGCGTTCGGCCGACACCATTGGCACGCGTGAGGTCATCGCCGCTCTCCGATTGTCGTTTCCCCGATTGTGCTACAGGCCACGCCGGGCTTGTGCAACATCGGCTGGGCGGTCGCGCCGGACTGCGAGGCTAGACCGGCCTGCGGCTTTCGCCCGTCGGCGACGGACGCGGCGAGGCGGGTTGCCGCAACGGCGGCAAGCGGCCTAAACTTTGCCCGGATGGTCGAGTGAGGCGTGATGGCCGATCCGCAATTTCGCGTTGTCGTCGCCGGCGCGGGGGTGTCGGGCCTGTTCATGGCCGAGACGCTGAAGCGCGCCGGCATCGATTTCACCGTTTATGAAAAGGCCGGCGAGGTCGGCGGGACGTGGCGGGACAACACCTTCCCCGGCCTTTTTGTCGACGTCCTCTCGCGGCAATACGAATTCCCGTTTCAGCCCAACTACAACTGGTCGCGCAAATACGCGCCGGCGACCGAGATCTGGGCCTATGTGAAAAAGGTCGCCCGCGACCGCGGCCTCGCCAAATTTATTCGCTTTAACGAGGAGATCGTCGCCGCTCGCTTCACCGGCAGCCGCTGGCAGATCGAGACCGCGAAGGGCAATACCGACATCGCCGACGTCTTCATCTGCGCCACCGGCTTTCTGCACCAGCCGCTCTATCCCGATATTCCGGGACGCGAGAGTTTCGCCGGCCCGTCTTTCCACTCCTCGCGCTGGGACCACAGCGTCCCCTATGCCGGCAAGCGCTGGGGTGTCATCGGCAGCGGCGCCAGCGGCGTGCAGATCACCGAAGCGCTGGCTTGGGCGGGATGCGAGGTCACCCAATTCATCCGCCGTGCGCAATGGGTCCATATCCGCGACAATCCTCATTCGACTTGGCGCGAGCGGCTGAAGCTGCGGCTGCCTTTCGCCTATCGGCGCGAGCAGCGCCGGCTGTGGCAACTGATCAACGAAGGCGACCGGTGGCGGCTCGAAGCCGGGCCGCAGCGCGAGGCGATGGAGCGCGAGTACCGGTCATTTCTCGACTATATCAAGGACCCCGAGCTGAAGCAGAAGCTGACGCCCGACTACAATCTCGGCTGCACCCGCATCCCGAAATCCGACAAAAACTACTATGAAGCGGTGCAATTGCCGAACGCCCGCGTCGTCAAGGGGGAGATCGCCCGCATCGCGCCGGACGGCGTGGTCATGGCCGACGGCGCCCAGGTCGCGCTGGACGTGCTGGTCTACGCCACCGGGTTCGACGCGCATGCCTATATGCGCCCGATGACGGTGACCGGCCTCAACGGCACAACCATCGACGAGGCGTGGCGGGAAAAGATCTATTCCTACGGCGGCATCGCGCTGCCGGGCTTCCCAAACCTGTTCATGCTCTACGGGCCATTCGCCCCGGTCAACAACGTGCCGGTGCCATTGGGTCTCGATCAGGAGATCGCCTGCATCATGCGGCTCGTCGCCGAGGCCCGCGCGCGCCGGGCCGCGGTGGCGCCGACCGTCGCAGCGACCGAGAAATTCCTCGCCCGCCTCGGCGCCGCCTTTCCCGGAACCGTTTGGGTCGGCGGCTGCAAGAACTGGTACACCAGCCGGCAGCCCACCCCGGTCCTGTGGCCATTTCCCCAGAGCGAGCACCAGGCGTTTTTCGAGACGGTGCCGACCGAGGACTTCCAATTCATCCCGACCGCTCCAGGAGACTGATCCTGAGCTGGGTCGGCGGCCGCGGCGGTACTCCGCGGCGCCGTTTCTCGACGGCCTTTGGCCGCACGCATCAGCGGCGGGCACCAGCCCGCCAGCGATGCGTTTTCGGCGGGACCCGTTATTCGGACCGAGGCGGCACATTCGAGAACAGCGAGCCGAGCCCCTCCGCCATCGTCGGGTGCGCGAGAACAGCGTCGCGGAGCATCGGATATGGCAGGCCTGCCAGCATCGCCATTTGCACTGCGGTCATCACCTCACCGGCCTCGGCGCCAATCATCGTGAAACCGAGAATGCGGTCGTCGGTCTCACCGACGAGAACCTTCATAAAACCTTGGGTTTCGTCCGTCGTCGCCGTCCGTCGTACAGCGCTCATCGGCAGCCGCGCGACGCGCGCGCCGATGCCTTGGCGCTGCGCTTCGCTCTCGCTCAGTCCGACGCGAGCGAGCGGAGGTTCGGTGAACATGCAGTAAGGAACCAGCCGATCGCGCGTGCTGCGCTTCGCGCCCGCCAAATTGTCGCTGATGATCCGAAAGTCGTCGATCGAGACGTGGGTAAACTGTGGGCTGCCGGCGCATTCCCCAATCGCCCAGGTGCTGGACGCCGTCGTCTCCAGCCGCTCATTGACGCGAATATAGCCGCGACCGTCCAACTCGACCCCCGCCTCTTCCAGCCCGATCCCGGCGGTGTTCGGAACGCGCCCCGCCGCGACCAGGATGTCGCTGCCCTCGATGTTTTGCTCGCCGGACGCCGTGCGCACGGTAAGCCGGACCTCCCCGCCGGATCGGCCGCGCACATCGACAGTCTCGCCCGCCGTTAGAAATTCAATGCCTTCGTCGCTCAGTATTCGCCGCATTTCATCTGCGACGTCGGGATCCTCCCGGCTCATAAGCTGGGGTCCCGGCTCGATCACCGTCACGCGGCTCCCGAAGCGGCGATAAGCCTGGGCCAATTCGAGGCCGACATAGCCGGCGCCGAGCACGATCAGGTGTGTCGGCAAGTAGTCGAGCTCGAGAGCCCCGATGTGGGTGAGCGGCCGGGCGGCCTCGAGGCCGGGAATGCTCGGCATCGCCGCGTGCGTTCCGACGTTGAGGAAAAACTGGTCTCCCGCCAGCACGCGGGTCCCGCCGTCATTCAGGCGCACCTCGAGTGTCCTCGGCGCCACGAAATGTCCGGTCCCCATGATCAATTCGGCGCCGCTCGCCTGGTAGTTCTGCAAATGCAGGGCAATCTCACGCTCGACCATGTTCCGCTTGCGCTGGCGAACTTTCGCCATGTCGGTCGTGACGGAACCTGTGATCACCGTACCGAACTGTGCCGCGTGCTGCGCCAGGTGTGCGACCCCGGCGCTCCAAATCTCATTCTTGCTCGGCAGGCAGGCGATGTTGGGACAGGAGCCGCCGATCCACCGGCGCTCGACGACGGCGGTCCGGCGCCCCGAGCGCGCCATATGCCAAGCCAGCAGCTTGCCACCAAAGCCACTGCCAAGGACCAATACTTCAAAGCGTTCTGGTTGAGACATGATCCCCTCCGGGTGCGGCCGTCATCGTCAAAGGGCTAACGCTGGCGGTATCGCCGCGTTGCCGCGGTTGATGTCGTCGATGCGCGGGCAAACCCGCGTCGGCGCGCCGCGGCCGGCGAACTCTGAAGACCTTTCGACCGAGGCTGCGGTCTACAGTTAGCTCAGTCGCCGCGTAAAGGGGACATTCTTCCCACGTCCTGCTTCAGTAAATATATTGGCTCCATTGTTTGAAGATCAAGCAGCGTTTCATTGACATCAAAGACAATCAGAGG
>Ga0210395_10001142_pt1 | contig 20632 bp, 19 predicted proteins | sample IncBWH4OmetaG_FD_150861 | JGI IMG/M metagenome (GOLD analysis project Ga0210395, IMG submission 150861) | Forest soil microbial communities from Barre Woods Harvard Forest LTER site, Petersham, Massachusetts, United States - Inc-BW-H-4-O ...
TTATGATCCGCACCGCTTGCTGTGTAAATCCCAGGGGACATAACGCGCGCGGCGTCGATACATTCCCCGCGTCGCCCGCTGGTCCCGCCGTGGCGCGGGTGAAACGGTCGCCCCAGTCGCGGATCTGCCGGGCTAGCTCGGGCGTCGATACGACCCGGAAGTCGGCCTCCGCCATGCCGAGCGTGACGAGCGGCCAGAAGCTGTTGGCCGGCGTTGTCATCGTGACCAGGCAGCGGCCGGGCCCGGCTTCCGACACCGTGGTCCAGCGGCCGATGCGCTCCCTGACGGCGGTGGCGGGGGCTTCGACGATGGCCTCGACCTCAAGGGCGGGAGCGGGCGTGGACACGATGCCCCGGCGGACGAATTCGGCGGCGTCGTCGGCGGGCAGCTCGCGCTGACGGAACCGGGCGCCGGTCGTCTGCAGCGGTCCGGCGGCCCGGTCGAGCCGGAAGCTGCGCCAGTCATGCCTGGTCAGGTCGTATGCGACGAGGTACCACCGGCGGTCGAGGACCACCAGCCGGTGCGGCTCGACCTCCCGCCGCGTCCGCTCGCCGCTCGCCGCGGTGTAGTCGAAGCGGATGCGCTCGCTGTCCCGGCAGGCCAGGGCCGCGGTGGCGAGGACATCCGGGTTGACGTCCGGCGCCTGCCCGGGGCGGATGGCTTGCCACGTGGCAGGCTCGGTCATGGCCGCCAGTGCTTCCGCCCGGCGGCGCAGCGGGGCCGGCAGCACCGAGGTGACCTTCGCGAGCGCCCGGGCCGAGGCTTCGGCGATAGTCGCCGCGGCGATGGCTTCCGTGTCGGACGCCGGGCCGCGTCCCCTGTCTCCGATGCCCGCGGCGCCCAGCGTCGCCAGCCGCAGCCCGACCGTGAGGGCGATGGCCTCCTCGTCGTCGACCACGAGCGGCGGCAGTGCCGCGCCCGGCGCCAGCTGGTAGCCGCCGTCGACGCCGCGATGTGCCTCGACCGGGTACCCGAGTTCGCGGAGCCGGTCCACGTCCCGCCGCAGCGTGCGGGGCGAGACACCGAGCCGCTCGGCGAGGTGGGATCCCGGCCAGTAGCGGTGATTTTGCAGCAGCGACAGCAGCCGCAGGGCCCGGGAGCTGGTGTTCGCCACGTTTCTCATTATGCCTTGAATTGCGGACAGAAACTGACCGCTATGGACCATAGCGTGAGTTCATCAGGCAGTTCCCGAGCGAAAGGCGAAAGCTGATGACCTCAAGCGACTTCGACACGACCGTCACCATGAGCGGCGAGCGCGCCGACCTCCTTGCGGCGCTGGCTCATGCCAGGCACTTCCTGCGCTACACGGCGCGGGACCTCGACGACGAGCAAGCGCGGCAGCACACGACCGCCAGCGCGCTGACGGTCGGCGGGCTGATCAAGCACGTCACGGTGGTGGAGCGGAACTGGGCGAGCTTCATCGTGCACGGACCGTCGGTGGCACCCGACTTCACCAGCATGACCGAGGCCGATTACGCAGCCTGGGCCGACGGCTTCCGCCTGCTGCCCGGCGAGAGCCTGGCCGGCGCGCTCGATGAGTACGAGGCGGCGGCCAAGCAGACCGACGAGCTGGTCGCGACCCTGCCGGACCTCGACGCCAGCCACCGGCTGCCGGACGCCCCCTGGAACAAGACGGGGGAGCGCTGGTCGGCGCGCCGCACGCTGCTGCACATCGCCGCCGAGACCGCACAGCACGCCGGGCACGCCGACATCATCAGGGAATCCCTGGACGGCGCGAAGTCGATGGGCTGAGCCGCCTGGTGCGGCTCCACCACAGGGATAGCGCGACAGCGGCGGCGATGAGCAGGCCGCCGCCGCCCGCGAACCAGGATGCCAGGTCCAGGTGCTTGCGGACGATCGTGAAGGCGGCGGGCAGCTTACCGAGAGCGTTCTTGAGCTGGTCGGCGTCCGCCGCCCGGAAGAAGGTGCCCCCCGTGGTCTTGGAGACCTGCTTGAGCGCGTTGTAGTCAGCGGTGTTGCCTCCGGCGCTGTTGCCGCCGAAGCCGCCGCCGCCGAAGCCGCCCCCGCCGCCGCCCGGGAAGCCACCGCCGAACCCGCCGAACTGTGCCTGGGTGCACGCGAGCGGTGCGGGGTTGGCGGTGCCGTAGCCGATCGTGAACACGCGCACGCCGCGCTGGGCGGCCTGCTTGGCGGCTACCTGCGGGTCGACCCCGGCGTTGTTGCCGCCGTCGGTGAGCACGACGATCACGTCGTCGGCGTAGCCCTCACCGGGCGGCCTCGTGACGGTGGCTCCGGTGGGCGCGACGGACGGGTCGACCTGTGCGATGGCGTCGAGCGAGGTCAGGATGCCCTCGCCGATCGCGGTGCCGTCGGAGACGCTCAAGCCCCCGAGGGCGGTGAGGAGCTGCTGAGTATTCGCGGTTGGCGGCACCAGGAGGGTGGCGATGGAAGAGAAGACCACGAGCCCGATGCGCGGCCCGCCCGCTTGCGACTTGATGAAGGCGCCCGCCTGCTGCTCGGCGGCGGCGATCCGGCTGGGCTGCACATCGGTGGAGCACATGGAGGCCGAGACGTCGAGCGTGAGCATGATCGTGGCGTTCGACGTCGCGACGGGGACCGTCGCCTGCGGACGCGCGGCACCCACGCTGAGCGCGACCAGCGCGAGCATGAACAGCGCCGCGGGGAGGCGCCGTAGCCACCGCGTGCGTCCTGGAAGCGCCGCCCGGACGAGCGCGATGGAGGTTACCCGCACCGCGGCCCGCCGCCGCCTGCGGCGGCTCCACCACCAGAAGCCAAGCAGCAGCGGGATGACGAGGAGCGCGAGCAGCGCCCACGGCCAAGAGAAGGACATTCAGACCACCCGGCCCGTTCGCATCACGGTGAGCACCGCGCCCGCGGCGAGCAGCACGAGGGCCAGGGCGATGAACGCGCCGGCGAGCGGCAGCGGCTCGTTGGTGACGGTGAGCCGGAGGTCGATCGACGAGGCGATTCCGTTGAGCTCGCCCGCGTTCGAGGCCGGATGGTACGTGCCGCCCGTCGCCTGCGAGATGGACTCGAGGGCGGCCGCATCGAGCGCGGTGAACAGGTGGTAGCCGTCGACGTCCACGGTGGTGCCGGTGACAGTCCCGACGCCGACGGTGTCGACGTGCACGCCGGCCTTCTCGGCGACCGCCGCGGCAGCGGCGGCGGTGGGGTCGGGTCCGCTGCCGCCCCCGCTGCCGGTGCCGCCGCTCTCGTCCTGCCCGTCGGAGAACAGCACGATAGTCGCCGACGGCCAGAAGCCGATGCTCGGCGCGCTGCCGTCCGGGCCGAGCGCAACCGTCCGGTGCGTGATGGCCGCCAGCGAGGCGAGGATCGCGTCACCGAGCGAGGTGCCGCCACCGGATGTGAGCCGACTCACCGCCGCCGCGGCCGTCGCGTGGTCGGCGGTGGGCAGCGCCGCCTCGAGGCCGCCCCGCTGGAACGCGACCACGCCGATGTCCACGGTGCCCGGCTGCGCGTCGATGAACGACACGGCGGCCTGCTTCGCGGCGGAAAGACGGTCCGGCGTCACGTCGGTGGCAGCCATGCTGCCCGAGACGTCCATGGCGAGGATGACGGTCCCCGAGGCGTGCGACACCGGGACGGACGCCGCCGGGCCGGCGAACGCCACGGCGAGCACCGCGACGCCCGCGATGCTGAGCCACGCGCCGCCCGGCAGGCCAGGGCGGCGACGGCGACCGCGGCCAGGGCCGCCCGTCGGGGCGACGCCCGCGGCGGCGAGCGCGGCGGCTCGCCGCCGGGCGACCCAGATCGCGGCCCACGCCAGCGCCACGGCCACGACCAGGCCGATGACGAGCAGCACGGGGTCGGCGAAGGTCATCCGAGCCTGCGCTTAGTGCTGACGACCACGTCGATGAGCGCCGTGACGAGGTCCGCGGTCGTGGTGACCCGGTGGGCGGGCACGCCGGCCTTGCGCATCCCGGCGTCGAGGCTCGCGTCGCGTCCCTCGACCTCGGCGCGGAGGCGCACGCGCAACAGCGGGTCGCTGGTGTCGATGACGAGTTGCTCCCCGGTCTCGGCGTCTTCGACGACGACCAGGCCCGCCTCGGGAAGTTCGTCGTCGGCGGTGTCGGTGACCCGGAGGGCGGCGACCTCATGGCGCGGCACCAGGCGCCGCAGCGAGCCTTCCCAGTCGCCGTCGCCGATGAAGTCCGAGATGACGATGATGAGCGCGCGGCGCCTGGCGAGCCTGGCGACCGCGTCGAGCATCGCCGCGAGGTCGGTCGTTCCCTTGTACTTGGACTTGGCGGCGGGAGCACGATCTCTGGCGAGTTCAGCGCCGATGCGCAGCACGTGCGTGCGCCCGGTGCCCGGCGGCACGGTGCGCACCGCCCCGTTGTCGTACAGCAGCGCGCCGACCCGGTTCCCGCCCCTGGCGAACAGCCGGGCGAGCACGAGGGCGAGCTCGGCGAGCACGTCCTGCTTGCCGCGGCCGGGCGGGCCGATCGTCATGGACGCCGACCGGTCGAGCACCAGCCAGACGGTGACCTCGCGGTCCTCGTTGAACAGGCGAAGCTGCGGCTCACCAAGCCGGGCGGTCGCGTTCCAGTCGATGTGCCGCGCGTCGTCGCCCGCGACGTATTCGCGCAGGCCGGCGAGGTCGGTTCCGGTTCCCCGGCGGCCGGTGCGGTAGCCGCCCGCCAGGCGCCCGTCGAGGCGGCGGACGACCCGCCATTCGAGCCGGAGCAGCAGCCGTTCCGGGACGGTGCGCCCCGCCCCTGAATGAGCAGCCCCTGAATGAGCAGCCACGGAATCAGCCGGCATGGGGTCAGCGTTCGCTCAGGACGACGTCGGGAGCCGCGACGGCGTCGAGCACCCTGGTGATGATCGAGTCGGCGGTAATGTCGTCCGCCAGGGCCTCGTACGACAGCACGATGCGGTGCCGCAGGACGTCGTGGGCGAGCTCGCCGATATCGTCCGGCAGCGCGTAGTCGCGACCGCGCAGGAACGCGAGGGCACGCGCGCCGGCGACGAGGGCGATGGACGCGCGCGGGCTCGCGCCGTAGCTGATGTACCGTTTCTGGTCGGCCAGGCCGGCGGCGAAGGTCCTGCGGGTCGCGGTCACCAGGCGCACGGCGTAGTCGACCACGGCGGGGTCGATATAGATCTCCCGTACGCGTTCCTGCATCGCCAGCAGGTCGGCCGGCGTGAGCATCTCGCGGACCGGCTCGGCGGGGCGCATCGCCCGGTCGACGATCGCGTGTTCCTCGGTGGCCGAGGGGTAGCCGACGACGACCTTCATCATGAACCGGTCGACCTGCGCCTCGGGGAGGGGAAAGGTGCCCTCGGACTCGATCGGGTTCTGCGTCGCCATCACCAGGAACGGCTCGGGCACCGGAAACGTTTCGCGGCCGATGGTGACCTGGTGCTCCTGCATTACTTCGAGCAAGGCGCTCTGCACCTTGGCGGGCGCGCGATTGATCTCGTCGGCGAGCAGCAGGTTCGTGAAGACCGGACCGAGCTGGGTCTGGAACTCGCCGCTGTGCTGGTGGTAGACCCGCGTGCCGGTCAGGTCGGCGGGCACCAGGTCGGGGGTGAACTGGATGCGCTGGTACTGGCCGCCGACCGCCGCGGCGAGCGATTTGACCGACAGCGTCTTGGCCAGTCCGGGGACGCCCTCCACGAGCAGGTGCCCGCCGGACAGCAGGGCGACCGCCATTCGCTCAAGCAGCAGGTCTTGCCCGACGATGACGCGCTTCACCTCGTACAGCACCGGCTGAAGCGGGCTGGCGGACTGACCGGGTGATGTCGTGCCTGTCATATCTGCGGTTCCTTTCCCGGCTCGCTGCTGCCGCCAAGCGCGGCGCCGATCGGCACCGCGAACCCGATGCCTGCGAACGCGTCCTGACCGTCGGGGTCGGCCAGCGCCACGACGATGCCGATGACCATGCCGCTCGTGTCCAGCAGCGGGCCTCCTGAGCTGCCCGGGTTGACCGCGGCGTCGAACTGGATGAGCCCGGTGCGCTTGCCCGTGTCGGTATTCGCGCTCCGGTCAAGACCGGAGACCACGCCGGCGGACACGCTGTCCGTCAAGCCGAGCGGGTTGCCGATCGCCACGACCGGCTCCCCGACATCGGTGTCGCCCCCGAGGGTCGCGGGCACGACTACGGATGGCAGTTTCGCCGGCGTGAGCGTGGCGACGTCGAGCGCTTTGTCGGCGGTGGCGACGATCGCCGTGGCGGTGGTGCCGTCGGCGAACGTGACTGTGATGGTGCCGCCGCCGGCGATGACATGGTCGGCGGTCAGGATCGTGCCGTCGTCGGCCACGATGACACCGGTCCCGAGCTCGCGGCTGGTGCGGACGAGCACCATGGATGGCTCGACCCGCTGGTAGATGGCCGGCACGGTCAGCTGGCTCGCGGAGGGGGTCGGGCTTGGGCTGACCGTCGCCGCCGGCGGCTCCGCGGCAGGCGCCGTGATCGACAGCCGGGTCGCGAGCACCGCGACCGCTACCAGCAGAACGGCGACAGCCGCCAGCCAGCCGACAGGCAGGCGGCCCGATCCGCGGCTTCCCGGAGATGGCGGTCCGGCGCCATCGGGACCAGCAGGCTCGTGATCCATTGCCTCACGCCGTCGATTGTCAGCAGGTAACGAAAGGATATATTTGCTGGCGCCGCGCGGCCATGTCCAGCCGGCACCTCTCAGCAAACTCGAAGCTGCCGGCGGTTAGCGGTCCGCCTCGGGCTTCGGGCGCAATCGTTCCGGCGGCAGAAGGAAGTACCACGCGTTCAGCACGCCGCTGATGAAGGCCACGAACGAGGCGGGCAGCAATAGGTACAGGCCGGCGGCCGCGCCGTATGCCAAGATGATGCCGCCGGCCACGAACAGCAACATCACCAGGATGTTGGGCACCCGGCGGTTGAAGATCCTGATCAGCCGCTGATCGTCGTCGGCCAGCCCGCGTTTCATCCGGCCGATAGCCAGCAAGGCCCAGCTCGCGCCGAGACCGATGGCGATCAGCTCGCCGCCGACAACCTGGTCGGGCTGCGCCGGGGTCAGCACCGCCGCCGCCATCACCAGCGGCGTGAGGAACAGCACCAGCGTCTGCGCCGCGCTCGCCCGCAGGCCCTGGTGCCCGGCGATCCGGCTCGCGTTCAGCGACACCGCGACGAAAAGCAGGCCGGTGAGCGCGGCGCTCGCGCCCCCGGTCATCTCAGCAAAACCTTGCCAGTCACCCGTAACGGTCATGGCTCCATGGTCGCTGAAGCGCTCTCGTTCAGCTCCTGAATACCGCTGGTTCTGCCGATACGCGAGTGCGGCGCGGGGCGCGCGTGCGCTCCTCCTCGGTCATGCCGCCCCACACGCCTTCCTCGCCGGCGGCGATCGCGTACTGCAGGCACTGGCGGCGAACGATGCACGTCCGGCATACGGCCTTGGCCCGTTCCGCCTGCTCGAGAGAGCGCCCGCTCGCGGAGACCGGGAAGAACAGCTCGGGATCGGCCGACCGGCAGGCCGCCGCCCGCTGCCAGCTGGCGGAGCGGAAAGTGACTGACGACATGTCTCCTCCGGAAGGGTCGCGTGATCTGGAAGGGCTGGTCACCAGCGTCCGCCCGCGGCCCGTGCCGCGACATCCGTGAACTCCCTAGTCCCGGCGGCAAGAGTTCGACACTGGGGACTTCACGGATTCGAGCCGCCGCCCCGCGCTCGCAGACTGCTGCCGTTGGACTCACCACTCCGCAAAGGAGAAGTACCTCATGTCCACATCTGCGCGCATATCGGTACGTACCGCGCGGCGAGCCGCGTGGCTCGCAGGAGCCCTGGCGGCCGCGTCGCTGATCGCGGCCTGCGGTTCCGCCCAGTCAAGCCAGCCCCCTTCGAACCAGCCGGCCAGCACACCGGGTCCGAGCTCAAGCGCGTCAGCCACCCCGGCGCCGACCGCGCCGTCCTCGTCGGCCGGGCCGGCGCCCGCCTCGCCCACCGGCGCCCCTTCATCCGCACCCGTCCCGGCGCCGAGTCAGGCGCCCGGCGCACCGTCGACCGGACCCTCCGGCGGCGCGGCGCTCGCCGCGTGCCGCACCTCCACGCTGCTGATCAGCGTGGATGAGAACCAGGCGGGCGGGACCGCGGGCGGCGCGTACTACCCGCTGAACTTCACCAACACCGCGGCGACCGCCTGTCAGATGTACGGCTACCCTGGCGTCTCCTTCGCCGCGACGCCGTCGGCGGCGGGCGGGCAGATCGGTGCGGCGGCGGCCCGGACCGGGACGTTCGCTAAGGTCGCGGTCCGGCTCGCGCCGGGCGCGACCGCGCACGCATGGATCAAGGTGTCCTTCGCCGCGAACTATCCGGCTTCGTCCTGCCAGCCGGTCACGGCCCACTGGCTGCGCGTGTACCCGCCGGGCGAGACCGTGGCCGGTTACGTAGGCCATGCCTTCAGCGCGTGCGCTGCCACGAGCGTGGCGCAGCTGACCGTCCTGCCGGTCCGCGCCGGCCAGGGCCTGGCGGGGGTCACTCCGTGAGCGGTATCACGCTCGAACCCGCCGCCAGGGAGTTCGCCGAGGCGACCGCCCTGCCGCCGTACCTGTTCGACCTCGGCCCGGCCGCCGGCCGGGCCGTGGTCGACGAGATCCAGGGCAGGCCCGTGGCCAAGCCCCCGGTGGACATGCACGACCTCGTGGTGCCGGGCGGCCCGTCCGGCGAGGTGGCCGTCCGGATCGTCCGTCCCCAGCACGCCCCCGCCACGTTGCCGGCCGTCGTCTACGTGCACGGCGCGGGCTGGGTATTCGGTAACCGGCACACCCACGACCGGCTGATCCGCGAGCTCGCGGTCGGGGCGCAGGCAGCCGTCGTGTTTCCCGACTACAGCCTGTCGCCTGAGGTGAGATACCCGACGGCGATCGAGGAGTGCTACGCGGTGGCGTCCTGGGTGGCAGGCCACGGCGCCGGGCACGGCCTCGACCCGGGCCGGATGGCGGTGGCCGGGGACAGCGTCGGCGGCAACATGGCCATCGCGATCGCCATGCTCGCCGCACAGCGGCACGGGGCCGCGTTCCGGCACCAGGTGCTGTTCTATCCGGTGACCGACGCGAGCTTCGACACCGCGTCCTACCACGAGTTCGCGACCGGGTTCTTCCTGCGGCGCGACGCCATGCAGTGGTTCTGGGATCAGTACACCCCCGACAGCGCGCGGCGGCTCGAGGCCACGGCGTCCCCGCTGCGCGCGACCCGCAGGCAGCTCGCGTCCTTGCCGCCCACCCTGGTGATCACCGCCGAGGCCGACGTGCTCCGCGACGAGGGAGAGGCGTTCGCCCGCAGGCTCGGGGAGGCCGGGGTTCCGGTTACCGCGGCCAGGTTCCAGGGGACCATCCACGACTTCGTCATGCTGAACGCGCTGTCCGGAACCCAGGCCGCGAAGGCGGCGACGCTGCTTGCGGCCGGTGTGCTGCGGCAGGCGCTTGGCACGGCATGTGCGGCAGCTAGCCCGTTCACGCAGTAAAGGAGATAGCGAAAAATGACCCCCATCCCGCAGTACGTCACGCGCGGCGGCGCCGTCGCGTGCGTCCTGTGCGCTCGCGAGGCGTTCTTCCAGGCCCGCGTCGAATGGGCAGCCGGCCGCGAGCGCATCCGCCGGCGCGCCAATGCCTGCGCCACCCACGTCATCGAGGCCATCCAGCTGCTGCGAGCCTGGGGGCACGACAGCGAGCTCACCGGCGGCTGGCTCACGGTGCTGGCCATCGACCCGCACGCGCTGCCCCGGCTGGCGGCGCTGGGCATCGCCGATCCCGGCTTCATGTTCTACTCCGCCAGGCTCACGGCGCCCGGCGCGGGCCGCCGGCGCGAGGAGGTCGGCGGCGATGGATAGCTTCGCTGGCTTCTCCGGCCGCCTCCAGCGGCGCCCCGTGCGCTGTGCCGTGCCCGGGCTCTTGCTCGCGGTGGGCCTCCTCGCCGGGTGCTCCGCCGCGAGCGGACCCGGTCAGGAGCAGGCCAGTCCGGCTGAAACCGGGACGGCCGGCCCCGCCGTCGCGGCGGCGGCGGTACAGCAGGAGTTCGTGAACGTGATCCGCCGGGTGCTGCCGTCGGTGGTGGAGATCCGGACCAGCGCGGGCCTCGGCTCGGGCGTGGTGCTCGACGCCGACGGCGACATCGTGACGAACGCGCACGTCGTCGAGGGCGAGGCAGGCTTCCAGGTGCTGATCGCCTCGTCCGCTGGGCCAGGTTCGGTGCCGGGTTCCGCCGACGCCGCAGCGGCGCCGCTGCCCGCGGTCCTCGTCGGGTCCTGCCCCGCCGATGACCTGGCGGTCATCCGGGTCGGCGATGCCGCCCGGCTGCACCCGGCCACGTTCGGCGATCCGGCGAGCATCGCGGTCGGCGACATCGTGCTCGCCATCGGCAGCCCGCTGGGCCTGGGCGGCAGCGTCACGGAGGGCATCGTCTCCGCGGTTGGCCGCAGCGTCACCGAGCCCGCGAGCACCGGCGCCCCGGCGGCGGTGCTGACGGACGTGATCCAGACGTCCGCCGCGATCAACCCCGGCAACAGCGGCGGGGCGCTGGTCAGCCTCGACGGCGAGGTCATCGGAATCCCGACGCTCGCGGCCGTCAACCGCGGCGCCGGCGGCGCGGCGCCCGGAATCGGGTTCGCCATCCCGGCCAGTACGGCGGTGCGCGTGGCCGGGGAGCTGGCCGCCACGGGCGGAGCCGGTTCACGGGCTGTGCCGGCGGGCTGTCACCGCTAGACTACTGGTTAGCAGCCGGATGCCGGCAACGCGCTGAACGCGGACGGAGATGCATGGTCTGCGCGACGTGGAACCCCCGATGAGCGTCGCGGCTCTTGTCGGCCGGGACAGGGAATGCGTTACCCTGGACCGGCTGCTTGACGAGGTCCGGGGCGGGGCGAGCCGCGCGCTCGTGGTCCGTGGCGATCCCGGAATCGGCAAGTCCTCGTTGCTCGATAACGCGGCCGCCACGGCCGCCGGGTTCCTGGTGATCCGGGCGGTCGGCGTGGAGTCCGAGATGGAGTTCGCGTTCGCGGCGCTACAGCAGGCGTGCGGGCCGCTGCTGAAGCACCTCGACCAGCTGCCCGCCCCGCAGGCCGACGCGCTGCGGGTGGCGTTCGGGCTCGCAGCTGGCGCCGGGCCGCCGGACAGGTACCTGGTCGGGCTCGGCGTGCTCGGCCTCGCGGCGGAGGAGGCGGCCGCTCAGCCGCTGCTGTGGATCGTCGACGACGCGCAGTGGATCGACCAGACGTCGCTGCAGGCGCTCGCCGTGATGGCGCGACGGCTCTACGGCGAGTCGGTCGGGATGATCTTCGCCGCCCGCGCCGAGGGCGCCCGCGGCGAGCTGGCCGGCCTCGCCGAGCTGACGCTCCACGCGCTGGCCGAGCCGGACGCGCGGGCGCTGCTCGCCGCGGTCGTCCACGACCGGCTGGAGGACCGGGTGCGGGACCGCATCGTCGCGGAGGCGGCGGGCAACCCGCTGGCCCTGGTCGAGTTCGCCCGGGAGATCACCGAGGCCGGCGAGCTGGCGGGCGGCTTCGGCGTCTCCCCGTGGGTCGCTCGCCCGCTGGCCGACCGGGTGGCCGAACGGTACCTGGCCCGGGTGACCGGGCTCCCGCCGGCAACCAGGCGGCTGCTGCTCGTCGCGGCGGCCGAGCCGCTCGGCGATCCCATGCTGCTCCAGCTGGCCGGCCGACGGCTCGGCCTGCGCATCGCTGACCTCGCCCCGGCGGAGGAGGAAGGCCTGGTGCGGCTCGGCTTGCACGTGGCCTTCCGGCACCCGCTTGTGCGGTCGGCCATTTACCGGTCCGCCGCGGCCGCGGACCGGCAGGCCGTGCACGCGGCGCTGGCCGAGGTCACCGATCAGGACCACGATCAGGACCGGCGCGCTTGGCACCGGGCGCAGGCCACGTTCGGCCCGGACGAGGCGGCGGCCGCCGACCTGGAGCGCTCGGCCTTGCGCGCACTTGACCGCGGCGGGCCCGCGGCCGCGGCGGCCTTCCTCGACCGGGCCGCGGCGCTCAGCCCGGACCCCGCCGAACGGGCCCGGCGGAACCTCGCCGCCGCACAGCAGAAGTATGACGCGGGTGCCAGGCGGGAGTCCGTCGAGTTGCTCGCGGCCGCACAGGCCGGGCCGCTCAGCGAGCTGCAGCGAGCCCGGGCCGACCAGCTGGCCGCGCGGATCGCCACCGGTGACCCGGGCGGGGGCGACGGGCCGCGGCTGCTGCTCAGCGCGGCCGACCGGCTGGCGCCAAGAGATGCCGGACTTGCCCGGCGAGCCTACCTCGACGCGTTCATGGCCGCGATGCTCACCGGCGGCGGTCGCGGTACTAGCTGGCAGGAAATCGGCCGCGCGGCGGGCGCGGTGCCGCCGCCACCGGGTGCCCCCAGCGCCGAGGACCTCTTCCTCGACGGCCTGGTCACCCAGGCCGTCGACGGCTACCAGGCCGGCCTGCCGTCACTGCGCGACGGCCTGCGGATGCTGACCGGCGAGCGCCACGGCATGCCGGCCCCGGGAGCGGTGGGCACCTTGTGGCTGGCCTGCCGGGTCGCCATGAACTTGTGGGACGACGAGTCGTTCGTCGTGCTCGCCGCCCGGATGGTCGTCGCGGCCCGCGGGGCCGGCACGGTCGCCGACCTGGCGAGCGGGCTCTCGATGGCCGCGACAGCCAGAATCCTGACCGGTGAGCTCAAGGCGGCCGCCGAGTGCCTCGAACAGGTCGACGTGGTTCTCGCCGTGATGCGGACCAACCGCTCGGTTCATCCACGGCCGGCGCTGGCCGCGTGGCGGGGCCAGGCCGACCTGCACGCCGCCGAGGTCGCGGCGGACCAGGCCGACGGCGACCGGTCGGCCGCGCTCGGCATCTCCGGATACACGACCGCGCTGCTGTGCAACGGCCTGGGCCGCTATCCGGAGGCCACGGTCGCCGCGAGCGGCGCGATCGAGCGCATGGACCAGCTCGGGTACGCGCTATGGGCGCTCCCCGAGCTCGCGGAGGGAGCCGCGCGGAGCGGCAACCCCGGGCTGGCGGCCCATGCGGTGGCGCTGCTCGAGCGGACCACCGTGCCAAGCGCGTCGGACTGGGCACTTGGCGTCCTGGCCCGCTCACGGGCGCTCACTCAGGACGGTGAACGGGCCGAGGAGCTTTACGCCGAGGCTGTCACGAGACTCGGCCGGACCCGTGTCGCGCCGCACCTGGCGCGCGCCCGCCTGCTGTACGGCGAATGGCTGCGCCGGGAGAAGCGCCGCACCGACGCGCGGGCGCAGCTGCGCACCGCGCACGAGATGTTCACCGCGATGGCAGCGGACGGTTTCGCCCGGCGCGCCGAGCGCGAACTCGCCGCGACCGGGGAGCGGATCCGCAGGCGGGACATCCGCCCGGTCGTGGAGCTAACCCCGCAGGAGGCGCAGATCGCGCGGCTGACCGCGGAGGGCCGGTCCAACCCGGAGATCGCCGCGGAGCTGTTCATCAGCCCGCGCACGGTCGAGTACCACCTGCACAAGATCTTCACCAAGCTGGATGTCACCAGCCGAGGCCAGCTTGCCCGCGCTCTCGCCGCCGGGTGACCTCGCCGCGCCCGGCGGGACCACCTCCGGTGCGGGCACCTTCCGGGACCGGCTGCTCGTGCCGACGGTGGGCCTGTGCCTGCTGGTGGGGACCGCCGCCTACCTGATGGTGTTCACCATGCTCGGCCAGATCGGGGGCTCGCTGCACGCGAGCGGGTCGCTGATCGGCTGGATCGTCATCGCGACGATCATTACCGGCACCGTGTCCGCCGCACTGTTTCCCGCGCTCGGGGCGGTCATCGGCCAGCGGCGGCTGATGACGGCCGCGATGGCCTGCCTGGCCCTCGGATCGCTCATCAGCGCGGCCGCGCCCGATGCCGCGACGCTGCTCGCCGGCCGGGTCATCGCGGCGCCGGGGTTCGCCGCCACCGCGCTGAGCATCGCGATCGTGCGCGAGCACCGGTCCGGCCGGGAGCTGCCCAGGGCCATCGCCGGCCTCGCCGCCTTCGAAGGCGCCGCCGCGGGCGTGGGGTTCGCCCTCGGCGGCGCGGTCGAGCAGGCGGCGCGGGGTGACTGGCGAGCGGTGTTCCTGGCGATGGCGGCCGTCTGCGCGGTTACCGGAGCCCTGAGCGCCGCGACCATCCCCGGTGGCACAGTCTCCGGCAGTACTGGCGAGCCCCGGCGCACGGATGTCCGCGGCGCCCTGCTGCTGGCCGCCGGGCTGGTGGCGGCGCTGCTGCCGATCACCGAGGGCTCGGCGTGGGGATGGGGCTCGTCGCGGGTCACCGGGCTGCTCGCCGGTGCCGTGCTGCTGCTGGCCGCGTGGGCGGTGACCGAGCTGCGGCTGCCCGATCCGCTGGTCAGGCTCGGCGTCCTGGCCCGGCCGGGGGTGGCCGGCGGCATCCTGCTGTTTCTTGTCACCGAGGCCACCGTCAGCGTCATCAACCTCACGGTTCCGTCGTTCCTCGAGGCTCCGGCGGCGGCCGGCTACGGGGCGGCGGCCTCGGTGCTCGACACCGGGCTGGCCATGCTGCCGTTCGCGCTGACGATCGCGGTCGCGGGTTTCCTGGCCGGCCGGCTGGCCGGGCAAATATCCGGGCGCCTGATCGCGGTGGCCGGCCTGGCCTGCGAGGCCGTCGCGCTCGGGCTGCTGGCCGGGTTCGGGCATTCGGCCGGGCAGGTGGTGCTCCTCGTCGCGCTCTTCGGCGCCGGGCACGGGGCGACGATCGCCGCCATGTTCGTCCTCCTCACCCGCGCGGTCCCGGCCGCCGCGGCCGGCCCGGCGACCGGCCTCGCCAGCGCGGGTTCCGGCATCAGCGGAGCGGTGCTGAGCGCGGTGACGACCGCGCTGCTCACCAGCAGGCTGGTGCACGCCGGCAAGGGTGACGCTGCCGGCGGCCGCGGGGTATTCCCGTGCCTGGCTCTGCGGTGCCGCCATCGCCGCCGCGGCGGCCATGGCGGTGGCCGTCATGGCGTACGCGGCGCGGGTCCGGTCCCGGACGCCGGATGTTCCGGTCCTGCAGGCACCGTTAGGCGCCGCGGGCCCCGTAATATTCGCTCGTGGACCCCAATTACACCCTGGATGCTGGCGGTTCCCCCCGCATCGACACCAGCGTGGCGCACAGCGCGCGCGTGCACGACTACTGGCTTGGCGGCAAGGACAATTTCGCCGCCGACCGCGCGGCCGGCGACGCCGTGCTCGCCGCCTACCCGGGGATCGTCGCGTCGGTGCGGGCCAACCGCGCGTTCCTGGCCCGCGCCGTGCGGTTCCTGGCCGGCGAGGCGGGGATCACCCAGTTCCTGGACATCGGCACCGGCATCCCCGCGGCGAACAACACCCACGAGGTGGCGCAGGCCGTGACGCCCACCGCCCGCGTCGTGTACGTGGACTACGACCCGGTCGTGCTGCAGCACGCCCGGGTGCTGCTCACCAGCGCCGTTCCGGGCACGATCGACTACATCGACGCCGACCTGCGGGACCCGGAGAAGATCCTGCGCGAAGCGGCGCGGACGCTCGACTTCGACCGTCCGGTAGCGATCATGCTGATCGCGGTCATGCACCTGATCGTGGACGCGGACGACCCGTACGGCATCATCGGACGGCTTAAGGACGCGATGGCCCCTGGCAGCTACCTCGCGCTGTCTCAGGTTGCCTCAGACGTCGAGTCGGCGCAGGTGGCCGAGGGCCGGCGGCGGTACAACAGCCTCGCACGCGAGACACAGCAGCACCGCGCCCAGGCCGAAGTGACCCGGTTCTTCGACGGCCTCGAGCTCATCGAGCCGGGCGTGGTCCTCGTTCCGGACTGGCGCCCCGCCTCCGAGCTCGAGGCCAAAGCCAAGTCGACGATGTGGGGCGGCGTGGCCCGCCGCCCGTGAGCCACCCGCCCGTGAGCGATCCCGCGCCCGCGTGGGTGGTGGCGGGGCCGCCGGGAGCGGGCAAGAGCACCGTCGCCCGCCTGCTGCTCGCGCTGCTTGACCCGGTGCCGGCGCTGCTCGACAAGGACACGATGTACTCCTCGTTCGTCACGGCGGCGCTCCGGTCGGCCGTCCGCCCGCCGGGCGAGCGTGAGGGCCCGTGGTACGACGAGCACATCAAGATCCACGAATACGCGGGGATGACGGCGACCGCCCGCGAGATCAGGTCGCATGGCTGCCCGGTCCTGCTGTCCGGGCCGTTCACCCAGCAGATCCACGACGCCGGCCGCTGGGCGGAGTGGGTCGACGGGCTCGGCGGCGGTCGCGTGCTGCTTGTCTGGGTGCGGTCGGACGAGGCCACCCTGCGGCACCGGCTGTCCGCCAGGGGCTCCGGGCGGGACACGGGGAAGCTCGCGGACTTCGGCGCGTTCACCAGCCGCATGCGTCTCGACGAAAGGCCCGCCGTTCCGCACGCAGCCATCGACAACCGGCTGACGGCCGTCGAGCCGCTCGCCGAGCAGGTCGCCCGTCTGACCGGGACCGACTGGCCCCGCTGACCGGCCGACCGGCCGACCGCCCGACCGGCACTAGCTCAACCTCGAGACCCCGGGCGGCGGGCCGGCCTGATCGTGGGTCAGATGAGGGCGCGCCGCCCCGGAACCGACAAAACGGACAGGGCAAACAGGACATTTCCCCATCTTTTAGTCGCCCCGATGAGGATCGTGGGTCATCCGCGGCGCTATTCGCCAATTTTGACCCACGATCGCGAATTCTAGAGGCAATAATAGGAGATATGTTCTGATTTGTCGGGCGGCATCTTGAGATACAGGAGGTCTTCGCCCTATATGACCCACAACGATGGCCTGCAAGCAGCAGCGGTGACCGCCCCCGGAGAGTCCGACCCTCGGTGCGCCGGCCGCCGGCCGCCGGGCTCCAGCACGAGCTGAAGGGCGGCCGCCGCCTACGACTGGATGGTCGCGCCGCCGGTGGCGACGCCCGCGGCCTCGCCGAGGAAGACCGCGCAGCGGGTGAACGCCCGCGCGATATCGCGGCCGGCCAGCCGTGCCTGGTAGGCGCGGTAGCGGTTCAGTTCCCACTCCTTGGCCCGCGGCGCGAGGACGCCGAGTCCCGGCTCGGGCAGGGAGCGCCACGTCCACCCGGTCGTGGTGTCGCGGTCCGGGCTGATGAACTCGGCGGGCTCGACGGACTGGCCCAGCTGGTTGCGTACGTAGCGCAACCCGGCCAGCGTCTCCTCGATCTTCCGCCGCCGCGCCGGCTCGCTGGCCAGCGTGTTCTCGTAGGCACGCGGGTGGTAGCGGACGAGGGTGGCGTCGACGAGCGTGACCCACCAGACCGTCTCGCCGAGCGCGGCCGACACGTGGCCGCGGTCCCAGGGCCCACCGCGGGAGAACCGCCCGGCCGCCTCGGTCATCGCCACGACCGACCAGTCGATCGCCACCGCGGGGGCTGCCGCCACGCCCGCGTGCTCGCGGTTCCACGCCATCCGGCAGCGAGCGGAGCAGAACCGGGCGTGCTCCCGCTTCGGGGTGAACGGGGCCCCGCACTGCGCGCACTCCCTGACTTCGGCCACGGCTCGATGGTACGCCCGGCTTGTCGCAGAACTACGTAACCTGTGTGACGCAGGTGGTTTTCAGACACCCGGCCGGACGCTGTGGTGACCGGCTGCACATGAGATGAACGTATTACGGGACCTGCCGCCGGGGGAGATTATCACTGCCGGAACATCGCATTCGGGGCGGATATCCGGCGCGCGAGTGCATTCCGCAATGCGCGCAATTCCCGCGAAATGGCACGACGGCCACGCAAGGACCCGATCCCGTCCCGGAGACGGGTTCGGTCACCCTGATATAAAAGGCCGCAAGGGGGTGAGGCGGCTTGGCAGGCGAGTCCGGCCTCACCGCCGGCGAGGTCCAGGACCGGGTGCGCACCGGGCAGGTCAACGCCCAGCCGCCGGCGGCCGGCCGCAGCGTGACCCAGATCCTGCGCGCGAACGTGCTCACCCGGTTCAACGCGATCCTCGGCGTGCTGTTCGTGCTCGTGGTGATCGTCGGCCCGCCGCAGGACGCGGTGTTCGGCGTGGTACTCGCGGTGAACACGGGGATCGGCATCAGCCAGGAGCTGAGAGCCAAGCGGGCGCTCGACAGGCTCGCGATCCTCACCGCCAGCAAGGCCAGGGTGCGCCGGAGCGGCGCGGTGGCCGAGATCGCGCCGGGCGAGGTGGTTCAAGACGACCTGCTCGACCTGCGCCGCGGTGACCAGGTGCCCGCCGACGCGGTGGTCGTGGCGGCCGAGGGCCTCGAACTCGACGAGGCCCTGCTCACCGGTGAGGCCGACCCGGTGCGAAAGAGCCCGGACGACACCGTCATGTCGGGCAGCTTCGTGGTGGCCGGCGCCGGCCTGGCCAGGGTCGCCGCCGTCGGGGAAAAGTCCTACGCCATCCGGCTGCAAGCCCACGCGCGGGAGTTCACCGCGATCCGTTCCGAGCTGCAGCAGGGCACCAACCAGATACTGCGGCTGGTGACCTGGGTCATGGTGCCCGCCGCGATCTTGCTGATCACCAGCGAGTTCTTCCGCAGTCACCGGCCGCTCGAAGACGCCATCAGGGGCTCGGCCGCTGGGGTGTCCGCCATGGTGCCGGAGGGTCTGGTCCTGCTCACCTCGATCGCGTTCGCGGCGGGCGCGCTGCGGCTGGCCCGCCGGAAGGTCCTGGTGGCCGAGCTCCCCGCCATCGAGGGCCTGGCCCGGGTCGACGTGCTGTGCATCGACAAGACAGGCACGCTGACCAGGCCGGGGATGCGGCTGATCGGGACCGACACGCTCGACGGGCAGCACCCGGAGACCGTCCGGCAGGCCATCGCCGCCTTGGTGTCCGCCGACGAGGACCAGAACGCGACCGTCAAGGCCATCGCGGCCGGCTACCCCCGCGATCCGGGGTGGACGGTCACCCGCAAGATCCCGTTCTCCTCCGCGCGCAAGTGGAGCGGCGTCGAGTTCGCCGGCCACGGCAGCTGGCTGCTTGGCGCGCCGAGCGTCGTCGGCGGCCGCCTGCCCGACGATGTCCGGGAATCGGTCGCGCGGCACGAGGAGGCCGGCCGGCGCGTCCTGCTCCTCGCTGCCGCCGACGCCCCGCTCGCCGACGACGACCGCCGGCGGCCGGAAGCGACGCCCGCCGCCCTGCTTATCCTCGCGGAGGAACTGCGCGACGAGACCGCCGCCGCCGTCAGGTACCTGCGGGGACAGGGCGTTCGCATCAAGGTGCTGTCCGGCGATGCCCCCCGCGCGGTGGCGGCCATCGCGCACCGGGCCGGCATCGGCGAGCAGGACGCGAGCCCGCCGCAGGACGCCTCCGCGCTCAGCGACGACGAGATCGGCGAGGTGATCGCGTCGGCGGACATCTTCGGCCGCGTCCGCCCGGCGCAGAAGCTGCGCGCGGTGCAGGCACTGCAGCGGCAGGGCCACGTGGTGGCGATGGTCGGCGACGGCGTCAACGACGTCCAGGCGCTCAAGCAGGCCGATCTCGGCATCGCCATGGGCTCGGGCAGCGACGCCAGCCGCTCGGTCGCCCGCGTCGTCTTGCTCGACGGCACCTTCGCCGCCATCCCGCAGCTCCTGCGCGAGGCCCGCCGGGTGATCGCCAACATCGAGCGGGTGGCTGGCCTGTTCGTCACCAAGACCGTCTACGCGGCGATCATCGCCGTCGCGGTCGGCGTGGCCGGCGTGGCGTACCCGTTCTTCCCGCGCCACCTGACCGTGGTCGCGGCGCTGACGATCGGCGTGCCCGGCTTCTTCCTCGCGCTGGCCGCCGGCTCGCCGCGCGCCCGGCCGGGCTTCACCAGGAGAACCCTGGCCTTCGCCATTCCCGCGGGAATCGCCGCCGGGGCAGCGGCGCTGGCCAGCTACGCCGTGGCCCGGCATACCGCCGGGGTCAGCGACGAAGCGGCCAGGACGGCCACGATGCTGGCCCTGCTCGCGGTCGGCCTGTGGGTGCTCGCCATCGCCGGCGGCCCGCCGCTGCTGCGGCTCGCCCTGGTCACGGCGATGGCCGTGTGCGTGGTACCGCTGCTCGCGATCCCGCTGTCCCGCCGCGTTTTCGGTATACAGCTACCGCCCGCGAATGTCCTGCTCTACACCGCTGCCATCGCGGCGGCCGCCATTATCGGACTGACGATTTACCGCGGTTCGTTCGGCAGAAAAGATCTTTGAATAATCCCGAACGAACCGCGGTTTCACGCCTCAGTCACGGACCTGCGTGATCGAGACGGAGCCGGAGTAGCCGTTGCCGACTCTGGTCCGCTTCTGGCAAAGAAAATCGGGAAGGAAAATAGGGGAACAACGGTTCGTTCCGAATAATGCTTTTGATTTTCTTCCAGCTGGGAGGTGTTCGTGCTCGCTGTGCTCCCGAGGGCGTCGCGGGCGCTTGACAGTCCCGCCGCCTGGCATGCGGCGGACATGCTGGACGCGGTGCTCGCCGACGCGGAAGGGGTGGCCGCGCGCGCGGTGATCCGGCTCGGGCTTGACGCGGGCGCACTGGTCGCCGCGGCCGGCATGGACGGCGCTGCCCTTAGCCGGGACTGGTGGCTGGATGCCGCCGAGCGGGAGGCGCGCAGGCGAGAGCAGGAGTATGTCGGGACCGAGCACCTGCTGCTGGCCCTGCTCCGGCTCGAACCGGTGGCCGCGGCGCTGGCCGGGGCCGGGTCGTCGGCACAGGCGGTGCGCGGGCAGGTGTGGCGGATTCTCTACGATGCCTCGCCCG
>Ga0210395_10001143_pt1 | contig 20631 bp, 16 predicted proteins | sample IncBWH4OmetaG_FD_150861 | JGI IMG/M metagenome (GOLD analysis project Ga0210395, IMG submission 150861) | Forest soil microbial communities from Barre Woods Harvard Forest LTER site, Petersham, Massachusetts, United States - Inc-BW-H-4-O ...
GCCCTGACGGGTTAAGCTCCGTCAGGCGGGGTTCGGAGGCACCTGGCAACAGAAGCCTCCACTTTCCAGCCATCAGGAGTCAGACATCAGGGATCAGGACAGAATCAGTCTGGACCGGTATGATTCATGCCTTATCTCTTGTGTGTTCCTGATTCCTGACCCCTGATACCCCGATGCCTGTCGACTACATCCGCTACGATATTCTCGCCCAAGCGGCCTTGCGCGGGGTCGTGCGCACGGTATTGGCGGACGCCGCCAAGAAGGGCCTGCCGGGCGAGCATCATTTCAAGATCACGTTTGCCACCGCGGCGCCCGGCGTGCGGCTGTCGGAGAGGATGCGCGGGCAATATCCGGACGCGATGACGATCGTGTTGCAGCACCAGTTCTGGGATTTGACGGTCGACGACGACGGCTTCGAGGTCGGCTTGTCGTTTGGCGGCGTTCCGGAGCGGCTCGCGGTGCCGTTCGACGCGGTGACGGCGTTCTTCGATCCGGCGGTGCAATTCGGCTTCCAGTTCGAGACGCTCGACAAACAGGCGGCCGAGGAGTCGGGCGCCGCGGCCAAGACACCCACTCCCGCGCCACCCCCAGCGGCGATCGAAAAGACCGATGCGGCCCTGGCCGCTCCCGCCCATGCTGCGCAGGCTGAGCCGGCGCGCGATGAAAAGAGCGGCGGCGGTGAAGTCGTGCGGCTGGATCGATTCCGGAAGAAGTAAGAACGCGGCACCACAGGCGGTCGCCGCTGGGTCGCCAGCCCGGCAATCACGAATTTGTGTGCGGCGGGCGACAGTATCAGATTACCCATGCGGCCAATGAATTACGTCAATATCCGGAGCATGACGCCGCCCTATTGGCAAAATACTCCTAAGTAGATCGTCCGGTACCTCACTCACTTGCATCACCGCAGAAATATGCGGCCACTGCGAATATTCATTCAGTATGAGGCGAGCCATAGCGGCCGAAAAGCTTGGATCGAAATGAGATTTCGCTACTGGACAAAAGAAATAGGCTTTGGTCACGACCGGAACCCCCGCACTAAGGCTTCGTAGACTCTCGGCTGTCGTGATCCAGTGCCAGGGTACCGGCGTATAAGCTTGCAGACGAAGCGGGCCAGGATGGCCCCAGCCGCGTTATCCGGATACCGCCGAGCTACCTTATGGGCGACGTTGTCAATCTCCGAACCGCGCGAAAGCGGGCCAAGCGGCGTGAAGCCGAGCAAAAGGCCGCGACGAACCGCTTGGCCCACGGCCGAACCAAGGCGGATCGAACCGAGACACGGTCACGCAACGACAAAGCCCAGCGAAGCCTCGACCTACACCGGGTCGAAACGGGAGAAGGGCAATGAAATCGCCAGTCATCAAGCGCTCGATCGTTATCGCCGGTCATAAGACCAGCGTCAGCCTTGAAGACGCCTTCTGGCGGGGGCTCAAAGAGATCGCCATCGGCCGCGACAAGACGCTGTCAGACCTCGTCGCCGAGATCGATACCGGACGCCCACACGGCAATCTGTCGTCGGCCATCCGGCTGTTCGTGCTCGACCATTACCGAGCGCAAACCAACGGTCATGCCGCCGAGGGCAGCGGCCAAACGCCGCTGATGGTCATACCCGCAGCAGCGACATCAGTTCTGCGGCCGGAATAAAAGATCAAGCGGCGGTCCCGCTGTTTGTGGGGCCGCGGGCTGGGTCGGTTGCGGCGCGGGGCGCGGCTTGTTTGCGGTTGTCGACCCGGTGACGGCGGCAGCCGGCGCTTCGGTCTGCAACAGATCCAATCCTCGCATTCCGGCGGGCGACGCGCTCGCCAGCCCAGCGAATTCGACGATGCCGCCCGCAGGAACTTTGCGGACAACCGGAAAGTCCGGACGAATTGCGCGGCCGATGACGTCCTGCCGTCCATTGGCTTCGATCGATTCCAGACGCCGGGTTTGCAGTTCGGCGGCGCGCAAGCTCAGCCAACCGGTCAGCGCCGAAACATCGAGCGTGCGTGCCGGCGCCGCGAGCGGGCCTTTGAGCGCGACGACGAACTCCGGCCGAACGGGGATCAAGGCGTGGGGAGGCGGCGGCGCCGTGAGCGTCATGCGCGCATCCACGCCACCGGTATTGAGATCGAGCGCACCGGAAATCGACAGCGCCGCGCCGTCTTGCGCCGGCGACGTCACATTGGCGACGCCGACCTTGCCGTCGGTGATGGTCACGGCGGCATCGCCTTGCGGCGCAGCCAGGTGGCCGCCAGCGAGCGCCGCATTCACGGCGGATTGAATTTTCGCAAGCTCGATTGTCGTGCCCTGATCGGCCGCGCGCATGGCGGCGACGAATGCCGCTGGGTCGAGCCCCGCGATATGGGCATCGGCCAGCGCGATTGCGCCGCTGCCGTGCGCGGCGCGCACAAGCGCGGCTGGGCTCGAGCCGAAGCTGTCGAAGCCGGCCTTGAGCGTTAGCCGCGCGTCGACGATTTTCTTGTCTGTCTGCAGGACAGTCGCTGCGTCGGCATCGGCGAGCGCGATATGGCCTTGGCTGACCAAGCCATCCGCGTTGCGGCGGAACGCCACTTCGCCGGTGACGCGGCCACCGGCAAGACCGCCGTCGATATTTTGCAACGCGATTTCGCCGGGGCGAAACTGCGCCACGCCTTTGAGATTGCTGGCGACCAGCGCCGGCGTGAACGCCGCATGATCGAGCGTGAAAGTCACGGCGCCGTTCATCGCGACGAACGCGCCACCGCCGAGCGGCTGACTCGACCACGGCGCGGCGGCGTTTTGCGCTTGACGCGGCAGCCCTAACAACGCACTCGCGAGCCAAGCGCCATCGACGGTGTCGGCGCCGACGTCACCGTCGATGGCGATCGGGCTTGCCAGATTGACGCCAAGATGCCCGCGCGCCGACGCCCTGCCGGCAGCGATGGCGACTTGCGTGAACGACAATGCGCTGCCGGCAATAGCAACTGCGGCGCGCGCGGAGACCGGCACCGGCACTGCAATGCCCGGCTGGCGGGTCATCGCTTGTTGCAGCGGCCCAAGGTCGGCGGCAGTCGCCAAGATTTGGAACGTGCCCGTGGGCGTTTCCTTGCCGTTCAATCGCGCCGCACCGCGCACCGCGGCGGTGAACCCGCTGGCCGACGCCTCGCCGTCGACGCGAAGCTCGCCGTTGAGCGGTCCGGCAGCCGACAACGTCACGCGGCCGGGCAGTTGATCGACGGCGACGACGCGGTTGAGGCCGAACAGTGCCGCCAGCGCGGTAGCGTCATCGGCGTCGAGCCGGCTGTCGATGCGCACATTCGCTTCACCGGGCTTGGCCGGGTCGCCGGTCGCAGCGCCGTCAAGCGCAACGCGCATCAAGCCCAACTGGCCATTGAGATCGAGCTTGGCGGTGCTGCCGCCGGCCGTCGCCGCCCGCTCCACGGTCAACGTGCCGTGCAGTTTTGCCGGCGCCAGACGATCGGCGGCACGGCGCAGGACATCGGCCGCTTGCGGCGCGAACTGCCCCAGCACACGCGACAGATCGGCAAGCGTGCCGGCATTGAGATCGACCGTGACGCGGCCGCGCGGCTGCGACGATAACTCGTCGATGCGTCCTGAAATGTCGAGCGCGGCGCCGCCCAGTTCGCCGACCGACAGATGCTCGATCTGCAACGCGCCGGAATCGAACTTGACTTGCGCCTTGACCGCCCGCGCGTCGATGCCGGCGAGGGTCGCCTTGCCGATGTCGAGCGCCAGCGAGCCCTGGCGCGGCGGCGCAAAACCGTTCTCGTCCGCGGCCGTCTTGGCGAACGCCGCCAACGCATCGAGATCGAGCTTGGTAGCGTGAAGATCGGCCTCGACAATGGCCGGGCGGTCGGATGCCGGCCAAGTATAGGCGAAGCGTCCCTGGACGTTGTCCTGATCCAGCGTGGCATCGAGCCCAGCGACCGCCAGACGATCGCCGGCGATGGTGACGTCGCCGCGCGCGCGCAATGTCCGCACGCCTGCCGAAGATGCGTCACCACGTCCGCTGAGCCAGGCGAGCAGCGTATCGGCATCGGCGGAGTCCAAGGTGCCAGGGCCGGTGAATGCGAGACCGCGGCCGGACTGCTCGACGTGCCCGCTCAAGCTCACTTGGGTCAGCCCCGGCGCGCGCAATTCGACGCCGTCCAGGCTCCATCCCGTCGCGTCAAAACGCGCGACGCCGTGTAACGACTGGACATTAGTGCCGCCGACCGTCAGGCCGGCAATGCCGACGGCAAGCTTGCCCGGCAGCGGCGGTTTGATCGAGGCCACGAACGCATCGACGAAACTCTTGGCCACCAGGAGCGGCGGCCGATGCGTCAGGTCGGGCGCCGCAAGCGCGCGATCGACATCGACTTCGAGCGCCGCAATCTCGCCGTCGAAATGCGGCTGCGCGCCGAATGTCAGATCGGCTTTGCCGGTGAACACCACCGCGCGTTCGTCTGGCCCGTATTGGAACGTGATGTCGTGCAGCGACGCCGCGGCCGGCGTTGCCCGGATGGTGCCTGCAGCATGCCATGGATCGTTCATCACCCGCTGGCCGCTCGACAGCGCGGCGCCGACCGGCCGCGCCAGCGCAATGGTGCCGTCGAATTGCGGCACGCCGCGATCGAGGGTGAGCGTGCCGTCGACGTCGGTGGTCAACGGATGATTGGACGGATTGACGCCGAGCCTGATCTTGAACCCGGTGTCGGCTTCGCCGCGGCCGCCGGAAATTCGGTAGCTGTAAGGTTCGTCGCCGGCGACAAACGTTCCTTCGCCCCTGAACGGTCCGAGCAGCGAACGGATGTCACCGTCGAACGAGAGTTTCCGCAGTGTCAGGCGCGATCCAGAGGCGGCATCGGCGAGAACGATGCTGCCGTCTTCGATACGCAGCCGGGAGACGGACAGATCCTCCGCACGCCAAGCGCGCGTGGGAACCGGCCAGTCGATGGCGCCGGAACGGTCGAGCGCGAGATCGATCTGCGGCGCCACCAGGCGCGCCTCGGTGGCTTGCACTTCGCCGCGGATGAGCGGACCGAGCCGCACCTCGAGATCGATAGCGCCGGCGCGCAATCGCGGCTCCCGGCCCGCTTCGCCGATCTCGACATTGCGCAACTTGATGCGCGGGGTCGGCAGGATGCGGGCGTCGATCGTGCCGGTCACGCGCACGCTCAACCCGGTGAGGCGGCTGGCCTCGTTCTCGAACGTCGCGCGGAAATGATTCCAATCGACGACGAGCGGCGCCACCAGCGCCGCAACCAGCGCCAGAATGATCGCGATCGCCAATCCGAGCAGCGTCGTCTGCACGGCGCCTCCGAGCTATCCTTAAAATTCGCCGGTTGCGAATCCTGCGCCTTTGCCCAAACCTAAATGAGGCCGGCAGCGATTGCACGCTTCACGGCCGGCGTTTGGGCCGCATTCGGGGCGATAGTATGTCGCCCGCGCCTCGCGATCAAAGATTAACGATCTTGCCGGGATTCATGATGTCGAGCGGATCGAGCGTGCGCTTGATCGCGCGCATCGCCGCCAGCGCCGGCTCGCCGTGCTCGGCCAACAGATATTTCATCTTGCCCTGGCCGACGCCGTGCTCGCCGGTGCAGGTGCCGTCCATGGCCAGCGCGCGCTCGACCAGCCGTTGCGACAGCGCTTGCGCGCGAGCCACCTCGTCGGCGTCGTCCATGTCGACAAGCAGCGTCAGATGGAAGTTGCCGTCGCCGACATGGCCGACGATCGGCGCCAATAGCCGACTTTCGGCGATGTCGCGCTGGGTCTCGACGACGCATTCGGCCAGCCGCGATATCGGTACGCAGACATCGGTCGCGACAATCTGCGCGCCCGGCCTGAGCGCCTTGCACGACAGCGCAGCGTTATGGCGAGCCTCCCACAGACGGGTACGATCCTCCTGGCGCGTCGCCCATTCGAACGGCCCGCCGCCGAATTCGCGCGCGATGTCGGCGAAGCGCTCCGACTGCTCGGCGACTCCCGCCTCCGTGCCGTGGAATTCCAAAAACAACATCGGCGTCTCGGGCAACGCGAGCTTGGAGTGAAGATTGACCGCACGTACCTGCAGCGCATCAAGCAATTCGATGCGCGCCACCGGAATGCCGGACTGGATGGTCAGGATGGTCGCCCGGCAGCAGGCCTCGACCGAGGGAAACGGGCACACGCCTCCGGATATTGCCTCCGGAATGCCGGCGAGCTTGAGCGTCAGCTCGGTGATGATGCCGAGCGTGCCCTCCGAGCCGACGATCAGCCGCGTGAGATCGTAACCGGAGCTGGATTTCTTGGCCCGGCTCGCCGTCGTCATCACCTCGCCATCGGCGAGCACGGCCTTCAACGACAGCACATTGTCCTTCATCGTGCCGTAGCGCACCGCATTGGTGCCCGAGGCGCGCGTCGCCGCCATGCCGCCGAGTGAAGCGTCGGCGCCGGGGTCGATCGGAAAGAAGACCCCCTGATCGCGGAGCTGCTCGTTGAGCGTCTTGCGCGTGATGCCGGGCTCGATGACGCAGTCGAGATCCTCGGCGTGAACCGCAAGCACGCGGTTCATGTCGCGGAAATCGAGCGAGATGCCGCCGCGCGGCGCATTGACCTGGCCTTCGAGCGAAGTACCGACGCCGAAAGCGATCACCGGCACGCGTGCCGCGGCGCAAAGGCGCACCACCTGCTGCACATCTTCGGTCGTTTGCGGGAACACGACGGCATCGGGCGGCTGGTTCGCAATCCAGGTCACCGTATTGCCGTGCTGCTCGCGCACCGCTTGCGAGGTGACGAGCCGGTTGCCGAATTGCGCGGCGAGCGCAGCGATGACGCCGTCGACCGCCTTGCGGTCGCGTTTTTGCTCGGTCTTTGCCTTGGCCAATGCCATCGCGTTTTCTACTCTTCCGGCTTGAAGCCCGATGCTTTAACAGCCGGCGCCCATTTCTCCGAGTCGTCCTTCTGAATGTCGGCGAAGGCGGCGGCGGACGTTCCAGTCGGCTGCAATCCGAACGCCAGGAACCGATGTTCCACGTCGGACGACCGCACGGCGTCGACGATCACCTTGTTGAGCCGCGCGATGACATCCGGCGGCGTCTTCGCCGGCGCGAACATGCCGTACCAGCCGGACGCGACCAGATCGTAGCCCGCTTCGCGCAGCGTCGGCACGTTGGGCAGGAACGGCGAGCGCCGCCGGTTCGAGGTCGCCAGGACACGGATGCGGCCGGCCTCGGCCATCTGCACCAGATCCGCCGTGGTCGTGATCTCGATCGGGATATGCCCGGCCACGAGATCGGTGAGGCCTGCGGCCGAGCCATGATACGGCACCGGACGCAGATCGATTTTGGCGGCGCGGCCGAACATGACGCCCAAAAAATGCGGCAGCGTGCCGGCGCCGGGAATGGCGTAGTTCGCATCCGCGGGATTGGCCTTCGCCCAATCGACCAGATCCTTGAGCGTCTTGGCGTCGGTTTGCGGCCCAACCGCGATGCCGAAATCGAACGTGCCCAGCTGGCTCAGCGGCGCGAAATCGGCGATCGGATCGTAGTCCAGATGCGTATAGAAGTGCTGATAGATCGCCACCGGCGCGATCGGCGTCAGCAGCAGAGTGCTGCCGTCGGGCGCTGCGTCTTTCACCAACTTAACGCCGATGCGGCCGTCGGCGCCGGTGCGGTTCTCGACGATCACCGGCCGGTTGAGCGCGCCACTCATTTTATTGGCGATCAGGCGCGCCACGGTATCGCCGGAACCGCCTGGCGCGAACGGGAAGATGATGCGGATCGGCTGCTCGCCGTTTTGCGCCGGCGACGGGGCGGCGAAAAACGATCCAGCCAGAACCGCAAGCACGAGAGGCAGCAACCGCCGGCCCGGCATGATGCTTCTCCTGGTTATCGCTTGTCCCGAAGATAGCCGCTCCACAGCTCGACAGGAATGTCGTTTTCGTCCCAAACGCCGATCAAAATGCCGCGGCGCGCTGCCTTGCCGCGCGCATTGTCGATCTGCTGCTCCGAGCGCGTGGTGCGCTGCGATACGCGAAGGCCCCATTGCGCCAACGCCCCCGAGAGCCGCTCGCATTCGTCGGCATATGCCGGATCGGTACCGAGGTCGTGGAACTCATCGGGATCGTCCAGGCGATCGAACAGCATCGGACGGAAGCCGATGGCATGGATGAGCTTCCAGCGCTTATCGGCGATCATGAACAAACGCGCGTCGCGCGGTTTTAGCCCAAGCTTGGCCGACGCCGGCATCATCCCATAATCGTATTCGCTGATGGTGAACTGCCGCCATGCAGTGGGCCGCTCGCCGCATAGCAGCGGCAGCAGCGAGCGGCCTTCGAGCCGGTGCGATTGCTGCACCGGATCGCCGCCGGCGATTTCCAGAAATGTCGGCGCCAGATCGATGGCTTCGACCAATTCATCGCATACGCTACCGCGCGCTTTGTCGGCGGCGGGCGACGGATCGTAGACGATCAGCGGCACCTTCACCGAGGCGTCGTGGAAGAAATCCTTGTCGCCGAGCCAATGGTCGCCGAGGTAATCGCCGTGATCGGCGGTGAAGACGACCATGGTGTTGTCGAACAGCCCATGCTCTTTCATGTAGCCGAACAGCACACCCATCTGATCGTCGATCTGTTTGATCAAGCCCATGTAGACGGGAATGACTTCGGCGCGCACCTCGTCGCGCGAAAACGTCTTGCTGACGTCGTGCTCCATGAAGGCGCGATAGACCGGATGCGGATCGCGGCGTTCGCTCTGCGAACGCACCGCCGGGATGACATCGTCCGGCCCATACATGGCGTTGTACGGCGCCGGCGCGATGTAGGGCCAATGCGGCTTGATGTAGGACAGATGCAGGCACCACGGCTCATCGCCGGCCTCGCGGATGAAATCGATGCCGCGCCGGGTCATATACGGCGTTTCGGAATCCTCCTCGCGCACCCGCGCGGGCTTGCGCGCATGGCGCATCGCCCAGCCCGAGGCCAGCGCATTGCCTTCGCCGTCGGCGGCGTTGGCCCAATCGTGCCACGGATTCTCGCCGTCATAGCCCTTGTCGTTGAGATAGCTGTTGTAGCGCGGCCGCCGCGGCGAATAGCGCATGCCGTCCGGGCCCATGCCGTGCAGGCCATCGTCGCGCTCGTAAGGTTCGAAGCCGCATTCGGCGACTCTCACGCCGATGATCGAATCCGGATCGATGCCGAGCCGCTGCATGCCCTCGACGTCGGCTTCCATGTGGGTCTTGCCGACCAGCGCAGTGCGCATGCCGAGCGGGCGCAGGTAATCGCCCATGGTCATCTCGCCGACCTTGAGCGGAAAACCGTTCCACGCCGCGCCGTGAGACTGCACATAGCGGCCGGTATAAGTGCTCATGCGCGAGGCGCCGCAGATCGGCGATTGCACATAGGCGCGGGTGAAGCGCACGCCGCGCGCCGCCAGCGCATCGATGTTCGGGGTTTCGAGCCGCGGATGGCCGTAGCAGGACAGATAGTCCCAGCGCAGCTGGTCGCACATGATGAAGAGGATGTTCTTGGCTTTTTTCGACACGAGGCGCGACGATCCCGGGATGCGCTGCAAGAGGCTGGCAAGCGCTCGACGTTAGCACATCGGTTTAGCCGGGATGAAATTGAGCCTTGCCAAACCGGCCTTGGTCGGCTGCATTGCCCGCGCTGATCGCCGGACAGGACCATGCTCGAACGGCCCGAAACCGCAATCCCCACGCCTTTCGTATCCTCGGTGATGCGGGTCGAGCCCGGCTGGATCGACTACAACGGCCATCTCAACATGGCCTATTACAATGTGCTGTTCGACCGCGCGGTCGACGAGGTCTACGAGCTGCTGGGCCTCGGCCTGGCCTACGTGGAAGTCAGCCGGCACTCGACCTTCACCGCCGAGGTGCATGTGCGCTATCTGCGCGAGCTGCATTCAGGCGATCCGGTGCGGGTGACATTCCAACTGCTCGGCCACGACGCCAAACGGCTGCATTATTTCGAAGAGCTGCATCACGCCGAGGAGAATTGGCTCTCGGCCACCTCCGAGAACATGGCGCTGCACATCGATATGGATGCCAGGAAGACGGCGGCCTTTCCAACGGACATCGCCGCACGCCTCGAGCGTATGAAAGCGGCGCACGCCACGTTGCCGATCCCGGATGGCGCCGGACGGCGCATCGCCATGCCGGGCGCACGGTGACAGGTCCAGCCATGGTGACGATCCGCGAGCACAAAATTCCAAGCGCCGACAGCAAGCCCTATATCGCGGTCGAGGGACCGGATCGCTGTCTTTGGTTCTGCGAAAGCGGCGCGGCAAAGATCGGCCGCCTCGATCCCGATCGCGGCACGTTCACCGAGTTCGCGCTGCTGGACAAAAATGCCACGCCGATCGGCATTACCACCGGCGGCGACGGCAATCTGTGGTTCGCCGAAAAGTCCGCCAACAAGATCGGCCGCGTCACGCCGCACGGCGAGATCACCGAATTCGCGCTGCCGACGCCGAACGCGGGGCCTGACGGCATCATGCTGGGTCCCGACGGCAACGTCTGGTTCTCCGAGAGCGAGGTCAGCCGCATCGGCCGCATCACGCCCGATGGGCGCATCACCGAATTTTCCGACGGCATCACGCCGGGCGCGAAGCCGCTGTCGATCTCGGTGCGCGATGGCGCGCTGTGGTTCAGCGAGGCCGCCGGCAACCGCATCGGCCGCATGACCATGGACGGCAAGGTCACGGAATTTCCAATCCCGAGCCACGACAGCCAGCCGCGCGCCACCGTCACCCATCCCGACGGCAGCATCTGGTTCGTCGAGACTTCGACCAACGCGCTCGGCCGCATCGATCGCTCAGGCCGCATCACCGAGCATCCGGTGCCGACGCCGAACGCGTCGCTGCGCGGCGTCACCGTCGGCGCCGACGGCGACCTCTGGTACACGGCGAACTTCGTCAACAAGATCGGCCGCATGGCGCCGGACGGCACAGTGCGCGGCGAATACGACATCCCGACACCGAACAGCGGCGCGCGCTGTATCGCGGCGCTCACCGACGGCCGGCTGTTCTTCACGCAATACGACGCCGGGTCGATCGGCGAAGTGATGGTCAAGTAGGGCGGATTAGCGCAGCGTGATCCGCCGAATGACGCCGGACGGCGGGTTACGCCGAAGCCTGCCATCGGGCCGGCCACTTCGGGCCGGACCCGTTGGGCTAACCCGCCCTACGCAAATAATTGGGAGAGAAATGACATGAAAAAAGCCGCGCTTGTCATCGCCTGCCTGGCCGTCTCGTGGCCGGCCGCCGCCATCGCGCAAAATTATCCGACCAAGCCGATCAAGATGATCGTGCCGATCTCGGTTGGCTCGATCACCGACGTCGCGGCGCGCTTGACGGCGCAGGAGCTGGAGCAGCGGCTCGGCCAATCGGTCATCGTCATCAACAAGCCGGGCGCCGCCATGGTGCTCGGCGGCAGCGAATGCGCCAAATCGGATCCCGACGGCTACACGCTGTGCGTGGTCAGCCCCGACACCATGTCGTTCAACCCGCTGACCATTCCGAACCTGCCGTATAATCCCGAGAAGGATTTCACGCCGGTCATCGACATGTATCACGTGGTCGAAGGCCTGATGACGCCGGCGGCGTCAGGCATCAACTCCATTAATGAACTGCAAGCCAAGGCGGTGGCGGAGCCGGGCAAGCTCAATTACGGCACGCTCGGCGAGCGCACCACCACCGATGCGTTCCGGCAATGGCTCGGCGAGCATTGGCAGACCAATTTCGTCGCCATCCCTTACAAGGGCGGCTCTGAAATCATCGCCGCGCTGCTCGGCAACACCATCGACGTCACAAAAATCGGCGTCGGCAACATGACCAGCCAGTTGAAGGAGGGCAAGATCAAGGTCTTGGCGCTGCGCGCGTCGCACCGCTCGCCGCAACTGCCAGACGTGCCGACCTTCGAGGAAGCCGGTTTTGGCGCGTTTCCCGGCGGGCCGATCTTCTGGGGCGCGGTGGTCCCAGCGGGCACGCCGGCGCCGATCGTCAAGCGCCTGCATGACGAGCTGTTGGCGATCTTCCGCGGCCAAAAATTCACCGACTTCGCCAACCAGAACTTCCTCGATCCGACCGCCGGCTCGACCGAGGATTTCGCCGCGTTCCTCAAGAAGGACCGCCAGGACGCCGCGGTGCTGGTCGACAAGTATATGAAGTGACGTCATTGCGGCACGCTACGGGCCATAATCAGACGCCGCGATTGCGGCCCGCGACCCCCTCCTTGATCCTCCCCCTTTCCGGGGGAGGAAAGTGCCTGCCGCTCGCTCTTCCTCCCCCTGCAAGGGGGAGGATAGGTGGGGGTCCGCTGACTCGCGGCGTCCACTGACGCAACTGGCCTCAAGCCTCGTAAAAGCCGCGTCCGGGTGCCATCTTACGCGCGTGAGAATCAGCGATAGCGGTCACCTTGGCTGACCCTTTGAAGCGCAATATCGAGCCGGCAGCACCGTCGGGGCCCGCCCCCGGCGGCATTGCGGCGCGTGCGCAGGCGGCCGCGGGCGCGCCGTATCTGGCCGGGCTCAATCCGGAACAGCGGCTTGCGGTCGAGACGCTCGACGGCCCGGTGCTGGTGCTGGCTGGCGCCGGCACCGGCAAGACCCGCGTGCTCACCGTGCGCATCGCCCATATCCTCGCCACCGGCCGCGCCCGGCCCGGCGAGATTTTGGCCGTTACCTTCACCAACAAGGCGGCGCGCGAGATGAAAACGCGCGTCGGCGACATCGTCGGCGGTGTCGTCGAAGGCATGCCGTGGCTCGGCACGTTCCATTCCATCGGTGTAAAGATCCTGCGCCGGCACGCCGAGATGGTCGGGCTGAAATCCGATTTCACCATTCTCGACGTCGACGACCAGATCCGGCTGCTCAAGCAATTGCTCGAAGCCGAGAACATCGACGAGAAGCGCTGGCCCGCGCGGGTCCTGGCCATGCTGATCGACGGCTGGAAAAACCGCGGCCTCACCCCCGAGCAGGTGCCGCCCGGCGAAGCCGCCGTGTTCGCCAACGGCAAAGGGCTCAAACTCTACAAGGCGTTTCAGGAGCGGCTGAAAATCCTCAACGCCGCCGACTTCGGCGATCTCCTGCTCGAAAGTATCCGGCTGTTCCGCGAGCAGCCCGAGGTGCTGCGGCAATATCAGGGCCGCTTCAAATTCATTCTGGTCGACGAATACCAGGACACCAACGTGGCGCAGTATCTGTGGCTGCGGCTGCTGGCGCAGCGGACCGTTCAGGCAGCGAACTCCACCTTCACCTCTCCCCAGCGGGGAGAGGTCGAGCGAAGCGAGGGTGAGGGGGCTCCGGTGGTGCAGAACGATATCGGCCGTACCCCCTCACCCCAACCCTCTCCCCCTCGGGGAGAGGGAGCGCGTGGTGGCGCGCCGGAAAGCATTAGCCCTCCCCTCGGCGCAAAGAACATCTGCTGCGTCGGCGACGACGACCAGTCGATCTACGGCTGGCGCGGCGCCGAGGTCGACAATATTTTGCGCTTCGAGCACGATTTTCCCGGCGCCAAAGTGATCCGGCTGGAGCGCAATTACCGCTCGACCGGCCATATCCTCGCCGCCGCCTCGCACATCATCGCCCACAACGAAGGCCGGCTCGGCAAGACGCTGCGCACCGACGACGAATTGGGCGAGAAGGTCACCGTCACCGGCTCATGGGATTCCGAGGAAGAAGCCCGCACCATCGGCGAGGAGATCGAGCAGCTGCAGCGCGGCGGCCATCGCCTCAACGAGGTCGCCATCCTGGTGCGCGCCTCGTTCCAGATGCGCGAATTCGAAGACCGCTTCGTCACGCTCGGACTTCCTTATCGCGTCATTGGCGGCCCGCGGTTCTACGAGCGCGCCGAAATCCGCGACGCGCTGGCCTATTTGCGGGTGGTGAACTCTCCGGCCGACGATCTCGCCTTCGAGCGCATCGTCAACGTGCCCAAGCGCGGGCTGGGCGATGCAACGGTGCAGGTGCTGCACGACCACGCCCGCAAACGCCGCGTGCCGCTCACCGAAGCCGCGCGCGCCATCGTCGAGACCGACGAGCTGAAACCGAAACCGCGCGGCGCGCTGCGCGGCGTGCTCGAAGCCTTCGAGCGCTGGCGCAAGCAGCGCGATGCCCTGCCGCACAACGAGCTGGCCGAGATCATCCTCGATGAATCCGGCTACACCGAGATGTGGCAGAAGGACCGCTCCGCCGACGCCGCCGGACGCCTGGAAAACCTCAAGGAGCTGGTCCGCTCCATGGAGGAGTTCGAGAACCTGCAAGGTTTTTTGGAGCACATCTCGCTGGTGATGGACAAAGACAAGAGCGCCGATGCCGACGCGGTCAACATCATGACGCTGCATTCAGCCAAGGGCTTGGAATTCGACACCGTGTTCCTGCCCGGCTGGGAGGAAGGCCTGTTCCCGCACCAGCGCACGCTCGACGACCAGGGCCGCGCCGGCCTGGAAGAAGAGCGCCGTCTCGCCCATGTCGGACTCACGCGCGCGCGCAAGCGTGCAAAGATCTATTTCGCCACCAACCGCCGCATGCACGGCCTGTGGCAGACCAACATCCCATCGCGTTTCCTGGACGAATTGCCCGAAGCCCATGTCGAGGTGACCGAGTCCCAAGGTGGCTTCGGCGGCTATGGCGGCTACGGCGCCTCGCGCTTCGACGCCACCACCGCGTTCGGCTCCAACTACACGACGCCGGGCTGGCAGCGCGCGCAGGCGAAAAAGGGCGGCGGCTTTTCCGAGACCGGCTCGCGCTACGCCGCCCACGACGACAGCGACGGCTTCGACGACGCCTCATCCCCTTCCCCCTGGCGCGCCCGCGAAGAAACCAGCACCCCGCGCCGCCTGCCGCTCACCATCGAAGGCGAGCTGGTAGCCAAATCCACCGGCACCGTCTCAGCCTTCACGCTGGGCGACCGGGTGTTTCATCAGAAATTCGGCAACGGCAATGTGACGGCGATCGATGGCAATAAGCTGACGATTCAGTTCGATCGGGCTGGGGAGAAGCGGGTGGTGGATAGTTTTGTGGAGCGGGTGTGAGAGGTCCGAAACCCCTTCCGTACCATCCCGGGAGGACTACGAGGACAGGCAGGACATTGGATTACCGTCAGGACAGGCGAGTACAGCGCCAATTTTACTAACGCATTGAGCGCGCGGCATTTCTTTGCTGTCGCATGCAATATATATTGTATTACAATACGTCCAGTATCGATTATGACGTAAATCTGCAACTATCGAATAATACGTATCCGTTGACTCGCGTTGAATAAGTCAATACCTAAATCATTGATATTACAATCAAAATTATTAGACTACGATTGTTGTTCGGGTTGGCTTCGGGTCCAACCGAAGTCGATCAGCCCAGGCACGGACAAAAGGCCGGGGGTCCAAACCCCGGCCACCTCTCTGGAGAATGCGATGGCGACGGTAAGAGAACTTAGCGCGATTGCCAAAAAGCAACTCGCTCTCCGCGAACAACTCTGGCCAGGGGCGGGTGCGCATATTTGGCACCGCTCCGCCCACAAGGGCTACACAACCATCCCTAAGACTATGCCCATAATTCTAAAAGTCATGGATGAGATGACAAAGGGAACACCGGTTTCCTCAACATATCTGACTCTTTGGTGCTCAACTTGGGACAATTCATTTGTCACGCTGTCAAAGGCGGGCGAGATGGCAAATGCGTCCGGTTTCGGTGGTCAACGCGGCGAAAATACTTGGGCGTCACGAATGAAGCTTCTGCATGAGTTGCACTTTATTGACATTAAAGCTGGCAAGGCCGGCCCGATGAGTCATGCAATTATTTGGAATCCGCACGTCGTCATTAAATGGCATCACCAACAGAAAACACCCGGATTATTGGAGGCCAGTTATACGGCATTGATTGAATGGGCTCTTGATATTGGCGCCAAAGATATGATTGACGAGGCCGCCTTGCCGAGCGCTTGAGTGCCAGTGAATTCTGTAACGCCGCCGTCGAGGGCACCAAGCTGACGATCCAGTTCGACCGCGCCGGCGAAAAGCGCGTGGTGGTTAGTCTTTTGGTGTGAGGGCATATTAGATGACAACTATACGCACAAAAACGGTCACTCGATTCGATGCCGTTAGCGAACAAATAAGTTCGGCGATACGCATGTTTTTCCTGTGGGATGAGCTAGTCTCTGCCGTAACATTGGCCGGCGCGGCTGAACGCGTTCTTTCCGACTTGCAACCACAGGACGGAATCATTGGAGTTGATGCTCACTCTATTCGTTCGATGATCAATCTCTATATCAAAGAGGAGCATCACAAGGATGCTGCCAAGTTGTTTAGAAAGGACTACGATTTCTTCAGGCACGCCGACCGAAACATTACGCAAAACAATTATGAATTAAGAGAGAGTTCAGTAGCATGGTTGATATTCATATCAGTAGTCGCCTTCGAATTCCTAGGACAAAAAAAGACAATGGAGATGCGAGCGTTCGCCTGGTGGTTCATGGCAACTAATCCGAATTGGCTAAAAGCCAATGCCCCCGATCTGCCTCTGATTGTAAAACTCAAAGAGCAGATCTCGGAACGGTCGAAGCGCGAATATTTTCTGGCATATATTGCAGCCTTCGAAGGAAGGATTCCAAAAGATCTAGAATTTCTTCTTGGTGAAGATACGCCTTCCAATAGCGCAATGATCGTACAACCACCGAGATTTTAAAAACGTCATTGCTGGACTTGTTCCGGCCAGCACGTCTTTCCTTTTCACGGCGAACCAGCGACGTGGATGTCAGCGCCGCTATCGCTGATAAGGATAATACGACACGCCGCGGGCCGGCTGTCTGCCGGGCGGCGGCGGAGAATTGCCGGATGAGCCAAACCAGCCGCCGCCGAAGTGACCGAAGAATCCGCCGCCATCGTCATTGGTGCGCGCGAAGGCCGTGCTGCTCGGCGACGGCGCGCGGGTGATAAAGCCCCCCTGCGGCTGGTTGCTCAACACCGCGACGAATTCGGTGCGATAGTTGGTCTCGCTCGACAGCGGCTCGTCCGAGATGATGATCGAGGACAACGGCACCGCCATCGGCGCGATCTTGTCGAGCACTGCCTCCGGGAAGGTGATGCGGTCGAGCGCGTCCTTGGCGTCGTCGCCGTTGTCGATCGAAACCTCGGTCCAGCGCAGACCGCCGCCGTCGCGCGCCACCGCGGTGAAGATGTGCGTGCCGATCGGCTTGTCCGGGTCCTTGATGGTGACCGGGAACTCCTGGCTGAAGTCGTACAGCTCGCCGCCGTCCGACCATTTCTTGTGGGTGGCGCGCCGCACGTAAAGCGTCTGCGTCGCACGGCTGATGTAGATCGACACCGGGCCGCCGGCGAGCTTTGCGGCCGTTGCGGCGCTGGCGGTCGCGACGCGCTTCGCTTCGGCGGCCTTGGCGGCGGCTTCCGCGGCTGCGGCGGCATCCTGCTTCGCTTTCAGGTCGGCCTTGGCGGTGTCGAGCTGTGCAGCCAGCGCCTGCGCCTTGGCGGCGGCCTTCTGCTGCGCGTCCTGCGCTGCGGTCTGCGCTGCGGCCTTGGCCTGATCGGTCATTTTCGGGTTGGCGTTGGCGGCAGCAAGCGCCTTCTCGGCATGGGCGAGCTCGGCATCGGCGCGGGTTTTGAGCGGCGTCAGATTGCGCACCGCGGCAAGCGCCGCGGCAGCGGCACGCTTGGCCGGCGCGACAGCGGCCTTCGCCGCGGCTGCGGCCTTGGCGGCATCGTCCGCGTCGCGCGCAGCCGCCGCGGCGAGCGCCGGCGCCGCGTCGATCGCATCCTGCTTCGGCACGAACAGGGCCGGATCGGAAAACGCCACCGGCTCGGCGTCCATCGGCGAAATGATCACCCGCATCCCCATCGGCGCCTTGTCGAACACCTTTGCGGCGAAATCGAACGGCATGCGAATGCAGCCGTGCGAGGCGGCGTAGCCGGGCAGCGGGCCGCCGTGCAGCGCGACGCCGTTCCAGGTGATGCGCAGCATGTTGGGCATCGAAGCGTCGTCATAGAGGCTCGAGTGGTGCTCCTTGTTCTTCTCGAGGACGGCGAACACGCCGGCCGGCGTCTCGCGTCCGGCGATGCCGGTCGAGACCGGCGCCCGCAGGATCCAGCCGTCGGCGTCGTAGAAAGTCACCTGCTGGCTCTTGATCGAGACGATGGCCATGATCGGATCTGCCGCCGGGCGCGGGGCCGTCATCTGGGTCGGGTGTGCGGCGGCCGCCTGCCGGGCGGCGGCCGGCGGCGCGGCCAATGCCGTTAGCGCGGCCATAGCCGAAAGCGCCACAACGGCGGCAGATGCGCGTAAACCCGCGGCGCGAATGCGAGTGGATCGCGCCGGCATTGCTCGGTTGGTCATTCCATTCCTCGGTTGCAGCGGGAATCCCGGACGGTGCCCCAATGGTGCCCCCGAAGTCTTAACATAAGTTAGCCATTCTTACGGCTTGCTGAAGGCAACCAGCGCCCGATGGTTTGGTTGCATGCAGGCCCGATCCGGTTCGAGGCGGCAAAAGACATAAAGACATAATGGCATGTGGTAGCAGAATAAGATGATCGCCCTCCTCATCGACGCCGACGCCTGCCCGGTGAAGCAGGAGATTTATCGCGTCGCCGAGCGCCACGCGCTCAAGGGCACCGCGCTCAAAGTCTTCGTCGTCACCAACAGCCCGATCGCCGTGCCGCGCGAAGAAATGATCGAGCGCGTCGTGGTGGGCTCAGGCATGGACGAGGCGGACAATTGGATCGCGGAGCGCGCGGGCGCCGGCGCCATCGTGATCACGGCGGATGTGCCGCTGGCGAGCCGGGCCGTGAAGGCGGGCGCCGAGGTGATTGCGCCGAACGGGCGCGCCTTCACTGGGGATTCCATCGGCATGACCTTGGCGACACGCAACCTGATGGATTCGCTGCGCAGCGCCGGCGAGATCACCGGCGGCCCAAAACCGTTTTCGCCGCGCGACCGCTCGAGCTTTCTCGCGGCGCTGGATCAGGCCATCGTGCGGCTCAAGCGCGCCGGGTTCGGGTAAGTTCCCCTCCCCCTTGTGGGGAGGGGAAGGGGTGGGGGTCGGGAGGTGACGCCCAGGCGTCGATGATTTCTCGTGCGTCTTCGGCGAGAGTTACCTCCCGACCCCCCTCCCCACCCTCCCCCACAAGGGGGGAGGGAGCAGTCAGCGCCGCCAAATCTGCTATAAGGTCGGCAGAGGTAAGCCATGGCCGGACAGCGCAAAGACATTGCCGCCGATCTGGCGCCCGGCGACGAGCCGGTGCGCGCCGAATACGAACGCGACTTCTATTCCTGGCTGATGGAGCAAGCGCGGCATATTCGCGAGGGCCGTTTCGACGCGCTCGATCGCGACAATCTGGCCGAGGAGCTCGAAGCTTTGGGGCGCGAGCAATTCAACAAGCTCGTCAGCGCGCTGCGCGTGCTGATGCTGCACATGCTGAAGTGGGATCATCAGACGGCCTTGCGCTCACGCAGTTGGGTGCTCTCGATCGAAGAGCAGCGTCTGGAAATCGCCGATGTGCTGGCCGACAACCCAGGTTTGCGGCCGCGTATCGGTGAGGCCATTGCGCGCGCCTACCGCCGGGGGCGCATCGAGGCAGCAAAAGAAACCGGCCTCGACGAGACCGTTTTTCCGCCGGCTTGCCCCTATTCGTTCGACGACATCGTGTCACGCGCGTTCTCGCGCTGAATGAACGGCGGATACGGCTTACGGGAACCAATGGCCCTCACGGCGTTTGACGGATGCGACATAGATTACGCCGAAGACCAACGCCATGATCCGCAAGCTTCCGTCCGGCAAGTACCGGCTCTATTCGCGCAAAGTAAACCCGAAGACTGGACGCCGCCGCAATCTCGGCACCTTCGCCAGCCGCGCCGCGGCCGAGCGGCACGAACGTGCGGTGCAGTATTTCAAACGGCACTGACGCCTCGTTTCCCGGATGCGGTGCAGCGCGAAGCGGTGCACCGCTGATCCGGGATCGCTCCGGGTTCGGAGCCTGTTACGATCCCGGGTCTGCAGCGCATCACTACGCGCTAAAGCGCTCCGTGCTGCGCTGCGCCCGGGAAACGTCGGAGTAAAGTCGCAGAATCCCGCCGCAATCCGTTCACCATTTTGCCGGGCGGCGGCTTTAGGCTCTTGATCTGAACCATTTGCCCGCGAGACACTTCTAACAACCAAGGCCCTCTCGCTCCGTCAGGTGTCAATGATGCGTCCCGTCACTCTCCTCCCCGCCTCGCTTCTGGCCGCGGCGCTGGTGTTGCCGTGCGCCTCGGCGGCGTTCGCCAATATCGATATCGCCATCGACAAGTCGACGCAGCAGATGTCGGTCGCGGTCGACGGCGCACAGCGCTACACGTGGCCGGTGTCGACCGGCCGGCCCGGCTACGACACGCCGAACGGCACCTTCAAGGTCAACCGCATGGACGCCAACCACTTCTCCCAGGAGTGGGACAACGCGCCGATGCCGCACACCATGTTCTTCGACATGCATGGCCACGCCATCCACGGCTTCTCCGACGTCGCGCATCTGGGGCTCGCGGTGTCGCACGGCTGCGTGCGGCTGGCGCCGGCCAATGCCACGGTGCTGTTCAACCTGGTGAAGGCCGAAGGCATGGCCAATACCAGCGTCACCGTTACCGGCCGCACGCCGGGTGGCGATAACGGCCCGGTGGCGCGGGAGCGCCTGCCGGACAAC
>Ga0210395_10001144_pt1 | contig 20623 bp, 18 predicted proteins | sample IncBWH4OmetaG_FD_150861 | JGI IMG/M metagenome (GOLD analysis project Ga0210395, IMG submission 150861) | Forest soil microbial communities from Barre Woods Harvard Forest LTER site, Petersham, Massachusetts, United States - Inc-BW-H-4-O ...
GCAGGAGCCCATCTCCCTCGAAACTCCCATCGGCGAAGAAGAAGATTCGCATCTCGGCGACTTCATCGAAGACCGCGGCGTAGTTTCTCCCGCCGAGGCCGTCATCAATGTCAACCTCAAAGACCAGACCGGACAGGTCCTGCGCACGCTGACTCCGCGCGAAGAAAAAGTAATCAAAATGCGCTTCGGCCTCGAAGACGGCAGCGAGCACACCCTCGAAGAAGTCGGCCAAAGCTTCGCCGTAACCCGCGAACGCATCCGCCAGATCGAAGCCAAAGCCCTGCGCAAGCTGCGCCACCCCTCAAGATCGCGCAAACTGCGCGCGTTCATGGACGGAGTAAGGGACTAGGTGGAAGAGTGGCCCTTCAGGGCCGCGTAAGGCTGCTTATATTTCTTAAGGCATGGCTTCGGCCGTGCCTTTTGTTTGCGGCAGACAGGAAAGGGCGCTAAGCCTTGCCCATTGCATCTTCCGGATCAGGCGCCGTCTTCGGCGCGGCACGCAGAAATTTCATCAAGCCTGTTGCAGTAGCCTCTCCGGCTCGCGGCTTGAGGGAGTTATCCGCCGCAAACGCAATCGCGGCCTGCACGTGCTCAGCTTTCAGGGCGGGAAAATCGGCGAGGATTTCTTCGACGGAGTCTCCCGCAGCCAGGCTCGCCAGCACCGTGCGCAGAGTAACCCGCGTGCCTCGGAACACCGGCTCCCCGCCGCAAATCTGCGGATCGCTCACGATTCTGTCTTGGTAGTTCATCGCACATCCCCCCGGGTGGATTCACGTTTCTTGCAAGGGCCGCGTCGAGTTGACGACCCTTCCACCGCCGTAGCCCTTCTGCTTGAGCAATAAATCGACGGATATGCTTGTCACCAGCGGATGCCGACACGGGCCGACCATCACCTTCTCGATCGGAAGCAGCCCTCCTCCGGCCGGAAAAGATATAGGCACATGACGCGTCATCATAGTCGCTTTCTGCAGAATCACCGCCGTTTTCAGATCCTCTCCTCCGAACGTGTGAAGAATTCGATATTCACTTTCCGCCTCAAATCCAGGGTCCTTAATCAGCGGCTGAAGGTAAGTAATATTTGATTCCCACGCCTCGACGAATTCTTTCTCCCAAGCCGGGATATTCTTGTCTTCAATTTCTTGCAATCCTTCTCCGTAAAACTGAAGTGTCGCTGCAACGACTGCGGTAGCGAGTTCCTGGTGGACCTTCGCCTCATAGTTTACCTTGACTAGTGCGTCTAGCGGGCCGCCCTTCAGATGCCCAGCCCTAAAAGCAATCGCGTAACCGTTTTGGCCAGACCCGTAGGCGCGCCAGGTACTCAGGTCATCTTCCTTGCTAGTGAAACATGTCACGAAGAACATACTCGGAGCGTGGGCCGGAGTAACAAGCGCGTTGACCTCGTCGATCTGTTTGAGGTAGCGGGTCACGAACTGTTTCACACGATCGTCGCCGGCGAACTTCGACAATGCTTCGGTCAACGCCTTCTTGAACAGAGTTTGGCCGTATCTCATTTCACTGCTGTCGTTCAGGCACGAAACCTGGGTCGAGTAGAGTTTCCCTGACTCTAATATCTTGAGGAGGCTCTGTCCGTTCGTGTAGTGCCACAGGAGCGTATTAGGGTCGAACGTAAAGGCCTCGAGGCGGTTCGCCTGCTCCAGGAGGAATTTTTGATATTTCGCGAGATCGACGGGCATAAACGCAATTCTAGTCTACGTCGTATACCGCGGAATACGCGGCAGGTGGTCCGTGCTTCGGTATTGATGACACGATGGGTGCCCCACTCTTCGCGTACTTTGCGAAGGGTGGGAACCACGAGGGCGTGCGCATGTTGGGTCGGCTGCGTGGAAAGCAGGTTCCTCATCGCGCTTTCTGCGCGATTCGGAATGACAAGGGATGAGTGTTCCGGGTGTTTGCGAGAGCTGCAAAATTTCCTGTCGGCGGCATCGCCGGCCACCCCTTCGACTGCGCTCAGGGCAGGCTCTTGCAAAGAACGCAAGGATGGGGCACACCCGGCAGATCTCAGGGGCTGAAGCCCATGTTCATTTTATAGGCGGCTTACGCGGCGCTGAAGCGCCGCTCTTCCACGAAAACCTCAAGGGCTTTGGGGTTCCCATTTTGGGAAGTGCTCCGTCTTTTTCTTTCAATTCTCTTGCCTCGGACTTTTCGATCCTATCGAATCGAGGGATGAGGCGGCATTCGCGAGTCTTTCCGGATGCTGCCTTTTTCGTTTTGAAGGTGTTGGATGAAAAAGCGGAAGCCGAGAATTATCAAGGACAAGAAGATGCGCGGGGAGTGGGCGGAGTCGGTGTTTATGGGGCGGGCGAGCGAGCACGAGCTGCCGGTGAGCAAGCCTTGGGGCGATTCGGAAAGTTTTGATTGTGTGGTGGGACGGCCGGGAAAGTTTCTGGCGGTGCAGGTGAAGTGCACGATTTCGGAGTTGAGGAACGGGCAAGGCTATGCCTGCTCGACGTGCAGCAGCGGCAAGCCGTATCGGTCGGGAGCGTTCGATTTTCTGGCGGCTTATGTGGTTCCGGAAGATGCGTGGTACATCATTCCGGCGAAGGCGATTCGGGGAATGAAATCGATCTCGTTGTTGACGCAGGGAGGGAAGTACGAGGGGTACCGCGAGGCATGGCATCTTTTGCGGGAGGCTGCGGAGGCTGGCGAGGCTAGCGAGACTGAGGCCGGGACGGTTACGCCGGTCGTGGCGGCGGGACGGTTTCCTACGAATGCGGTGGAGCGGATGGAGGCGGCTGCGAATTTCGCGCGACGATATCTTGAAGGCAATTATCCGCGTCCACAGAAAGAGCGCGAGGATGGATAGCATTCGTGACCTTCGTCTAACCACACTCAAATTAAGTTGTCATTCCGAACCGCGCAGAAAGCGCGGTGAGGAACCTGCTTTTCGATGGGGCTGCGTCGGGCGTAAATAATTATTCTTAGTTTTCCTCGGGCTTCCACAGGGAAGACACATCGTCCACAGTTTCTGCACAAGAGGAGAAGTTTTTTCGGTTGCGGGGCGCAACGAAGTGGATGAGAGTGGGTTCAGCGAAACGTGAGAGTTCCTGTGCTTGCCGGATGATTGCGGCAGAGCCAGCGGCAACCGGCGATTCTCGAGGGTGAATTGCCGGGGGACTGATCAGAAACGCGCGCGAGCGCGACTGGTTGCCCGGGCGTTGCGGCCTCCCCCTCTTGCTTGTTGTCCTTTTGCTCCTTCGGAGCTGGGCATCGAGCAGGAAACAAGGGCCGCTGGCCGCCGCAGCGGTTGCGCCTTTGTCATCGCAGGATGATGAATGGGCAACTCGCTTTGGCCAAGGCTGCGCTTCTTCGTTCGAAAGAGCGGCGGGCGTTGCCGGACTGAAGCGGTCATTCCGTCGCCAAGCGGTGACAAGGCAAGCAGGAATCCACGAACGATGCGGTCGGGTGGCTGGCCCGGCCGCATTTGTTTTGTCCCCAAACAATCTCGCCACGGATCTGCACGGATCAAATCCCAATTCTCTTTTTCTTCTTGCTCTTGCTCTTTCTCTCTCGCGTGCGTGAACTTGTCGCCGGGCTTTTGTGTTGGGGACGGGTTTTCGCGGGGCTTCCACAGGATAGGTGCGGGGCTTCACAGGTTCTGCACAATTCATTTTGCGCTTCGCTTTATGTTCGCTTATGCTGTGATTGCGGATGGGGCAGAGTGCAATAGGGACTCGCAATCAAAACTATGGCGACTACTGATTACGGCATTAGCACGCTTCCGGCGAATGTGGAGGCTGAGCGCTCGATTCTGGGGGCGATTCTGCTGGACAACTTTGCTTATAACCAGGCGGCGGAACATTTGCGGATCGAGGATTTTTCGCTGGATTCGCATCGGCGGATTTATTCGCGGATGGTGGATCTGGCGGAGTCGTCGCGGCCGATTGACATGATCACGCTGATCGAGGAACTCGACCGGCATAAGGATCTGCAGCCGATTGGCGATGTGGCTTATGTGTCGAGCCTGGTGGATGGGGTGCCGGACCGGCCGAGCATTGAGCACTACGTCAAGATTGTGCGCGACAAGGCGATGCTGCGCGGGCTGATTTCGGCGGCGTCGAGGGCGATTGCGCGGGCGTCGGATCAGTCAGATCTGGCGGAAGATGTTTTGAGTGACGCCGAGGCGGCGATTTTTCAGCTGTCGGAAAAGCGCATTGGGCGCGGGTTCATGGGGATCCAGGAAATTGTGAAGGAGTCGTTTGGGTCGGTGGACGCGCTGCTGCAACGCGGGCAGCGCATCACGGGCCTGGCGACACACTATACCGATTTGGATGAGATGACTTCGGGATTGCAGCGGTCGGATCTGGTGATTATTGCGGCGCGGCCTTCGATGGGCAAGACGGCGTTTGTGATGAATATTGCGGAGAATGCGGCGATTGAAGACAGCCAGGTGGTGGGCGTGTTCTCGTTGGAAATGTCGCGGGAGGCGCTGCTGATGAGGCTGCTGTGTTCGCAGGCGCGGGTGGATGCGCACAAGATGCGGACCGGCTCCTTGTGGCAGGATGACACGCGGAAAGTGGTGCGGGCGATGGAGCAGCTGGCGCATGCTCCGATCTTTATTGATGACACGCCGGGGATTTCGTTGAGCGAGATGCGAGCCAAGGCGCGGCGGCTGAAGCAGGCGCAGGGCGGGCATCTGGATTTGATCATCGTGGATTATTTGCAGTTGATGTCGGGCGGGGGGAAACGGTTTGAGAATCGTACGCAGGAAGTGTCGGCGATTTCGCGCGGGCTGAAGGCGCTGGCCAAGGAGTTGGCGGTGCCGGTGATTGCGCTGTCACAGCTGAGCCGCGCGCCGGAGAGCCGGGGCGGGGATCATCGTCCGCAGCTGGCGGATTTGCGCGAGTCGGGATCGATTGAGCAGGATGCGGATCTGGTGATGTTTATTTTTCGCGAAGAGATTTATAAGCCCGATGATGCGGAGTTGCAGGGGAAGGCGGAGATCATTATCGCGAAGCAGCGCAATGGGCCGATTGGGAGAGTGAAGATGGCGTTTTTGAAGAACAGTACGAGGTTTGAATCGTTGGCGGAGGGTGGGGTGGGGGATGAGGAGTAGGGGGGGAAACCGCGCGCTCCCGAGTTTTTCCGAATTGAAAACAGTCTGGGAAATGCGCCGTCTATTTCCATCAGGTTGTTCAGAAGCTGAAACTACATGGATAACGAAAGTTACATCATCAAGCCTAAAGACCCCTCCGCAATCGTTCGACTGCAGGACCCAAGTGTCATTGAGCAGTTACTTGAGAACCCGCCTGCTGTCCTGGCAGAACTTCTAGCGGGTTGGTTCTCGGTTGGGAATGGATTCATGGCGGCTGCTGGATGCCGCATCGCGGAGGCGGCATTCAAAGGCCGGGTCTTTGAGCAGTTCGGTAGAGAGTTCAAACAGCTGCGAGACAAAGGAAAGATACCAGACGACTTCATGAAAAAGAAGAACGGGGAAAAATCCTGGGTCGAGTTGCTCACGATTCTAGATCAGGAAATTCCGGACGATGATAGGCTCGAAGCCCTGAATGCGATGTTTTATTCAGTCAACAAGATTGGCGTAACGGATGGCGAGAAGATTGCTAACTATCAGCTATTCCAGATTGCGAAAAGGCTGACATCTAGTCAACTGTTACTCCTGAAGGTTGCATATGAGCGGGCAACGGAGAAAGATTTCAGGCCCGCCAACTTGGGAGCTAACGCCTGGTTAGAAATCGTTGCGCAGGGGCTTGGGCATGGGATTATAGGTTTAGTCGAACAGGACGAGCGTGTACTGATTCAAAACGGACTGCTCACAGGGCGGTCATACTCCGATGGAAGCGGAATTAATGACGGGAACGGACGTTTGACTTCACTTGCCTTTAAGTTCTGTGAGAACCTCAAGACTTATCGAACTGACTTAGCAGGTGGCTAGGTTGGTCGGAAACAGGGACGCTGGATCACGGCCGCAATTTCACTTCCGGCAGTCCGCTGTCCTTCGCTTCTCCGACGTCCACCATTACCGCGGCTAGGAGTGACCCAGGATCCCCCCAAATCAATTGAACTTCAATTGTGGCGGGCGTGTCGAAGACTTGTTCGAAACGTGGAAGAAAATTCTCTCCCCATTGTGTGGACTGACGCTCCATCAAAGCTTTGTTTAAGATGTTTCTCTCTCCACGGGCTAGGATGATGACACATTTCCTCTCTCCCAGCCCTAACTGGATGACATCAGAGTACTCATCTAGCCAAACCCCTCGTGCCACGTCCGTGATTTCCGCACCCTTCGCATCTCGATACACGATATGTGCCCGAACGAACGGCTCAGATATTGCTCGATTTAGGAGCGCCTCATTCCTGAAGCAAACGACGCTGAAGCGATATTGTCCGGGCGAGGCTTCATAGAACCGCACGTCCCCAACTGTTTGCGACGCCCAAATGTTTTTCGCACCTATACACCTGACGTTGGGTTGTGGCGAAACGGCGGGTGGCGCAGCAGAAGGAGTTGGAGGTGACGCAGGCCCATGCATCGCCGGAGACGCAGTTTGATTAAGTGTGTTGTGAATTACAAGAGGCGGCAAAGAAGAAGGAGCAATCTCGGAGCCTGATTTTTCAGGAAGGAGGGCAAACACTAAGCCTGCCAGGAAAACTGGAATCACCACAGTCTGGTTTGTCGCCCAAACGGGGAGAATCTCATGGATGATATTTACGTGTTCCAAGAAGATGATTACTTCATCCGCTGCTGATGCGACGAGCGCAAGGTAACCAAGTCCCTTTCTCACATGTGCCTCGGCAATTCTGCGGGGTGGAAGCATCATTATCCAATGTTGCCTCTCCCCTAGGATATTAACCGCAGATGTAACCCGAGCGTGGACGAGTGGCCCAGCCCTTCTGGTCTGTTTTCTTTCCCGTTCCGTGGTGCCCACGCTTCGAACGCCGCGAGGCGTCGGGCAGCCTGTGCCGGAGTGGTCGCAATTATAAAGGCTGAGGGTGCGCGGGCCTCGGGCGCTGAAGCGCGGTTGGATTTTGGGGCGCTTTGACGGCACGAGTGGGACTCGTGTCCGTCCCGAAATCGCGCGCGAGCGAGCTCACAGCCTTTCCGAATCAACCGCGAGCTAGGCCTTGCCCTTCCTGTGTCGATGCGCGGGAGATCCCTCGCTTCGCCTGAAGGACGGCTCCGCTCGGGATGACGCCGGCGAGGGTTGTGAGCTCCGCGGCCGGCCTTAGCGGCACGAGTGGAACTCGTGCCCTTCCCGATGATCGCGCACGAGCGATTTCACTGCCTTCCCGAATCAACCGCGAGCTAGGCCTTGCCCTTCCTGTGTCGATGCGCGGGAGATCCCTCGCTTCGCCTGAAGGACGGCTCCGCTCGGGATGACGCCGGCAGGGGTTGGGAACTCGGGGTGCGAGATTAATAGGCGGCATCGTCCGTCTTTGCAAAGCCTGCGTGCTTCCACTCAGGCCAAGCGCGGGCAAGTGGGCCACCGGGCCTGAGGCCTTCTCTTCTGTAACTCTTAACGCGGCCCCTTCGACAGGCTCAGGGCAAGCTCTGAAGGGCCGCTCTTCCATGGTTGCGCCGAGGCTTGATTCTCCGCCCCCGTCTCCGCGTTGGTAGCGGGGGTCTCTCCCTACACTTGCTCCGCTCCAGACGACGCTCCTCGCTTGCCTGCTCTCCTTACGGTCGCCAGTGCAGAAGTATTCAGACGGTTTCGGATTACGGGTTGGGAGTTCGTGCGTCTTATCCGGGGATGGTTATGCGTTCGATTACAAACGATCGCTGACGACAGCTCGGGAAAGAGAGGGGATGCGATGAGTGCTCATTCTGTGGCGGCGATTTCTGGGAGTGGGGTGGGGCGGAAACGGAGTGCTTTACTCGCGATCGGGGTGGGTGGGCTGATTGTGGGGACGCTCGATCTTACGCAGGCTTTTATTTTGTTTGGGCGGAAAGTTCCGCTGGTAATTGCGGCGGGGTTGCTGGGTCCGTCGGCTTTTGAGGGAGGCTTGGGGACTTATGTGCTGGGGGTGTGTTTGCATTTTTTTATTGCGGGCACGGCGACGGCTGTTTACTACTCGGCTAGCCGGAGGTTGAGTTTTTTGACTGAGCATCCGCTGGTGAGCGGGTTGTTTTATGGGCTGGCTGTTGAGTTGGTAATGAGCTATGTGGTGTTGCCGCTTTCGGCGCTGCATAGCCGGGGGCCGTACGAGTTGCATGACGTGTTGCAGGGGCTGCTGGTGCATATGTTCATCGTCGGGCTGCCGATTTCGTTTAGCGTGCGGAGGTTCGGGAAGTAGGACTGGAGTTGGTCTGAGGAGCGCGGGAAGCATACCGGAAACACTGTAGGTGTGTTCCTGTAAGTGTCTTAGAGAGTTGGGCTTGCGCTGGGGAGGGGAAAGTTGGGTCAAGGCTGTGGAAAAGATTGTGGAATTGAAAATCGTTTTCGAAATATCTTTGGGCAAAGGCCGGGGAGCGAATTTTTGGAGGGTGCCTTGGCGGTCTTTAAAGCCATGAATAGTAACCAGTTATGCAATTCACGGGGCATTAACATGACCGCGGGTTGGGTGGTGGAGTGATTCCGTTCGCTTTTGAGATTTGCACAATTCAGGGTCATCGTACTTTCGTTTTCGGGCCGATTTTAGCGGGTTTTCGGCGTGTGCGATGAACTTTGCCAGCGAAAATTGCGGGGTACCGAATCGATTTTTCTTCTGATGCCCCAGGGGCCCCGGGCGACGAACGCGCTCGGGGAGCGGGCTCTATAAGCGGAAGGCAGTCTCGGGGTGGAACCCAGAGTACTTATGCGACCGGTTCAACTGGCCAGCTTGGGCCGGCGGCGGACTGGAGGCGGTCGGCGAGGCGGCCGGTGATCATGAAGGGGATTTGTTCGTCGCGGCCTAGCAGCAGTTTGACTTGGCGGATGGAGAGGAAGGTTGAACGCTTGGCTACGGTGATCTCGCTCCACGGGATGAACAACGGGGGATGGGCGGGGCGAAAAAGAAATAGTATGGAAAGCTTGAGTCCGGTGGGATCGGCGCCCACGGTGAGGCAATTGCCGTAGCGGGCCGTCCACCGCATGCGGGCGGTCTGGAAATTCCAGGTGGGTCCGGTGAAGGTTGTCGAGGCGCGAAAGCGTTCTGCGAGCCTGGACCAGCCGGTGAGCAGGGCGATCAGATAGGTGACGGCGCACCAGAAAAGGATTAGGAGCGGGATGAAGGCTAGAGGATATTTGTCGAAGAACTCTTGCACGAGATTTCCTCCTAGCTGCTGCTCTCGCTGATTTGACCTTTGACGCGTTTTGAGTTTCGCCCTTTGAAACCACAGGGGCTAAAGCCCGCGAATCTTGAAGCGCTTTACGCGGCCCTGAAGGGCCGCTCTTCCACGGTTGAGCCTGGCACGGTTGAGCCTGGCACGGTTGAGCGTGCCGCGGTTGAACCTGCCACGCTTTAACCTGCCACTCTTGAACCAGCTACGGTTGAGCCCGCTCCACCGTTGATTCGCGGCTTCTTTCACTCAAGACAAAAGCGAGGCGCTCCAAACTGACGCGAGTATTCTAGTTGCTGCTTTCGCCGACTTTCAGGACTGCCAGGAATGCTTCCTGGGGGATGTCAACGCGGCCGATGCGTTTCATGCGTTTCTTGCCTTCCTTTTGCTTCTCGAGGAGTTTGCGTTTGCGGGAAATGTCACCGCCGTAACATTTGGCGATTACGTTTTTGCGGATGGCGTGGACGGTTTCGCGGGCGATGATTTTGGCGCCGATGGAGGCCTGGATTGCGACTTCGAACATCTGGCGGGGAATGAGTTCACGCATTTTGGAGACTAAGGCTTTGCCGCGTTCGTAGGCGAAGTCGCGGTGCACGATGATGGAGAGGGCGTCGACGGGCTCTCCGGCGACCAGGATATCCATTTTGACCATGGGCGACTCCCAATAGTCGGCGAGGTGATAGTCGAGTGACGCGTAGCCGCGGGAGACGGATTTTAGGCGGTCGTAGAAGTCGAGAACGATTTCGTTGAGCGGTAATTCGTAGTGCAGCATGACGCGCGAGGAGCTGACGTATTCGAAAGTTTTCTGCTTGCCGCGCTTTTCTTCGACCAGCGCGAGGATGCCGCCGACGTATTCTTCGTTGGTGAGGATGGTGGCGAGGATTACCGGCTCTTCGATTTTTTCGATTTCGCTGGGATCAAGCCAGCGCGAGGGGTTGTCGATTTCGACCATCGTGCCGTCGGTTTTGTAGATTTTGTAGCGCACGCCGGGAGCGGTGGTGATTAAGTCGAGATTGAATTCGCGTTCCAGGCGCTCCTGGATGATTTCCATGTGGAGCAGGCCGAGGAAGCCGCAGCGGAAGCCGAAGCCGAGGGCTACGCTGCTTTCGGGTTCGAAGAAGAAGGACGAATCGTTGAGTCGAAGTTTTTCAAGGGCCTCGCGCAGTTGGGTGTGCGCGTGCGCGTCGATGGTGTAGAGGCCGGCGAAGACCATGGGTTTGATTTCTTCGAAGCCGGGCAGGGCTTCGAGGGCCGGGTGGGCGTCGTGGGTGATGGTGTCGCCGATTTTGGTATCGGCGACGTTTTTTATGTTGGCGATGATGAAGCCGACTTCTCCGGCGACGAGCTGGTCGATCTCGACGGGCTTGGGAGTGAGCACGCCGAGCGTTTCGGCGTCGAAGGTGGTGCCGTTCCACCAGAGGCGGATGCGGTCGCCTTTTTTCAGGGTGCCTTCGAAGACGCGGGTGAGGACGATGACGCCGCGATAGGGATCGAACCAGGAGTCGAAAACCAAGGCCTGGAGGCGGTTGTCGGGCGAACCTTTGGGCGGGGGGACGCGCTTGACGATGGCTTCGAGAACGTCGGGAACGCCCTGGCCGGTTTTTGCGCTGATTAGGACGGCGTCGGTGGCGTCGAGGCCGACGGCGCTTTCGATCATTTCTTTGGTGCGGGGAATGTCGGCGGACTGGAGATCGATCTTGTTGATGACGGGGATGATTTCGAGGCCGTGATTGATGGCGAGATAGGAATTGGCGAGGGTCTGGGCTTCGACTCCTTGCGAGGCGTCGACGACCAGGAGCGCGCCTTCGCAGGAGGCTAGGGAACGCGATACTTCGTAGGAAAAATCTACGTGGCCGGGTGTGTCGATGAGATTGAGCTGGTAGGTCTGTCCATCTTGCGCCGTGTAAGCCATGCGAACTGCATGGGCCTTGATGGTGATGCCGCGTTCGCGTTCGAGGTCCATGGAATCGAGGACCTGGGCCTGCATTTCGCGCGCGGTGAGGGATCCGGTGAGCTCGAGGAGGCGGTCGGCGAGCGTGGATTTGCCGTGGTCGATGTGCGCGATGATGGCGAAGTTGCGGATGTGCTGGGAATCCATGGGGACGCGGGTAAACTTCGATTCTAACAGGGGATCGCATGAGCCTTTGCTGCTTAGGAGACCTCGAAGCCTCCTGAGGTCGGGTACAAATCGCTAAACGTAACTCGCCATTCGCAGGAGGAAGACGGTCAGGTTCTTTGGCTTATCGGTCAGGCTTGTTTGGTCAGCGAGAGGTCGCCGCGAATTCTTTGGCCCGGTTGCATGGACTGGAGCTTTGCTCTAGGAAGTCCGCGATGCGCGCGGAGGCTAAAGCCCACGGGTGCGGCGTCGGTTAACGCGGCTCTGAAGGGCCACTCTTCCACGGGCCGCTTTCTACGTCTCGGCCTTGCGCCGAGGCTGAAGCCGCGCCCCTTCAAAGCGAAGTCTACACGTTCAACTCGACCAACGTGGCTCCGCCGCCGCCTTCGTTTTGTGGAGCTTCAATTACTGACGCCACGTGAGGATGCTGTTGCAGCAACTGGCGCAGGGCTTTGCGGAGGATGCCCATGCCGCTGCCGTGCACGATGCGAACGCGGGGCAGGCCGGCGAGAAAGGCGCGGTCGACAAACTTCTCGACTTTTTGTGAGGCTTCGTCGACGGTCTGGCCGATCACGTTGATCTCGGTGGGAACGGTTGTGCCTTCGTTTTCGAGCGAGACGGAAATGCCGCGGGCCCGTGCCGCCTTCACGGGAGTATCCGCGGCCGGGGCGGAGCTGGCGAGGACTTCGGCAATGTCGTCGCGGGCGATTTTCATTTTCATGGCGCCCATCTCGACTTCGAAATGGTTATCGTCGAGTTTGCGGACTACGCGTGCGGGGCGGCCGGTTGACTTGAGCTTGACGGTGTCGCCGTCGGCGACGTGTTTGACGATTTGCGGCTGGGCATGCGGGTCACCGTGGTCGGCTCCGGTGGAGTGGGCGACGACGGTGGAATCGAATTGCTCTCGGAACTCGCGGCGGAGCTTGGCGATTCTTCTCTCAGCATCTTTGGAAAGCTTTTGGGCGGCGGCGCGATCCTGAATGGCGCTGACGGCTTCGCGGGCGTGATATTCGAAATCGCGCAGGAGGGTATCGAGCTTTTTTTCCATCTCGCGGATTTTGGTTTGCTGTTCTTTTTTTCCTTCGACGGCTAAACGCTTTTTTTCTTCTTCTAATTCTTTTTGGACGGTCTGCAGGCGTAGGCGTTCTTTCTCGGCTTCGCGCAGGTCGGCGTGGAGCTTGTCGAGAAATTGGCCGACGTCGCGTGCCTGGGTGCCGAGGCGCGAGCGAGCGCTTGCGATGATGTCGGGATTTAAGCCCAGGCGGCGCGCGATGTTGATGCCGGCTGAGGCGCCCGGGACGCCGACTTTCAATTCGTACGTTGGCTGCAAGGTGGCTTCGTCGAAGCCAACCGACGCGTTGATGACGCCGGGCGTGTTGGCGGCGTAGACCTTGAGTGAGGTGTGGTGCGTGGAGATTACTGTCATGCATCCGATGGTGCTGAAGTGGCTGGCGATGGCGACGGCGAGAGCGGCGCCTTCTTCGGGGTCGGTGGCGGAGCCGAGTTCGTCGAGCAGGACTAGGGAGTTGGCGGTCGCGGTGCGGGAAATGAAATCGATATTGGTGACATGGGCGGAGAATGTGGAGAGATTTTGTTCGATCGACTGGTAGTCGCCGATGTCGGCCAGGACGGCGTCAAAGACGGGGAGTTCGGCACGGTCGGCGGGGACGGGGAGGCCGGACTGGGCCATCAGGGCCAGGAGGCCGACGGTTTTTAGGGTGACGGTTTTGCCGCCGGTGTTGGGGCCGGTGATGATGAGCTGACGGCGCGGGCCCTCGAGTTCTACGGTGACGGGGACTATGGGGATGGATTTGAGTTTGAGGTTGCGTTCGAGCAGCGGGTGGCGGGCGTTGTGGAGGAGCAGGCTCGCTGCGCTCGCTGGACGGGCGAGTCGCCCGTCCCCACCTGAGTGGGGGTGGTCACCGCTTTCCTGATCACCGCTTAACTTCACTCCTACGCAGTTGTAGTCTTCTGCGAATTTGGCTTTGGCGAATTGGAGTTCTAGTTCGGCCAGGACATCGACTGAGACTAGGATCTCGGTCGCTTGCGCGCCGATGCGCTGCGTCATCTCTAGAAGAATGCGGTGAATTTCTGAGAGTTCTTCTTCCAGGAGGCGAACCAGTTCGTTGTTTTGTTCGATGGTCTCCAGGGGTTCGACGAAGACGGTTTGGCCGCTGGAACTCGCGCCGTGGACCACGCCTTGCACGCGGCGCTTCTGTTCGACTTTCACGGGGATGACAAAGCGCTCGCCGCGGATGGTGACGAGTTCGTCCTGCACGGTTCCACCTTCGGAGAGGCGGCGCAGGTAGCCTTGCAGGGATTCCTGGATGGAGCGGCGCTGCTTTTCGATTTCGCGGCGAATGCGGGAGAGTTCGGGCGAGGCTTTGTCGTCGAGGGTTCCGTCGGGCTGGATTTTGTTGCGGAACAGGCGCAGGAAGTCGGTGAAGTCGACGATCTCGTTAGAGAGAGCGCGCACTTGCTGCCAGTCGGACTTCATGCTTGCGGGGGGATGGAGGACGATTTCGCGCCACTCGGCGGCGCGATCGACGACCAGGATTACGTCGCGGATTTCGATGGTTTCTAGGGCGGCGCCGGCGATGCGGGATTTCTGGACTGGCTCGGAAATGTCGAGGAGAGCGGAGAAATCGAAGCGGCCGCCTACGCGGCGGAACTCGCGGAGCTCGGCGGCGAGTTGCTGCTGGGTCTCGATCCAGGTGCGGTCAATGGACGGGGCGAGAGCGGCGATGCGCGCCTGGCCTAGGGGCGAAGAGGCGTAGGCGCGGAGGAGTTCGCGGAGAGAGTCGAACTCGAGGACGCGCGCGGAATTGTGAGTTAACGCTGCGGACATCTCAATTTATGGTAGCAGGGAGCGGGGCTTCGGAACGGAGGGACGGCGCTTCGGTCCTGCGCGGGAGTCGGGCGCGGGAGATCCCTCCCTTCGCCTGAAAGACGGCTCCGGTCGGGATGACGCAGCTGAGGAGACTGAGGCTGCATTCGGGATGAGGCAGCTCTAGCAATTAAGAAAGGGACGCGAGTAATTAAGAGTGAGACACGCGGAATTAGTTGGCGCCGGCCCCGGCGACTTGGGCAGCGGGTTCGGTCGCGGCGGGGATGCGGATGATGAAGAGCGCTCCGCCTTCGGGTTTGTTCTGGCAGGTGATCTGGCCATTGTGATCGCGGATGACACCGTAGACGGCGCTCAGGCCGAGGCCGGTGCCCTTGCCGACGGGCTTGGTGGTGTAGAAGGGATCGAAGACACGCTCGGGCTCGCGGATACCGGGTCCGGTGTCAGAGAATTGCAGCATCGCATCCGGGCCCAGGCGATGAGCGGTGATTTCGAGAGAGCCGCCATCGGCGTCGGCGAGCGCGTCCATCGCGTTTTCGATAATCTCGATGAAGGTCTGGAAGAGTTGGTTCGCGTTGCCCCGAACCTCTGGGAAATTGGGGGCTATGGTGAGCTCGATACGGATGTTGCTGCCGGGGCGCCGCAATTCGAGCATCTGGATCGCGCGCTGGAGCAACACGCGAAGATCGACAAGAATTTGTTCTCCCGGCGATTGCTGGGCGAAGCGCAACAGGTCGGTCACGAGGTCACGAGTCCGGCGGGCTTGATTCACGATCTTGCGCACCAGGGCGTTCTGCTCGTCCGTGAGACGTTCTTTCGCCCAGAGTTGCTCGGAATATGTCATGACAGCGGCCAGAGGATGGTCGATTTCGTGAGCTGCTCCGGCGACCAGGTTGCCGAGGGTCGCGAGCTTTTCTTTCTGCACGAGCTGGCTCTGCAAACGTTTCTGGCTTTCGTATCCGCGGCGCGACTCCTGCAGGAGGGCCATCAGCGCCTGGTCCTGGAAATATTGGCGGAGGAAAACGAACCCTCCCAAGACCAGCATGGCTGCGAGAACGGTGAAAACGCGGAAGGCACGCGTAGGTCCTGTCGATTTATCGGCCAGCACGGTCCACACACCCAACACCGGCAGAGACAGAATGGCCAGCATGGCGAGTTGCGGAATCACTTTTTTCAGGCGCGAGTTAAGACTGAACTTGTGGCTTTCGAGGTTCCAATTCCGCGCCGACCAGGCGGTCGCGGCCATCCAGGCGATGGTACCGATCAGAGGCACGTCGTAGAGGCTGCCAGAGTAATAGGTGTTATCTGCGGCGGCGCGGTCGAGGAGCTGCGAATTGATGCCGTACAACAATGCGGCGGCGAAGAAGTGGAGATAGAGGCGGCGCCATCCGGCGGAACTGGTCCAGGCTGCCATGCCTAAAACGGCGAGCAGCATTCCGTTCTCGAGCCCGTAGAGGCGATCGTAGTAAAGGCCGTAAAGGTATGAGTTGCGTACTACGTATTGATGAGGAAAAACAATGAATGCATAAAGAAAGATCCACCAGCCCAGCAGCATCAGAAAATTCAAGACGCTGAGATGAATTCTGCCTTCCGGCTTCACCAGGTCAGGTCGCCAGGCCACGGCCGCAATCATGGGCAAGGCGTGAAAGAACAGGATGATGTCGAACAGGAATGGATCGGGGATGGGCTGACGCAGGACGGCCTCGACATAGGACCAGGCGGCTTGATTGCAGGCCCATAGCGAGAATGCCAGGGTCATCAGCAGCCAGAAGCTGCGCTCCCCGGCCGGCCGGGTGGAAGTGTTGTAGAGCGCGATGGCGATGGCCGCGAGCATCAGAACCAAGCCGGCGATATCGGCGAATACGGTGAGGGCGAGGCTGCGGTGCGAAAACAGACACACGGCGGCGAAGGCCAGAGTGACTCCGGCCGCCGCGATAAACCAGCGGTGTCGTTGGAACGGACTCATCCGACCTCATTCTATTGGACTGAATCGGGGATTCGGAGAAGAGATTGGCGGCGGGCTGGTTACTTCCGTTACACCTGGCTCGCCCGAGGCTGCGTCCGTCTGACTCCATCTCTCAGTACTTTCGGCGGGGTAGAAGCGAAGGGTCCTGCGCGTCGAATCGGCCAGTCCGAGGACCGGAGATCCCTGCTCCGCCTGAAAAGCGGCTCCGGTCGGGATGACGCATTCAATTGAGATTCAAGAATTTGAGGTGCTTCTCTGGCGGCGGCTTTGCTCTTCATTTCGACCTGGATTGTTCTAGAATCAAGGCAGGAAGGCACATTCGTCGTCGTTAGCCTTCCTTCTGGTGACTTGCCATGGCATTTCCCGTGACCCGCCTGCGCCGCCTTCGCCGCACGGCGGAGCTGCGCAACCTGGTGTGTGAAACTCGCCTCACGCCTGACGCATTTGTGTATCCCATGTTCGTTTGTCCTGGGGAAGGCGTGCGCAAGGCCGTGGGCTCGATGCCAGGGGTGTTTAACCTGTCGGTGGACGAAGCGGTGAAAGATGCACGGGAAACGCATGCGCTGGGTGTGCCGGCGGTGATTCTGTTTGGGCTGCCAGACAAGAAAGACGAGGTGGCGACCGGAGCATGGGCTGACGACGGGATCGTGCAGCAAGCGGCGCGGGCGATGAAACGCGAAGTGCCCGGACTCATTCTGATGGGCGACGTGTGCCTGTGCGAATACATGTCGCACGGACATTGCGGGATTGTGAAGGCTGCGCCGCAATCGCTGGGAGCCGCGGTTGCCGTGCCTCCGTCCGCGGCTGCGACGGTCGATTACGAGATCGTGAACGATGCTTCGCTCGAACTGCTGGCGCGAACTTCGGTTTCGCTGGCGAAGGCCGGGATCGACATTATTGCGCCGTCGGACATGATGGATGGGCGTGTCGGAGCGATCCGCAAGGCGCTGGATGAAGCGGGCTTCATTAACACGCCGATTCTTTCGTATGCGGCCAAGTTCGCCTCTGGCTTCTACGGGCCGTTTCGCGAGGCGGCAGATTCGGCGCCGCAATTTGGCGACCGGCGGTCGTATCAGATGGATGGCGCCAACCTTCGCGAGGCCATGCGGGAGATTGAGGCTGACATTGAAGAAGGCGCGGACATGATTATGGTGAAGCCGGCCCTGCCATACCTGGATGTGATCGCAGCGGCGCGGGAGCGTTTCGATTTGCCGCTGGCAGCGTATCAGGTGTCGGGCGAATACGCGATGATTGAAGCGGCCGCGCGCAATGGCTGGATTGAACGCGACCGCGTGATGATGGAGTCGCTGGTGAGTATTCGGCGGGCTGGGGCGAGCATTATTCTGACTTATTACGCGAAGGACGCGGCGAAGTTGCTGGGGTGAGTGGCGCAAGGGCTGAAGCCCGGCTCTTCCACAATATAGAACCTTCCTATCGCAGCGCTGAAAGCGCTGCGCCACCCAAAATCCGCGTTGGGCTGGGGAACCTTGGCCCGCTGAGTTCGATGACCTGGCCGTTTAGGCGCCGGAGCTTTGGCTGGTGACGAAGTTCACTTCTACTTGTTTGCGGTCTTCGTCGGAGACTTTGAAGAAGGCGCGCGGCTTGAGGCTGAGGAAGCTGGCCACGAAGACGTCGGGGATTTGGCCGACGCGGGTGCTGTAGGTGTTGACGTCGTCGTTGAAAAATTCGCGGCGGTCGGCGATACGCTCTTCGAGTTCACTGATGCGGTTCTGGAGTTTCAGGAAATTTTCGTTAGCTTTGAGCTGGGGATAGTTTTCCGCGACGGCAAACAGGCTGCGCAGAGCGGTCTCCATTTTTAAATCGGCGACGGCTTTTTGGGGGATGCTGGCGGCGTTCATGGACGCGGAGCGGGCTTGAGTTACGGCGAGCAGAGTTTGCTGCTCGTGCTGCATGTATCCCTTGACGGTTTCGACCAGGTTGGGGATTTCGTCGTGACGCTGCTTGAGCAGGACGTCGATGTTGGCCCAGGCGCGGTCGTTCTCGTTGCGCAGGCGCACTAAGCCGTTGTAGAGGATGACGGCATAGATGAGGACGCCGGCTAAGAACAGGAAGAGTGCTAGCCCGGTGATGATGCTGCTATCCATTGAAGTTTGGTTTTAAGGTTGCCAGCAGCGGGACGCGGAGGCAAGTGCCGGAAGGGTTGCGGGCTGCGGGATTCGATGGGGCTGGGATGGAACTGGACGCGGCAGGTTCGCCTCTGGCTGGGAACTGTCGGTGGCAGAGAAGAACTCCGCCGGGCTTTGCCCAGGCGGGACGGGCGAAGGCGCCCGTCCCCACATGAGTATCTTCATACGAGCATCGTGGCGGAGACGGACGAGGCGCCCGTCCCCTGTGAGCATCGTGACTCGTTAGTCTTTGCTGGGTTTCTTGGGAGTTAGGTCGCAGGACTTGCGAACTTCGTCGAGGTTCAGGCCGGCAGGGGAGAACTCGGCGATCTCGCGTCCGTTTCGCGTCGGCAACGCAATGTTAAAGACTTGCGCGCCGATTAATCCGCGAGTGGTGCCTTTGTCCATGGAAAGGAATCGGCCGCGCTCCCAGTTCCAGCCATGGAAGTTATGCACGTCGTCGGTGCGCACCTCGACTTCCAGTTGAGGCTGACCCCAAAAACCGGGGCGATTGGGCGGAGGCAACCGCACGCCGGGGTTAAAGTCGGCGAAGGTCATTTTGCCGTCGGAGCAAACCAGTTCGACTCTGGGCTTGTAGTTCGGGTCTTCCTTGAAAAAATTGTTTGAGAGCAGTTCGAATCGGACTTTCTTGGCGCCGGTCATTTTGTCTTCCGATTTGAACTCCATCCATTTGCCACCGGCGCTCACTCCGTCTTGTTCATCCTGGTTAGGGCTCATGGCGCCCTCCTGGGAGAAGGCGGATGCGGCACCAAGCAGCGTTACGCACGCCAACAAAGCCAGGGCTATGCGGTTGGGTTTATACGATGCATGCAAAGCGTTCACTGTATCCTCCAGAAACAAACACCCTGCGTATATTGAACCCAAAAGTGCGCAGAAAGTTGCATGAAAAGAAAGCCGCACCTGATCTAGTCAACCCTGAGGTTAGCGAATATCAATCTTCAGGTCGAGGTAGACCTGGGAGCGGTCGTCGAACTGGCTGACCGATTTGGTGTCGCTCTTGTGGCCCTTATACTGGGCGTAGACCTCATAGTCGACGGCATTGGAGAGCGCGGGAAAACGATAAGTGCCGTCCGGGCCGACGATGTAAGTCTTCACGGCGCGAGTGCGCGTGTTAGTCACGTAGACGACGGCGTCGGGAAGAGGACTATCCTGCGGGTCGAGGACTTTGCCGAACAGAAGGCGACCCACGGACTTGTCTTTCTTGTCGAACGCGGCGCCCACCTCGGCGCAGGACGGCGCGGTCAGAGCCACAACCATCGCACAGGCCAGAGTGACCGCCATGATCCCAAATTGTTTGCGAGTCATGCTGGTTGCTATTGTCTCACGGCTTTGCAGCACCGGAGTCGGGAGCACCAGCCTTGTCTATACCAGTTGGCTCTTCGACAGTTAGATGCAGTCCAGTGTCTTCGCGTTCGTCGTTGTAGATGTGGACGGTAACTTCCTTGACCAGGCGCAGCGGGCGGCCGTCGGTGGTTTTGAAGCCTTTGAGGTCGGCGGTGAGGAAGTAGTCGGATTCGCCGGTAGGAACGCGTTGGGCGAACTCGCCCATGTGGTCAGAGTAAACCTCCCACTTCGGCTTTTTGTCTTTGGCGCGGCGGATTTTTATGGGGACTCCGTAGACAGGATGGTCGTTCGGTCCCCAAACGGTGCCGGCGATGACAGCGTAGTCATTCTTGCTCTTGGGCGCGGGGGCGGCGAGGAGTCCCTCGGTCGAACTGAACGTCGCACTGAAGTTCGGTAGGAGAATCAGGATCGGCAGGAGGAAAACGGCGGAGCACAGCCTGATGAAAACTTGCGCCCGAATTCTAGGAGTAGTCACCGTCTTCGCTCTCTTCGACCTCTTCTTCGTCCTCTTCGACGTAGCCAGCTTCCACGGCCTTCAACTCAAGCGGACTGGTGGTGATGACTTCAAAGTCGGTGCCACACTCGGGGCACGAGATCATTTCGCCTTCGTCGACGCCGTCCTCGTCGACATCCAGATTGGTTTCGCATTCGGGGCACAGAACCATAAAGCCTCCCTAGCCGATTAGAGCCTCCTGATAATATTTAGATTCTTCCCGGCTCTTAGGTCAAGGGGCAGAGGCGAGGAACGAGAGAATTTCTGGAGGACCAGGAATCGCTGGTTGCGGTGGGATTCTTCTGGACGGGGGGTATCAGGGCATGCTCCATTTCCGCACGATAACACGCGTCACTGTGAGTCTGACTGCAGTCCTGCTGGCGGCGATGGTGTGCGAAGGCCAGTCTGCCTCGGAAACGAGGCTAGCAGCCGATCCGCAGATTGCGGCGGCGTTGCGGGGGATTTCGGCGCAACGGATTCAGG
>Ga0210395_10001148_pt1 | contig 20584 bp, 11 predicted proteins | sample IncBWH4OmetaG_FD_150861 | JGI IMG/M metagenome (GOLD analysis project Ga0210395, IMG submission 150861) | Forest soil microbial communities from Barre Woods Harvard Forest LTER site, Petersham, Massachusetts, United States - Inc-BW-H-4-O ...
AGGGACAAAACCGCAGCCCTGAGATGATCGAGAGTAATGTTGGTGACTCCCTTCAACTTCTTGTGGCCGGCCACCGCGACAGTAGGCAGCGCGGGAGCTTCCTGCACAGTCGTATCCACGGTGATGATACCCTCGACCCCCCGCTCCGACAGCAATTGCGAATAGCGATTCAGCAGCACCGCATCGTGTCGATGCACCACCGTCAGAAAGAAATAGTCGCGCTTCCTCAAGTACTGTTCTATGCCGCTGATGATCGGCGAACTGTAAGAGTCGCCAATCTCTTCCGCAATCACGCCGATGGTGTAAGTGCGCTTGTTGCGCAGACTGCGGGCGAAAAAATTGGGCCGGTAGTTGAGTTCCTTGGCGGCCGCGTGGATCCGGTTCTTGGTCTCCTGCGGTATGGAACGAGCCGATGGCGAATCGTTCAAAACCGCCGACACCGTGCCCGGGGTCAGTCCGATATGCTGCGCAACGGCCTTGAGGGTGATCACCTCTGGTTGCTGGCCGGGCTTCTTGATTTGCCCCATGTTCGGCTAAATCTGTTCGATTAAATCGTTTTAATCCGGACTTTCCGGACTTCGCGCGACTCATATTACCAAATACCGGCATCGACAGCGATTTCGCGCCGGTTGGCTTTCCGGATACGCCCCTGGCTCAGCTGTTCAGGCGGCCGTCATGCCTTGGCATAGCGTTGGCTGTTCGGCGTCGATCCGCTCAAAGCAAAGAACAGAATGTACAGATAACAAATCACCGGCAGAAAGAACGCGTGATGAATGCCAATCCGATCGGCAATCGCACCCTGCGCGTAAGGAATAAGCGCTCCACCAACGATCGCCATGATCATCACCCCGGAGCCATCCCCAGTTAGAGGACCAAGCTCAGCTACCCCCAACGTGAATATGCTTGGGAACATGATTGAGTTAAAGAGACCAACAAGGATGATGCTGTACATCGCAACGTGTCCAGTAGCCAGCATGGAGATGGCGACCAAAGCACCGGCGCACACCGCACAAATGCTGAGTAATTGTCCGGTTTTCATTTTTTGCAGAAGCCCGGAGCCGATGAAACGACCCACCATCGCGCCCCCCCAGTAGAAAGCAACGAGGTTCGCCGCAGCCTTCTCGGTTAAACCGCCAATGTCGGGCTGGCTGAAGTAGTTCACCAGAAAACTACCGATGGAAACCTCGGCGCCGACATACACAAAGATCGCGATAGCGCCGAAGATCAGGCTGGGGTGCTTCCAGATCGAATCGTTTACTTTCTCCCCCACCTTATGCTGGGCGTGTGCGATGGTCGGCAACTTGAAACTGCCGATGGCGATCGCCAATAACACTAGCGTGATGCCCAAACCGATGTACGGCGTCTTGACCGTCGCCGCCTCATGCTGGCGGTAAGCCTGCAAAACGTCGGGTGCCATCGCCCGTATTTCGTCCATAGCCTTCGGGGCCGCGCTTAGAATCAGCAGGCCGCCGAAGAAGGGCGCCAGAAAAGTTCCCAGAGAGTTGAACGCCTGCGTCAGATTGAGCCGGCTCGATGCTGTCTCCGGTTTGCCCAACACGGTGACGTAGGGATTCGCTGCCACCTGCAGGCACGTGATCCCGGCCGCAAGAACGATCAGCGCGCCCAAGAAGAGCGGATACGATGGAGCGCTCGCGGCTGGCACAAACAGGAAAGCACCCACGCCTGCGGTCAGTAGCCCCACCACCATCGATCGCTGATAGCCGATCCAGTCAACGATTTTGGAGGCGGGAAAGGAAAAGACGAAATACGCCCCAAAGAACGCGAGCTGAATCAGCTGGGACTGCCGGTAGTTCAAATCGAAAATCGATTTCAGGTGAGGCACCAGAATGTCGTTCAGGCAGGTCAGAAATCCCCACATGAAGAAAAGCGTGGTCACCGTAGCCAGCGGAGCGCCGTAGCTTTGCCCCGTGTCCGGCGCCGAAGATGTCGTAGAAGTGTTGGGGGCCGCGATCGCCATGAGTACTGTATCCACCCTCCAGAAAGAGAACCCACTAGAACAAAGAACGCGGCCATCATAGCATCGCCAGAGTGCCCTTCTACGCATTTTTCTTGCGGCGAGATCGAATTCGCACCCTACAAAATCGTTTCTCTAGCTTGACATTCCAGCCCCCTTGCCCGAGACTGCAATCGTTTCCGCCTGTCGGATTCTGCCCATCAGGCCACCTCATGCGCAAACCTGTGCTCCTCGCCCTCGCCGCCGTCTCTCTTCTGGCCAGCCCTGCCGCACTCCATGCCCAGTCCAGCCAATCTAATATGTCCGCGGCGGTCGTATTCAGCGAGCCCGGATTTCCCGCCGCGGACTCCGCCAGGCCCTCCCCGCAACAAGTCTCCGCCATGTTGCCCGGTGCTCGCGAGGCCGACGCGGACCACCTTCAAGACGCCCTGGCCGCAACCCACCTTCTGATTCTTCCCTACGGCTCTGCCTTCCCCGAACAATCATGGACCTCGATCAAACAGTTCCTCGACCACGGAGGCAATCTCCTCGTCCTCGGAGGAAGGCCCTTCACCCGCGCCGCTTACCGCGATGCCAGCGGCTGGCATCTTCGCGACTATAGTGTCCGCTTCATTCGCTCTCTCATGATCGACCAGTATCAGGAAACTCCCGGCTCGGACGGCCTGCAATTTCAGCCCAATCCCGAGATCCCACAACAGCTTCCCGCCTTCGCCTGGAAGCACGCCTTCAGCCCCGTGATTCGTCTCAGCGCCGTCGACCTCTACCATCGCGGCGGGGCCGCCGGTTCCATCGACGCCCGCCTCGACTCCCTCGCCTGGGGCATAAAAGACGGCCGCAAGCTGTCGGCCCCGGTCCTCCAGGTCGATCACTACCGCAACGGTTTCGACGGCGGCCGTTGGATTTTTGTAAACGCGGACCTTCCGCCAGAATTCTTCGATAACGCCAGCCTCGTGCAATCCCTTGCCAACCGGGCGTTACAAGGCGCCGAGGAATTCACCGTCCGCCCAGAGGTGCCTCTCTACCTCCAGGGTGAGCCCATCGAACTGCATGTCCAATGGCACCCGGCCCTGCCGCCGAGCGCGCCCCTCTCTATAAAGATCACGTCTTTCCCCGAAGCACAGCCCTCGAATCGCTCGACCGCAACGGCAGCGACGACGCCGAACGCTCCCATCGCACTGCCCCCGCCAGAAGGCAAAGGCCTCTACATCGTCGAAGCCCAGCTACTCGAGGGCGACCGCGTCCGCGCCATCTACCACTCCGCCTTCTGGATCCGCGACGAATCCTTCCTCCGCTCCGGCCCGCATCTCAGCGTCAACCACGACTACTTCGAACTCGACGGCCATCCCCTCTCCGTCGTTGGCACAACCTACATGTCGAGCGAAGTGCAGCGCCTCTATTTCGACCATCCCAATGTGTACGTGTGGAATCAGGATCTCGCCCAGATTCACGACGCAGGACTGAACATGATCCGCACCGGATGGTGGACCGGCTGGGATAAATTCTGCGACGAAAACGGCCAGCCCTACGAGCGCACCCTCCGCACCCTCGAAGCCTATCTGATGACCGCCCGCAAGTACGGCTTGCCAGTGCAGTTCAACTTCTTCGCTTTCCTGCCAGACGTTCTCGGCGGCGCCAACGCATTTCTCGACCCCGCCGCCGTCCGCCGCCAGCAGACTCTGATCTCGTCAGTTGCCACGCGCTTCCACGACGTGCCCTATCTCGCCTGGGACCTCATCAACGAGCCCAGCTTCTCGCAGCACCTCTGGAGGACTCGCCCCAACGGCGACTCGTTCGAAATCGCCGCTTGGAATCGTTGGCTTAGCCAGCGCTATCCCGACCGCGCGAAACTTGCCGCGCTGTGGAATGTTTCTCCTGATTCCGTCGCCGGTACGATCTCGCTTCCGCGCGAAGATGAGTTCTCCCCGCGCGGCATGTACACCGGAACCAACTCGCTCCGCCTCAACGATTACTTTCTATTCGCGCAAGAATCCTTCGCCCACTGGGCAAGCACGATGCACGAAACCATCCGCGCCGCCGGCTCGCAACAACTCGTCACCATCGGCCAGGACGAAGGTGGCATCCAGGACCGCCTCTCTCCCGCCTTCTGGGGCCAGTCCGTCGACTTCACGACGAACCACTCCTGGTGGCTCAACGACAACATTCTCTGGGATTCGCTCGCGGCCAAGCAGCCTGGCGAAGCCATGCTGATCCAGGAAACCGGCCTGCAGCGCGAGCTAACCCTCGACGAGGTCGCCCGCCGCACCACCGAGAGCGAAGCCGCTCTCCTCGAACGAAAAATCACCGCATCTTTCATTCAAGGTGCCGGCGCCATCGAATGGCTGTGGAACACGAATTCCGACATGACGGAGAGCAACGAAACTCCCATCGGCGCCGTCCGCACCGACTACACCGAAAAGCCGGAAGCCACGTTGCTCCGCGCCTTCGCCCAATTCGCCCCGTCATTACAACCGCATCTCCGCGATCCGCAGCTTCCTGCCATCGCAATCATCACGTCGCAAGCCGCGCAATACTCGGCGCTCGCGGATTTCCAGTTAGCAGCTCAGCAGAACGCCGTCCGCGCCCTCGCCTACGAAGTCCATGAGCCCGCATACGTAATCGCAGAAAATCAGATCGATAAATTAGGCACACCCAAACTCGCCATCCTGCCATCCCCACAAGCCCTGAGCGAAACCGCCTGGCAAGCGTTATTGAAGTACGTCGACGCCGGAGGGAATCTTCTCATCACCGGCCCCGTAGACCGCGACGAGCACTGGCAGATCGTTCATCGCGCCGCCGATCTGGGCCTCGCCGCCCACGTTGAACCAATCACCTATCACAACGCCTCGGTTCGCGTCGGCGACCGCTCACTCGCTCTCACCTTCGCCCAGACTCAACAAACCTGGCTTGATTCCCTCCGCTTCGACGACGCTTCCACTTTCAAAGAGATTCCTCACGGCAAAGGCCGCGTCTTCTGGATCTCCTACCCCGTCGAACTCTCTGCCGACCCGCAGTCAATTTCGGATCTCTACGCCTACGTTGCGACTCGCCTGAGAATTCCGCTGATGTTCACTGAGCAGTCGCCGATCCCACCCGGCGTGCTGGTATTCCCCACGGTGCTGGCTGACTCGGTGCTCTACGTCTTTGTGTCGGATTCCGCCGCCGCCGCGGCCATTAACCTGCGGGATCAAATCACCGGCGCGCAACTCAAGTTCTCTCTACCGGCCGAACACGCCGCGATTGCGGTTGTCGGGAAAAAGGAGAGGGGAGTCGTCGCCAAATACGGCTTCTAGCTGCGCGATAAGTGCGGTTCAAAGACAGCGACAGATGCCCCATTTCTCGCGTTCTTTGCGAGAAGCAGGTTTTTTATTATCTCAATCTCAAGCGAGCCCGCCCCGCACTCGCTCACTTCGAGAGCTGGCCGATGAAGACTCCGTAGGCCTCCAGCGTCACCACATCTCCCGCCGCTGCGGACTTTCCGGTCGCCAGCAGACTCTTCGCCGAAGAGAACCCATGCTTGCTCAATTCCAGGTTCACCTTCTGCGGCGCGCCCGACATGTTCAGGGCTACCACCACCGCCTGGTCTTTGTACGATCGCAGGTAGGAAAGTACGTTCTGATCGTTCTCATTCAGCGGAACATAGCTCCCGTCCAGCAGCGCCCGATTCGTGTGGCGCAGCTTGAGCACCTTTTTATAAAAATTCAGCACCGACTCCGGATCCTTGGATTCGTCGGCTACGTTATAAGTCTTCGCCGTCGCCGGCACGGGAAGCCACGGCGCAGCCTTGGAGAACCCGCCGTTCTCGCTTTCATCCCACTGCATCGGCGTGCGCTCGCCGTCCCGGCCCTTTTCCTTGGGCCAGCCGATGCGACCGATCGGGTCCCGCACATCTTCCTTGCGCGTTGGTGGAGTGGTCTTCATCCCGATCTCTTCGCCGTAATACATGAGTGGCGTTCCGCGCAGCGTCAGATACAGCCCTGCCATCAACTTCGCAATCTGATCGTTGTGCTGCCCGTCGCCATAGCGATCGTACGATCGAATAATGTCGTGATTGCTGATCACAAATGTCGGCCATCCCGAAGCCGCATCAACCCCCGCAATCTGCTTGCGGAAATCGGCAGGCGAGAGCTTGTTCACCGTGGTAAAAAGAAAATCCATGGGCAATTGCAGCTCGTTGTTGCCCTCGCCGTAATATTTATTCAACTCCTTGATGTCCACCGTCCAGGTTTCGCCAACTAGCACTCCGTTGTATTCGTCCGTCACCGTGCGCAATCCCCGCAATACGTCATGTACCTCGGGCAATTTGGAGTTGAATTTGTACTCCTCAATCGGATCGCCGAAGGCATTCTTGCCGGGCAGAATCGGATCGTCGTGCAGGTCGGGATCTTCAAATAGGGTGTCCACCGCGTCCAGACGAAACCCGGACGCGCCCCGCTTGAACCACCAGCGCGCCACATCGAACATCGCATCCTTCACTGCCGGGTTACGCCAGTTCAAATCAGGCTGCTGCGGATAAAAGAAATGGTAGTAATACTGATTGGTCGTTGCATCGAACGTCCAAGCGGAGCCGCCGAAAATCGAAGTCCAATTGTTCGGCGGCTGTCCCGGCCCCTTTCCGTCGCGCCAGATATACCAGTCGCGGTGTTCTGAAGTTCGAGACGACTTGGAATCCAGAAACCATTTGTGCTGGTCCGAGGAGTGATTCACCACGAAATCTAGGATGATGTGAATGCCGCGTTTCTTGGCCTCGCTGGCCAGATTGTCGAAGTCTGCCAGAGTTCCATACATGGGATCGATATTTTCGTAGTCGGAGACGTCGTAGCCGAAATCCACTTGTGGCGACGGAAAGCACGGCGAGATCCAGATCGCGTCGACGCCCAGATCCTTCAAATAATCCAGCTTCGACGTGATTCCCTTGAGGTCGCCAATTCCGTCGTTATTGCTATCGGCAAAGCTGCGGGGATAAATTTCGTAGAACACCGCATGCTGCCACCACTGGTGGCCTTCCGCATCCGCGGTACTGCTCGCTGCGCTTTTGGCCGCGGCAGTCTTGACCGTGGTCGCTTTGCCCGCTGTCTGAGCCGTCACGGCCGGCTGCAGCAGGCCCAGAAACGCAGCTACCAGAATCCACGAAACCATACCTTGCATAGCGACAACTCCTGTAAAAGATTTCGACAAGTCGCAACCGCCCAGATTTCCGCAAACTTTCGTGCACTCGCACGCTGGCGGGTCTCAGAGGAAAGCTGCGATTTGCCTGAGTGTAAACCTTTTGTGGATAAAGGTGTGTGGATCAACCTGTGCACGGGACCGCCGAGCCCGATTCCGACGGAGCTCACCAGGTTCCGGCGCCGCCAGGCACGGGTTTTGGCGCGGGCAGCAAAAAACGGCAGGGCCGACTCCCTGCCGTTTCGCGATCTTACAAACTTGCGTGCTTCGGACTACTTCTTATTGACGGACTTCTTGAGCTCGGCTCCAGGACTGAACTTCGCAACTTTGCGGGCAGCGATTTTGATGGTGGCGCCGGTTTGCGGATTGCGCCCGTTCCGCGCTTTTCTCTGCGACACCGAGAAGGTGCCGAAGCCTATCAATGCCACGCGGTCTCCTTTGCGGAGGGCGGACGTAATGCTCTCGACGGCTGTATCAATGGCAGTCGTGGCCTGCGCCTTGCTGATTTCACACGCGCCTGAGATCTTGTCAACCAGATCGGCCTTGTTCATAGTCTCTCCTCGCAGGTCTCTTTTTGGTGCTCAACCTACAGCGGGTAAAACTGGCCATGGATGAGTTGGGAAACCTGACGGCTTGTATTCTCCTCCGTCTGCGCCGAAAGTCAACTGTGAAAATCCGCGCCGGAAGCCTGTTTCGCACTCTTTAGGGCCGAATTGGGGCTGTCCGGGCGGCTTTTCATGTCCGTCGGCACGGTTTTCCTACGCCCTCCACAGACCATGGCATTCCTACACAGGATGTACACAGGCAGACAAGGTTTCCGACTTGCGCGAAAGCTGCCCGCGGGTGCAAAGTCGAAATAGGAGATTTTGTCGAAGATGATTGGTGCGAAGATGATGGGCCCAAAAGCAGTTGACGGAGCAGCGACTTCGAATTCAGAGCGTTCGCACCGGATCAAGGCAGCCGCTGAAGTTTGCCCGCTGTGTGAAGGTACCGGATGGAAGACCGCGGCAGCCAGCGCCGCTAACGGCGGCGGTGCAAACGGTCGAATTAGCAACGATCGGATTAGCAACGATCGCCGGGTCACCCGCTGCGACTGCCGTTTGCGGGCGCGAGGAGAAACCCTCCTGACCTCCGCCCGCATCCCGCGCCGCTACGAGCACTGCGAGCTCTCTAACTACGACACCGACTTCCCCGGCGCTCATCCCTCGCTGGAGGAAGCTCATTTCATCGCCTCCGGCTTCGCCAAGAAATGTGATCCCCGCGGCGACAAAGGCCTGCTGATCATCGGCAAGATCGGAACCGGCAAGACGCACCTGGCGGTTGGAATCATCAAGGAATTGATCATCAACCGCGGCCTGCCTTGCCTGTTTTACGATTATCGCGAACTATTGAAAGAGATTCAGAACTCCTACAACTCGACGGTACAGACCACGGAACTGGACGTGCTTCGTCCCGTGTTCGAAACCGATGTCCTGGTCCTCGACGAACTGGGCGCCGTGAAACCAACAGAGTGGGTATGGGACACCGTCAGCCTGATTCTGAACACACGCTACAACGACAATCGCACCACCATCATCACCACGAATTTTGACGATCAGCCAGCTGCGGGCGTCACAGGCTCGCTGTCACCCGCCCGAGCCGCGACTCGTGGCGAAACCCTGGGCGACCGCATCGGCGAACGCATGCGCTCACGCCTGCATGAGATGTGCCGCATCGTCACCCTCGAAGGCACGGATTTCCGGCAAAAGTTCCGCAGCGCAAACTTCCGGTAATGCGTCGCCACGGATCAAAGACGCATTTCTCTCGTTCTTATCCGTGTGAATCCGCGTAAATGCGTGGCCAAGAAGTTCCACTAAAATGATTCTGTGCTGACTGAGCGCTTGGAATTCGTGCCCGAACAGGATACAGAAATTTTCTCCGCGGTCCCGGCGGTCCCGGCTGTGTTTCTTTTACGGGGAGCGGACGCCCACGCCGAACCGTATATTAGCAAAACCGCCAATCTGCGCCGCCGTCTGCAGCGCCTGCTCGGTCCGGTCGAGGAGCGCACAAAAAAACTCAACCTGCGCGACCGCGTTCGACAGATCGAATACGCCCCCACCGGATCCGACTTTGAATCCGGCTTCTTGCTCTATGCCGTTCTGCGATCAGCGTTTCCCAAGACCTATTCCGACCGCATGCGCTTCCGCTTCGCGCCACTGGTGAAGCTTCATCTGGAAAACGAATATCCGCGAGCCTCAATCACCACCCGCCTGGGCCGGCTAGGTGGACGTTCTCTCTATTACGGCCCGTTTATCTCCCGCGTTGCCGCCGAGAAGTTCATGAACGACTCGCTCGACTTTTTCAAGATGCGGCGCTGCGTCGACGACCTGCATCCCGACCCCAAGTTCCCCGGCTGCATTTATTCCGAGATGAAAATGTGCCTGGCCCCGTGCTTCAAGGGCTGCACCGACGAGGACTACGCCACAGAAGTAAATCGCGTGCAGACGTATTTCGATTCCAGAGGAGATTCGCTGCTCCGCGAATTCTCCGCCGAGCGCGAAGCCTCGTCAGCCCGCCTGGCGTTTGAAGATGCAGCAGCGCTTCACGCGCGCGTCGAAAAACTCAAACCCATCCTGAGTCAGCTCCCCGAAATCGTGCACCGCCTCGACCGTCTCTCGGCTCTGATGATTCAGCCCAGTTCCATCGCGGGTGCGGTGGCATTTTTTCGGATCGAATGCGGACGCCTCGCGGGGCCGATTTCGTTCGCCATTCAGCCAGCCGAGCATGCGAAATCACAGTCGATGGAAGGCCGAGTACAAGAGACTCTGCAATCGTCCCCACCGTCGAAGGCAAAGTCCGCGCTCGAGAACATGGAACACTTGGCCCTGCTGAGGCGCTGGTTCTATCGCGGCAGCCGCACCGGCGAAATCTTCTTCGCCGATGAAAAAGGAGAACTCCCCATGCGTCGCATCGTGCGCGGCATCTCCCGTGTATTCCGCGGCGAGAAGCCCGAAGCAGAGCCAGTGAATCTGCCGGCAACGTCTTAAGCATCCTCCCGCGTCAACAGAAAGGGCTTTCCTCTGTGCTCCCCCTGTGCCCTCTGTGGTTAAGCTTTTTGACCCTACTGCGCAGCCACTTCCTTCCATCCAAACCAACGCCGCCCAACCCACCGCACCATCCGCCAGCCCATCACGATCACGGCTACAATCGTTCCCACCCACAGCAGCGTGGCCGGAAGATAGAACAGAATCCCGATCATCGCCGTCGAATAGTTCGCCACGCTCTCCAGCCCATCGTGCAACGCCAGTTCCAACTGATAGCCCGGACGCCAGTTCAGCCCGAAGGTCTGCGCTTGAGGCTCGGTCCGCAGCGATACGCTCAGGGCGACCGTTTCGATCTGACGTGACAGCGCGTTGAATTCGGCCTGCTGCTGCTCAATCTGTCCCCGCACCTCGCTCAGCTTTTCGGTCACCAGCAGCATGTCCTTCATCGTGCCCGCCTGTTTCAGAATCGACAGGTACTGCGCCTCTTCCGCCCGCAGATTGCGAATGCTTGCATCCTGATCCACATACTGCCGCGTCACATCCTGCGCCTCGATCTTTTCGCTTTCCACTCGTAGCCCCAGCTTGCGGATCTCCGCCCGCGCCGCCTCAAACTGCGCCGACGGCACGCGAATGGTCAGTGTCCCCGAAGTCGCATTCTGTCCGCCTCCTTCCGAACTCACCAAGTAACCGCCCATGCTCTCTGCCAGCGCCGTGATTTTCTCCGCCACCTCCTCGGGACGCTGCACCACCAACTCGAGTGAACTGGTGCGTATGATTTTCCGATCCGCCCCCGCAAGAGGCGCCGCCGGCGCCGCAAGCGGTTCAGCGACGGCACGTGCTTTCCCCTCGCTTCTCTGTGCCACGGCGACAGGATTCGACATCGCTGCCTCATAGCTATAGAGGTCGGTAGACGCCCCCATTTTCTGCTTGAGATCCGGCGTTCGCGACCCACGCATCGTCGGGAAAGCGATCGCACCCCAAACCAACAGAATCGCTCCGCCCACGGCGAGCCAGAGCCACGGCTTCTTCATTTCTATATGTGAATCCGCCAAAGTTGACATGACTTATCCCCCAATAGAGAACGCCGGCCCGCAATCGCCTTGCAGCCGATCTTGCAGCCAGGCCAGCGCTCGCCGCCCTGCGCCCGCTCGTGGCATTGACGGAAGCCAACCATTCGCCCTAAGATGGCTCGGCTCCAGAGGTAGCCCGTTGGGTGTTCTCCGCGGCGCTACGTCGTTGTCCATCGCCCCAACTTGTTCGCCAAAACATGATCGGCCAAACCTTCTCCCACTACCGGATCATCGAACTCCTTGGCGGCGGCGGAATGGGAGTGGTCTACAAGGCCGAAGACACGTTGCTCGGCCGCTTCGTCGCACTCAAGTTTCTTCCCGACGATGCTTCCGAGGACCCTCAGGCCCTGGAACGCTTTCGCCGCGAGGCTCGCGCCGCATCTTCTCTGAATCATCCCAACATCTGCACCATCCACGAGATCGGCCAGCATGATGGACACCTATTCATCGTCATGGAATGCCTGACCGGGCAGACCCTGAAGCACATCGTCGAAGGCCGCCCCATGGAGCAGGAGCGCCTGCTCGCGATCGCGATTGAAGTGGCCGATGCCCTCGACGCCGCACACAGCAAAGGCATTGTTCACCGCGACATCAAGCCGGCAAATATTTTTGTCACCGACCGCGGTCATGCCAAGGTTCTGGATTTCGGACTCGCGAAAATTTCCCGCGCCGCGCGACCCACCAGCGGCGATTCGCAAACCATCGGTGACGCCCATAACCTCGACCTTACCAATCCCGGAACCGCCATGGGCACGGTCGCTTACATGTCGCCCGAACAACTGCGCGGGAAGGAACTCGACGGCCGCACCGATTTATATTCCTTCGGCGTGGTGCTCTATGAAATGGCCACCGGCGTTCTTCCCTTCCGCGGAGAAACTTCGGCGGTCATCACCGAAGCCATTCTGAATCGGACGCCGACCGCGGCCAACCGCCTGAATCCCGAACTTCCGGCCAAGCTGGAAGAGACTATCGGCAAAGCTCTAGAAAAAGATCGCGAGATGCGTTGCCAGACCGCAGCGGAAATGCGCGCCGACCTGCGCCGCATTAAACGCTCGATCGACTCCTCGCACACCGGAGTGCAAACTGAGCCCTCTGCTCCGATCGCCGTCGCGGGAACAGAAGTCATCCCCACCGCAGCGACCCGCCGAAGAGCTTTCTGGCCGCTGCTCGCCGCGTGCGTCCTTCTCGCGTTGGCCGCTGGTGTTTACGCCGGCAAACAGATGTTCTCCTCGGCTCCCCTGCCGCCCCCCACCTACCGCCAGCTCACGTTTCGCCGCGGCAGCATTCGTTCCGCGCGCTTCGCCCCCGACGGCCAAACCATCCTGTACAGCGCAGCCTGGCAGGGAACTCCCGTCGACGTTTTCACCGCGCGCCCCGAAGCCCCCGAAGCCCGCTCCATGGGCCTGAGCCGCACGCAACTCGTATCGGTTTCTTCCGCCTCGGAAATGGCGGTGCTGTTAAACAGCAAAGCCATCGGCACCTGGGTGAACATGGGCACGCTGGCGCGAGCGCCGCTGGTCGGCGGCGCGCCGCGCGAAGTCCTGGAACACGTGCAGTGGGCCGACTGGTCCGCAGACAGCACTAACCTGGTTGTCGTTCGCGACTTCGGAGGCCGGAACCGCCTCGAATATCCCGTGGGCAAACCGCTCTACGAAACCGGCGGCTGGATCGGCCATCCCCGCTTTTCTCCCAAGGGAGACCTCATCGCATTCATTGACCACCCCGTGCAAGGTGACGACAGCGGCTCTCTCGCAGTCATCGATCTTCAGGGCAAGAAGAAGACGCTCTCTGGAGAATGGTTTACCATTCAAGGCGTTGCGTGGTCGCCCGACGGAAAAGAAATCTGGTTCACCGCCAGCAAGTCCGGCGTGGACCGCACTCTCTACGCCATCACGCTCGACGGCAAAGAGCGCATGGTATTGCGCCTGCCCGGCGCCGTCATGATCTTTGACATCTTCAAGGACGGCCGAGTCCTGCTGATGCGCGCCAGCTGGCGCCGCGAACTCGTCGGCATGACCGCCGATGACGCCAAGCAGCACGACCTCTCCTGGCTCGACTACACCTATCCCGCGGATCTATCAGTAGACGGCAAGACTTTGTTGTTCGACGAAGAAGGCGGCGGCGGCTCGCTGGATTATTCCAAGTCCGGAGGCCTGTCCTACGCCGTCTACGTCCGCAAGACCGACGGTTCACCCGCGGTTCTACTCGGCGAAGGTGGAGCAGTCTCTCTCTCGCCGGATGGCAAGTGGGTGGTTGCACAAACCCAGGCTTCGCCCTCACAGCTCAAACTGCTGACCACTGGCGCCGGCGAAGCCAAGTCGCTGACCAACGACAATATCAACCATGCCTGGGCCCACTGGTTCCCCGACGGCAAGCGCATTCTGTTTACCGGCAATGAACCGGACAAGGGCGTGCGGCTCTATGTCCTCGATGTAGCTTCCGGCAAGAGTCAACCCATCTCCGCGGAAGGCGTGAATGGCACAGCGTTTATCATCTCCCCGGATTCGCAGTGGGTGGCCGGGATCGGGCCCGATCAGAAAGGATATTTATATCCCACCGCCGGCGGCGATCCGCGCCCGATTCCCGGCTTCAACTCCGGCGAGCTGCCCATCACGTTCAGCAGCGACAGCCATTCGCTCTACCTCTACCAGCCCGGTGAGTTGCCCGCTCGCGTCGATCGGCTCGATCTGCAAACCGGCAAGCGCACGCTTTGGCGGGAATTGGTCCCCTCCGATCCCGCCGGCGTCGAGACCATCGGTCCGATCATGATCACGCCCGACGCCAAGACCTGCATCTTCGGCTACCACCGCATGCTCGCGGATCTGTATCTGGTTGAAGGCTTGAAGTAGCGCGGCCTGAGCCAACGAAAAAGGGCGACCCGAAGGCCGCCCGACGAACTAATGTTTTTCTTATCCGTGCAAATCCGCGAAAATCCGTGGCAAAGAAGTTCTCTAAATATCCAGCTTCTAAATATCCAGCTTCTAAATATCCAGGTTCTTCACATCCAGCGCATTCTCTTCAATGAACTTCCGCCGCGCTTCCACATCCTCACCCATCAGCGTGGTGAAGATGGTTTCGCATTCGGCGATGTCCTCCAGCCGCACCGACAGTAAAGTCCGCCGCTCCGGATCCATCGTCGTCTCCCACAACTGCGGCGCGGTCATCTCGCCCAGCCCCTTGTAGCGCTGGATGGTGAAGTCTTTGCGCCCCTCGTTGATCACATAATCGCGCAGCTCGCGGACGTTCGTCTTCTCCACCACTTCAATCTCGGCCTTGCGTTTGGTGGGCTTGGCCGTCTTCTTCTCGCTCTTGTCCGCGTCGGCGGATGCAGCCTCACCTTCAGCCGATTCCTCACCGCCAGCGGTCGCAGCCTTGGCCAGCGTCTCGACCACGAACGGCGGCTCCATGTATGGTTCGATCTGCTTGTACTTCGAGATCATCTGCCGGCATTCCGCGCTCGAAGCCAGCACCCAGTTGATGACGTGTTCCGCGCCATGCTTGTTGACGAAGCTCACTTCCCACAGGTTGTGCTCTTCGTCGAACCGCGACTCGACGCTCTTGAAGCCTTCTTCCTTTTGAAGCTTCTTCAGTTCTCTTTCCAGCCGTTCGATTTTCTTGGACGGCGTTTTCTTGTCGCCCTCAAAATCCGCACGCTTGGCGAGATCGAGTTTGGGAATAAGCTCCGTGACGCGCTCATTGCGCACCCGCTTGTCGAGCTTCTCGAAAAAACCCAAATACTCGTCAAGCACGGTCATGAAGCGCGCCAGATCCTTGCCTTCAATCTTGGCTGCACCTTCGCCGTAACGCACACTCAGCCCATCGGCCGCGCGCTTGACCATTACTTTTACGAATTCGCGTTCGTCCTTGATGTACTGCTGCGACTTGCCTTTCTTCAGCGAAAACAGCGGTGGCTGTGCGATGAACACATTGCCGCGCTTGATCAACTCCTGCATGTGCCGGAAGAAAAACGTCAGCAGCAGTGTGCGGATGTGGCTGCCGTCCACGTCGGCATCGGTCATCAGAATGATCTTGCCGTAGCGCACTTTCGTCGGATCGAAATCTTCCTTCGAAATCCCGGTGCCCAGCGCCGTGATCATGGCGCGAATTTCCTCGTGCGCCAGCATCTTGTCGTAGCGAGCTTTCTCTACGTTGAGAATTTTGCCCTTGAGCGGCAGGATCGCCTGAAAGCGCCGGTCGCGCCCCTGCTTCGCCGTTCCACCTGCCGACTCACCCTCGACGAGAAATAATTCACACCGATTCGGATCGCGCTCCGAACAATCCGCCAGTTTGCCCGGCAGCCCGCCGGAATCGAGCGCCCCCTTGCGCCGCGTCAAATCGCGCGCCTTACGCGCGGCTTCACGAGCCCGTGCAGCGTCGACCGCCTTGTTGATGATCTTCCGCGCCACCGGCGAGTTCTGCTCGAAAAACGCGCCCAGCCGTTCGTTCACAAACGCAGTCACAACTCCGGCAATATCGGAATTGAGTTTCCCTTTGGTCTGCCCTTCAAACTGCGGCTGCGATAGTTTCACGCTGATCACCGCGACCAGGCCTTCGCGCACATCGTCGCCCGTCAGATTTTCTTTCACATCCTTGAACAACCCCATCTGCTGTCCCGCGTAATTGATCGTCCGGGTCAGGGCAGTGCGGAATCCGGAAAGATGCGTGCCGCCGTCGACGGTGTTGATGTTGTTGGCGAAGCTGAACACCGATTCCGAATACGCGTCGTTATACTGCAGCCCAATTTCCATGGCCACGCCACTGCGCTCGGCCTCCATGTAAATCGGCTTGTCGTGCAGCACCTGCTTGCCGCGATTGAGATGCTTGATGAACTCCGCGATCCCGCCGTTGTACTTGAACTCAGTGTGCTTAGGCTCGCCGGTCTTCGAATCCGTGTTGCGCTCATCGGTCAGCGTGATCAGCAATCCCTTGTTCAGGAATGCGAGTTCGCGCAGCCGCTGCGCAAGCGTGTCGTAGTTGTATTCGACTGAGCCGGTGAAGATGGTGCGGTCGGGTAGGAAATGAACTTTCGTCCCACGCTTTTTGGTCGCGCCCGTCTTGGTCAGCTTGTTGGTGGGCTCGCCCTTGGAATAATTCTGCTGCCACGTAGAACCGTCGCGCCAGATCTCCAGATCCAGATCTTCGCTCAGTGCGTTGACGCAGGAAACGCCCACACCGTGCAGTCCACCGGAAACTTTGTAAGTGGACGAATCAAATTTCCCGCCGGCGTGCAGCGTGGTCATCACCACTTGCGCCGCGGAAACTTTCTGACCGTCGATCACCATGTCGTCAACCGGAATGCCGCGCCCGTCGTCGATCACCGTGATCGAGTTGTCCAGATGAATCGTGACTTCAATCTTGGTTGCGTACTGGGCAAGCGCCTCATCAACCGAATTGTCGACGACTTCGTACACCAGGTGATGCAGGCCCAGTTCGCCCGTTGACCCGATATACATTGCCGGACGCTTGCGCACCGCCTCCATGCCGCCCAGCACTTTGATGGAATCGGCGTTGTAGTTCCCGTCGCCGTTGCCACCCGCGCCTGCACCATTCGGTGCGTCGATCGGAGTCACTTTGCCGTTTTTTGTCTTGGTTTCAACGATGGGAGTATTAATCTCTTTGGTGGCCATTCCGCTCCGCGAAAATGTCCCGATTTTTGTCTAAACCTGGTCTTGCGAATCTTTGGAATTCGGCTGGAATTCTTCGCCCCGAAATCGACCGCGCTGAAGCCGCTCAAAGCGACTTCAAGTTATTGAAATTCATAATACTTAGGGTCGTATTGCGACTGTTCAAATTATACCACAAACTAGCCTCTTTTTGGCCCCCCGACAAGCGCCGAATCGACTCAGTAACAGCTAAAACATTCCCGCCAAAATTAAAGGGCGGCCGCAAGGCCGCCCCAAAAACTGACAACTGACAACTGACAACTGATCCCTGACAACTGCTCTTAAGCAACTGCCCTTACGCCGTGGCCGGCCGTTCCCCGCCCTTAGCCCGTCCCGGCTGCAGGTCCGGCTTGATGACGTGCTGCACACCGTCGTCCTTGGACGATGGCGGCGGCTGCACCGGCGGCAGTTCCTGATTCTCAACCAGCATCTTGATTTCGACCGCGTCGAGAACTTCACGCTCAATCAGAGCCTTTGCAATCCGCTCAAGCGTGTCGCGATTCTCCGACAGGATCTGCTTGGCTTGTGTGTATCCCTTGTTGACCAGCTTGCGAACTTCCTGGTCAATCTTGATCGCCGTATCCTCGCTGTAATCGCGATGCTGAGCAATTTCGCGGCCCAGGAATATCTGCTCTTCCTTCTTGCCGAAGGTCATCGGTCCCAAGTCGCTCATGCCCCACTCGCAGACCATCTTGCGCGCCATCTCCGTGGCCCGCTCAATGTCATTGCCCGCGCCGGTGCTCATCACATTGAGGAATAGCTCCTCCGCGATGCGCCCGCCCATCAGAATCGCGATCTCAGTCTCCAGATAATTCTTGTAGTAGTTGTGCCGGTCATCCGTGGGCAACTGCATGGTCACGCCCAGCGCCATGCCGCGAGGAATGATCGTCACCTTGTGCAATGGATCGGAGTGCGGCATCTTCGCCGCCACCAGCGCGTGTCCCGCCTCGTGATAAGCCGTATTCTTTTTCTCTTCGTCAGTGAGCAGCAGCGACTTGCGCTCCACCCCCATCAGTACTTTATCCTTGGCCAATTCGAAGTCGTACTGCAGAACTGCTTTGCGATTCTGCCGCGCCGCAGCCAGCGCCGCCTCGTTGACCATGTTGGCCAGATCCGCGCCGGAAAATCCCGGTGTCCCACGAGCCAGAACTGAGAGATCAACATCCTCAGCCAGCGGAATCTTGCGCGTGTGTACGCGTAGAATCTCCTCGCGCCCACGCACATCCGGCCGGCTCACTACCACTCGCCGGTCAAAACGCCCCGGCCGCAGCAGAGCCGGATCCAGCACGTCCGGACGGTTGGTCGCCGCCATCAGAATGACGCCTTCGTTCGATTCGAAGCCGTCCATTTCCACCAACAGCTGATTCAAAGTCTGTTCGCGCTCGTCATGTCCCCCGCCTAAACCAGCGCCGCGATGCCGTCCAACCGCGTCAATCTCATCGATGAAGATAATGCACGGAGCATTCTTCTTGCCCTGCTCAAACAGATCGCGCACCCGGCTGGCGCCGACGCCGACAAACATCTCAACAAAATCCGAGCCCGAAATCGAGAAGAAGGGAACGTTCGCCTCGCCCGCAACCGCCCGAGCCAGCAGCGTCTTACCCGTTCCGGGAGGCCCCACCAGCAGCACGCCCTTCGGAATGCGTCCACCCAGTTTCTGGAACTTCTGCGCCTCGCGCAGGAACTCGATAATCTCCCGCAGTTCTTCTTTAGCCTCTTCCACCCCTGCCACATCTTTGAATGTGACTTTCTTCTGCTGCATCGAGAGCAGCCGCGCCCGGCTCTTGCCAAAGGACAGCGCCTTGTTCCCGCCGGTCTGCATCTGCCGGAGCATGAAGAACCACAGGGCGCCAATCAATATCAGCGGAGCATAGGTACCGATCAGCTGCCAGGTTAGATTTCCGCCATTCACGTCAGTGAACTTGAAGTCCACTCCCTTGGCTTTCAGATCCTTCAATACTTCGGGAGTAAAGTAGTTTGCCGGCACGGTGCCGTGAAACAGCGACCCGTTGCGGAACTTGCCGCGCACTTCCATCCCGTTGACGGTAAATTCTTGAAGGGTGTTCTGGTCGATTTCACTCATGAACTGGGGGACATGCAGTTCGGTGTCCTTCTGGCTGTCGCGGGCGCTCTTGACCACGGTCCATAGCAACAGGGCCGACACCCCGATCAGCAACCAGAACAGTACGGTTTTAACAGTTGAGTTCACCTAGACAACTCCTGAGTTTGGACACGGGAGGCTCCCTAGTGCTGCCCCCGAGGCTCCTACAACGATTAGATGCCCTAGCCCGAATTTCGATTGGCAGAAATAAGTATTAAACCCTATTCTACCTTTTCTCCGTCAAAAAGGCCCGTTTGAACGAGGATAACTTAAGTCACTGGGGCTCTTGCATTTGCCGCCGCTAGGTACGGTAGATTGCGGCTCGTCTGTTCGACCGCTCCCAGGCCGTAGCCCACCAAAAAAGCTTCATCCACCAGAAACCCGAAATAATCCGGCTGCAAAGGCACCCGCCGCGCCGACTGGCGGTCGAGCAGCGTCACCAGCTTCACCGACGCCGCGCCCCGCGAGCGCAGGTCGCCCATCAAAAACTCGCTGGTCACACCCGAATGCACCAGCCCTTCAACCAGCAAAATGTGCTGCCCTCGAATATCCGGCTCGTGGCTGAAAAATATCTCCATCACTTCCACCTCGTGCGACGCACCACTCGGCGGGCGCGTGTACCTGGGCTTGATGAACTGGCACACGACGGGCACTTCGATCGCCCGCACCAGGTCCGCCTGAAACATGAACGCGTTCTCCAGCACCGCCAGCATCTGGATGGTCTGCCCTTTGTAGTCGTCGGAGATTTGCCGCCCCAGTTCCTTCACTCGCTTCTGGATCTGATCGGTGCTAATGACCGGACGAAGAGGCTCGACTCGCGGACCATTCATGAAATTAGCGCGCCTCCAGAATTCATCTCGCCTTTACGATGCCTTGTCATCCTGAGCGAAGTTGTCGTCCACGAAGTGGACGACAACGCAGTCGAAGAGCCTGCCCTGAGCTTGCCGAAGGGATCCCTACCCCGAGAAAATCATTCCCCCGCGTCCAACCCCGTCTCCAAAATCAGCAGCGCCGCCCGCCCCAGCTTCGCCCGAAACTTCGCCGGCAACGGAAACCCGCGCATCCACACAATCTCCTCGCCGCTTACCATCACCGGCCACAACCTGCGCTCCGGCTGCGCCACATGACGCTCCTGCAGCAATTCCTTAATCTTCTTGGGGGACTTCGTATGGGCCGGCCAGTATCGGTCTCCCGGACGCCAGTTCCGCACCCTTAACGATCCGGGAATAGATTCCGCATCGAGGAGTTGATCAGGATTATACGCCGCCTCCGCGCCCTCCGGAATGGCCCGGACTTCGATCGCGCTCCCCGCCTCGTAAACCACAACCTTGCCGGGAACAGGAAGTTCGTACTCGTAGTCGTGCGGAAGCTCAGGCCCCCGCAAGTCGGGAGTCACAAACCTCACCTCCCCCGGCTCCAGGACCACCTTCCACCCCAGCGGCAGCGACAACTCCCTGCCTGACGCGCCATCATCAGCCGCGACCCGCAGAATCTCCTCCACATGCTTGAACTCCAACGAAATCCCGGCATTCTCCCCAATCGCCTTGACCAGCCGCCGCTGAACCGCGACCGATTCCCCCAGAAACCAC
>Ga0210395_10001150_pt1 | contig 20563 bp, 19 predicted proteins | sample IncBWH4OmetaG_FD_150861 | JGI IMG/M metagenome (GOLD analysis project Ga0210395, IMG submission 150861) | Forest soil microbial communities from Barre Woods Harvard Forest LTER site, Petersham, Massachusetts, United States - Inc-BW-H-4-O ...
TAGCCACAGGAGTGGCCCCCAAAATCACAGCAAAAATGATGCGCTCAAATGTCCGCATAACACAACTTCTCGTGCGCGCCGCCGGGGTGGGTGACAGCGCCTGTCACAGCCGGCCCGACCTGCTGGGCGTACTTCCACAACGCTCCCGACGTATGGTTAGTCGCGCGAGGCCTCCATTCGGTTTTGCGTTGGGCGAACTCCGCCTCGGTCAACTTTACGTTAAGAGTCCCGATCACGGCGTCGATCTCGATGATGTCACCGTCCCGCAACAGTGCGATCGGCCCACCGACCGCGGCTTCCGGCCCGACATGGCCGATGCAAAAGCCCCGGGTGGCACCCGAAAAGCGGCCGTCGGTGATCAGGGCGATCTTGCCGCCCATTCCCTGACCCGTCAGCGCTGCCGTCGTCGAAAGCATTTCTCGCATTCCGGGACCGCCGCGCGGCCCCTCGTAACGGATGACGATGACCTCGCCTTCCTTGTAGGTCTTCTTCTGGACTGCCTCGAAGGCGTCCTCCTCGCGATCAAAGCAGCGGGCCGGACCTGTGAACTTCAGGTTGGTCATGCCCGCGACCTTTACGATGGCACCTTCTGGCGCAAGGTTCCCCTTCAGGCCGACCACACCGCCCGTGACGGTGATCGGCTTGTCGGCGGACCGCACCACATCCTGGTGCGGGTTCCACTTCACGGCCTTGAGATTCTCCGCAATAGTCCTGCCCGTGACCGTCAGGCAGTCACCGTGCATGTAGCCATTGTCGAGGAGTGTCTTCATCAGAAGCGGTATGCCACCTGCTTCGAACATGTCTTTGGCGACATAACGGCCGCCTGGTTTCAAATCTGCGACATAAGGTGTCTTCTTGAAGATTTCGGCGACGTCAAACAGGTCGAATTTGATGCCGCATTCGTTCGCGATCGCCGGAAGGTGCAGCGCAGCATTGGTCGAGCCGCCGGATGCGGCGACGACAGCAGCGGCGTTTTCGAGCGACTTCCGCGTGACGATGTCGCGCGGCCTGATGTTCCGCGCGATCAGCTCCATGACCTTTTCGCCCGCGGCCATGCAAAAGGAATCCCGAATTTCGTAAGGCGCCGGTGCGCCCGCCGAATACGGCAAAGCCAGTCCGATCGCTTCGGACACGGTGGCCATGGTGTTGGCGGTAAATTGGGCACCGCACGCACCGGCCGACGGGCAAGCGACCCGCTCGATTTCATCGAGGTCCTCATCCGACATCGCACCCACCGAGTGCTTGCCGACCGCCTCGAACATGTCCTGAACTGTGACCTGCTGGCCACGAAAATTGCCGGGCAGGATCGAGCCGCCATAAATGAAGATCGACGGTACGTTCAGGCGCAACATCGCCATCATCATGCCCGGCAGCGATTTGTCGCAGCCCGCAAGACCGACCAGCGCGTCATAGGCGTGGCCGCGCACGGTCAGTTCGACGGAATCGGCGATCACCTCGCGCGACGGCAAGGACGAGCGCATCCCGTCATGGCCCATCGCGATACCGTCCGTGACGGTGATGGTGCAGAATTCGCGCGGCGTTCCGCCGGCGGAAGCGACGCCCTTTTTGACGGCCTGCGCCTGACGCATCAGCGAGATATTGCAGGGCGCGGCTTCATTCCAGCACGATGCCACGCCGACGAACGGCTGATGGATCTGCTCGGTCGTCAATCCCATGGCGTAAAGGTAGGAGCGATGGGGCGCCCGCTCCGGGCCCTCCGTGACGTGACGGCTCGGCAGTCTTTTCTTGATGTTCGTCTTGGCGTCCATTCGCTAACCTGTTTCCCCGGCCATCTCGCTTTGGGTCGGCCGATGGACCACTGCCATCGCCGCGTTGAGTGCCGAGGCCTCTAAATCTTGTGCATCATGATCTCATGGAGGGGTGTGGCTAAAAAGCGGCGTAGGCACACAGGACCCGGGATGAGGGTTAAATCTTGCAGAAGTGTTGCAACGACGACACGATCGTTGCGGTAAAGTCACCCTCGCGCCGGTAAAAATGAAAAAGACCGGCCTCCATGGGAAGGCCGGTCTTCGCACCGCAACAACACTGCCTGATAACTAGGTCAGTGACCTGCAGGGGCCGACCAGCCAGCGCTGTAGCGGGACGCTTCCTCGGAAGCCGGCGCGACGAAAGCGTTGCTGTCGCGGAATTCAGTGGCGCGATGGTGGGCCCTGTGGTGCTGCTCGGTCGCAGCTGCGAACTGCACCGTCGACAGAGCAACCAGCGCCGCCCCAGTAATCATCAAAATGGTGTTCTTCATTGTAGTCTCCCGTAGTCAGTCAAAGCACGGAGCCCGGCGCCCCGCACGTCACTGCTACGTGGACATAGTTGCTGAGATCGCTGTCGGTAGCTCGCTTGGAATCACGAAGCAGCGAGCAAATTTATTGGTCAAAAATTTTTTCGACTAGAAATTCATCATCGCGTTGTTCGTCTGATTCTAATCAAAGTCTCTCTTGAGTTGATTTCTCTTGTCGCCGGCACGCGCTGAAGAACGTCCGACTTCCGCGCCAGCCGCAAGCGAAATATTCGTCTGGTTGAAGGAGTCGCAGGCGAATCCGCGATTCGCCATGACCGCGATGCCTCACCGTCCTCCTCATGCGGTGCGCTATCGGGCAAAGCGCACGCGCGATTGGACGACCTCAGATGTTCAGCACCCGGCCATACGCATCCAGCACCGCTTCCTTCATCATCTCCGACAGCGTCGGATGCGGGAATACGGTGTGCATCAGTTCTTCTTCGGTGGTCTCGAGGTTCATCGCCACCACATAACCCTGGATCAATTCGGTGACTTCCGCACCGATCATGTGGGCGCCAAGCAATTGACCAGTCTTCTTGTCGAAGATCACCTTGACGAGCCCCTGATCTTCCCCGAGCGCGATCGCCTTGCCGTTGCCGACGAACGGGAAGCGGCCGACGCGAAGCTCGCGTCCGCCCTCCTTCGCCTTGGCCTCGGTGAGGCCGACTGAAGCGATTTGCGGATTGCAATAGGTGCAGCCGGGGATCAGATTCTTGTCCATCGCGTGCGGATGCAGGCCCTTGATGGCCTCGACGCAAATCACGCCCTCATGTTCGGCCTTGTGCGCCAGCATCGGCGGCCCCGCGACGTCGCCAATGGCGTAGATGCCGGGCACGTTAGTCTTGCCGTAGCCATCGATCACGACGCAGCCGCGATCGGTTTTGACGCCAAGCTTTTCCAGTCCAAGATTCTCGATATTGCCGACAACGCCAACAGCCGAGATCACCCGGTCGAATTCGATCGCCTGCGGGGCCTTGCCGTCATCGATGGTGGCCACCACGCTGTCGCTCTTCTTCTCGAGTTTCGTCACCTTGGTGTTGCTGAGGATCTTGATGCCTTGCTTCTCAAAACGCTTGCGCGCCAGGCCCGCTATCTCCGCATCCTCAACAGGCAGGATTTGCGGCAACACCTCTACCACCGTCACTTCCGAGCCCATGGTGTGGAAGAACGAGGCGAATTCGATCCCAATTGCGCCGGAGCCAACGACGAGCAGCGACTTCGGCATTTTCTCCGGCACCATGGCTTCAAAATAAGTCCAGACCAGTTTCTTGTCCGGCTCCAGTCCCGGCAGCACCCGCGGGCGCGCGCCGGTGGCTATGATGATGTGCTGGGCCTGGTAGGCGCCCTCGCCTAACGCGCCCTTCGGTCCCTCGACGGCCGACTTCTTGACGGTGATCTTGCCGGGCGCATCGATCGACGCTTCGCCCCAGATGATCGTCACCTTGTTCTTCTTCATCAGGAAGCCGACGCCGTCGTTGAGGCGCTTGGAAACCCCGCGCGAGCGCTGCACGACCGCCTTGGGATCATAGGCGACGTTGTCGGCGGACAGGCCGTAATCCTTGGCATGCTGCATGTAGTGATAGATCTCAGCCGACCGAAGCAGCGCCTTGGTCGGGATGCAGCCCCAGTTCAGGCAAATGCCGCCGAGATAGGATTTCTCGACGATCGCGGTCTTTAAGCCGAGCTGGGCTGCACGGATAGCCGTGACGTAGCCGCCGGGACCCGAGCCGATGATGATGACGTCAAAGGATGTGTCGGCCATATAAGCTCCCGTTAGATCGTGCAGTCGTGGTGCCGCAAACGCGGCTTTTCAATGCAATCGCGATATTCATGTGGAGACAAGCTCAGCATGCGCGGCCTGTCGCGGCAGATACATATGCAGGATCAGCCATTGTACCAAGGCAACCAGCCAAAGCGGCACGAACATCTGCACCGCGCCGACGATTTCCCGGAGCCATTGGATGTGATGAATGCCGTTGTCGATGAGGCCGAGAACAGGGATCAGCAGCGGAACCAGACACAAGATATGAAGCCCGCGCTTGAGGTGACGTTCACGATCATCGCGCCGCGCCGCAAAGCCATAGAGGATGATGGCTACGATCACATAGACCGCGATCAGAAGTGCCCGGAAGGCTTCGCCGAGCCCGCGGCCGGCGGCGTCATCCCAGTCCGGCAGCAACGAGGATGCGGCAAAGGCAAGCACACCGACGATGACCGAGGCGACAAATGCCAGGACGAAAACTCCCGCTGTTCGCATGATCGCCCCTGTTGTCGACGAGCTGCTGAACCTCACACCATCATCATCACGGGATTTTCGATCAGCACCTTGAACGCACCGATCAGTTCGGCGCCGAGCGCGCCGTCGATTGCGCGATGATCGCACGACAAGGTCACGCTCATCATCTGCGCGATCTCGATCTTGCCGCCGCGCACTACCGGACGTTCCTCACTGGTGCCGACCGCCAGGATCGTCGCATGCGGCGGGTTGATCACGGCTGTGAAGTGACTGATGCCGTACATACCGAGATTGGACACGGCGGTGGTGCCGCCCTGATATTCGTCCGGCTTTAGTTTTCGGGCGCGGGCGCGCGCGGCGAAATCCTTCATCTCATTCGAGATCGCCGACAGCGTCTTGGTTTCCGCGTTGCGGATGATCGGCGTGATCAATCCACCCGGCATCGCCACGGCAACACCGATGTCCGAGTGCTTGTGCTTGAGCATGCCGCCTTCGGTCCAGCTCACATTGCAATTCGGGATCTTTTGCAGAGCGACCGCCATCGCCTTGATGACGAAGTCGTTGACCGAGAGCTTGTAAAGCGGCTTCTTTTCCTTGTCCTTGGGCGCGGACGCATTGATCTCTTCGCGCGCAGAGAGCAGCTTTCCGATCTCGCAGTCGATCGTGAGATAAAAGGTCGGAATGGTCTGGACCGCCGCGGTGAGCCGTTGCGCGATCGTGCGGCGCATGCCGTCGTGCGGCACGATCTCGTAACTGCCGGGTTCGTACAGCGCGAGGATCTGCTTGTCCGACATCGAGGGGGCGAGCGCGGGTGCGGCGCCGGGCGCAGCGGCAGGCGTCTTCAGGCCCTTGCCGGACTTGGCTTCCGCCACGTCACGCGAGATGACACGACCATGCGGTCCGGTGCCTGCGATGCGGGCGATGTCGATACCGGCTTCCTTGGCCAGACGTCTCGCCAGCGGCGATGAGAACGTGCGCGCATGGCCGTTCGCTTGCGAAGCCGGGGCGGCCTGCGCGGCGGGCGACGCGGCCTGAGACGCAGGTGCCGCAGCAGGTCTTGGAGCTGGCGCAGCCGCAGGCGCGGCGGCTGGAGCTGGCGAGGCCGGTTTCGGCGCGGCCTCCGCCTTTGCAGGTGCAGCTTCGGCCGCCGGCTTTGCAGCGCCGGCCGAGGCGCCGGCGGATTTTACATCCTCGCCGTCGCCCGCGAGCACCGCAATGACATCGTTGACCGGGACGTCCTGCGTGCCTTCGGGAACGAGGATCTTCGCGATCGTGCCCTCATCGACCGCCTCGACCTCCATGGTCGCCTTGTCGGTCTCGATTTCGGCGATCACGTCGCCGGACTTGACCTTGTCGCCCTCTTTTTTGAGCCACTTGGCGAGGTTGCCCTTCTCCATCGTCGGCGACAATGCGGGCATCAGAATATTGATTGGCATGTGTTGAGCCCTGCTCTGTCAGCGATAACAAACAGCTTTAGCGGCCGCGACCACTTCAGCCACCGAGGGCAGCGCGAGCTTTTCCAGATTGGCTGCGTACGGCATCGGCACATCCTTGCCCGAAACGCGCGTCACCGGCGCATCGAGGTAGTCGAAGGCGTGCTCCATGATCCGCGCCGCAATTTCGGCACCCACACCATTTTGCTGCCAGCCCTCCTCGACGGTGACGGCACGCCCGGTCTTCATCACCGACGTGACGATGGTGTCGGTATCGAGCGGACGCAGCGATCGCAGGTCGATCAGATCGACTTCGATGCCTTCCTTGGCAAGCTCATCGGCCGCCTTCAGCGCGTAAGACATGCCGTTCGACCATGAGATGATCGAGACATGGTTGCCGCTGCGTACCACGCGCGCCTTGCCGATCGGGATCACATAGTCGTCGAGTTTCGGCACTTCCCCGGAATGGCCGTAGAGCATTTCGTTCTCGAGGAAGATCACCGGATTGGGGTCGCGGATCGCTGCCTTCAGTAAACCCTTGTAGTCGGCGGCCGAGAATGGCGCGACCACCTTCAAACCGGGAACCTGCGAGTACCAGGCCGAATAATCCTGGCTGTGCTGGGCGGCAACGCGCGAGGCCGCGCCATTCGGACCGCGGAACACGATCGAGCAGCCCATCTGTCCGCCCGACATATAGAGCGTCTTCGCCGCCGAATTGATGATCTGGTCGATCGCCTGCATGGCGAAGTTGAAGGTCATGAACTCGACGATCGGCTTTAAGCCCGTCATCGCCGCGCCGACGCCAATGCCGGCGAAGCCGTGTTCGGTGATCGGCGTATCGATGACGCGCCGAGCGCCGAATTCCTGCAGCAGGCCCTGGCTGACCTTGTAGGCGCCCTGATATTCGGCGACCTCCTCGCCCATCAGAAACACGTCCGGGTCGCGGCGCATTTCCTCCGCCATCGCGTCGCGCAACGCGTCGCGGATGGTCATGGTCACCATTTCGGTGCCGGCCGGTATTTCCGGATCGGGCGCAGCGGCGGCGCTTGGAGCGGCCGGCGCGGCTTCTTCTTTCGGAGCTGGCGCCGATTTCGCCTCGGTGGCCGGCGCCTCAGCCGGCTTCTCCTGTTTGGCCGGCGCGGGCGCCTTGGAAAGATCGGCCGCGCTTTCGCCATCTGCGAGAATGGTTGCAATCGGCGTGTTGACGGCGACGTCGGCGGTGCCTTCAGGAATCAGGATTTTTCCGAGCGTACCCTCGTCGGTCGCCTCGACTTCCATCGTGGCCTTGTCGGTTTCGATTTCGGCGATGACATCGCCCGATTTGATCGTCTCGCCTTCCTTCTTCAGCCACTTGGCGAGATTGCCCTTCTCCATCGTCGGCGACAAAGCAGGCATCAGTACTTGAATGGGCATATCAACTCCGCAAATTCATCTTTTGACCGCGCACATCCAGCGCCGCGAACGCTTATCGATAGATGTCGGTATAGAGTTCGGACGCTTCGGGCTCAGGGTCGTGCTGGGCGAAATCCGCCGCCGCGTTGACGATTTCACGAACGTCGGCGTCGATTTTCTTCAACTCGTCCTCGCTCATTTTCGCCGCGAGCAAGCGGTTGCGGACCTGTTCGATCGGGTCGCTGTCGTGACGGACCTTGTCGACCTCCTCGCGGGTACGGTACTTCGCCGGATCCGACATCGAGTGCCCGCGGTAGCGATAGGTCTGCATTTCAAGGATGAAAGGCCCCTTGCCGGCGCGACACCAGGCGACGGCCTTGTCGGCCGCAGCCTTCACGGCGCGAACGTCCATGCCATCGACCTGCTCGCCAGGAATGTTGAAGGAGATGCCGCGCTTGGAGAAATCGGTCTGGGCCGAAGAACGCGTCACGGAGGTGCCCATGGCGTAACGGTTGTTCTCGATGACGTAGATCACCGGAAGTTTCCAGAGCTCCGCCATGTTGAAGCTCTCATAGACCTGGCCCTGGTTTGAGGCGCCGTCGCCAAAATAAGTCAGGCTGACAAAATCATTGCCGCGATAGCGGTTGGCAAAGGCGAGGCCGGTGCCGAGCGAAACCTGCGCGCCGACGATGCCATGGCCGCCGTAGAAGTTCTCGGCCTTGCTGAACATGTGCATCGAGCCGCCTTTGCCCTTGGAATAGCCGCCGCGGCGTCCGGTCAACTCAGCCATCACGCCCTTGGCATCCATTCCACAGGCCAGCATATGCCCGTGATCGCGGTATCCGGTTATGACCTCGTCGCCCTTCTTCAGGGCCATCTGCATCCCGACGACGACCGCTTCCTGGCCGATATAGAGGTGGCAGAATCCGCCGATCGCACCCATTCCGTAGAGCTGGCCGGCCTTTTCCTCGAACCGGCGGATCAGCAGCATGTCACGCAGCGCCTTCAGCTCCTGCTCCCTGGTGAAGGGCGGCGGCGCCCCCTGCTCCTGAGCGGTTTCGTTGGCGGCGCTTTTTTTGGGAGTGGCCATGGCATTTCCGGATGAGAGAGCGAATTTGCTTTCTCTAGCTTAACTCAAACCGCCATGAAAGGATTTGCGCAAGCCGGAATAAGACTCGTCATACCGCACTGCAGTGCGGCGCGACATTTTCGAAATCTATTTGGAGCGAATTTGTAATTTGACGATCAATTCAATTCGGATTGGACATCCGAACCAGGTCATGCGGGTTGGCATAGTCGAGCTGATAGCGCGCACGTTCGTCGAGCATATCCGGGTCCAGCCGGTCGGACCGAAGCAGCGAAACCCGCTGTTCGCCCTCGAGCCGCTCTTTTTTCAGGCGCGCCAGTTCGGACGTCAGCGCGACGATTTCCTGATCGAGCTCCAGACGGGCGTTCAGCCCATATTTTCCCGTATAGGCATTGATGCCGAAATAGCCGACCATGCCTGCCGCCATCGTATAGAGGGCGAGACCGGTTAGAAACGACTTGAGGCGCCTGCGGGAAACCATGGCGCCAAACATCGCCCGGCCGGGTTAAGGGAATGCTAAACATGCCCTCAAACCCGACAATTCCGAGCCGTAAAGTCTCGCTTATCTGTGCTGCTTTTCGACGAAGGCGGCAAAGGCGTCGATATACTGCTGCAGTACCGTTTTCAGGGATTCCTTGGTGACGTTGCCCTTTTCGTCGAAGGCGTCACCAACCCCATTTAGATAGGTCTCGGGCTGCCCCATGATCGGCCCGGAAATGCCCGGCAGGACATTTTGCAGCGTCTTGGCCGCGTTGACGCCGCCAAGCGGTCCCGGCGAATTGGAGACGATGCCGATCGGCTTGCCGAGGAACGAGCTCTTGCCGTACGGGCGGGAGGCAACGTCGATGGCGTTCTTCAGCACACCAGGAATCGCCCGATTATATTCCGGTGTGACGAAGATAACGCCCGACGACTTCTGAATCCTCTCCCGGAACGCGGTCCAGTCCGCCGGCGGATTGCCTTCCAGATCCTGGTTGAAAAACGAAATACCGTGCGGCGTGACAACGTCGAGCTTGAGCGACGGCGGTGCCAGTTTGGCCAGCGCGTTGGCGATCTTTAAAGTGAAGCTCTCCTTGCGGAGGCTGCCGGCGATGACGACGATGTGATGCGGGTTGGACATGCGATTTCCTTCGATGGATGCGCGAGGTGCGGAAGACGGGATTTCCGCGCCACCCTAGCGCGGTCCACAAAAGATGCAAGTGCATGAAATAGGCGGAGCGCACCGATCCGTTCAAGAAATAGTTTCCCGAACGAAAACAGGCCGCCTTACCAGGCGACCTGTTCGTTAGCATACGATCAATCGGCGCGCTCAGAGCACCGGATTGAAGGCCACCGGGATCAAGCGGTAGCCTTTGCCATCCTTCTCGACATGGCCGACGGCCGGGAACGGGAAGTGGAAGCCTACCACCGTCGCCTTCTCGGCGGATGCCATGTCGTAGAACTTGTGCCGGGTCTTTTGCGCGAGTTCCGGATCGAAATCGTAGGCGACATGCCAATCCGGATTGCGCAGGAAAAATTCCGGAATGTTGGTGACGTCGGACTGGATCAGCACCTTCGATCCGCCGGAGGCTACCGCAAATGCGGTGTGTCCCGGCGTATGACCGGGAGCGGCAATCGAGGTAATGCCCGGTGCGACTTCCTTGTCCCAATCGAACTTCGTGACCTTGGATTCGATGCCGGTGTAGATCTTTTTGACGTTGGCGAAATAGCCCTTCATCATTTCATTCGACTGGGCCTTGGCGGCGTTTTCATCGCTCATCCAGAATTCCCAATCCTTGGCCGGCACCATGATTTGTGCATTCGGAAACGCCATCGAACCGTCGGCGGCGCGGATGCCGTTGGTGTGGTCCGGATGCAGATGCGACATGATGACAATGTCGATACTCTTGGGATCGACGCCCGCAGCAGCCAGATTTTGCAGCGTGCGACCGGCCTGACCCTTGGTTGGCTCAAGAACCGAGACGCCGTTGCCGCAGTCGAGCAGCACGAGCTTGCCGCCGGTATTGATCAGTTGCGGATTGAACGGCACCGTCACCATGCCCTTCGGCATGTAAGCGGCTTCCGCGGCAGCCAGGGCGGCATCCTTGCTCACATTGGTCACCCACTTGTCCGGCAGAGGAAACGAGCGGGCGCCGTCATTGATCGAGGTGCATTCGATGGTGCCGACCTTATAGCGATAGAAGCCCGGAGCTTGCGCGGCAGCGGCCGGAGCGGCGGCACTGGCTTGCTGCGAGGTTAGCGGTGAAAGAGCGGACGCGGCGCCGATAGCGGCAGCGGCTGTCAACAGGTCACGACGGTTCAGATCATTCATGAAGGTTCTCCCCCTTAAGATTCAGCTTCGTGATTTTACGCAAATGATTGCGGCGCGCATGTTCACTTCCCGCACCGCAAAGGCAAGTCACTTCGTTTGGCGCGTACCTAACGTTGGGTAAACACTCGCACCGGCCGCCTATTCCAGCCGGCACTCACCATCACGCCTTGCTCGGATTGATCAGATACTTTTCGCCGGTGGCGCGCTTGGCATAGACCGCCAGATGCGAGAGCTGGAGCGCCTCGGCCAGGGAAACAACCTGCGTGTAATGGCTTGCAAAGGTGGTCTTGAGCTCGCTTGCCACGCGTTCGCGAAGCCGCTGGCGATCGGCCGCGCTGATCTTCATCAGGAACGGAGTCAACAGCCAGCCGCCGATCCCCCACGCCATGCCAAACGCCCGGTTCAATTCGGTCGGGCCGGGATCCAGCATGCCGTAGAGATAGACCTGCTTGTGCACGCTGGAGCCATAGCGGCTATAGACCTTGGCTTCACGGTTGATCGCCGCTTCCATGCAGCTGAGGATTTGCCCGGGAAGCTTGCCGCCGCCGATGGCATCGAAAGCAATGGTCGCACCGGTCTCGGCCAGCGCGTTCGTCAGGTCGCTCATGAAGGTGGGTGAAGAGGAATCCACCACATATTTCGCGCCGATCTTGTGCAGTATCTCCGCCTGCTCCGCCTTGCGCACGATATTGACCAGGCCAATGCCGTCCTTGATGCAGATCTTGTTCAGCATCTGGCCGAGATTGGAGGCGGCTGCCGTGTGCACCAGTGCCTTGTGGCCCTCGCGCCGCATGGTCTCGGTCATGCCGAGCGCGGTGAACGGATTGACGAACCAGGACGCGCCTTCAGCCGCCGTCGTTCCTGACGGCAATGCCATGCAGTCGGACGCCTTGACGGTGCGATACTGGGAATACATGGCGCCACCGATCACCGAGACGGTTTTTCCCATCAGCGCCTTGGCGGCTTCCGACGATCCGGTCCGGATGACGACGCCCGCGCCCTCGTTGCCGACCGGCATCGACTCATCCAACCGTCCCGCCATCGCCCGCATCGCGGCATCAGGCACACGCGCCGTGACGACGGGTGCATCTTTGCTGCCTGCCGCCTTCGCGGTCGTCATGTCGGCAGCGCCGACCAAAAGGCCGAGATCGGAAGGATTGATGGGCGAGGCCTCGACCCGAACCACGACCTCGTCGGCCGAAGGCTCCGGCGTCGGTACTTGAAGCAGCGATATCTCGAGTTCGCCGTTCTTCTTGATCAGCGAACGAAGCTGCAAGCCGGTTTTGCCGTCGGCGCTCATCACGTCCTCCCGTTTTGGCTTTTATGGCCGGGATGATCGCGCGTTGGCGCAGAAACGCAAGCCCCTTGGGTTGGGCGGCCTTCAATCCCCGGCGGGTGATCTCAGGCGAGCGCCTTGAGAGCCGCCCGCCCTGCATATATCGCCTGATCGCCCAGTTGCTGTTCGATCCGCAGCAATTGATTGTATTTGGCGGTACGGTCCGAACGCGCCAGCGAGCCGGTCTTGATCTGCCCGCAATTGGTCGCCACGGCGAGGTCGGCAATCGTGGAATCTTCCGTTTCGCCGGAGCGATGCGACATGACAGCGGTATAGCCGGCCTTGTAGGCCATCTCGACGGCGGACAGCGTCTCCGTCAGCGTGCCGATCTGATTGACCTTGATCAGGATCGAATTGGCCCGGCCGTTTTTGATGCCATCGGCGAGCCGAGTCACGTTGGTGACAAAGAGGTCGTCGCCAACCAGTTGGCATTTGCCGCCAATCAAATCGGTCAATTCCTTCCAGCCCTCCATGTCGTCTTCCGACATGCCATCCTCGATCGAGACGATCGGATAGCGCGCAGCGAGATCGGCCAGGTACTTCGCCTGTTCCGAGCGCGAGCGGGTCTTCTTCTCGCCGCCGTAGACATAGGCGCCGTCCTTGAAGAATTCGGTCGCCGCGCAATCGAGCGCCAGCATGACGTCGCCACCGGCCTTGTAACCGGCTTTGCCGATCGCGCCCATGACAAATTCCAGTGCCGCATCCGCCGACGGCAGGTTCGGCGCGAACCCGCCTTCATCACCGACATTGGTGTTGTGGCCGGCTTTTTTCAGCTCCGATCGCAGCGTGTGGAAAATCTCCGAGCCACAACGCAGGGCCTCGGCGAAAGTCGCAGCCCCAACCGGCATGATCATGAATTCCTGAAAATCGATCGGGTTGTCGGCGTGGACGCCGCCGTTGATGATGTTCATCATCGGCACGGGCAAGGTCCGCGCTGAGGTGCCGCCCACGTACCGATACAGCGGCATGTCGAAGGATTCCGCCGCCGCCTTGGCGCAGGCGAGCGAAACGCCCAGAATGGCGTTGGCGCCGAGCCGGCTCTTGTTCGCCGTGCCGTCGAGGTCGATCATGATCTGGTCGATCTGGATTTGCTGTTCGACCGAGACATCGCTGAGCGCATCAAAGATTTCGCCGTTGACGGCATCAACCGCCTTTTGCACACCCTTGCCGAGATAGCGCGCCTTGTCGCCGTCGCGCAGCTCAACCGCTTCATGCGCGCCAGTCGAAGCGCCGGACGGCACCGCCGCACGGCCAACGGAACCGTCTTCCAGCACGACATCGACTTCGACCGTGGGATTGCCGCGGCTGTCGAGAATTTCGCGGCCGATGATATCGACGATAGCAGTCATGAGGGCCTCTTGAGACAGGTGTGATCCGAGGGGACTGGGTGCTTCTACAGCAAGCCAGTTGAGCGGAAAAGGTTGCGTTGCCGGTGACGTGGAGGAACGAATTGGCTAAGAACGCGCCAACGGAGACCCATTATGTCCAGAAAGCCTGTGAAGGCGTCGAAATCTGCGTCGTTATCGTCCGGTTTGCAGCTCGGGCGCGCCGTCGAATGGCCGACGACGCCGGATGCCGCCAAGCTCGACCGCGTGCCTAATCCGCAAAGGGATACGGACTATGTGGTGCGCTTTACGGCGCCCGAATTCACGTCGCTGTGTCCGGTCACCGGCCAACCGGATTTCGCGCATCTGGTGATCGATTATGTCCCAGGCCCTTGGCTGTTGGAATCGAAGTCGCTCAAGCTCTATGTCGCGAGCTTCCGCAATCACGGCGCCTTCCACGAGGACTGCACGGTGGCCATCGGCAAACGGATCGCGGCCGAGATCAAGCCGAAATTCTTACGGATCGGCGGTTATTGGTACCCGCGCGGCGGCATTCCGATCGATGTGTTCTGGCAGACCGGAAAGCTGCCGAAGGGGATGTGGATTCCCGACCAGGGGGTTGCGCCCTATCGCGGCCGGGGATGAGGAATCGATAGATAAAATCGATTGTTTTGACGATTATAATCTGTTGGATTGAATAATTGAAACCGTCGATATTCGTTGGGCAACGCAAGGAGCCCAGCACATGACCCACCCTGCCTCTTCGGTCGCATCCAATGCCGATCTCGTTACGCCGCATATCAGGAGCGCCCTGGCGGTCCTTCCAGGCCTGGTGATGGCCTCCGCCGTTGCAGGGTCAGCCTATTGGCTGCGCGAGCTGCCGGGAGTGACAGCCTTCAGCCCGCTGATCCTGGCGATCCTGGTCGGCACAGCCTTTCACAATTTTGTCGGTACGCCCGCGATCGCCAGACCGGGCGTCGCCTTCAGCATGCGGCGGCTGCTTCGTTTCGGCATCATCCTGCTCGGATTTCAACTGACCGTCAGCCAGATCATCGAAGTCGGATACCACGGCTTTCTCATCATTGCCGCGACGCTTGCCGCCACGTTTGTTTTCACCGTCCAGATGGGAAAATGGCTCGGCGTCGAGCGCAAGCTGGCGCAGTTGATCGCCGCCGGCACCTCGATTTGCGGCGCCTCCGCCGTGATCGCCACGAACACCGTGACCAATGGCGACGATGAGGATGTCGCCTATGCGGTCGCCTGCGTGACGATCTTCGGATCGGTGGCGATGTTCACCTACCCGCTTTTGCCCACCCTGCTGCATCTCGATCCGCATGCTTTCGGGCTTTGGAGTGGCGCATCCATCCATGAGATTGCGCAGGTGGTCGCCGCCACCTTCCAGGATGGGAAGAGGGCCGGAGAGTTCGGCACGATCGCGAAGCTGTCGCGCGTGATGCTGCTGGCGCCTGTCGTCATCGTGTTGGGCTGGCTAGCTTCGCGCAAGGGGGCATCGGATGACGGCGCGTCAACCGCTTCGTCGCGGCCGCCAATGCCCTGGTTCGTGCTTGGCTTCATCACCGTGGTAGGGTTCAACAGCCTGATCCCCCTCGCCGCGCCAGACAAGGCCCACATCGCGGCGCTGACGACATTCCTGCTTTCCGTTGCACTGGCGGCAATGGGACTGGAGACTGATATCCGCAAGCTCACCGCCAGAGGCATCCGGCCGGCGTTGTTGGGCGCGCTTGCCTTCCTCTTCATCGCGGGTTTCAGTCTCGCGCTGATCAAGCTCTTTGGGTAACCACGAATGACACTCGAGCAGCTTCGTATCTTTGTCGCCGTGGCTGAAAAGCAGCACGTGACGCGGGCTGCGAACGAACTAAACCTCACCCAGTCGGCAACGAGCGCGGCGATCGCGGCGCTCGAGGCGCGTTACGGCATCAAGCTGTTCGACCGCATCGGCCGCGGCATCACGCTCACCCAGACCGGCAAGGATTTCCTGATCGAAGCCCGCGCGGTGCTCGCCCGCGCCGCCGACGCGACGCAGGTTCTCAATGACCTTGCCGGCCTGAAGCGTGGCTCGCTTTCCATTGCCGCAAGCCAGACGGTCGGAAATTATTGGCTGCCCCCGCGAATCCAGACGTTTCACGCCGCCTATCCCGGAATCGAATTGCGGCTTGCCATTTCCAACACCGAGCAGGTGGCGCGGACGGTGCTCCAGGGCAGCGCCGATCTTGGCATCGTCGAAGGCGAAGTCGATGAAAGCCTTCTGGCCGCCAAAAAGATCGACGGCGATTCCCTGATCCTGGCCGTCGGCGCCAGGCATCCATGGGCCAACCGGACCAAGATCTCTGCAAAGGACTTGCCGACGACCTCGTGGATATTGCGGGAACGAGGTTCCGGCACCCGGTCGATGTTCGAAGCGGCGCTTCACCAGAACGGACTCAAGCTGTCCGATCTTCACATCGCACTGGAGCTTCCATCCAATGAAGCCGTTCGCTCGGCCGTAGAAGCTGGAGACGGCGCTACCGCCGTCTCCGATCTGGTGGCGGCGCCATCCATCGCCGCCAAAACCTTGCACCGGGTCAAGTTCGATTTGCCGCGCCGATCGTTCTACATTCTGCGCCACAAGGAACGGCATGTCAGCCGCGCCGAAGACGCCCTGCTCAAAGCGCTCCGCTAATCGCTAAACGGTCAAACCCACATCCGCCGGCGGCCGCTGACGTAAGAGCCGGGCACAAGCGAAACCGAGCGTGGTAATGATTACGGCAGCGGTCAGCAAAGTCGTCGTCTTTCCTGCGTGTTGAATGCCGAAGCCGTAGGCGACCGGGCCCACGGTCTGGCCCATAAAGAAGAAGAACGAGTGCAGCGCCAGCGCCGTGGCGCGCGCTTCCACCGACAGCTCGCTGGCAAAGACCTGCAAGCAGCCGTGGATCATGTAGAAGCCCCACCCCATCAGCAGCAGGCACGTCACTTGAATCTTCCACCCCGGCCCAAAGGCAATGGCCGCGAGTTGCAGGCCGACCAGCGCCGCGCCAGTGATCATCATGCCGCTGACGCCAAGCCGGGGCAGAAAGCGCGAGACGGTCATGGTGTAGAACAAGCCGCCGACCGCAAAACCGGCGATCACGATGCCTGCGATCGACAGGCTCTTTTCGCCAAGATCAAAGAGGAACGAAGCGAGATAGGGAAACAGGCCGAGCACGCAGCAGCCTTCGATGAACACCGCCGCGTAGCAGAGCGCATTTGGATTGGCGAAAATGGTGCGATAGCCATGGCGAAGCTTCTTCAGGTTGGTTTTCGGCGGATGGGTGATCGCCTTACCCCGAAAGCCGGCAGCGACCGCGACCGACGCTGCGACCACCAGCAGACCGAGAATTGCCAGCACGCCGCGCCAGCCGAGAAAGTCGCCGATCACGCCCGAGAATGACGCGCCCAGCAAGTTGCCGGTCATTGAGCCCGCCAGCGTGCGCCCGATCGCGACCTGGCGCTTTTCGGGTCCGACGAGATCGCTGGTGAGGCTGAGCGCGACCGGAAACACGCCGCCGGAGCCGATGCCGGCCAGAATTCGCGTCGCGAACAGCAGCGGAAAGGACCCGGCCACAGCGCCAAGCATGTTGGCGAATCCCAGGATCACGAGGCATGCGATCATCAGGCGGACCTTGCCGAACATGTCGGCGGCCGCACCCAGCACCGGCTGAACCACGGCAAAGGTGAACGCGAACACCGCGGCAAAACTTGCGGCGGTGGTTATGCTGATGCTGAACTCATCCGCGACGTGCGGCAGGACCGGGTCCAGTGCACGGGCCGAGAGGCTCGCCGCAAACGTCGCGATCGCGATGATGTTGATCGCCGGCGGCATGCGATCATGCGGCCGCGTTGCGGTCTGCGGCATCAGCGCGTCACGTTCTTCTCGGAATTCCCGTTGAGATTTTTCGCAACCGCGTCGAAAGCCATCAGGGTCCGCAGCAGGCCTTCGAAATCGCGCAGCGGCACCATGTTGGGTCCATCCGAAGGCGCATTGTCCGGATCGGGATGGGTTTCGATAAAGACGCCGGCGACGCCGACCGCAACCGCCGCCCGGGCCAGAACGGGCACGAATTCACGCTCGCCGCCCGACGACGTCCCCTTGCCGCCCGGCTGCTGAACCGAATGGGTCGCATCAAAGATGACCGGCGCGCCGGTCGTGCGCGCGAGAATCGGCAGCGCCCGCATGTCGGACACCAGCGTGTTGTAGCCGAACGAGGCGCCACGCTCGGTGACAAGAACTTTCGGATTCCCCGCACCGGTGATCTTGGCCACGACATTGGCCATGTCCCACGGCGCCAGAAACTGTCCCTTCTTGACGTTGACGACCTTGCCGGTTGCGGCGGCGGCGAGCAGCAGATCCGTCTGCCGGCACAGGAACGCCGGAATTTGCAAGACATCGACCGCTTGGGCTGCTTCCGCGCATTGCGCGGCCTCATGTATGTCGGTCAGAACCGGCAATCCCAGCGATGAGCGTATTTCAGCGAAGACCGGCAAGGCCTGCGCCAGGCCCATTCCCCGCGCCGCGGACGCGCTGGTACGGTTGGCCTTGTCGAAGGAGGTCTTGTAGACGAGACCGATCTTCAGGCGCGTGGCGATCTCCTTCAGCGCAGACGCCACCTCAAGTCCATGTGAGCGGCTCTCGAGCTGGCACGGACCGGCAATGATCGAAATCGGCAAGTTGTTACCGAATTTGACCGGGCCAATATCGACGATCTCTGCGGCGGAAACGGCTTTGCTCAACTGACGGATCCTGGTTGGGCGCGACCATGCAGGGCGCGGGCTCCCCGATCAACCCACTTTAATTAGTGGCCTCGAATATCAGGGTTGCGCCAAAGGCCTCCTGGGGCGGCACCACGACATTACCGTTTCGCTCAGTGGCAACGATACCACCCTGCGCAAGCACCGACAGGAGCTTTGCCTTGTCACTCGCAACAAAACTGATTGCAGCCAGCCGGCCGCCACGCGCCAGATCAGGCTCCTTGATTCCGAAGAGCATGCGATAAGCAGACGGGGTCATGATCTGGATGTCGCCACGCGGCGTCGCCGCCGAAATTCCGATCGAGTTCGACCTCACCTCGCTCACGCCGGTAAACGCACCCAGAAAATGACGGTGTGCTTCCGGCCGTTCCGCGACCATTGTGACGCTGGCGACGCCTGTGACGCCATTGAGGTGATCTTGGAATGCCGGGTTCCAGAAATTCTCCGGATAATGCTGTTGGCAGGTGAAGAAACCGGCATCGCGTGCCCCTTCGTCGGCCGCGAAAGCCAGCGAAAACGCTACTTTCACCGTCGACCTGTCGGGCCGCTTCGCTTCACGTTCGAAATCGAAGACCTCGAAGTCTCCAATGCCGGCGAGACGAAACGCTTCCGCATCGGCGGCTGCACCGCTGCCTTCCAGTACGAGCATCGCAAGTCCCTCGCCGCGCGCGAGAAAGTTGCGCAAAAAGTCGCCAAACGAAAACAATCGCGGCGCATGCGGCACGATCAGTTCAGGCTGACCGATGTTGAGCAACTCAACGAAGAAACCCGGGAGTTGCACAATGTGGTTGTGGGTCCCCCACGGATGCCTGTTCTGCGCGCCGACTGTAAAGCCGGCGCGCCGATAGAAGTCAGCCTCCGCATCGAGGTCACGAACGGCGTGGACGATATGATCGAGACCACGAGACATACCTGGACCTGATACGTCTGGCGAAACTTACTTCACCGACGAGAACGACGTCGGCACCAGCAATTGGTTGACGATGTTGGCGACGATCTGTCCGTCTTCCTCGGTCTTCGCGCGCGCTGAAATCCAGTCAGGATCGCTCTGGAACGCGGTCCACTTCTTCTCACGATCGGCCAAGGATTCCCAGGCGAGCAGATAGGTCAGTTCCTGGTTGGATTCGCCAACCAGCGTGGTGAAGAAACCGGCCTGGCGGATGCCGTGTTTTTCCCACAGTTTTAACGTGATGGTCTCAAATCGCTTCAACAGCGCGGGCAGCCGGCCCGGCAGGCAGCGATAGACGCGGGTTTCGTAGATCATCGAACAATCTCCCTGGCTTTTCTCTGGCGCTTGTCTTCACAAGCGAGCGGGCCTTTTTGGCAACAAATCCCCGTTAGGTCAAAGTCCGATGTCTTCGTCACAAAACAAAAACATTCGCTTGCCAATTCTTTGAGCGGCGACGTCTTGCAGGGCTGGGAATGTTGCACGCCGAATTTCGATCAACTATACAACCTTGAGTGATAGGGGCCTTGCATGTTTCTTGCGAACTTCGTCCGTACAAGCTTGCTACTCGCGGCTATTGTTGGAATTCACGAAACGGCGGCACAACAGGCGGCCGAGAGTCCTCTGAAAGAAGTTCAGCTCGGCGCCAATTCTTTCGCCGTTGAAAGTTCGGTTCCCTCCTGGGTCGATCTGGCGCCGATACCCGAATCTGAGAAGCCTCAGCCCATCGTCATCCGCCTGGCGGATACTCAATTTCTCGTCGATCGGGTGCCCGCGACCTTCGTCAGGCGCGCGACGCTCGTCAACGACGCCGCATCTCTCACGAGCGCCGGACGCATCTCGATTCCGTTCGCCCCCGAATACGAGCGTGTCGAGCTCCATTTTATCCGAATTCACCGCGGCCAGGAGCAACTCGACCGGACCAAGACTTCCAACGTTCGCTTCCTGCAACGCGAGCAGGGTCTCGAGGGCGGCGTATATACCGGCCGCGTGACCGCCTCGATCCTCATCGAGGATTTGCGCGTTGGCGACACTCTTGAGATCGCCTACTCCACGTATGGCCAGAACCCCGTCTTCGACGGCAAATATTTCCGCATAACCGCCTGGGACCAGGGCCTTCCCACGCTGCGCCGACGCGTTGTGCTGAACCACCCGTCGGCCCGGCCGATCGCCTGGCGCATGGTCGGAGACCGGAATACGGCGGCCGTCACCCCGAAAGATTCCATTCAAGGTGACCTGCACAGGCTCGAATTCAACGAGCAACCGCTTCCGCAAATCATCGGCGAAACCCTGACGCCTCCGGACTATTTCGGATTCCGCCTTCTTCAGTTCTCCGAGTTTTCCAATTGGAACGAAGTCGCGATATGGGCGAATTCTTTGTTCGAGGGCAAAGTCGCGCCTGACGCGGAATTGAAA
>Ga0210395_10001152_pt1 | contig 20532 bp, 20 predicted proteins | sample IncBWH4OmetaG_FD_150861 | JGI IMG/M metagenome (GOLD analysis project Ga0210395, IMG submission 150861) | Forest soil microbial communities from Barre Woods Harvard Forest LTER site, Petersham, Massachusetts, United States - Inc-BW-H-4-O ...
GTGAGATTGTAGATGGCGACGGCGATCTGCGACGGCGACGCAAGGAACAGCGCATTGTCGACGAGAAAGCGGCTGATCAGCTCCCACAACAGCAGGCCGCCGGCGACCGAAAGCAGTCCGGCGAAGCGGCGGCGCAGCGCCTCGGCCTCGATCCGCGGCGCGGGCGCAATCTCCGCCGGCCGGGATTCCGGCGGACTCACCGTCTTGACGCCGTCACTCGTTACGCTCATGGCGGTCAGTTATGCGCTAATCGGAAATCTGCGTCACGCCCGGAAGCAGCAGGCGGTCGACCGTGAAGCCTGCCGGCAGATCGCCGAGATCGCGCAACGCGTCGATCACGCTGCCGACTTTGCGCTTGGAGACCTGGCCCGTGGGCTCGAACAGATTCTTGTCGTGAAGAAAGCCGTAGGCCTTTTCCACGTCGTCCCGGTCGATCTTGCTCACCTCCATCTGCTGCTTGACGACGTCCTCGCGGTTTTGCGGATCGTCGAAGAAGGCGACGCCTTTGTTATAGGCGTCGAGGAAACGCTTGAGCACGTCGCCATTCGCCGCAGCCCAATCGCGGTTCACCGCCATGCCGGCGAACGGCATGTCGGGCAGATAATCGAAAGTGAAGCCGAGATTGCTGTAGCCGGCCGCTTCGGCGAAGAAATTGAAGGGCATGGTCAAGAGCGCGGCATCGACCGCGCCGGATTTCAGCGCCGCGAACCGCGCGCTGGTGGCGCCGGCGAACACATAGTCGTAGTCGCCTGAATGCAGCCCGTGCGGCTCGAGCATGCGCTCGGTGAAGATGCGGGTGATATCTTTGGGCCCGCCGATGATGATGATCTTGCCCTTTAAATCTTCGAATTTCTTGATCTCGGGCTTGGCCAATAGCGCATAAGGCGGCGACTGGATGACGATGCGCACCAGCGCGACCGGCGCGCCCTTGTCGATGGCGCGGATCGGATCGACCATGCCGGCGGTGGGCGCAACCGCATAGGAGCCGGCGGCGAGCTGCTGGATCACGGAAGCGTTCGATTGCGCGAAAACCAGGTCGATCTTGACATTGGCGGCGTCGAAATAGCCGTTCTTGACGGCGATATGGAACGGCCAGAGATTGGCGGAGGAAGCGTCGACGGAACCGACCGAGACGACATCGGCCGCGCCGGCGTGCAGCGGCGACAGCGCGACGGCCGCGGCTACGACTACGCCCTGCAACACCGATTTGCGCATGACGGCGCGTCTCAATCCGTCATCTGGGTCACGCCCGGCAGGATGACCTTGTTGATGTCGAGCACGCCCGGAAGGTCGCCGAGGCTCTCCATTGCCTTGGCGAGTGCCGCGAGCTTGGCGCGCGACACCTTGCCGGTCGGCTCGAAGAAATTTCCGTTGCGGAAGAAGTCATAGGCCTTCTCGACGTCGTCCTGGCTCAGGCTCGATGCGGTTTTCAGGATGCGCAGCGCCTCGGCGCGATTTTGCCCGTCCTCGAACCAGGCGATGCTCTTGTTCTTGACCCGCATCAGCTTCTCCAGTGTCGCCTTGTTGGCGGTCGCCCAGGCCGTGTTGACCGCGGTGCCGGAGAACGGCAGGTCCTTCACGTAATCGACCGTCAGACCGAGGCTGTGAAAGCCCTTCGCCACCGCCTGAAAGTCGAAGGGCGGCAGCAGAATGGCGGCATCGACCGCGCCGGCAAGCAGCGCCGAGGCGCGCGCCGTGGTGGCGCCGGCGAACACCATGTCGAAGTCGCCATCCTTGACGCCGCTCGGTTCGAGCATGCGGTCGATATAGATGCGGGTGATGTCCTTCGGCCCGCCGAGCGAGATCACCTTGCCCTTGAGGTCCTTCATGCCGGCGATGGTCGGCTTGGCGACGAGATCGTAGGGCGGCGCCTGGACGTCGATGCGCACCACCGAGATCGGCGCGCCCATGCTGACGGCGCGCACCGGATCGGCAAGGCCGGTCTGCGTGCCCACGACCAGCGAACCGGCGGTAACCTGCTGGACCAGCGCGGCGCTCGATTGGATGTAGACGATGTCGACCTGCAGATCCTCGGCGGCATAGAAGCCTTTGTCCAAGGCGATGAGCTCGGGCCACAGATTGGCCGAAGCCTGGCCGACGGTGCCGAGCGTCAACGTCTCCGCGCGCGCCGCCGGCGCGGCGAGACACGCCAGCGCGATGGCGGATAGCGCAACATAACGACGCGACTTCATCTTCGATCCCATCATCGCCTCCGATCAGGCCTTGCTATCAGGCCGTGACTGCCTGCGCGCGGTAATGGCGTGCAATCTCCGTGCCGGTCGCCTTCCACACCCGGCCGTGCTCGCCGATGTAGCGCAGCGCGGCGTCGAAGGCGTCGATGCGATGCGGCACGCCGGTGAGATAGGGATGGATCGCGATCGCCATGACGCGGCCCGATTGCGCGCCCTCGCGGTAGAGCACGTCGAACTGCCGGCAGATCATGTCGCGGAATTGGTCGGCAGTGCGGTTGAATTTCTCGAAAACCGGCTTGTCGTTGATCTCGTGGCTGTAGGGCACGCTGACCAGCGTCTTCCCGCCGTCGAGCGACATGATGTAGGGCTGATCGTCGTTGGTCCAGTCGCAGACGTAATCGCAACCCTCTGCGGCGAGGTGATCGAGCGTGTCCCAGGTCTCCTGCAGGCCGGAGCCGAGCCAGCCGCGCGGCCGCGCGCCGGTCGCCTGTTCGATGGTCGCGAGCGCATTCTTGATGATGCGCGGTTCCTCGCCTGGCGCCGCCGCGTTGAGGCGGCGCGTATTGCTTTCGCAATGGCCCATCCATTCCCAGCGCCGCTTGTTGCCCTCCTCGATGATGGCGGGGTGCTCGGCGCAAAGCTCGCTGTTGAGCGCAACGGTGGCGCGGATGCCGTGCCGGTCGAGCACCTCCATCAGGCGGAACACACCCACCCGGTTGCCGTAGTCGCGTGACGACCAGGTCGGAACGTCGGGCACCGGCACACCGGTGCCGCCGGAGCCGGGCGGCACTTTCTCGTCGAGGGCGAAAAACTCGATATTCGGTATCACCCACAGCGCGACATGGGCGCCGTTCGGCCATTGCAGCGGTGGGCGGTGGATGATCGGCGAATAGGGAAACGGCCCGTAACGCGACGGCTTCATCGTTCAGCTCGCCTTCTTCACGGCGGGATTTTTGGCGGCGAGTTGCGCGATGACGTCGTCGATATGCATCACGTCGGCGTATTTGTGGTGCAGGTCGAACAGATTGACCTTGTGCGACAGCGCGCTGCGATCGAAGCAGCATTCCTCCGCCAGCACGACGTGATAGCCGTGCGAATAGGCATCGACCGCGCTCGCCCGCACGCAACCCGACGTGCTTTCGCCGCAGATGATCAGCGTCTGGACGCCGAGCTGGGTGAGATGCGCGGTGAGCGGCGTGCCGTAGAACGCGCTGGCGCGCTGCTTGGTGATGACCACGTCGCCCGGCTGCGGCTTGAACTCGGGCCGGATAACGAAATCGGACGGATCGACCGACGAATTCTTCCGCTTGGTGGCGCCGACGAATTCGGGCCGGCTTTCGCTGCGCGTGTCGCCGGTCGAATAGAAGATCGGCAAGCCTGCCGCGCGGGCCGCTGCGAACAGGCGTTTGGTCGGCTCGATAGCGTCATAGGCGTAACGGCCGCAAGCGCTGGGGAAGGTCTTGGCGAGTTCCGCCGGCGGTTTCGGGCCGCCGCGATAGACCAGCTCATAAAGATCGATGGCCAAGAGCGCCGGCGCCGGTCCGACGAAGGTCTTGCGCCGGTAATGGGAATAGATGTCGAGAATGTCCGCGGTGACGATGTCCTTCCAGCAATGGTCTTCGAAATCGTCGCTATCGCTCATGTCCCGATATCCCACTGACATCCCGCCGGACGGCCCAAGTTCCGGCTGCCCAATTGGGCGGCATAAACACCGAGGTTATTGAAGAATTCCCGGCGTGGCCAGTTCTCCCCTCACGCAATTTTGCAATTCGCATTCGAATTGGAACAGGGTAAACTTGCACTCAAGGGTGGCCGCCGAATCTCAGTCCCATATGGGGACGCGCACCTTGCAACCGGGAGGACAGTATGATTGCCCTTTCCATCAACGGAAAGTCTTACAGCGTCGACGTTGAATCCGATACGCCGCTGCTCTGGGTCATCCGCGACACGGTCGGCTTGACCGGCACCAAATATGGCTGCGGCATCGCCCAATGCGGCGCCTGCACCGTGCACATCAACGGCGTCGCCACACGCTCCTGCCAGGTCCCGGTCGGTTCGGTCGGCGCAAAGCAGATCACCACCATCGAAGCGCTGGCGCAGAACGGCAAGCTGCACCCGGTGCAGCAAGCCTGGCTCGACCTCGACGTGCCGCAATGCGGCTATTGCCAGAGTGGCATGATGATGGCGGCAGTGTCGCTGCTCAAGCAGAACCCGAAACCGACCGACGACGACATCGACGCGGCGATGACCAACATCTGCCGTTGCGGAACCTATCAACGCATTCGCGCCGCGATCCACGCGGCCGCGGGCAACGCGTAAGGGGGACGCAGCCATGACATATATGCCGAAATTCAATCGCCGTTCCTTCATCGTCGGTTCGTCAGCGGCCGGCGCCGGCCTCGCGCTCGGCTTCAACCTGCCGTTCGGCGCCAACAACGTGGTGCGCGCCGCAGACGGCTCGCCCGAAGTCGACGCCTGGGTGGTGATCAAGCCCGACGACACCATCGTCATCCGCATCGCGCGCTCGGAAATGGGCCAAGGCACGATGACCGGCCTCGCCCAACTCGTCGCCGAGGAGCTCGATGCCGACTGGTCGAAAGTCACGACCGAATTCCCGACACCGGGCCAGAACGTGGCGCGCAAGCGCGTGTGGGGCGATTTCTCCACCGGCGGCAGCCGCGGCATTCGCGAATCCAACGAATACGTCCGCAAGGGCGGCGCGATGGCGCGGATGATGCTCATTCAGGCCGCGGCCAATGCCTGGAACGTCCCGGTTGCCGAGTGCAGCGCCGCCAGCAGCGTGATCACCCACAAGCCGTCGAACCGCACGGTGACCTACGGCAAGGTGGCGGAAGCCGCCGGCAAACTCGACCAGCCCAAAGACGTGCCGCTGAAGGATCCGAAGGACTGGACCATCGCCGGCAAGCCGCTCAAGCGGCTCGACACGCCGGACAAAATCGTCGGCAAGACCGTGTTCGGCATCGATATCCGCCAGCCCAACATGCTCTACGCCGCGATCAGCGCCTGCCCGGTGTTCGGCGGCAAGCTGCAAAGCATCGACGAGGCAAAAGTCACCGACATGCCCGGCGTCAAGAAAGTCGTGCGCGTCGGCGACAACGCGGTCGCCGTCGTCGCCGACAATTGGTGGCGGGCCAAGAGGGCGCTCGACGCGCTTCCCATCACCTGGGACAACGGCGACAACGCCAAGGTCTCCAGCGCCACCATCGCCGACTTCCTCAAGGAAGGTCTCAGCGCCGAACAGGCTTTCGTCGGCAACCAGTCGGGCGACGTGAAGGCCGCACTGGCCGGCGCCGCGAAAGTCGTCGAGGCGACGTACTCCTATCCGTACCAGAACCACGCGCCGATGGAGCCGATGAATGCCACCGCGCTCTACACGGCGGATCGTTGCGAGGTGTGGTGCTCGACGCAGAACGGCGAAGCGGCGCTGGCCGCGACCGCGGAGGCGTCAGGCCTGCCGGTCGCGCAATGCGACGTGCACAAGACCTTGCTCGGCGGCGGTTTCGGCCGGCGCGGCCAGACCGACTATGTCCGTCAGGCTGTCGCGGTCGCCAAGGAGATGCCGGGCACGCCGGTGAAGCTATTGTGGTCGCGCGAAGAAGACATGACGCATTGCTATTATCATCCGATCACGCAATGCAAGATGACGGCCGGCTTCGACGCCGACAAGAACCTGATCGCGCTGCATATGCGCATTTCGGGCCAGTCGATCCTCGCCACGGTGTTCCCGGCGCGGATGGACAAGGACGGCCGCGACCCGGTGGTTTTCCAGGGCCTCAATCCCGCCGGCCCGGAAGGCGCGTTCGGCTACAACGTGCCGAACATCCTGATCGACCACGCCATGCGCAATCCGTCGGTGCCGGCCGGTTTCTGGCGCGGCGTCAACACCAACCACAACGCGATCTATGTCGAGACCTTCATGGACCAATTGGCCCATGAGATCGGCGAAGATCCGCTGGCGTTCCGCCTCAAATATCTCAAGCCCAAAAACGCCGCAGTGCTCAAGGCGGTGGCGGAGAAAGCGGGCTACGGCACGCCGGCGCCGCAAGGCGTCTATCGCGGGCTGTCGCAGATCATGGGCTTCGGCAGCTACGTGGCGGCCTGCGCGGAAGTGTCGGTGACCAACGGCCAGGTGAAAATCCACCGCATCGTCGGCGCCACCAATTCCGGCCATGCGGTCAATCCGGAGCAGATCGCCCGCCAGGTCGAGGGCTCGTTCGTGTACGGGCTTTCCGCCATGCTCTACGGCGAATGCACGGTGCGCGCCGGCCATATCGAACAGCGGAACTTCGATACGTATCAGGTGATGCGGATCGACGAGATGCCGAAGGTCGAAGCCATCGTCATGCCGGACGGCGAGTTCTGGGGTGGCGTCGGCGAGCCGACCATCGCGGTGGCGGCGCCCGCCGTGCTCAACGCCATCGCGGCGGCGACCGGCAAGCGCATCCGCAACTTTCCGCTCAAGAACAACGATTTGAGCTCCGCTTAAGTCAAAAGCGGCGGGCCAAAAAACCCGCCGCGACTTCCTGGTAATGGCGAGACAACGCGCGACCCGTCGGCAAATCCTGCACGGTGCGGCAAGCGCCGCAGCCGCCGCGGGACTGTGGCCGCGGGCGTTGCACGCGCAAGCGGCACCGCACGTCGTCATCATCGGCGGCGGCTTCGCCGGCGCCGCTTGCGCCCGCGCGCTGCGCTCAGCCGACGATAAGCTTTCGATCACGCTCGTCGAGGCGCGGCCCACCTATACGGCGCCGCCGCTGAGCAACGGCGTGCTCGGCGGCGTCCGCGAACTGTCGCAGCAGCAATTCGGCTACGACAAGATCGCCGCCGCCGGCATCAAGGTCGTCATCGCCGCGGCCACGGCGATCGACGCGCAGGCGCGCAGCGTCACGCTGTCGACCGGCGATAAATTATCCTACGACCGCCTGGTGCTCGCGCCCGGCATCGAGCTGAAGTTCGATGCGATCTCCGGCTATAGCGAAGCCGCCGCAGCGCAGGCGCCGCACGCCTGGACCGCGGACGCGGCGCAATTCGAATTGCTCCGACAGCAGATCGTCGCCATGGCCGATGACGGTGTCGTCGCCATCGTCGCGCCGGCCAATCCGTCGCGCTGTCCGCCCGGACCCTACGAGCGCGCCAGCATGATCGCCCACTATCTGAAAACCAATAAGCCGAAAGCCAAGATCGTCATCCTCGACGCCAAAGACATTTTCACCATGCAACCATTGTTTCTCGATGCATGGCAGAAGTTTTATCCCGACATGATTGCGTGGAAGTCGCTGTCGAACGGCGGCAATGTCGCGTCCATCGATGTTGAGAAAAAATCGATCGAGACCGATTTCGACACTTACGAATACGCCGTCGCCAACGTCATCCCGCCGCAAAAGGCCGGCAAGATCGCAGGCTTGGCCGGCGTGGTCGACCGCACCGGCTGGTGCCCGGTCGATGCGGTGACGTTCGAATCGCTGAAAGAGAAGAACATCCACGTCATCGGCGACTCGGCCTTCGCTGGCTCCATGCCGAAGTCGGCGTTCTCCGGCCTGATCGAAGGCAGGCTGTGCGCCGCGGCGATCGCGCGCCTCTTCGCCGGCGCCACGCCGGACGCCGCGCCGATGTCGAGCAATTGCTATAGCGTCGTCGCTCCCGGCTACGCCATTTCGATCACCGGCGAATTCCACCCGGTGAACGGCGAGTACACCGAAGTCGACAACTCGATCCACTCCAGCCCACTCGATGCGCCGCCGACGCTGCGCGCCGAGGACGCCAAGAACGCCGATGCCTGGTTCCGTACCGCGACCACAGAGATTTTCGGTTGAGGAAGATTGCCAGTGGTTCCTTGCCATAACTCATACTTCGGATTACGCACCACAGCCCTCGCCGTTGCGATTCTCGCATCAAGCGCCCGTGCGGAACTCGTTGCCTACAAAATCGCCGGCGACGCCATTCCGGCATCGCTGACCGGCGGCCAAGGCGATGCCGCGCGCGGCCGCGCGATCGTGGCCAACCACAATACGGGGCTGTGCCTGCTCTGCCACTCCGGGCCGTTCCCCGAAGATAAGTTCCAGGGCAACATGGCGCCCGATCTCGCCGGCGCCGGCGCGCGGTGGAGCGAGGGGCAATTGCGGCTGCGCATCGTCGATGCCGGCAAGTTCAATCCGCAAACCATCATGCCGCCGTTCTATCGCGTCGATCATTTGACCCGGGTGGCTGCGGCCTATCGCGACAAGCCGGTGCTCACGGCGGTGGAAGTCGAGGACGTGGTTGCCTATCTGATGACCTTGAAGTGAAGTTTTAAATGGATCGAGACCGCTCACGTCGCGAAATCCTGCAAGCCACCGCTACGCTGGCCGGCTGCGGTGTGCTGTTGCAGCTTTCGATCCTGCCCGCCGCCGCCACGCCGGAGATGATGAAGGATGCGGTGCGCGCCGTCATCGGCGAAGCGCCGGTCAAGAAGGGCAAGGTCAAGCTCGATCTGCCGCCGCTCGTCGAGAACGGCAATTCGGTGCCCTGCACGGTTTCGGTCGAGAGCCCGATGACGGCGGCCGACTACGTCAAGGCGATTCATATTTTCAACGAGAAGAATCCGCAGCCGAACGTGATCAGCGTAAAGCTCGGCCCGCGCGCCGGCCGCGCCAGTTTTTCGACGCGCATCCGGCTCGCCGATTCGCAGAACGTCACGGCGATCGCGGAACTGTCCGACGGCTCGTTCTGGTCCGACGACATCGATGTCATCGTCACGCTTGCCGCCTGTGTCGAGGAGCCGAAACCCTGATGGCCCGCGCCCTGATCCATGTTCCGGCAAGCGCCAAGAAAGGTGACGTCATCGAGATCAAGACGCTGATCTCGCACGTGATGGAGACCGGCTACCGCATCGGCATCACCGGCCAGCCGATCCCGCGCGACATCATCGACGACTTCGTCTGCACCTATAACGGCGAGGAAGTTTTTCACGCCACGCTTTATCCGGCCATCGCCGCCAATCCCTACATCACGTTCTTCACCGTCGCCACCGAGAGCGGCACGCTCGCGTTCTCCTGGACCGACCAGCACGGCGCGACGCAAGTGCAAACCGCCGCGATCACTGTGGAATGAGCCGCGCGCTGTTACGTGTCGCGGGCTTGCTGATGCGAGCCCCCTCTCCCCAGCGGGGAGAGGGTTGGGGTGAGGGGGCCAGGGCCTCTCGGTCGGAGCCCCCTCACCCCACCCTCTCCCCGCTGGGGAGAGGGAGTAGCACCTGTCGCCTCCGAATTGCGATCTGCGTCTCAGCGCTTCTGGTCGGCGTCGTCGTCGCGCGCGCCGCGGACATTCCCCTGGATCAGCGCCGCTCCGACAGCGACTTCATCAGCGCCGACACCCGCGCGATGCAGAATGACGACACCGCCAATCCGGCCATGCTGGTCGTGCTCGACGGCGAGACGCTGTGGAACACCAAGGCCGGCGCGACCAACAAGTCGTGCGCCGATTGCCATGGCGACGCGGCAAACAGCATGAAGGGCGTCGCCGCGCGCTATCCGGCCTTCGCGGCCGAGCTGGGCCGCCCCGTCGATCTCGAACAGCAGATCAATTTGAGCCGCATCACCGACCAGAAAGCCGAAGCGCTCGCTTTTGAGAGTAAGGAATTGCTGGCGCTGACCGCCTATATCGCGCGGCAATCGCGCGGCATGCCGGTCGCGGTTAAGGACGATGCGGTCTCGAAACCGTTCATCGATGCCGGCCGCGCGCTGTTCGAACAGCGCCAAGGCCAGCTCGAGCTGTCCTGCGCGCAATGCCACGACGACAATTGGGGCAAGAAGCTCGCCGGCAACCCGGTGCCGCAGGCGATGGCCAACGGCTATCCGATCTATCGCCTGGAATGGCAGGAGGTCGGCTCACTGCAGCGCCGGCTGCGCAATTGCCTGAGCGGCATGCGCGCCGAGCCGTACGATTTTGGCTCGCCCGAACTGGTCGATCTCGAATATTTCCTGATGTGGCGCGCCCGCGGCCTGGCGATGGAATCGCCCGCGGTGCGGCCGTAGCGCGTCATTCCGGGGCGCGGGCATTTGCCCGCGAACCCGGAATCCATAACCACGGTTCGTGCAAGTCCTGCACCGATAATGATTATGGATTCCGGACTTGCCGCTGCGCGGCAATCCGGAATAACGGATTGCCCGTGTCGCGCTCGCCGCCTATGGTCTGCGCGCAAAAAGTTTCAAGGACACGACCGATGAACGACGTCACGAAATCCAACGCGCCCGTCAGCTACGCCGAGAAGGCGTGGCAATCCGACGTCATCGTCGATCTGATCAAGCATTACGATTTTCCCTATATCGCGCTCAATCCGGGCGCGAGCTATCGCGGCTTGCACGACTCGCTGGTGAACTACGGCGGCAATCAGCCGCCGATCCTGCTCTGCCAGCACGAGAAGATCGCGGTGCAGATCGCCCACGGCTACGCCAAGGCGACCGGCAGACCGATGGTGGCGATCGTGCACGACGTGGTCGGCATGCTGCACGCCACCATGGGCATTTATTACGCCTATATCGACCGCTGCCCGGTCTTCGTCATCGGCGCCACCGGGCCGATGGACGAGAGCCGGCGGCGGCCGTTCATCGACTGGATCCACACCGCCAATGTCAACGGCGAGCAGCTGCGCCATTACGTGAAGTGGGACTACCAGCCGTCCAGCATCGAGGGCGTGCCGGATTCGTTTTCGCGCGCCTACGCGGCGATGATGACCGAGCCGCAGGGCCCGATCTACATGTGCTACGACGCCTGGCTGCAGGAACAGCCGCTGTCCAAAGACGTGGCGCTGCCGAAAGCATCCGACAACAAAGTGCCGGTGCCGATGGCGGCGGACGTCAAGGCGCTCGAAGCGGTTGCCGACAGGCTGCTCTCGGCAAAATATCCGGTGCTGATGGCCGAATACGTGGCGCGCAGCGAAGGCGGCTTCGACAATCTCGTTGCGCTTGCCGAAACCGTCGGCGCCGCGGTGTTCGACGTTCATGCGCGGCTGAATTTTCCCAACCGGCATCCGCTGAATCTGAGCTGCGACAAGGAGATTTTCCGCGACGCCGATTTGATCCTGTCGCTCGACACCCGCGACTGGGAGAAATCGACCCACTTCAACGACCGCACCAAGCGCCAGGTGGTGCCGCATTATCCGCCGACTTGCGAGATGGTCGAGATCGGCTTCGGCGAGATCAACTTGAGCAAATGGTCGATGGACTATGGGCGCATGCCGGCCTGCAGCCTGCGCGTGCTCGGCGACACGCTGACAGCTATTCCGGAACTGACGCGCATCTGCCGCGAGCGCATTGCGAAAAATCCGGCGTTCGCCAAGCCCATCGCCGAGCGCACAAGGACCGTCGCGCAGAAGCACGATGCCATGTTCAAGAAGTGGGCCGAGGACGCGAAGAAGGATTGGGACGGCCTGCCGATCACGCTGCCGCGCCTCGCCAGTGAAATCTGGGACGCGATCAAGGCCGAGGACTGGGTGCTGACTGGCGCCAATCTCCAGGACTGGTGCTATAAGCTCTGGGATCTCGACAAGGCTTACCGCCACTGCGGTCAGGCGCTCGGCACCGGCACGCAGATCGGCACATCGCTCGGCGTCGCGCTGGCGCACCGCGACAAGGGCCGGCTGGTGGTCGACATCCAGCCCGACGGCGATCTGATGTTCGACGCCGGCGCGCTGTGGAGCGCGGCCAAGAACAACATCCCGATGCTGATCGTGATGTACAACAACCGCGCCTATTACAACGACTGGGAACACCAGATTCGCGTCGCCAATTTTCGCGGCACGCCGGTCGAGCGTGCCTATATCGCGCAAGACATCAGCGGCCCGGAGCCCGACTTCGCCACCATGGCAAAAAGCATGGGCTGGTACGCCGAAGGCCCGATCGAAAAACCCGCCGACATCGCGGGCGCGCTACGCCGCGCTATCGCCCAGGTGAAAGCCGGCAAGCCTGCGCTGGTCGATACGGTGGTGCGGCCGCGGTAGTCAGCTTCGCTCGCCACTTGCGAGAATTTCTGGTAGATTCCCGCGTGGTGCCCAATCCAACTTTCAAGGGGATGGTGATGGGCGACGGATCAACGACCGGCACGATTGCGAGAGCGGCACTTGTTGTCTCAATCTTGAGCGCGGTATTCTCATTTTTGCAGTGGTTGAATACCGAGAGCGAGAACCGCATCTCTGCCGCTGTGGAACTGTCCAAGAACTATCTCAAAGAACGGGACGTGGCGGCGTCTGATCTTGTGGTCAAGACGATAATCGATGGAGCCGATTCGATATCCAAGGAAGATGCAACAACAATCGGCCGATACACGGATCTTCTATCTTATATCGCGCTGCTTACAAACAAGAATAGATTGGACAAAGTATATCTGGCCGACACCATTACCTGCGACATCTTCTATGCAAATAAGGCAATTGGGCTTCTAAAGAAATATTTCGGCGAGCAAGATCGAGAAATGTTGATCTTCATTAAACGATATCCTTGCCTCACAGAAATTGCACCGCAGCCGAAATCAAACTAAATCCCCAACATAAGGGTCTCACTCCTTGACGCTTTTCACCGGCGTCTCGGGCGTCAACCCGCCGCGGCGGCGGGCGAACGTTTCCTTGCCGGTTTCTTCCCATTGGCCGCTGACGGCGCGGCTTGCATAGACGTCCCACGCCGCGTCCCAATCGCCGAGCGAATAGCCGTGCCAGGGCGGCTGGGGGGTGAGCGGCGGCAGGCCGAGCTCGTCCCAGATTTTTCGGGCACGCTCCATGAATTCGCGCTTGGGCAGAGCCAGCGGCGGCGCGATGTCTTTCAGTGTCGCATCGATCAGCATGGTCGATTCTTCGCCGCGCGGTCCCGATTTGGGGCCGTGGCCGGCTGCGCGATACGGCGCGATCTGCACGTCGTCGATCGGATTGGCGCGATAGGCCAGCGACCAGAACACCGCGTTGGGATTTTCCGGGTCAATGTCTTCGCTCACGGCGATGACGTATTTGCCGATGTCGGCCTGCAGGCTCGCGGCGCCGTGCAGCGCGCGCCAGACTTCGGTGCGCGGCACGCCGGGCGCGAATTGCACGAACACCACCTTGCGCAGATTGGTCAGCGGCTCGTGCATGACGACGCGGCGCACGCCTTTGATCGCCAGCGTATCGCGCAGATGCGCCAGATAACGCGGCTCGTAGGCGACGCGCTTCATCACGCTGGATTCGCTCGGCGTCACTTCGCTGAGGATCGAGGTGAAGACCGGCGCGCGCTTGTGGGTGATCGCGGTGACCTGCATCGACATGTTGAAGTCTTCGAGCGCGACATGGCCGTGACTTTCGCCAAATGGCCCTTCCGGCTCGAGCAATTCGGGATCGATCAAGCCCTCGACCACGATCTCGGCGTCGGCCGGCACGTCGAGATCGACGGTGACGGCCTTGACGACGCGGATCGGCGCGCCGGCAAGCCCGCCGGCGACCGCCATCTCGTCGAGATCGATCGGCAGCTTTTGCGGGCCGGTGAACATCACCACCGGCGCGCAACCGACCACGATGGCGATCGGCATCGGCTTTTTCAGCTTGCGGTATTTCTGCCAGTGCAGATAGCCGCCGGCGCCGCCGATGCGCGCCGCCATGCGCACGCCGAGCCGATCGGTGGCTTTGAGCTGCGCGCGGTAGGTGCCCATATTGCGCACGCCGGTTTCGGGATCCGCCGTAATGCACAAGGTCGCGGTGAGATACGGTGCCGCGTCGTAGCCCGGCGTCGAGATCGGCACCGGCAGGGATTTCAGGCCGCCGTTCGGCGCGCGCAGCGCATCGCCCTTGATGACGACCTCCTGGCACGGCGCCGAAGCCACCTTCGCCGGTGCAATCGGATTGGCGATCGCGCGCATCCAGGCGTCGCCGATATCCTCGACCGCGCAGCCCATGCCGATTGCGTAGATGTTCGCCGATGACGCAAGCGCGCCGACGGCGACCGGCGTGTCATAGCGGCGTCCTGTCGAGTCCACGACATTGGTGAACAAGAAGGCGCGCCGCTCGTCTTCCTTGAGCCCGCCTTGGAATTGCCAGCGCACCAGCGGATGCAGCTCGGTGTCCTTGTTGACCGGCCGCTCGATGCGCCGCAGCAGGCCTTGCGCTTCAAGACGCGCAAGGTGCTCCTGGAAATCGAGCGGCGGCGCTACCATTACTTCTTGTTCTTCTCGTGCTCGGCGATGATCGGGCGCGCGACGCGGAAGCAATCGACGCCGGTCGGCGCGCCGCAATAGATCGTGACTTGCGTCAGCGCGGCGCGGATCTCGTTCGGCGTGAGGCCATTGTTGAGAGCGCCGCGCACGTGGGTGGCGAATTCCTCCATCTTGCCGAGCGCGCCGATCATGCCGAGATTGAGGAGCGAGCGCTCGCGGGGTTTCAACGTCTCGTCGCCCCAGGTCTCACCCCAGCAATATTCGGTGAGGAGCCGCTGAAAATCGCGATTGAAGTCATCGACATTTTGCAGCGCGCGATCGACGTAAGCGTCGCCCAAAACCTTTTTACGTTTGGCAAGGCCGAGATCATAACGTTTCTGGTCCATGGTGTTTCCTTTCTCATGTAGGCGGCGGTCGATGGCTTAGCCGCCGGCTATTGCGAACTCCCTCCCCCCGGAGGGGAGAGGGTTGGGGTGAGGGGGTTCGGAAGATTCAGAAAATAAACCCAACCGTCCGAACCCCCTCATCCTGTCTTTCTCCCCCATAGCGCGTCAAAGACGCGCGTAAACGCGCTAATGGGGGAGAAGGGACGCAGCGCGACCGCTGCAAATTCACCTCACTCCTCCACCGGTCCGCCCTTCCAGCGTTTCACCATGCCGGTGTCGACGCCGAACAGGTCGAGCAGCCGGCCGCAGGTGTGATTGACTATGTCGTCGACCGATTTCGGCCGGTTGTAGAACGCCGGCACGATGGGCGCGATGACGGCGCCGATATCGGCCAGCGTCGTCATGGTGCGCAGATGGCCGCCGTGCAGCGGCGTCTCGCGCACCGCCAGCACCAGCCGGCGCTTCTCCTTGAGCACCACGTCGGCGGCGCGCGACAACAGCGTCGCGGTGACGCCGGTCGCGATCTCGCTCATGGTGCGGATCGAGCACGGCGCGATGATCATGCCCATGGTCGGGAACGAGCCAGAGGAGATCGCGGCGCCGATGTCGGTGACCGGATAACACTTGGTGGCGAGCTCGCGCACGTCCTTGGCCTTGAGATCGGTCTCGTAGGCGAGCGTCATCTCCGCCGACTTGCTCATGACCAGATGGGTCTCGATGTCGGTCTTGCGCAGCATTTCCAGGATGCGCACGCCGTAGATCGTGCCCGACGCCCCGGATATGCCGACAATGAGCCGCGCCGCGGTTTTGGCCATTCCTACCCTCGTTGCTTTGGCGCCGGTTGTGCCACGCGGCGGGGTCCGGTTCCAGTAGGCTTCAGCGGCCGTTAAGGCCGTCGAATGCGCCGACCAGGCGGTCGACGGAGACCTTGGGAAAGCTCGCGCCCATGGCGCGCTCAAAGGCGGCGACATTGCCGCGCGCCGCGGCCGGCGGCTCGGACGGCTTGCCGAGCGGTCCGGACTGGGTGAAGGCGTAAAGCGCCTCTTGTTGCAGCTTCTCCGCTTCGAGCTCGACCGCCTTGACCTTGTCGCGCAGCGCTTCCTGCTTGGCCGGGTCGACGAAGGTCTTGGCGCCTTTGAGCTTGCGGCGCGTATCGCGGATCGGAATGATGGTCAGCTCGCGCCAGCTTTTGATCGTGGCATCGAGCTTTTTCACCTCGTCGGCCGAAAGCACCTGCCGCTCCGACGCCAGCCAGAACAAAAACAGCAGCAGGTTGACGTCGATGCCGCAGCCGTCCTGCAAGGCGATGCAGGCGTCGGATACGCCGGGTTGGCCATAAAATTTCAGCGAGAAGCGCCAGAACGGAGTGGTTGCGGTTGGCATATCGTTCATGGCGGCGACCTCATGCGGCAAACAATTTTTCGTAAGCGCCGGCGGCGCGCAACGCGGCGACGATGCGCTCCGGCGTCAACGGGGTCTCGGCGAAGTGCACGTCGAACGGCGACAGCGCGTCTTCGATGGCGCCGATGATCGCCGCCGCCGCCGGGATGGTGCCGCCCTCGCCCGCGCCTTTCACCCCAAGGGGGTTCAGCGGATTGACGGTCTCGACATGGGCGATGGCGCAGGTCGGCACGTCGGTCGCCATCGGCAATAAATAATCCGCAAACGACGTGGTCAGCGGCTGCGCGTTCTCGTCGTATTGCATCCATTCGAACAGTGCATTGCCGATGCCGTGGGCGACGCCGCCCTGGACCTGGCCGTCGACGATCAGCGGATTGATGACGCGGCCGGAATCGTGGGCGACGGTATAGCGCAAGATCTTCACCCCGCCCGTCATGGCATCGACTTCGACTTCGGCGACGTGGGTGCCGGAGCAATAGGCGGCCTGTTGCGGCGTGTAATAGGCGGTGTGTTCGAGGCCCGCCGCTTGGCCCGCCGGCAGCGACACGCCGGGAATGCCTTGCGCCAAGCGCGCCAATTCGCCGAAGCCGATGATCGGCTTGTTGCCGGTCTCGGCGATGGCCTGGCCGTTGTCGAGATCGATGTCGCTCTCCTTGACGCCGAGCGCGCGCGCCGCGAGCGCGATCAATTGCGCGCGCACCGACTGGCCGGCCAGCAGCGCCGAGCAGCCGGCATTCACCGCCTGGCGGCTGGCGAAGGCGCCGACGCCTTGGGCGATAGCGCCGGTATCGCCGATGGTCATGACGATGTCCTCGAGGCGGCAGCCGACTTGTTCGGCAACGATCTGCGACAACGTGGTGCGCGTGCCTTGGCCCTGATTGGTGGCGCCGGTCGCGACCGCGACTTTGCCGCTCGGCAGCACCCGCACCGTGACGCCCTCGAACGGGCCCAAGCCCGTGCCCTCGACGTAATTGCCGAGCCCGATGCCGATGAAGCGACCTTCGTCGAGCGCCGCGCGCTGCCGCTCGCGAAAGCTCTCGTAGTCGGCCTGCGCCAGCGCGGTCGCCTGCCCTTTCGGATAATCGCCGCTGTCGTAAATCAGCGGCTTGCCGTCGCGGAAAATCAGGCCGACTTCGTACGGCATCTGCTCCGGCTGGATGAAATTGCGCCGGCGCACCTCGGCGCGATCGAGCTGCAGGTCGCGCGCGACGCGGTCGAGCAATCGCTCCATGGCGAACACCGCCTGCGGCCGGCCGGCGCCGCGCACCGGCGTCGTCGGCACTTTGTTGGTCAGAACGACCATGGTGTCGAGCTGATAGGCCGGGATCACGTAAGGCCCCGGCACGGTCGCCGCCGCGATGTAAGGCATGATAATGCCCCACGGCACGAAGGCGCCGGTGTCATGCAGCATCCGGCCGCGAAGCCCGAGAATCTTTGCGTCGGCGTCGACCGCGATGGCGACGCTCCAATATTGGTCGCGCTCCTGGGTGGCGCACAAAAAATGCTCGCGGCGGTCCTCGATCCATTTCACCGGCCGGCCGAGTTTTAAGGCCGCCGCCGGGATCACGGCTTCTTCCGGATAGAAGATCGCCTTCGGCCCGAAACCGCCGCCGACGTCGGGCGCGATCATGCGGATCGATTCCAGCTCCCGGCCGAGCAGGTCGGCGAGCATGCGGCGGCCGATATGCGGCGTCTGCGTGCCCGACCACACCGTCAGCATATCGGTCGCTGCATCGTGGCTGGCGAGCACCGCGCGCGTCTCAATCGCCATGCCGCCGCCGCGGTGCTGCCAGAGCTCATCCTCGAAGATATGCGGGGCGTTGGCGAAGGCAGCATCGACGTCGCCGTAAGCGAGTTGGAAGGTCGACAACACATTGGAGCCGAGCGCGGCGTGCGCCCGCGGCGCGCCGTCCTCGAGGGCGTCGCGGCAGTCGCCGACCGCCGGCAGCGCGTCGTAATGAACGTCGACCGCGGCCGCGGCATCCTCGGCGATGTAGCGCGTGTCGGCGATCACCACCGCGACCGGCTGTCCGACGTAATACACTTCCGCGCGCGCCAGCACATGCTGGGTGCACAGCGCCGAGATCGACGGATTGGGCAGCAGCATCGGCATCGCTTCGCTGCGCATCGGATCGGGCAGATCGTTGGCGGCGATGACGGCGTGGACGCCCGGCATCGCCAGCGCCGCTTTGGCGTCGATGCCGTGTACGCGCGCGTGCGCATAAGGCGAGCGGACGAAGCAGGCATGCAGCACGCCGTTGAGCTTCACGTCGTCGACGAAACGGCCGCGGCCGGACAATAGCGCCGGATCTTCGAGCCGCGTCACGCGCGCGCCGAAATGTTTCGCGCCCATTGTTTCAGCCCCCTGCCGCGTCGCGCAAACGCTGCGCCGCGTCGAGCGCCGCTTTGACGATCCCGGCATAGCCGGTGCAACGGCACAGATTGCCGGTGAGCGCTTCGCGCACTTCGTCTTCGCTTGGTGAAGGATTTTCGCGCAACAGCTCGGTGAGCGTGACCAGCATGCCGGGCGTGCAGAAGCCGCATTGCAGGCCGTGATTGTCGACGAAGGCTTGCTGCAGCACCGACAGCCCGCCCTCGGGCGTGAGCCCCTCGACGGTTGTCACCTCGCAGCCGTTGGCCTGCACCGCGAACATCAGGCATGCGCGTGTCGAATGGCCGTCGACCAATACAGTGCACGCACCGCAGACGCCGTGCTCGCAGCCGAGATGGGTGCCGGTGAGGCCGAGCTCGTGGCGCAGGAAATCGGCCAGCGTCAGCCGCGCTTCGACGATGCGCGCATGCGCCTTGCCGTTGACCGTCACCCGCGTCGGCTGCTTACTCATACGCTCCACACAACCAAGTTACACAACATTCGGCACATCGACGCCGGCGCGGCGCGCTGCGTCGGTGAGCGCGCGTGCGCTCAAGACTTGCGCCAGATGCCGGCGATACTCGGCGCCGGCGTGAATATCGGAAATCGGCTCGACCAGCCATGTCGCGGCCGCCGCGGAGCGAATAAGGCCCGAGTCGAGCGGCTGGCCGGTGAGCCGCGCTTCGGCGGCTTCGACCCGAACCGGCGCAGCGGCAACGCCGCACAGCGAAAGCGCGGCGCGGCGCACCACATTGCCGGCGCCGACGTCGAGCAGCGCCGCGGCGCCGGCGAGCGCAAAATCGCCGTGCCGGCGGGCGAATTCGTGGAAGCCAAAACCATGACCCTGGCGCCAGACCGGCAGGTCGATGGCCGCGATCATCTCGTCGGGCTCGAGCGCGGTCGCCATGAAACCGGTGGAGAATTCCTGGAACGGCACCTGCCGGATGCCGCGGATACTGGCGACATGAACGATGGCATCATAGGCCGCGCATACCGCCGGCAATTCGGCGGCCGGATCGGCGTGCGCCAGGCTGCCGCCGATGGTGCCGCGGTTGCGGGTCTGGCGATGGCCGACATGACGCAAGGCTTCCGCCATCAGCGGACAAAATTGGGCGATCTCGGGCGCGGTTTCGAGCTCGCGCTGGCGCATCATGGCGCCGATGCGCAGCCGGCCGTCGCCCACCGCGATGCCGCGCAGATCGGAGATACCACCCAGGTCGACCAAATGATCGGCCACGACGTAGCGAAAATTCATCATCGGCACCAACGACTGCCCGCCCGCCAGAATCTTGGCGTTGGGCAGCGTCGCCAACAACTCGGCGGCCTCCTTGAGCTGCCGCGGCGCGTGATAGTCGAACGGAGCTGGCTTCATTGGTCCCGGACGCAACTGAACGAAGCCGGCAGGGTAGATGGCGCTGCCCAAGTGCACAACGGCGCCGCTCGCTGCTCCCTCTCCCCGCAGGGGAGAGGGATGGGGTGAGGGGGTTCGGAAGCTTCAGAATAAAACTCCAGCGTCCGAACCCCCTCATCCTGTCCTTCTCCCCTCTGGGGAGAAGGGACGCAGCGCGCAGGTTGCCACTTCGCCCTGTCCCTCCGCGCGAGGAGCGCAATCCGGAAGCGGAGTACCCGCGCTACGCCGTCTTGACGCCCAGGTCCGCCATTTCCTTGGCGTAGGCCGCGTCCATGCGCGAGGCGATGCCGTGCCTGGCAAGTTCCGTTGCGAACAGGCGGCGGATTTCCGGCTTCTCGTCGAGATAGTCGATCTGGTCGCCGCCGACGCGGCGGCTGATCCAGGCTTTCGGCACGCCTTGGGCGTTGCGGATGGCGACGCCCTCGTGCTTGAAGGCGAGATAGCGCGCCGGCGTCGTGCCGGAATTGAAGTGCTGGTGGAACCACATATTGGGCGGCACGATCATGGTGCCGACTTCCCATTTATATTGCTGCGGCTCCTCGCCTTCCGGCCACATCAGCGAAAAACCGTCGCCGGAGAGCACGATGACGTGGGCGCCCGGCC